>Ga0207691_10003418_pt1 | contig 15434 bp, 6 predicted proteins | sample KBSM13metaG_FD_184327 | JGI IMG/M metagenome (GOLD analysis project Ga0207691, IMG submission 184327) | Miscanthus rhizosphere microbial communities from Kellogg Biological Station, Michigan, USA - KBS M1-3 metaG (SPAdes) (version 2) | ecosystem: Host-associated > Plants > Roots > Rhizosphere >... | reverse complement strand
GGATGCGCGTCTCGTCGTAGAGGCGCTCGATGAGGGCGGGGACCGAGAGCGATGTACGCATGCGATGCAAAGTGCCCAGCAGCGTCAGCGCCGGCGCCAGGGCAACGTCTTCAACCTCAGGGGGGGCACTCACGCCTAGCTCCGATGGGCGTTCGCGGCCCCCCCTGAAACCCCCCATCGCTGCGCCGCCCGCTTCGCGGACGCCGCGCTCCTGAATGGACAACACACCCCCCGTGAGCGCGTAGGCCACGATGTCGCGATCGCTGACCCCGCAGAAGGAGGAGCGCAAGGCGGCGACGAGCGACACGCGGTCGGAGGGATCGTCGAGCGCGCGCAGGACGGCCAGGACTTCGTGGACCTCCTGCCGGTCGAAGAACGACTTGCCCCCTTCGATCGTGAAGCGCAGCCCCGCCGATTCCAGCGCCTCTTCCAGGGGACGCATCTGCGTGAGCCGCCGGGCCAGGACCATCACGTCCCCGGCCCGGCTGGGGCGATCCACGCCCGTGTGGGGATCGCGCACGTGGTGCGCGCCCGCCGCCACCTCGGCCAGGAAGGCGGTGAGCGCGCGCGCCTCCGCGCGCAGCAGGTCTTCGCCTTCGGCGAAAGGCGCGTCGAAGCGCAGCGCGATGACGGACGGATCCTCGCTGAGGCCGGGCGGGGGCGCGATGGCTTCGTATTCGGGCTGGCCCGCCTCGTCGGAGGGAGTGATGAGCGCGCCGAAGGCGCGGTTCACGAAGCGCAGGATGGCGGCGCGGGAGCGGAAGTTCTGGGTGAGGTGCAGGACGGCATGTCCAGGGCGCGCGGCCGCCTCCGCGGCGACGCGCCGGAAGAGAGCGACGTCCGCCCGCCGGAACCGGTAGATGGACTGCTTGGCATCGCCGACCACCACCAGCGCGCCCGGGCGTCCTCCGGTGAGCAGCTCCGCCACTTCCACCTGCAGGGGATCGGTGTCCTGGAACTCGTCGATGATCACCACCCGGAAGCGCTCGCGGAAGTAACGGCGCACGGCCTCGCTGTCCCGCAGCGCGTCGCGGGCCTTCACCAGCAGATCCAGGAAGTCGAGGACGCCGCGTTCCTTCTTGCGCGCCTCGTACCCGGCCACGACCTCGAGGACCGCCTTCACCAGGCGCGCGTGCAGGGCGGCGCTGCTCGCCCCCTTCCAGGCGGCCAGGGCCTGGCTGGTCCAGGCGGCGATGGCGCGCGCCTCCTCGAGCGCTTCCGGCGTGGTCCAGTGCGCCTTGTGCCCGAAGTTGCGAGGGACGATCGCCAGCGTCCGCAGGTACGACGCGAGGGCGTCGCCCTCGAACCGTTCGGCGGCCGCGGCGAACTCCACCATCGCGCCCAGGCGCGCGCCCAGCGCGTCTCCTTCGCGGACCAGCGTCAGCAGGGCGCGCGCGCGCTCGGCCTGGGCCTGCAGGTCGCGCCGCCAGGCCGCGGGGTCGACGCCCGTCTCCGCGACCAGCGGCCTCAGGTCGCGCTGGTCGACGAGGGTCCGGGCCAGGCCGCGGAGCGAGGTGCGCTCGCCCCAGCCGTCGGCTTCGAGCGGGATCCCGGAATCGACCGCGGCCATCAGGGTCGGATCGCCGGCGACGAGGCGCTCGGTGAGCCACGCGTCCCAGGCCTCCGCGAACAGGATGTCCATCTCCGCGTCGTCCGCGACGCGGAAGCCGGGCGGCACGCCGCACTCCAACGGACGCTCCACGAGAAGGGCCGCGCACAGGGCGTGGATGGTGGAGACCTGCGCGCGCTCGAGCACCTCCAGGGCCGCATCCGCGCGGCGGCGTTCCTCCGGGGGCCGGCCCAGGTCCGCCCGCGTGCGCTCCAGCCGCTCGCGCAGGCGCAGCTTCATGGTGGTGGCCGCGTTCTCCGTGAAGGTGACGGCGGCGATCTCGTCCAGGCGGGCCGCCCCCGAGCGCACGATCTGCTCGATGCGGTCCACGAGCAGCGTGGTCTTGCCCGTGCCCGCGCCCGCTTCCAGGACGAAGCTCGTCGCGTGATCGCGGCGGGCGCGCTCGCGCGCGTCCTGGTCCACGGGGACGAAGGTCATGTCACGTCCCGCAGGCGCAGCACCTGCTGGATGCGCGCATCGCCGAGCTTGAGCTGCCGGCGCCGCTTCAGCAGGGGCGTGGGCCCGCACACGACCTTGAAATCGCACCATTCACAGGCGGTGGGCTCCTGCACGAACACGCCCTTGGCGATCGCGTCCACCAGGCCGCGCAGGAGCGCGCGGAAGGAGTCGGAGCGCACGAGGGCCGGATCCAGGCCGACCTGGCGCCCGCCGTCCACGTAGTCGAGGAACGCCTCCACGACCGGCGTGTCCGGGAAGATGCGGGCCGCGGCCAGGATGTAGAACGGGATCTGGAGCTGGCGGCCTCCGCGGAAGAGGCCGCCGTCGTCGCGCGGCGCGCGGCCCGTCTTGTAGTCGCGCAGGACGAGCGTCCCGTCCGGGCGCCGGTCGATGCGGTCGATCTTCCCCGACACGCGCAGGGTGCGCCCGTCGCCGATGTCGATGGCGAGCGGCTCCGTGAGATGGGGCTCGCCGGGAGCGGCCTCCCGCGAGAGGCCGAAGCCCAGCTCGAAGTGGGCGGGCACGGCCTTGCTTCCGCCCTCCACCTCGCGATGGAACCAGTCGCGCATCGTGGCCTGGAAGCGCGCGCGCTCCTTGGCCCAGAGGGCGGTGAAGCGCGGCGGGCTCTTCTGCACGAGCGCGTCCAGGTGTACGTCCGCGATCTGCTCGAGCCGCCGGCGTGCGTCCGCGGTGTCGCGCAAGGGAAGCTCGCCGCGATCGCGCTGCTGGCGCAGGAAGTCCTCCGCCACTTCGTGGAAGAGGCTGCCACGCTCCAGGGGATCGAGACGGCGGCGCTCCTCCGGCTCCTCCGCCGGCTCCAGCCGCAACACGCACTCGAGCAGGTACTGGAAGCCGCAACGGGCGAAGACGGCCAGGCGGCTGGCCGAGATGGGCCAGGGCGCGGTGACGGGATCGAGCTTGCGCGCGATCTCCGACGCGAGCTCGGTGGCGACCCCGTCGCGCGGCGCGAAGGCGATGAGGCCGTCGTAGGGCGTGAGCTGGCCCGACCAGCGGGCGCGCGCGCTCAGGTGCGACTGTTTGAAGAAGGCGGAGCCGGCGGAGATGGCCAGCGCGGCTTCGCGGCCGCCCGTGCGCACCCGCCGTCGGTCGCGCTCGGAGCGGTCGAGCGTGAGGTCGAGCGGCGTGTCGTCGAGCGCGTCCTCGCGGACGATGCGGGCGAGGTCGGCCGCGCCCAGCGAGCGCCCCTCGCGGGCGGCGGCCGCGGCCACGAAGAACAGCGACGGCATGCGCTCGCGCCCCGTCCGTGCGTCCGCGCGCGGGTAGGAGAGGATGAGCCGCTCCGTGGCCTGGCCGATGGAGCGCTGGAACGCACGCCGCTCCGCGAGCAGGCGGTCCTGGGCGGTGGGCAGGACGACGGGTGCGGCGCCCGCGTCCGCCGCCGCCAGCGGGGGAGGCGGAGGGTCGTCGTCGAAGAGCGAGAGCTGGCGTCGCGCGGGTCCGCGCGGCGTGCGCGCGGCCGGTGGGAGGACGGCCGGTGCGGCCGCGGGCGCGCACTCGCCCAGGCCTTGCCGCTCGGCGTCGAGGAGGAACGGGTCGGGGCGGAGGACGCCCGGATATCCGCCCTCCACCAGGCCGGGGATGGCGACCACGCGGAAGGGCAGGCCGGCCAGCGCGTCCATCACCCCGACGTGCACGGCGCCGGCCGCCAGCGAATCGAGGGGCAGGCGCTCCCACTCGAAGCGCGCCTCCAGGACCCGCTCGACTTCCCTCCAGGGCGCGCGGACGCCGAGGAAAGCCAGGCCGCCGAGCTCGGCCACGACCTCACCGACCGCCTCGCGGTCGCGCTCGCGTCCGAGCCACTGGTCCACGACCCCGCGCAGGCGGGCCGACCAGTCCGGCCACGAGGCCTCTCCGCTCAGCGCGTCCAGGGTGCCCGAGAGCAGCTCGACGATGCGGAGCAAGGCGTCCGCATCCGCGGCCCGCCGCCGCCGTCGCGCCGCGCGCTCGGGGTCGGTCTCGCGCGCCGCCTCCTCGCGCTCCGCCTCCGCCTGGCCGCGCAGCCCGACGATCCAGCGGTCGAGGCCGGACACGATCCCGATGTCCCGGCTCATGGCGTCCCACTGCGCGGGCCGCGGCGTCACGTCTTCGCCGAGCATCTCCGCGAACGGAACGGGCGCGAAAGTGAGGAACTCCATCACCTCCGCCCGCCGCAGGCCGCGGCAGCGCAGGAGCAGCAGCAGGGATCGCGCGGTGCGGCCGAAGCGCAGCGGCAGCGAGGGGTGCAGGCGGCAGGGGATGCCGAGGCGCGCGAGGAGGTCCGTGAACAGCGGAGCGTACTCCTGGGGACGAGGCAGGATCACGCCCATGTCTTCGAAGGGCACTCCCCGCGCGGCTTCCCGGAGCAGCGCGCGCACGACGCCGCGCACTTCCGCCGCCTCCCCGGGCGCGGTGAGGAGATCGACGGAGTCGTCCGGGGGAGCGGGCCCGCTCGGAGGCTCGAAGAGGCGAGCCTTCACACGCTCGAGGGCGGCGGGAGCGGGCGAGGGCGCGATCGGCGCCAGGGCCGTGTCCTTCCATTCCACTTCGCCGATCCCCTTGGCGGCGGCCCATCCCGCGAAGCCGGAGGCGTGGATCGCATGGGGACGGACGCGCCGGATGCGCCGGACGGTAAACCGCGCGGCGAGGGCGGCGAGGAGCGTGCGCTCGACGGCATCGAGCTCCAGGTCGTCGAGGATCAGGATCTCCGCTCCCTCGAGCCAGCGTGCTTCGTCCAGGTGCTCGCGGGCGGCGCGGAACAGCGTCGCGTGGTCGGCGAACCGGCCCTCGATGCGGTCATGGAAGCCGCGATAGAGCCCGGCCAGCGCGCGCAACCGCTCGCGGTCCTCCGGCGTCGCGCCCGCGTCGGCGGCGGTGTCGAGGCGGACAGGATCGACCGCCGCCCGGCGCAGCTCGGACAGGGTGCGGGCCAGCGCGAGCGCCACGCGATCGTGGGGGATGTCCGGCGCCAGCTTCAGGTGATGCGGCCCTTCCAGCAGGCGGGCCGCGACCAGTGCCGCATGGCCGGCGTCCCAGGCCTGCAGGCCGCGGCCGAGCAGCGCGGGCTCGGCGACGGCGCGGGCGAGATCGGTCAGCGTGAGCGGATAGATCCCGGCCACGGCGCGCCCGGTGGACGCGAGGCGGCGAGGAATTTCCATGCCCGCCGCCCGGGACGGCACGAGGAGGACGAGGGGACCCGGACGCACCGAGGAATCATATCCGGCGGTCGAGCAAGGCCAGGTCGGCGCAGCAGACGCGCGTTTGACCGGCGCCGGCGCGGCATATAGCCTCGCCGGCGGATGGCGACCCCGGAGCGCGTGGCGGACGGCCGGGGGGGCGATTCGCCCGTCGGTCTCGTCCGTGCGCTCGGGGCCTGGGACGGCGCGCTCATCACGATCGGCGCCGTCGTCGGCACGGGCATCTTCCTCACGACGAGCGACATGGCCCGTGCCCTCCCGCATCCGGGCCTGATCCTCCTCGTCTGGCTGGTGGGCGGCCTGCTCGCCCTGGCCGGCGCGCTCACCTACGCGGAGCTGGGCGTCCTGTTCCCGCGCGCCGGGGGCATCTACGATTTCCTGAAGGAAGCCTACGGGCCGCTGTGGGGCTTCCTCTACGGCTGGGCCAGCTTCTTCGTGATCATGAGCGGCGGGATCGCCGCCCTATCCGTGGGCTTCGGGGAATACCTGGGCAGCTTCTTCCCGTTCCTTTCGACCGGCCACGTGCTCGTCTCCGCGCCCGTCGGTCCCTGGCGCTGGACGCTCAACGGCGGGCAGCTCGCGGGCGTGGGCGCGATCCTCGTCCTCACCGTCATCAACCAGCTTGGGGTGAAGGAAGGCGCCTGGGTGCAGAACGGGCTCACTCTCCTCAAGGTCGCGGGCATCGCCCTCTTCCTCGTGGCCGGGCTGGTGTCGTCCGTGCCGCCCTCGCCGGTGATCGGCGGGGCGCTGCCGCCGCACGCGCTCGCCGGATTCGGCGTGGCCATGATCGCGGCGCTCTGGACGTACGACGGCTGGTACGGGGTGACGTTCTCCGCGGGAGAGATGCGCGACCCCGGACGCAACCTGCCTCGCGGGATCATCCTGGGGACGGCAGCGGTGGGCGCGCTCTACCTTCTCGTCAACGTCGTGTACCTGCGGACGCTCGGCATCGAGACGATCGCGGGAAGCGCCCGCGTGGGGGAGGCGGCGGCTACGGCGTTGGTGGGGCCGCTGGGGGCGCGGCTCTTCTCGGCCGCGGTCGTGCTCTCCACGTTCGGCTGCATCAGCTCCACGATCCTCTACAGCTCGCGGATATACCAGCCGATGGCGGCGGACGGCGTGTTCTTCCGGTCCCTCGCCTACATCGACCCCCGCCATCGCACGCCGGTGCGGAGCCTGTGGGCGCAAAGCCTCTGGGCGATCGTGCTCACCGCGTCCGGGACCTACGATCAGCTCTACACCTACGTCGTGTTCGCGGCGGTCGTGTTCCACGTGGCCACCGGGGCCGCCGTCTTCGTGCTGCGCCGCACGCGTCCGCTGGCGCCCCGGCCGTATCGCGTCTGGGGTTACCCGGTCGTGCCCGCGCTGTTCATCCTGTCTTCGCTGATCCTGGTCGCCAATACCCTGATCGAGCGGCCCCTCGAGTCCGCGCTCGGCCTCCTCTTCGTGGCCCTCGGCGTGCCCGCGTACCTCTTCTGGCGCCGCCGCCCGGCCTGAGGGTTTTCCTTCTTACACGCTCGTGGGCCCGGCCCGGAGTCCAAAGTCCCTGTCCCTGCAGTACCTCGGGATGGCAAGCGCCTTGCTGAGGATCCCCTCCGCATGGAAAGCCTGCCGAGCCGCCTCGCCTTCCTCCGCATGCGTCTGTCCGAGCGCTGGCGGGAGACGCGCCCCGCCGTGCGCGTGCTCGTGCTCGGCATTCCCGCGCTCGCGATCCTCCTCGCCGTGGCCTGGAGCCGCTGCCTCTTCATGGGCTGTCCGGACGTCCATCGACTCGCGTCGTACCAGCCCGGAGGCGCGTCGGTGCTCCTGGACCGCAACGGCAAGGCCTTCGCCGACCTCGCGCCCATCGAAGGCGAGCTGATCCGGCTGCCCACCCTGCCGAAGCACGTACCCGAGGCCTTCATCGCGGTCGAGGACCAGCGCTTCCGGGATCACGATGCGATCGACCTCCGCCGCGTGCTGGGCGCGGTCTGGAACAACGTGCGCGCGGGCGGCGTCCAGGAGGGCTCGAGCACCTTGACCATGCAGCTCGCGCGCAACGTCTTCCCCGAGGACCTGCCCGGCCAGGAGCGCACGCTGGGACGCAAGATCCTCGAGGTGCGCGTCGCCCAGGAGATCGAGGACGCCTTCAGCAAGGACGAGATCCTCGAGATGTACCTCAACCACATCTACTTCGGGAACGGGGCGCGGGGCATCGAGGCGGCGGCGCGGCACTACTTCGGGCGCGGCGCCAAGGACCTCACGTTGCCGCAGGCGGCGCTCCTCGCGGCCATGCCCAAGGCCCCGTCCCACTACGATCCGCGCCGCCATCCGAAGGAAGCGCGGGAGCGGAGGGACCTCGTCCTCTCGCTGATGGCGGAGCAGAAGCGGATCACCGCGGACGAAGCGGAGGCGGCGCGCAAGGCGCCCCTCGGCGCCGTGCCCAAGCCTCGCGCGGAGAAGCCCGACGCCCCTTTCGCGGCCTACTTCGTGGAAGAGGTCCGGCGGGAGCTGGAGGACCGCCTCGGTGACGACTTCTACGCGCACAAGCTGCGCGTCCACACGACGCTCGACGGCACCGCGCAGCGGGCGGCCGAGGAGGAGCTCGAGCGCCAGCTCCGCGCGATCGAGGGCGGCGCGCTGGGCTCCTATGCGGGGCCGCGCTACGCGCCGTCGCTGCAGGTCGCGGACGACGGCGAGACACCGTACCTGCAGGGCGCGGTGGTGGCGCTGGACGCAAGCACCGGCGACGTCCTGGCCTGGGTCGGGGGCCGCGACTTCCTGCACTCGCGCTTCGATCGCGTGAAGTCGGCGCGGCGGCAGGCGGGGAGCGCGTTCAAGCCGTTCGTCTACGCGGCGGCGGTGGCTTCGGGCCGCATGCTGAACCAGAAGGTGCTGGACCAGCCGCTGGAGGTCAGCCTGGGCGGGCACCGGTCGTGGAAGCCGAAGAACTTCGACGGCGCCTTCGACGGCGAGATCACGCTGCGCGACGCCCTCGTGCGGTCCAAGAACGTGCCGACCGTGCGGCTCGCCCAGGACGTGGGGACGCGCCGCATCGCGGAGTTCGCGCAGGAAGCCGGCATCGATCCGCCCATCTCCGAGCAGCCTTCGATGGCCCTGGGCACGGTCGCGGTCAGCCCGGTGGAGCTGGCGGCCGCCTACACCGCTTTCGCCTCTCTCGGCGACGGCGTGCGGCCGCGCTTCGTCGTGCGCGTCGACGCCGAAGACGGCCGGGTCTTGTGGCAGGCGGACGAGCCCGAGAGACGGCACGTGCTCGACGCCGCCGTGGCCTACGTCATTACGGACGCGCTCGAAGACGTGCTCACGCGCGGCACGGGCACCGCGGTGCGCGAGTCCGGCTTCCGCGCGCCCGCCGCCGGCAAGACGGGCACCACCAACGACGGCGCGGACACCTGGTTCGTCGGCTACACGCCGGAAGTCGTGGCCGCGGTGTGGATGGGCTTCGACCGCCAGCGGCCGATCATGGCCAAGGCCACCGGCGGCCGGCTGGCCGCGCCGGTGTGGGCGCGCCTCATGACGCGCCTCTACGCGGGCCGCAAACCGCCTTCGCCGTGGCCGATGCCGGCCGGGGTCGTGGAGGGGATGGTCGATCCGCAGACCGGACTCCTGCTCGCCTCGGGCTGCGCGCCGTGGTCGGGCGTCGCCTACAAGGAGCTGTTCGTGCACGGCGCGGTGCCCGTGACGGTGTGCCCGAGCCAGGGTCCGATCATGACCGCGGAGATGCTGCCGTTGCCGCCGCTGCCGGACTACGAGGAGGGCATGGAGACGGGCGTGCCGCTCGAGGACGTGCCGAAGGCGACGCCGCCAGGTGGAGAGCCCGTGCGCCTGGGGGATGGGACGACGGCGACGGAGCCGATGCGCTCGTACACGCCCACGTCCCCGATTCCGGCGCCGAGCGCGCCACCGTCGGCGGCGGCACCGTCGCCGGCCGCTGTCGCTCCCGTCCCCGCTTCTCGCCCGTCCGCGCCGCCCGAGGATGAGCCGGCGCCCGAACCCACGCGCGAGCCCGTGCGCGAGGGGACGCCGCCACGCGAGGCCGCTTCGCCCGATCCGGCCCCGAGCGCTACGCCTTCGCCCGGCCTGCGCCCCTGAGCGCGTTCCCGTGCGGCGCCGGCTCGCGCACGAAGAGGACGAGCGCGACCGCGGCCAGGAGGGCGAGGGCGGCGCCCGTGAGCAGCGCGGCCGCGGGGGAGAAGCGCTGCCAGAGCGCGCCCGTGACGAGGCTCGCCGGCAGCAGCAGAACGCCGGTGACCGCGTGGTACAGGCCGAACGCGCGTCCGCGCCTCTCCCCCGCCGCCATCTCCGCGACGAGCGCGCGCTCCGGCCCTTCCGTCAGCGCGTGGTGAAGGCCGTACACGGCGAAGAGAACCCACACCATCCAGGGCGACGTCGCCACTCCCAGGCCTGCGTACGCGACGGCGTAGAGCACCCAGCCCGTGGCCATGGCCGCGCGGCGCCCCACGCGATCCGACAACGCGCCGCCCGCCGTGCTCGCCGCCGACTTCACGACGTGGTGGGCGGTCCACAGGATCGGGATGAGGGGCAGGGCCACGCCGGTGTCCTGGGCGCGCAGGAGGAGGAACGCGTCCGAGGAGTTGCCGAGCGTGAAGAGGCCGATCACGGCGAGCAGGCGGCCGAGCCCGTGTGACGCTGGCGTCGCGCCGGCGGGGTGTCCGCCGGCGTCGGGCATCGAGGGCTCCGCGCTCGCCGCTTCCATGGGCGCCTCGCGCACACCGAGGACGAGCACGATCACGCAGGCCAGCGCGGGAACGGCGGCCAGCGCGAACACGGTCCGCAGGTCCAGGTGCAGGAACAGGAGCGCGGAGGCCAGGAGCGGTCCCACCACCGCCCCCGCGTGGTCCATGGCGCGCTGGAATCCGAACGCACGGCCGAGATCCTCCCGCGGCGTGACCTGGGCCAGCAGCGCGTCGCGCGGCGCGCCCCGCACTCCCTTGCCGATGCGGTCCACGATCCGCACCGCGAGGACGTGCCAGGGGGCGGTGGCCAACGCGACCAGCGGGCGCGCGCACGACGAGAGCGAATAGCCGCCGACGATGAGGGGCTTGCGCCGTCGCATGCGATCGGAGATGCGGCCGGAGACGACCTTGGCCAGGCTGGCCACGGACTCCGCCAGTCCCTCGACGAGGCCCACGAACGCCGGTCCCGCCCCGAGCACGCCGGTCAGGAACGAGGGGAGCAGCGGATAGATCATCTCGCTGCTGGCGTCGGTCAGGAGGCTGACCAGCCCCAGGCGGCGGACGGTGGAAGGAAGCGGAGGCAGTTAGTTCGCGACCTGCCCCGCCACCCGCCGGCGCTCCTCGCGCAGCGAGGCGCTCACGACCGCGTAGTCCGCTTCCAGCGCGGTGAGGAGCTCGCCGAGCGCGGAGACTTCGCCTCCGCGCACCACGGCTTCGATCTGGACGCAGAGGTCGGCCATGCCGCGCGCCCCGATCTGCGCGGACGCGCCCTTGAGGCTGTGGGCGAGGGCGCGGATGGACTCCACGTCCGCGCGCGCGTGGGCCTGGCGCAGGTCGTCCAGGCGCCGGGGGATCGTCTGGAGGAAGACGTCGATCACTTCCGCCATCGCGCGCGGGCCCGCGTGCGATTCCAGCACGCGCAGGGGATGGCTGGAAGGAAGCGCCGACGGCGTGGCCGCCGTCTCCACGGGCGGGGGCGTGCCCGGCGTCGCGATCCACTTGCGCAGCGCGCTGGCCAGCGCTTCCCGCGGCACGGGCTTGCTGAGGTAGTCGTCCATGCCCGCGGCCAGGCAGCGCTGCCGGTCCTCCGCGGTCACGCTGGCGGTGAGGGCGATGATGGGCGTGCGGTGGCTCCCGCCCTCGCGCTGGCGGATGAAGGCCGTGGCCTTGAAGCCGTCCATCTGCGGCATCTGGCAGTCCATCAGGATCGCTTCGTAGGTCTGGCGCGAGCAGGCCTCCACGGCTTCGAGCCCGTTGCCGACGGCTTCCGCGCCGTAGCCGAGGCTCTCGATCATCGCCACCGCGACCTTCTGGTTGACCGTGTTGTCCTCGACGACCAGGATCTTCCCGCCCCGGCGGGCCTCGGTGTCCCGGGCGTGCGCGGCCGCGTCCGGACGCGCGAAGCGGACGGTGAACCAGAACGTGCTTCCCTGACCGGGCTCGCTGCGCACGCCGATCTGGCCTCCCATCGCGGTGACGATGCGGCGGCACAGGGCGAGGCCAAGGCCGGCGCCCCCGTACCGGCGCGTGGCCGAGCCGTCCGCCTGTACGAAGGGCTGGAACAGGCGAGCCTGGGTGGCGGCATCGATCCCGATCCCGGAGTCGGCCACCTCGAAGCGCAGGACGGTGGCCGCGTCCTCCGATCCACGCACGACGCTCGCCCGCGCCACCACCGTCCCCGCGGGCGTGAACTTGATCGCGTTGCCGAGCAGGTTCGTGAACACCTGGCGCAGCCGCGCGCCATCGCCCCGCACCGTCGCCGGCACTTCGTCCGCCACCATCGAGGTGACGTGCAGGCCCTTGACCGCCGCCTCGTTCGCCACGGACGCCACCACCTCTTCGACCAGGCGGCGCGGCTCGACCTCCGTGTCCTCCAGCTCCAGGCGGCCGGCTTCCGCGCGCGCGAAGTCCAGGATCGCGTCCACCACGCCCAGGAGCTCGCGGCCGGAGCGGCGGATGATCTCCGCGTATTCCTTCTGCGTCGTGTCCAGGCTCGTGTCGAGCAGGAGACGCGCCATCCCCAGCACGCCGTTGAGCGGTGTGCGCAGCTCGTGGCTGACGTTGGCCAGGAACTCCGACTTCACCCGCGAGGTCTCCTGGGCAGCCTGCCGGGCGCGCACGAGGACGTCGATGTCCTGCGCCACGGCCACCGCGCCCGCCACTTCACCCCCCGGTCCGCGCCAGGGATGCACGGCCCAGGTCACGTAGACGGCGGAGCCGTCGGGACGGTCGATGAGCTGCTCCTCGGAAGAGACGACGGGGCCCTTGCGGCTGCGCACCAGCGCTTCCGCGAAGGCGGCGGGCAGCGCGTCCGCGTGGCGGCGCGCGGGCAGGCCCAGCGTGTGCAGTCGCCAGAGATGGAGCCACTGCTCGCTGTGGGCGAGCAGGGTGCCCTCGCCGTCGAGGATGGCCATGGCCACCGGCGCGTGCACGACCACGTCGCGCAGCTGGCGGCGCTCGCGCTCCACCGCCTCCTCCGCGCGTTTTCTCCGCGTGATGTCGCGGGCCACGGCCTGGAAGCCGATGACCTTCGCCCCTTCGGTCAGCAGCTGCACGTTCTGGCCGATCCAGATCTCGTCGCCGCCGCGGGTGACGGCGATGAACTCGTCGTAGCTGCTGCTCACGCGATCGCGGTACTGGGCCTTGAGGTGCGCCTCCACCCGGCCGCGATGGTCTTCGCGGATCAGCTCGAGGAAGTGCTTGCCCAGGATCTTGTCGGCCGGCCAGCCCGTCACGCGCGTCGCCACCGGGTTCACGTAGGTGAAGAAGCCCCACATGTCGGTGCGATAGATGATGTCCTGCGCGTTCTCCACGAGCTGCCGGTACCGGCCTTCGCTGTCGCGCAGGCGCTCCGTGGCCGCGTGCATCGGCGTCACGTCGCTGAAGGTCACGATCACGCGATCGACGCGGCCGTCGGGAGCGAGCTCGGGGTCGGCGTTCACGAGCAGCCAGACCTGGCCGCCTCCCCCGGGGCGATTCCATCGCATCACGACGTCGCGAACGGGGCGGCGAGTGGCGATGACCTGGGGAGCGGGATGCTCGGAGCCGAGGAGGGGCGTCCCGTCCTCGCGGAAGGCGACGTTGTTCGCGTCGAGGGACGTGCGGCCGAGGATCTGGCTCTCGTCGACGCCGAGCAGATCACGCGCGCGGCGATTGCAGTACAGCACTTCGGCGGAGGGTCCCTGCACCACGACGCCCACTTGCAGGGTGTCGAGCAGGCGGCGCGCGCCCTCGTCGAGCTCTACGCCGCGGGCCGGATCGGGATGGGGTGCGTGAACTTCCGCCTCAGCCTCGGTACGCTCGCTCGAATCCCCCAGGGCCATTCGTTCCCTCGCTCACGGGCCGACGCCTGCGTGCAGGGGGTCGGCATGCGGCAGGCGCGCCCCAGGCGAAAAACATTACTCCGCCTACCATCTTTCGGTCAAGAAGTGTTTACCCGGCCGGGCTCAACCCCCATGCTAGGATCCAGGGAAAGACGCCGCAGGAGGTCCCATGCCATCCCTCTTTCTTCAGGTCCTGCTATTCGTTGCCGCGATCCAGTCTCCCGCCCCGGCGGCGGCGCCCGCGGCCACGAGCCCGGCCGCGGACGAGCTGAGCGCGGAGGTGCAGCGGGCCGTCACCGCCTACAACGCGCGCGACCTCAAGTATTACGAATCCGTGCTCGACGCGAAGTCGGTCTACATCGCGGAGGACGGCGCGGTGATCTCCGGGCGCGAGCGCGTGCTGCGCACGTTCGGCCGCATCTTCAGCGCGGAACCGCCGCGCCGCATCGAGATCTCGGACCTCAGCGTGGACCGGCGCGGAGACGCGGGCTGGGCGACGTTCCGGTGGACCCTCACCGCGGGCACCGACGTGCGCCAGGGAGTGACGTCCGTCCTGTACGTCCGCGCCGACGGCGGGTGGCGCCCCATGCTCATCCAGAACACGCTGCGCGGACACGCCATGCGCCCGGCCGCCGCCGTGTCGCCCGTGCCGGTGCCGTCGCCTCGTTGAGGGCGGCCCGGCCGTGAAGCTGCGGCCGTCGCTCTGGGCCTCGCGGGTGCCGCGCGACCCGCGCGAGCGCAAGCCGAACCACTACGTCGAGATGGCGCGCGTCGCGTGGCGCAACCGCGACCAGCTGCCGTACGCCTGGCGCGTCCTGAGCGAGGGCGTGTGCGACGGCTGCGCGCTGGGCACCACGGGACTGCGCGACTGGACCATGGACGGGATCCACCTCTGCATGGTCCGCCTCGAGCTCCTCCGCCTCAACACCGCGCCCGCGCTCGATCCGGAGCGCCTGCGCGACGTCTCCTCGCTGGAGGGCCTGTCCTCGCGCGAGCTGCGCGACCTCGGGCGCCTGCCCGAGCCGATGATCCGGCGGCGCGGCGAGAAGGGCTTCCGCGTCGTCTCCTGGGACGAGGCCTATGGCGCGGCCGCGGAGAAGATCCGCGCCACCACCCCGGAGCGCCTCGCCGTCTACCTCACGTCGCGCGGGATCCTCAACGAGCACTACTACGCGGCCCAGAAGGCAGCGCGCGCCATGGGCACCAACCACGTCGACAACTCCGCGCGCCTGTGCCACGCCGCCTCCACGGTGGGAATGAAGCGGACGGTCGGCTACGGCGCGACGACCTGCTCGTATTCGGACTGGATCGGGACGGACCTCATCGTCTTCTTCGGCTCCAACACCCCCAACAACCAGCCCGTCACGATGAAGTACCTCTACGAAGCGCGTCTCGCGGGCACGCGCGTGGCGGTGGTGAACACCTATTTCGAGCCCGGCCTCCAGAAGTACTGGGTGCCGTCGGTCCCCGAGTCCGCCGTCTTCGGCACGCGCTTCGCCGACGACTGGTTCGGCGTGGACACCGGCGGCGACCTCGCCTTCCTGTGCGGCGTGCTCAAGGCCCTCATCGCCGGCGGAGGCGTGGACGCCGACTTCGTGGCGCGCTCCACGACGGGCTTCGCGGCCGCGCAGGCCCAGGTCGAGGGAATGACCTGGGAGCAGCTCGAGCAGGGCAGCGGAACGGCGCGGGCGGAGATGGAGCGCTTCGCCCGCCTGCTGGCCGGCGCGCGCAACGGCATCTTCGTCTGGTCCATGGGCCTCACCCAGCACGCCCACGGCGTGGCGACGATCGAGGCGCTCGTGAACGTCGGCCTCGCCCGCGGCTGGGTCGGTCGCGAGAAGGTCGGCCTGATGCCGATCCGCGGGCATTCCGGTGTCCAGGGCGGCGCCGAAGTCGGGTGTGCGCCCGGCCTGGAGGAGCCGCAGAGCACGCGCTTCGCCGAGGTGTGGGGATTCCCGTGCCCGTCCTTCAAGGGGCTCACGGCGGCGGAGATGGTCGACGCCGCCTATCGCGGCGGGCTCGACGTCTTCTGGATCGTGGGCGGCAACTTCGTCGAGACCCTCCCCGATCCCGCCGCGGCCACCGCCGCCTTGCGGCGCGTGGGCACGCGCATCCATCAGGACATCGTGCTCACCTCGATGATGCTGCTCCC
>Ga0207691_10003415_pt1 | contig 15438 bp, 13 predicted proteins | sample KBSM13metaG_FD_184327 | JGI IMG/M metagenome (GOLD analysis project Ga0207691, IMG submission 184327) | Miscanthus rhizosphere microbial communities from Kellogg Biological Station, Michigan, USA - KBS M1-3 metaG (SPAdes) (version 2) | ecosystem: Host-associated > Plants > Roots > Rhizosphere >... | reverse complement strand
GAGCGAGCCGTCCGCCCGGCGTAAACCTCTGACCGCTCGGCAGGATCTCACCAGCCCCTACAGTGAGCCCATGACGGTGCGGGTCGTCTTCGCCGACGACAACTACCTGGTGCGCGAGGGCGTGGCCGGGCTGCTCACCGAGACGGCCGAGATCGACCTGGTCGAATCGGTGGCCGACCCCGGCGCGCTCCACGCTGCCGTGGCGGCGCACCGGCCGGACGCGGTCCTCACCGACATCCGGATGCCGCCCACGTTCACCACCGAGGGCATAGACGCGGCCAAGCGGATCCGGGCCGAGTACCCGCAGACCGGGGTGGTCGTCCTGTCGCAGTACGTCGAGGAGGACTACGCCTTCGAGCTCCTGTCCGAGGGGGTCGAGGGGCTCGGCTACCTGCTCAAGGAGCGGGTGACCCAGGTCGACGACCTGGTCCGCGCCCTCCACGACGTGGCGCGGGGCGGGTCCGCCCTGGACCCCAAGGTGGTCGAGGGGCTCCTGGCCCGCAAGTCGAACCAGTCGAGCTCGCCCCTGCTGGGACTCACCGACCGTGAGCGCGAGGTCCTCCAGGAGCTGGCCACCGGGCGGAGCAACGCCGCGACGGCCAAGGCACTCTTCATGAGTGAGCGGGCCGTGGAGAAGCATGTCGGCTCGGTGTTCCAGAAGCTGGGCCTGGTCCACGAGTCCGACGTCAACCGGCGGGTGATGGCGGTGCTGGCGTTCCTCGACGCCACGGGCGGCGGGGCCGCCGCACGGTGAGGGGATATCCCCACCTGACCGTGCGGGCAACCCCCTCCCGGTCCCCACCCACACGGGAGACGATGGTGGCAGGAGGTGTGCTGTGGAGGAGATCCGTGTCCTGATCGTCGACGACCAGGAGCCGTTCCGGCGCGCGATGGGTGCCGTGGTCGAGGCGACCGACGGCTTCGTCGTGGTCGGGTCGGCCACGTCGGGCGAGGAGTCCGTGGCGGCGGCCGCCGAGCTGCGCCCGCACCTCGTGCTGATGGACGTCAACCTCCCCGGCATCGACGGCATCGAGGCGACCCGACGGCTGACCTCCGGCCCGGACGGCCCGGTCGTGGTGCTGCTCTCCACCTACGACGAGGACCAGTTCGACCTCGACGGCTGCGGTGCCGCGGCGTACGTTGCCAAGGCTGCCTTCGGGCCGGACCGGCTCTCAGCGGCCTGGGCCGACGCCTCCGGCTAGCGCGTACACCGGCTGGTCCTCGGCGACCGGGACCGTCACCTCCAGCAGGCCCGGCCCGACGGAGAGCGAGCCCCCGGCGGCGGCCACCCGGTCCACCATCGCCTGCCGGTCGGTGGGGTCGGCGGCGTCACCGAGCACGCGCAGGACCAGCTGGTCCCCGTCGCGGGACAGCTCGACGGCCGCCGGCCCGGGATCGGTCCGGGCGGCTTCGGCGCAGCAGAAGTAGACGGCGGCCTCGACTCGGGCCGAGAAGCGCCGCCCGGCCGCGGAGGGATCCACCGACAGCCTGGGCGGCGACCCGCTCCGGCCCAGGAGCGACCGCAGGGCGGGCTCCAGGCCGGCCTTGGCCAGCTGGGTCGGGAAGACGCCGCGGGTCAGCTCCCGCAGGGACTCGAGGGCGGTGTTCGTGCTGGTGACCAGGAGGTCGATGCCGTTCTCGGCGCGTCCGCCCGCGACAGCGGCCCGGCACCGGGTCAGAGCCTCGGGCAGCGCCACGAGGTGTGGCATCACCTCGCGCTCGATGGAGGCCTCGAGGGCACGACGAGCGGCGTCGTCCGCCTCCAGGATCCGCGCCCGCGAGCGCGCGAGCTCGCGGGTGGTGCGGTCGAGCTCGGCCACGTGCTCGGCGAGCTCGGCCTCCAGGGCGGTGTTGCGGAAGGCCACGGCGGTCTGGTCGGCCAGGGCGGTGAGCAGCCGTTCGTCGGAGTCGGACAGAGGACGGCCACGGGGCACGTGCACCTCGATGCTGCCCAGGACGGCGCCGCCGTGCTGGACCGGTACGACGTGCGGGACGGTGCCGTCCGCCGCGCCGTCGCCCCACGACGCGCTGTGGAGGGCCCCACCGGAGGCCCCCAGGGTGGCGGTCGCGCGCCGAGCGGAGACCGCCCGGCCGGCGGCCTCCGCGACGGCAGGCAGGACCGCGTCCGCGGTCGGCGTCTCGGCGAGGCGGCGGCTGAAGTCCGACAGGGCCTCGTAGGGCTGGGCTCGGGAGCCGAAGGCGAGCCGGTTGGCCAGCCGGGTGACCTGTCGGCGCAGTGGCTGGAAGGCGAGTGCGACCAGTGCCGTGACCAGCAGGGACAGCCAGAACCCGCCGCTCTGCTGGTCCACCTGGTTCCCGACCACCACCACGAGCGTGACGTAGCCGATCCCGGCGAAGGCCGACCCGATCGCCAGGACGACGGTCCGGTTGATGATGACCTCGATGTCGTAGAGCCGGTAGCGCAGCACGGCGACCGCGAACAGGACCGGCAGCAGCAGGAACGACACGTAGAGGGGGAGTGACGCCGCCCAGGTCTGACGCCCTCCGTTGAAGCTCTGGACGATGATCAGGGCCGCGAGCCCGATGCTGACCAGCACGGCCGACGCGGCGATCACCCGCACCTGCTGCCGCTCTTCGCCCTGCGCCCTGCGCCACCGCACCAGCATCGAGACGAGCGAGACGAGCAGCCCGATGCTGATCAGCAGGAAACCGAGCGAGTACAGCTCTGCCTGCGCCCCGCCGTTCGCGTCCGTCCGGGCCTGGACGTCGTAGTGGGTCGGGTCCGTGGTCAGCAGAGCCGCAGCACACAGCAGCGCCCCGAGCGCCACGGCCCTCGCGGCGTGCCTCCATCGCGGGGAGAGCAGATGCCCGTCCGGCGCGAGCAGGAACATCAGCGCGATCGCCCCGATCGCGAACTGTCCACCGGTGATCACGGAGACCCATCCCAGGACGCCGCCCAGGCTTCTCGAGCCGGGACCGCCCTCGCTCACGACCCAGATGCTGTAGGCCTCAGTGACGAGGGACAGTGCGCTGGTGAACCCGACGACCACCAGCAGCCAGCCGACGGGGTGCCGGTCGTCGCGGGAGATGATCAGTGCGCCCATCACGGCGCAGCCGAGGACTGCCAAGCTGACGAACGGGAACCCGTGCACCGCCACTGCTGCCTCGGAGAGAAGGGCCCGGTACTGCGCGGTGACGACCGCGTCGGCGACGACGAGGACCAGAGCGAGGCCGGCCAGCAGCCAGGCGAGCCGCGCGCGCACTCAGCTGTCCTCCGCCGGCAGAGTCGCCAGGATCCGCGCCCCACCCGCCCCGGAGGCTCCCACGGTCAGCGTGCCGCCGACCGACTCGACCCGGTCGCGCATGTTCGCCAGGCCCCTTCCGTTGGACAGCGCGGCCCCCGCGAACCCCGAGCCGTCGTCCTCGATCACGCAGACCAGTGATCCGGGCTCGCCGCGCAGCTCCACGCGGACGGTTGTCGCGCCCGAGTGCTTGGCAGCGTTCTGCAGCGCCTCCAGGCAGGAGAAGTACGCCGCAGCCTCCACCGTCGAGGGGTAGCGAGCGAGCTGGTACGCCGCGAGCGTGACAGGCACCGGGCTGTTGTCGACGGCCGCCTGCAGCGCGGGCGCGAGCCCCTGTTCCGCGAGCAGCCGCGGGTAGATGCCCCGCGACAGGTGAGCAAGGGTCTCGATGGCGTCGACGGCTGCCTGCTCCTGCGCGGCGAGGAGAGCGTCGGCGCGCGCCGGCGAACGCTGCGCCAGCGTCTCGGCGAGCCGAAGGTTCACGGCGAGCGCCACGAGGTGCTGCTGGGCGCCGTCGTGGATATCACGCTCCAGCCGTCGGCGCTCCGCGTCCTGGGCGTCCACCATCCGCCGACGCGAGGCGCTCAGCTCCCCCGCACGCGCGGTCAGGTCGACCAGCCGGCTCTGCAGCTCGGCGCGCAGGCGGGCACCGCGCAGCACCAGCCCGGCCTGACTCGCCAGCCCGGCGAACAGCCGCTCCTCGACCGAGGTCAATGGCACGTGCTCCCGCTCCTGGACCACGAGCACACCGAGAAGCTCCCCGCCCTGGCGCACCTGGCGGGAGCGTCGCCCCGGCACGGTGTGGTCCGTGGGGGTGGGCTCGCCCGACGTGGGCTCCCGGGTGGCGTCCGGTGGCCAGGTCGCGGCGAGGGTGGCGCGGTCACCCACGACCAGCCACACCTGGGTCCACGCCGCTCCGGTGCCGTCGGCGAGCACACGCGCCATCCCGGTCGAGAGCTCCTCGGTCGGATGGCTGCCCACGTTCTTCGAGAACCGGGCGAGGACGTCGTACGGCGAGGGCTGGCCGCCGTGCACGGCGCGCGATGCGAGCGCCTCCAGCCGGGCCTGGACAGGACCGAAGGCCAGGGCGACCACGGCGGTGGCCAGCACCGAGAGCGTGACGTCGGGTGATGTGGTGTGGCCGATGAGGACTCCGCCTCCCAGGACCACGACCACGTACACGAGGAGCACGAACGCGGCGAGTCCGGCCAGCACGAGCGCGGCGACCAGCCACTCGCGCCGTGAGCGTCGGCGCAGGGCCGCGTTCGAGGTCATTCACGCAGTGTGCGCCTCCCACGTGGCCTGAGGGAGGGACCTGACCCCACCCCGGGGGTGGGGCTGGCCGCACGATCGCCCGCCGATCCTCGCGGGACAGCGCCCTCGGGCGTGCGTCCAGCCCGATGGGCGCGAGTCCGCAAAACCGGTCTTCTGGTGGAACGCCGCTCATCCCCGACGGCGACGAATCCACAGGAGCCATCACATGTCCGTCATCACCAGCACTCCAGGCGTCACGACCGCCACTGCGGCCAGCACCCAGGGAGTCAGCAAGCTCTACGGGAGTGGCGACGCCAGCGTCGCTGCCCTCGACAACGTCAGCGTCGGGCTCGCCGAGGGCGAGTTCACCGCGATCATGGGCCCCTCGGGCTCGGGCAAGTCCACGCTGCTGCACGTGCTCGCCGGTCTCGACCGGCCCACGTCGGGCGAGGTGTTCCTCGGTGACACCGAGATCACGTCGCTCAACGACAAGGCGCTGACGCTGCTGCGCCGCGACCGGATCGGCTTCATCTTCCAGTCGTTCAACCTGCTGCCGACCATGACCGCGGCGGAGAACATCGTGCTTCCGATGCGGATCGCGGGCCGCAAGCCGGACGAGCAGTGGGTGGCGTCGATCGTCGACACCGTCGGCCTGACCGGCCGCATGTCGCACCGTCCGGCGCAGCTCTCCGGTGGCCAGCAGCAGCGAGTCGCCGCGGCCCGGGCGCTGGCGTCGCGGCCGCAGATCGTGTTCGCCGACGAGCCCACGGGCGCCCTCGACTCGAGGTCGGGAGCCGAGCTGCTCGGGTTCCTGCGTAAGGCGGTGACCGAGCTCGGGCAGACCGTCGTCATGGTCACCCACGACGCGACCGCGGCCAGCTATGCCGACCGCGTGCTCTTCCTCGCCGACGGCCACGTCGTCGACGAGAGGTACGCCGCCACCGCGGACGAGATCCTCGACTACATGAAGCACCTAGGAGCCTGAACGTCATGCTGACCTCCACCCTCCGCGGGATGTTCGCGCACAAGCTGCGCCTCGTCCTCACCACGGCCTCGATCGCGCTCGGTGTCGCGTTCCTCGCCGGAACACTCGTCCTGACCAGCACCATGGGGCTCGCCTTCGAGCAGCTCTTCGGCAAGGTCTCCGCCGGCACCGATGCGGTCGTCCGCACCGAGGCCCCCTACACCGCGACGGAGGGCGTCGGCACCAGCCGCGGCCCGGTCCCCGCCAGTGTCCTGGCCGACGTCCAGAAGGTCGACGGCGTCCGCGCCGCCGAGGGCTCGGTCACCGGCTATGCCCTGCTCACCGACAACGACGGCAAGGCCATCATCACCAAGGGTGGCGCCCCCACGACGGGCTACAGCATGCCCGCGGACGAGGGTCTCCGCGGCGACGTGGAGCTGCTCTCCGGCTCCGCGCCGACCGGCCCGACTGAGGTGGCCATCGATGCCACCAGTGCCGAGGAGCACCACATCGCGCTCGGCTCGACGATCAAGGTGCTGTTCCAGGGACCGACGCAGAAGTTCACCGTGGTCGGCACCGTCGGCTTCGGTGGCGAGAAGAACCTCGGCGGCACCACGTCGGCGTACTTCGACACCGCGACCGCCCAGCGGATGCTGGGGACGCCCGGGTTCTTCGACTCCATCGGTGTGCGTGCCGGGGACGGCGTCAGCCAGGCCGCGTTGGCCGAGCGGCTCAACGCGGTCGTCCCGAAGGGCACCGAGGCCGTCACCGGCCACACGGTGGCCAAGGAGAACGCCGACGCCGTGAAGGAGGACCTGAAGGTCGTCGGGATTCTGTTCATGATCTTCGCCGGCATCGCGCTGTTCGTCGGCTCCTTCATCATCTGGAACACCTTCACGATGATCGTCACCCAGCGTTCGCGTGAGATCGCGCTGCTGCGGGCGATCGGCGCGACGCGTCGCCAGGTGATGCGGAGCCTGCTCGTCGAGGCCTTCGTGGTCGGCGTGGCAGCGTCGGCGGTCGGGGTCGGCCTCGGGCTGCTCGTGGCCAAGGGGCTGAAGGTGCTGATGGACGTGGTGGGCTTCAGCCTGCCGAGCACGTCGCTGCAGCTGGAGCCGAGCACGATCTGGATCTCCCTGCTCGTCGGCACCGTGGTCACGGTCGTCTCCGCGCTGGTGCCGGCCCGTCGTGCGACCAAGGTGCTGCCCGTCGAGGCGCTGCGCGAGTCGACCCCGGGCGCCGAGAAGCCGTCGCTGAAGCGCGGCCTGGTCGGTCTCGCGTTCGTCGCGGCCGGTGTCGCCGGGATGCTCTCCGCGCTGTACGGCGGGGCCAGCATGAAGCTCTTCGGGCTCGGCCTGCTGGCCGGGATGGTCGGCGTGATGGTGGCGCTGCCGCTGGCGGTCCGTCCGCTCGCGGCGCTGATCGCCACGCCGATGCGGCTGCGCGGCATGCCCGGCGAGCTGGCGAAGCAGAACGCGATGCGCAACCCGCGTCGTACGTCCTCGACGGCTGCTGCCCTGATGATCGGCCTCACCCTGGTCGTGAGCATGGGCGTCTTCGCCTCCTCCCTGAAGGCGTCGTTCGGCGATGTGATCTCGGACCAGACCAACGCCGATCTCTACCTGGCGACGCCCAGCACCCAGGCTCCCGGGTTCAGCCCGTCGGTCATCGAGACGGTCAAGGGTGTCGACGGCGTGGACAAGGTGTCCGCGAACGGCTGGGGCCAGGCACGGTTCGGCAAGGCGGCGTCGTCCTTCTCGGCGGTCGACCCGGCGACGGCCGAGGACGTGATGAACCTCGACGTTTCGCAGGGTTCGGTCGGCGACCTGGGCAAGGACGGGGTGGTGGTCTCGAAGACCGCTGCGGCGTCCCACGGCTGGAAGCTGGGCGACCCGATCACCGCGGAGTTCGCCGAGACCGGCAAGCACCGGCTGCACGTGGTGGGCATCTACGACGGCAAGGGTTGGATCGGTGACAACTTCGTGCTGAGCATCGCCGAGCAGAACGCCTTCGCAGGCCCGCAGCTCGTGTCGACCGGCCTCGTCACCTTGGCTGCCGGCGCCGACAAGGGCGACGTGCAGAGCGCGATCTCGACGGCCCTCGCCGACCACCCGGACGCCCAGGTGCTCGACCAGAAGGGCTTCGAGAAGCAGGCCAGCGGGTTCATCGACCAGCTGCTCACCTTCGTCACCGTGATGCTGCTGCTGGCGGTCGTGATCGCCCTGCTCGGCATCGTGAACACGCTGGCGCTGTCGGTGTTCGAGCGCACCCGTGAGCTCGGGTTGCTCCGTGCGGTGGGCATGACCCGAGGCCAGGTCCGGGCGATGGTGCGCTGGGAGTCCGTCGTGATCTCGCTGATCGGAGCCCTGAGCGGTGCCGCCCTCGGGATCGGCATCGGCCTGGCGCTGTCGCAGGCGCTGAAGGACGAGGGGATCAAGTCGATCTCGATCCCGGTGCTCGAGGTTGGCATGTACGTCGCGCTGGCCGCGGTGGCCGGTGTGGTCGCCGCCATCGGTCCGGCCCGCTCGGCGGCCAAGGTCGACGTGCTCAAGGCGGTGGTTACCGACTGACCGTCCGCCGCGCAACGGCCCGGCCGGTGTCCTTGTGACACCGGCCGGGTTCGTGTGTTCGGGCAGGCACTGGTCTCGAGGGCCGTGCGCCACGACGAGCCCGCAGGGCGCGCCCCGCCAGGCGCACCACCCACCCACCCCAGCGCCTGTCCGGGCGCGCCCTGCCGGCTCGCCGCCGCGGGCGCTCCGACTCTCGCCCGCCGCGGTCTTGGGGGTGAGGGCGCGGATCAGACGCCGAGACCGGGCTGGACGCGGTAGGGGACCTGGGTGGCGAGGGCGATCACGGTCGAGGAGCGGAAGATGCCGGGGATGGCCAGCACGGCGTCGATCACGCGCTGGAGGTCGGTGTTGGAGCGGGCGACGACGCGGCACCACATGTCACCTGGGCCGGTGATCGTGCACGCCTCCAGCACCTCAGGGATCCGCGCCAGAGCCTGGCCGATCGCGTCGTGCGCGCCGAAGTCCGGATCCTGCCTGATCTCCAGGGTGAGGAACGCGGTGACCGGGTGGCCCATCGCGGCGGGGTCCAGGATCGGGCCCCAGCCGCGGATCACGCCGCCCGTGGTGAGCTTGTCGAGCCGGGCCTGCACGGTGCCACGCGCGACCCGCAGCCGGCGCGAGGCCTCGAGCACGCCGATCCGGGGGTCAGCGGTGAACAGTTCGAGCAGGTTGCGGTCCAGATCATCCATCGTCTGACTCCTGAGTGGTCAACTTGACCAGTGAATCTCAGCACTCTTGCACACATTGTCTGTGGTGGGCAGACTCCGGGCATGACACAGACTTCTGGCACCGCGATCCCTGCCCTGACCGACGAAGAGGTTCAGGCGGGCCTCAGCCTCGAGGAGCTGCAGCAGCTCGTCGGCCTGGTCCAGTACGACGAGGAGTCCGACGTCTTCCCGGTCACCGGTTGGGACGCGATCGTCTTCGTGGTCGGCAACGCGACCCAGACCGCGCACTACTACCAGTCGGCGTGGGGCATGGAGCTGGTCGCCTACTCCGGCCCGGAGAACGGCAACCGCGACCACAAGTCGTTCGTGCTCAAGTCCGGCTCGATCCGGTTCGTCGTGAACGGCGCGGTCGACCCCGACAGCCAGCTGGCCGACCACCACCGCCGTCACGGCGACGGCGTGGTCGACATCGCCCTGGAGGTCCCCGACGTCGACAGGTGCATCGCCCAGGCCCGCAAGGCCGGCGCCACCGTCCTCCGCGAGCCCGAGGACGTCACCGACGAGCACGGCACGATCCGGGTCGCCGCGATCGCGACGTACGGCGAGACCCGACACACGCTCGTCGACCGCTCGAAGTACGACGGGCCCTACCTGCCCGGCTACGTCACCGCGTCCAGCAGCCACGTCAAGCGCGAGGGCGAGCCGAAGCGGCTGTTCCAGGCGCTCGACCACATCGTCGGCAACGTCGAGCTCGGCCACATGGATGCGTGGGTGGAGTTCTACAACAAGGTCATGGGCTTCACGAACATGGCGGAGTTCATCGGCGACGACATCGCGACCGACTACTCGGCGCTGATGAGCAAGGTGGTCGCCAACGGCAACCACCGGGTCAAGTTCCCGCTCAACGAACCGGCGATCGCGAAGCGGAAGTCGCAGATCGACGAGTACCTCGAGTTCTACCGGGGCGCCGGCGCGCAGCACCTGGCCGTGGCCACCAACGACATCCTGGCCAGCGTCGACGCGCTGCGCGCGAACGGCGTGGAGTTCCTCGAGACACCGGACTCCTACTACGAGGACCCCGAGCTGCGCGCTCGTATCGGCAACGTACGGGTGCCGATCGAGGAGCTGCAGGAGCGCAAGATCCTGGTCGACCGCGACGAGGACGGCTACCTCCTCCAGATCTTCACCAAGCCGCTCGGTGACCGGCCGACGGTGTTCTTCGAGCTGATCGAGCGGCACGGATCGCTGGGCTTCGGCAAGGGCAACTTCAAGGCGCTGTTCGAGGCGATCGAGCGCGAGCAGGAGGCGCGCGGCAACCTCTGAGATCTTGTGATCCGCTCAGCATCCTCTTGGGGTGCGCAGGTAGCGTCCACCCTCATGCCCCCTGTGAAGATCCGGCTGGCGGCAGCCTGTGCACTCCTCGTCCTCGCGGCCACCGGCTGCGGCTCCAACGGCGAGCCGAGCAGCGCGGAGTCGTCCTCGCCCAGCGCCTCGGGCAGCACCCGCGCCACGGCCTCCGGCCCGCTCGCCAAGCAGCTGCAGGCGCTCCAGGACCGTGCCCAGCAGGACAGCCGGTTCAGCGAGGTCACGCGCAGGCCGACGGGGGAGGAGATCAGCTCGATCCGGGGCCGGTACTCCCTCGACGACGAGCAGGTCGCGGCCACCTTCCGGGTGCCCAACCCCTCGAGTGGCAAGAACGCCACCGCCCGGCTCGCCATCGTCGGCAAGGACGCGTTCCTGCAGGTCGACCAGTGGAAGGAGCCGTCCCGCGGCTGCTGGCTGAAGTCCACCTCGCAGGAGCTCTCCCAGCGCTTCGCCCTCGACGTCGCCGACTCCGACGAGGTGCCGCTCCCGGTTGGGCTGCTCGACGCCTTCGTGCCCGAGTCCTCGCAGGGAAAGGGCCTGATCCAGGGCCACCTCGACATCGCGGAGGCCCTGCCCCTGCTCAGCGGCTCGCTCAAGAGCCAGCTGGTCCAGGCGCGGCCGTCCGGCACGGTCGCCGCCTTCCTCACGTACGACCCCAGGCACATGCTGATCACGGTCCCCGGCTACGCGCTGAGCTCCGCGCTGAGCAACTCCCTCAAGGTCGACGAGCAGAAGCTCTCAAGCATCGCCGGCGCCCGCTACGAGGCCGGCGTGACGACGCTCAGCGGCGGGTTCGACCAGGTGGCCGCCCCGCAGCCGGCGAAGCAGATGAGCACCGCCGACCTCGAGGCCAACCGCTGCGGATGATGCCGTTGACCGGGCCGGTCATCGTGGGCTGACTACAGCGGTCGTGCTCGGCGAGCCGGCTGGGCGCTACCCCGCCTGTTCGGCAGCTGGCTCGATCCGGCCGGCGACCTCGCCGAGCGCGATCCGGCCGCCGAGGACGCCCGGGGCGGTGGCGCGCAGCACGACCTCGTCGCCGTCCTCGAGGAAGGAGCGCTCGCGGCCACCGGCGGTGAACGGCTCGGCGCCGCCCCATGACAGCTCGAGGAACGAGCCGCGCTGGCCGGGCTCGTCGCCGCTCACGGTGCCGGAGGCGAACAGGTCGCCGGTGCGCAGGGAGGCGCCGTTGACCGTCATGTGCGCGAGCATCTGGGCGGGTGACCAGTACATCGACGCGTACGGCGGGCGGCTGACCACCTCGCCGTTGAGCAGCACCTCGATGTCGATCTCGAGGCCGGCCCTGCCGTCGACGCGCAGGTAGTCCAGCGGCACCGGCACCTGCCGGGGCAGGTCGACCCGGGCGGCCTCGAAGGCCTCGTACGGCGTGACCCACCCGGAGATCGAGGTCGCGAACGACTTGCCGAGGAACGGGCCGAGCGGCACGTACTCCCAGGCCTGGATGTCGCGGGCCGACCAATCGTTGAGGAGGACGACTCCGAATACATGATCGGGGGCGTCGTCGGCGGCCAGCCTTCCCGATCCCGCTGGTGCGCCGACGACGAACCCGACCTCGGCCTCGACGTCGAGGCGCTGGCTCGGGCCGAAGACGGGCACGTCGGAGTGGGCGGGCTTGCGCTGGCCGTGCGGCCGGATGACCGGCGTACCGCTGACCACGACCGTGCCGGCGCGCCCGTGGTAGCCGACCGGAAGATGCCGCCAGTTCGGGAGCAGTGCCTCGCCGTCGGGACGGAAGATCCTGCCCACGTTGGTCGCATGTTGCAGGGAGCAGTAGAAGTCGACGTAGTCGGCGACGTCGAACGGCTGGTGCAGCGTGATCCGGTCAACCGGGATCAGGTTCGGCTCGAGGAGTTCGCGCTCGCTGTCGTCGGTGAGCAGGCGCGTGAGCCAGGTGCGCAGCGCGGTCCACGTGGGGCGTCCTGCAGCCATGATCGGGTTGAGCGTCGGCGCCTCGAAGGCGTGCGCGATCTCGAGCATCTCGGCCGCGGCGACCGGCGCCACGTCGAGCACGTAGTCGCCGATCCGGACGCCCACCCGGGGTTCGTCGCGCTCTGCGGTCGAGAACACGCCGTAGGGCAGGTTGTCCACGTCGTACGGCGAGCCCGCCGCTCCCTCGACCCAGCAGCTCATGCCTCGTCCTTCCAGAGGTCGAGGTCCACGAGGTCCTCGTGGACGTCCAGCACGCTGCACGAGCCGAACGAGGTGAACCAGCGTCGCGCGGACGCGCAGGCCTCGGGGGCGGGCAGCTGGGTGGCCGGCTCCGTCGACGACAGCGCGGCCTCGACGTCGCCACCGTCCAGCGCCGTGCGGGTCGCGAGCAGGACGTTGAGGAATCCGTGGTGCTCGAAACCGGTCTCCGGGTCGGTGTGCCGGACCGCGTCGTGCAGCCCGGCCGTGCACTTGAACGGGGTCTCCCGGTCGAGCGCCGCGTCGATGCACGACGCGAGCTCGGCGACGGACGGGAACGCGTCGGCGGTCACGCCGCCGGTGCGGAACTTGAGCCGGAGGCCGGCCATCGAGATCTCGTCGAGTGCGGCCAGCCAGGCCTGGTCGGCGGCGAGGGCACGTCGCGGCGGCTCGACGTACACCTCGACGTCGTCGCCCATCTCGCTGCGCAGGTTGTCGACCATCGCCACCACGCGGGACGCGTTGCGGGCAAGGTCGTCGCCGAGTCCGCCGCCGTCGCGCAGCGCTATCTCGAGCGCGCGGAGCCGGAGCCCGTCTGCGCGCGCCCAGCGGACCGCCGGCTCGAGCGCACCGGCACCGCCGGTGACCACGACGTTCAGGTCCAGCGGTCGGTCGGCGTCGGCCAGCGGGGCCAGGTCGGCGAGGCGCGTGTCGCTGACGACGAACCCGCCGACCAGGGCGGCGTACGGCGCCTCGCGGTGCTCGCGGTGCTCCTTCACCGCCTGGTCCAGGGGCACGTTGCCGGGCGGGAAGATGGCGGCGTCGTCCACCAGCGCATCGAGGAACGCGGGACTCTCCGGGGGCATGGTTGCCACGCTATGACACGGGCGGCAGGGTGGGCATGTGGCGTACTACAGATCCGTCGGCGACCTCCCGCGCACCCGGCACACCGCGCATCGCGACCCCCAGGGACGGCTCCGGTTCGAGGAGCTGATGGGGGAGGAGGGGTTCTCGTCGGACTCGTCGCTGCTCTACCACGCCGGCGTACCCTCGGCGATCGTCGACAGCCGGGTCTGGGACCTGCCCGACCAGGGCACGACGCCGAACCACCCGCTCAAGCCACGCCACCTCAAGCTGCACGACCTCTCGACAGGCTCGACCGCCGGGGTGGACCCGGTGACCGGCCGCCGGTTGGTGCTCGGCAACGGCGACGTGCGGATCTCGTACGTCGTCGCGTCGGCCACCTCGCCGTACTACCGCAACGCGATCGGCGACGAGTGTGTCTATGTGGAGGCCGGTGCTGGCACCGTCGAGACGTCGTTCGGGATGCTGTCCTACCGCACCGGTGACTACGTTCTGGTCCCGCGCGCGACGACGCATCGATGGCTGCCGGCAGAGGAGTCGCGGCTGTACCCGATCGAGGCCAACTCCCACATCGCGCCGCCGAAGCGCTACCTGTCGCGGTTCGGCCAGTTCCTCGAGCACGCGCCGTACTGCGAGCGCGACCTGCACGGCCCGAGCGAGCCGTTCGTCCAGGAGGGCGTCGACGTCGAGGTGCTGGTGAAGCACCGTGGCAACGGTCCGGGCGGCATCGTCGGCTCCGCGCTGACCTACGCGACGCATCCGCTCGACGTGGTCGGCTGGGACGGCTGCCTCTACCCCTACACGTTCAACGTCGAGGACTTCATGCCGATCACCGGCAAGGTGCACCAGCCGCCCCCGGTGCACCAGGTCTTCGAGGGCTGGAACTTCGTGATCTGCAACTTCCTGCCCCGCAAGGTCGACTACCACCCGCTCTCGATCCCGGTGCCCTACTACCACTCCAACGTGGACTCCGACGAGGTCATGTTCTACGTCGGCGGCGACTACGAGGCACGCAAGGGCTCCGGCATCAACATCGGCTCGATCTCCCTCCACCCCGGCGGCTATGCACACGGCCCGCAGCCGTCCGCCGTCGAGGCGTCGATCGGGGTCGAGTACTTCGACGAGTCCGCGGTCATGGTCGACACGTTCCGCCCACTCGAGGTCGGTGAGGCGGGCCTGGCCGTCGAGGACCCGGCGTATGCCTGGACCTGGGCCGGCCGCGGCCCCGACCCTGACCCCGACCGTGAGGATGACGGCGGCGATGGCGGTCCGGCGGTCTTCAGCAACAGCTGACGCGGTCAGGGCACGAGGGAGGGACGCCTCGCCGGCGACTGCGGCATCCCCAGGCCCTGGTCGGCCCGCTGCGATAAGGGTTCGAGCCAGACCGCTACCCCGTGCTGAACCTCGGGCAGTGCCTGAAGGCGGGGAACGACGAGTCGGGCGTAACGAGCTCGAGGTAGAGCGGACCTGCCGGGGTCTGTGCGACGACGACGAAGACCCCGGTGCCAACAACCTTGGCCGGGGATACGCCGTAGTTGAAGGTGATCAGCAGCCCTGGGCCGGCGGGTCCGGTGAACGGGACAGTAGGCCCTACGAAGCCGTTCGAGTTGACCGGCTGGGCGAAGTTCTTCCCGTCCTGGATTCCGGGCGGTTCGAGCTCGCCATGGCCTGAGCACCAGGCCGCGACGATCTCATGGATGGTGGCCGAGGCGGGGGGCGCCGGCGACAGCACAAGCGCGAAGAGCACTCCCAGTCCTGCTGCGATTGCAAAGCGGAGACGTTTCATAATGGACTCCAACCTCGACGTGGGGGTCACGTCGATCCGGTCAACGTTCCTCTCACCGTGCCGGATCCGCAACGACCCGTGCGACAAGCGGCCCGGTCGTGTCAGTGCTCGGGCACGTCGGCCGACCCCTGTTCACGTGGTGGCCGAAGCTTCGAGTGACCCCTCCTCAGGCCTCACCAGAACGGGCAGCGTCTCGAGACCGTGCACGAGGGACATCGACCGGAAGACGGGAGCGCCCGACCCGGTTGCGACCTGCATCTGTGGAAATCGCCGGGCGAGGGCCGGGAGGGTGGCGCGCAGCTCGAGCCTGGCGAGCTCGGCGCCGATGCACCGGTGGATGCCGTGGCCGAACGCCAGGTGGCTGGTGGGCACGTCGCGGGCGGGGGCGTAGGTATCGGGGTCAGCTCCCGGACCGGCGCACCGGCGGTCTCGGTTCGCGGCGGCCAGTGAAACGAGGACTATGTCTCCCTCGCGCACCCGGTGTGGGCCAATCCGTCAGGGTATTTCTCGCCGGGCGGCCGGCGCAATTTCGTCGAGTTCGCGGTGGGCCGGGCCA
>Ga0207691_10003413_pt1 | contig 15442 bp, 7 predicted proteins | sample KBSM13metaG_FD_184327 | JGI IMG/M metagenome (GOLD analysis project Ga0207691, IMG submission 184327) | Miscanthus rhizosphere microbial communities from Kellogg Biological Station, Michigan, USA - KBS M1-3 metaG (SPAdes) (version 2) | ecosystem: Host-associated > Plants > Roots > Rhizosphere >... | reverse complement strand
AGCCCGAGCGGCTCGCGCAGCTGCTGCGCGCATGCGACGGCTATGCCGCTACCCACGTGGTGCGCGCCGCGCTGAAGCTGCAGCCGATGCTGCTGCTCCGACCCGGCGAGTTACGTGCCGCGGAGTGGAGCGAGATCGACCTCGACAAGGCGCTTTGGACGGTCCCAGCGGCGCGCATGAAACGGATGTTGGTGGGCAAGCTGAACGGGGCTCCGCACCTGGTTCCCTTGCCGAAGCAGGCCGTCGCCGTGCTGCGCGAGCTCCAGCCGTTGACGGGCGGCGGGAAGCTGGTCTTTCGGGGCGAGCGGCATCACGATCGACCGATGAGCGACAACACGATCAACGCCGCGCTGCGAGCGATGGGGTATGCGGCCGACGAAATGACCGCGCACGGCTTTCGCGCGACGGCGCGGACCATCTTGCACGAGCGACTCGGCTTCAGCCCTGACGTGATCGAGGCGCAACTGGCGCACTCAGTGCGTGACAGCTTGGGCCGCGCGTACAACCGGACGGAGTTCATCGACCAGCGCAGGGCGATGCTGCAAGCTTGGGCGGACTATCTTGACAAGCTTCGGTTGGGTGTCACCGCGACACAAAGAAGAGAAGCCGTGCGCTCGAAGCGCGCTCGCCGCTCGAGTTCGCCTCTAGAACCGGCGAGCCACTGATTGAGATAAGTGCTTTGGGGCCGACGCGAGTCGGCACGTATAGAAGGAGCACGCCAGGTTCGGACGGATCCGCCAATCGTTCTACGGGGGCATGGATGCCGGCGAGCTTATGCCGCTTGATTGGCACTCACGCATCGGCTGGCGCACGGCTACACGCTCATCCTCCTCGCCGGCGACGCAATCGGGTTGGTTCCACTTCATGATCTCCTCGAACATGCGCGCATTCGACCCGCCAAAGCGCGAAACGTCGTAGCAACCGAGCGGGCCGGTGGTAGTGCGGCCAACACAGCGATTGCAGCGCGTGCAGCGCTCCTTCTCGGGCACGTCCTTGTCATGGTTGAGATAGAGGCTGACCATCTGGGGATTGGCAATCAGGGCGCGCGCCATCGAGACCATGTCGCAGTGCTCGAGCCCCTCGTCAATCGATTCGCGGGTCTCGTAATTCCCGTTGGTGATCACCGTCATGCCCGGCACCTGCTTCTTGATCTCGTTCGCCAGGCTCAGGCTCCTGAAGGCCGGATCCCAGCCGAGGTTCGTCAACCAATGGAGCGCCCGCACAGGCAGCGGGAAATGTGCGAGCGCAGCGCGCCACTTGGCCTTGGCGCTCAGATGGCGCACCGAGTCGAAGAAGATGCGGATCTCTTCGAACGGAAACGCACCTGCGACGTCGTGCGGGTTGGGGAAGCCGTACCCCGCCACGACGTGCAGATAGTCGACCCCTTGCATCCGCTTCGCATAGCGCGCCATCTGCTGGACATCGTTGCCGCGGCGAAGATGCGCCGAAACCAGCGGCGAAGGCCAACGCCCCGCCGCGAGCAGCAGCGGGCTGGCGTTGAAGTCGGCTCCCGACAAGCGCACGCCGACGAGGAAGTCCTCGCCTACCTCGGCCCGAACTGCTTTCAAGATCTCCTCCAGCAACCGAAAGCGGGCGTCCTCGCTGCCGCCCCAGTCGTCTCGCCGCCGATTGACCGCCGGATTCAGGAATTGGTGGATCAGGTAACCCTTGCCGGCAGTGATCTCGACGCCGTCGGCACCGGCCAGACGCGCGCGCAACGCTGCTGCAGCGTGTTCGGCGATCGATTGCTCGATCTGCTTCGTGCTCATGGCCCGGCGGCGATTGTTGTAGCCGAAGCCGAAGTCCCGTCCGTCGGAGGAACTCAGGCCATCCTCGTCCTCGGCGAACAGGCTGCTGTACGTCACGTAGCCGGGGTCGCCGATCTGCACCACGTAGCGACACCGACCACCCTGTTGAATCTCAGGCAGCCGCTGCTTCAGGTGCAGCATGTGCCGCTTCGTCGCGAGCGAGGGGTACTGCGGCGGCGACAGGCGCTTCTCGTGGACGTGGAAGGTGGTCGAGATGATGCCGCCGACGCCGCCGTCGGCAAACCGCTTCTCGAAGTTCTTCCAGATGTCCGTCACCGTGCCGTCGTAGTTGCAGGTGCGGCCACCGACCGACGATCGCAGGAGACGGTTGCCGAAGCTGACGTTGTGAATGGTGATCGGTTCCTTGAATCTTGCTCTGACGGTCATGGTGGCTCCTCCGTTCCTCTCTCGAGGTTCGCCAGGCTGTCTAGCGCCCGCGCCCGCAGCGCGCCGGCGGACTGCTGCGCTGCAACCTCAGCCGCGCATTGCAGGCAGTCGCGTGCTTCGGCGCCCGGCCAGAGCAGCTCGCCCTTGACCCGCAAGACCTCGGCCTCCCAGTGGCGCTCGCCATGCCGCTCGATCGCAGCGAAGGCTGCGGCAATCCTCTGCAGCCCTTCGTCGCGGCGGCCCAGGCGCAGACAGCCGGTCGCCGCGATCGCCAGTGCCCAGGGCTGACCGAGTCCGGCACGCAGCGCGTCGAACTCGCTCAGCGCGCGCTCGATCTCGACCAACCCGTCCTGATAGTGGTTGGCGGCGATCGACGCCTGGCCGCGCAAGACCCAGGCGCATGCGCGCAGGAATCCCAGACGATGCTTGTCGGCAAGTGCGAAGAGCTCCTGGATCAGCGGCTCGGCCCGATCGTGCTCGCCCCGGCAGGCGCGCACGGCGCAGGCAAAGAAGAGCGCCATCGTCAGTGCATACGGCTGCGCGAGGCTGCGCGCCGCGTGCAGGGCACGGCCGCTGACTTCCACCGCGCCGTCGCTGTCGCCGCCGATCCAGCACACCCAGCTCAGGTGCGCCAGGGCGTTGACGCCGGGGTCGATCTGCGTCGCCAACGTCTTCAGGCGGTGCTCTTCGGGGTGATAGAGCGAGACCGCCAGCTCGAGCTCGCGGCGCGCCGAGGCGAACTCTCCCTGCCACATCGACATCGCGCCGAGCATCCATTGGCCGAGCATGCAGGCGGCGCGGTCGCCGCTGCTATCGCCGATCTCGACCACACGCTGGCCCTGGGCACGCGCGAGTGCGAGCTCGCCGCGCGCGTAGTGCCATGAGAAGAGGCCGCGGCGAACGTCGACCTGGGTCGCGAGGTCGCCGAGCTGCTCGCTCAATTCGAGTGCGCGCACGAAGCAGCGCTCCGCGTCGATCGATGCGAAGCCATGGACCGCGCGGTGGGCGGCGCCGCCGAGCATCGCCAGCATCAACTCGGAGCGCGCGCGCTCACCGCTCGCGGGGACCGTGGACAAGAGTTCGCTGCCGCGCTCGCTATGGCGCAACGCCTCGATGTTGGCCGAGCGCCCGAGGGCGCGCTGCGCGGCTCGAGCCCACCACCTCGCCGCCTGCAGCGGCCTGCCGGCCAGTGCGTAGTGCCGAGCCACCAGCTCCGGCTCGGCCTGGGCGTGCGAAGGGTCCTGCCGCTCGAGCGCCTCGGCGATTGCACCGTGCAGCTCGAGGCGTCGGGTGCGCAACAGGCTGCTGTAGGCGGCGTCCTGGATCAAGGCATGATGAAATGCGAAGACCGGCTGTTGCGCTCGCTGCTGCACGATGGCGGATTCGACCATCGTTGCCAAAGCGGCGTCGAGTTCACCCGACGGCAGCGGCAGCAGCGCCGCCAGGGACTCGCGCGAGAATTCGCGCCCGATCACCGCGGCGACCTGAGCGGCCTCCTTGGCGTTGCCCAGCTGGTCGAGGCGCGCCATCAGCAGGTCGTGCAAGGTCTCGGGAATCTCCGAGGCGGGCAGCCCAGCGCCGATCGCCTTGGCGAGCTCCTCGATGAACAAGGGCACGCCATCGGCGCGCTCGACCACCTGTGCCAGCTGCTCGGCTGCCGTCGGCGTCAGCACCGCGACGCGGCTGGCCAATTCCGCGGCGTGACGCGGCGCCAGCCGCTGGAGGTGAAGCACGCTCGCATGAGGCCCTTGCAGCCAAGGCTGACCGGCGTCTGCGATTCGGGACGTCACGACCAGGAGCACGGGCAGACTCGGTAGCTGTGCGGCCAACAGGCTGAGCAGGTCCAGCGTCGATGGATCCACCCAATGTGCGTCCTCGAGCACCAATAAGACCGGCCGCTGCAAGGCCACTTCGCGCAGGCGGCCAAGAATGGCGGCCATCGTCTCCTGCCGGCGCTGCTCGGGTGACCCGGACTGTCGCAGCCCTTCCACTGGCAAGGAGAGCAGTTCGGCGAACAGTGGCATGGCGCCGGCAAGCGCGGACGAGGCACCGCCGAGCAGCCGGCGCACCTTGTCGAGGCGGCTGGAAGCCGCTTCACCGGCAGCGAATCCGGCCGCCTTCTCGAGCTGGTGGATGAACGGGTGAAAGGCGCTGTCGACGTGATACGGTGAGCACTGATAGCAGATGCGATAGAACGGCGCGCCCACGATTCGCTCGCCCAACGTCTGCACGAGGCGCGACTTGCCGACGCCGGCATCGCCGGCCACGAGCACCAGCCTCCCGACGCCGCGCGACGCGTCGCCCCAGAGATCGAGCAGCCGGGACAGTTCCTCGGACCTACCGACCCAGGGCGTGAGCGCCGCGGCATGCGTTTGATCGAAGCGGCTGCGCTTGGCGTTGGCGCGCAACACGGTCCAGGCACGTACCGGGCGCAGATAGCCCCTGAGCGTGAGCTCGCGCGCTGGTGCGTAGTCAAAGCGCGATCCGGCAAGTTGTCGCGTGCGATCGGCGACCAGCACGGTCTGGGGTTCTGCCCACGACTGCAGCCGCGACGCTAGATTCGGCGCCTCGCCGACAGCCGCCGCTTCCTCGGCTGCACCCGCTCCGATGCGGTCGCCGACCACGACCACGCCGGTAGCGATGCCGACGCGGAGCGGCACTGGGTGCCCCGAAGGATCGAGCGGCGGGTCCAGCGCCAGCGCGGCACTGACGATACCCAGGCCGGCATGGATAGCCCGCGCGGCGTCGTCTTCGTGAGCCGCCGGGTAGCCGAAGTAGACCAGCACTCCATCGCCCATGTAGCGAGCGACAAAGCCGCCATAGCGCGCGACGAGGTCGCGCACCAGTTGCTGGTAGCGCAGGATCAGGGCGCGCAGGTCCTCGGGGTCGAGTCGCTGTGCCATCGCGGTCGAGCCGACCACGTCGCAGAACATCACCGTCAACTGTCGGCGCTCAGGGACGGCGGCGGCTCGGGAAGTCATCAACGCTCTCCGCAAGACTGCTGGCGCACCGGCGAGTATGCGGTGTCCGGGTCGCTTGCGGCGGTGATCTTCCCCAGTCAGAAGGACGCCGCAGCCGCTCAAATTCGGGACTCGCGGCAAATTGGGTCGATGGCACCCAAGGGATAAGACAGCGCCAGCACGTCAGCATCTCTCCACGACTTCGATCGCAAATTAGAGGTCCCCGCCTCGTCTTCACGACCCGCGGCCGGCATCGGCAGACGCCGATTGCCATGTACTCTTTGACGCCGGCTTGCGTCACACGCTCCAGCCCGCAGGGGCCGCTTCGGAGCGCAGGTCGTCACCCCTGGCGTCATGGGCAGCGCGTGCACGGCTCGGCCTCGTTCAGTGAGGATTCGTCGGGCGATCTTGTGACTTCGCGTGAGCCGGCCGGGACCGATCCGTTCGGCTTGTGCAACTCCAGTAGTTTTCAGGATGACTTCGGTTGCACAGGTCACACTACCGGGCGACAACGCCAGGTGGGCACCAACACGATCGATCCCTCCCTCGCGCTGGTCCTGTGAAGCAGGCAGTCGAATCAGCGACTGAGCGGACTGAATACGCTTTGAACAAGCTAAACCCTCAGCTTCCAAGCTGTCCTTTGGAGCGGTGGCTTGGTGGCCGCCCTCTGCTATGACGAGTGCTGCGCCAGCATCACATTGGTTATCCAGCCTTGAACAGGCTCATCTCGCCCACCTGACTCCGTAACAATGACATCCTGAGTGTTGCGGTCGTTGCACATGATCGCGTTGACCTCCGTCAGCCGGGCGGATGCGGGAACAAAGCCGAAACTGTTCTCGAAAAGCAACTTCAGGTCAGGATCGTCCTCCAGCATGTTTGCGACCGTCGTGGTGGATAGATCCACATCGCCACTCGATTCGGTGATCTTGCTGCTGAGGTAGTGATCGATCATGCTGCGATGGACAATCAACCGCACTCTCTTCTCGCCGTCGATAAACAGCATTCTGGTCAGTCGGTCGCGTCTAAGACGGTAGGCTAGATCCTTGACCTTGAGCTCGCTCAGGGGGACCTGGTCAATTCGATGGCAGACGATCTCACTCAGGGGAAGCATTCGGCTTGTCACCTTGGTCGCCACCAAGTCATCGTACGGGAGCAGATTCACATCAAACTGCAATGCACGTAGAGCCGGCACGCGACGGACACGAGTCAACAGTGGCGCATACCGAGCCTGTCCGCCGACTTCTCGCATGTATCCCCAGCTCACGGTGGGAATCTCACCGCGCGCGGCGCGGCGAAGCTGAGCTTCCACGTCTCTTACCCACTCGAGCGTCTGTCCGGGCACTGCCTCGAGCCACCGAGCTGCAAGGCCGCTCAACTTCGTTCCGGGCGATAGCTCCGCAATGCCGAAGATCTGCTTAGCCTGTTGATCCAGAAAGCATACGGCGATCACATCTCCGAGTTCGATCGAGGATCCGCCGCCCGCGCGGGCCTCAGCCGAAAGCTTGTCTACCGTTTCCAGCGGCAACTGCAGACGGATCAACGGCTGCGCAGCCCATTCTGCGACTTCGACTGTGGGCACCACGGCCGAAAGGCTCTTGTGCAGGTCTTCTGCAGCCTGACGAACCTCATCCCCGGTGGGGGACAGTCGCGGCGCCAACGCGCGACCGAGGTCAGGAAAAAAGCGAGGATCGGTGAGGAAAGAGCGGACGAACTTCAGTATGTCTTCGCTTTCCCGAACCGTCACTCTTACCTGATCCTGAAAGACACGGGGTGCCTCGACTGAACATTGAAAGACGATGAGCCGTGTGTCTGGACTGCTCGGATTGGTGGCGACTCCACACTCCCACATGCACCACTGCCAGTCTTGATCCTCAGACGTATAGAGAAGGATTACGACGCCGGCCTTCCAGAGCGCCTCCTTCAACTCACTTGTCAACGAACGTCCGATGTCGGGCGACTCTGCCGCGCCAGAAGAGGATTGATAAACGAGGACCTCGCGGTTGGTCCTCCGTTCAATGAAGCCCCGCACCGCTTCAGCGATCGCGCGATCAGCGTGCTTATGCGATATGAACACCATGGGCTCTCGGTGTCGCATCGGGGGTTGGTCGCGCTCGTCACTCATGAATCCTCCCGTCGCACAATACATGCCCCTGCCAACAGGAAGCCAAGCCGATGAATCGACTTATCGCCATGTATGAGCAAATGGTGGCAGACAACTTGCGGCGTGTCTAGAAACTACCGGCGCCATCTGGTTCGCAGCTCGACGGAGAAGCCGGAAACCGCGCGCTCCCGTTACGACAGGCTCGAGAGCCGTCCGGGGTTTCAGACGCAGTGCAAGCCGGGCGACCGGGGCCGAATCTGGTGGGAAGTCCACGATGTTCCTGGTGGGTCGCGTACGCTCGGGCATCGAGCCCGCGGACACAATGTCCTTTTCTGAGCGGCAGTGACACTGCCGGATTCGCTACGTGTGCCCAGGATGTGGCGGTGGACTGCGGGAGAGTGGTCGCCGAATGCCTCAACCCCGAAGGACGCCGCTGCCGCCACGGTAGCTCCCTTGCATTCGATACGCGAAGGACCGCTTTCGGGGTGACCGCTGCCCACGGGACCGGCAGCTCAGGTGTCGGGAGCTCTTGTTCGCGCCAGCCCAAAGTTGACGCTGACCAGTGACCCGCGTGGAGGTCGCCAGCGGCACCGACATGACGCCGGCGAATGACGGGTTCCGGAGTGCTGCGGCCTTACGTCGCTGGCAACTGACAACGGCGGTTTTCATCAGGAGCTGTCAGTCGTCTGTCGAATCCGACTGACTGCAGTTAGTTGGGGTGGACACCCAACGTCCACGGCTGACTGGTAACTCATGGCCGAAATCTGCCGTTGGCGTCGTACCGAACAGCTGCGTGAACCCCATTTCCGCAGTCGACACGATCCCGTGACAAAAGCCGGCTGTCACTCCTGAAGCGCCTGCCGAAACGCCTTGTAGTTCGACCACTCTTGATCGTCGGCGGCATGCATCTCCATCGGGAAGCGCGGGGCTTGCGCCAGGGCAAGATTGAGCTGGACCAGAAAGGCCTCCTGGGACTTCGCATAGTAGATCCAGCGGCGAACATTCTCCCCGGTTGAGACTAAGACGAGAGCGGCGCTGCCGGTGGAAGTCACGCGCGACGACAGCAGATCCTCCAGCCGCTGCATCGACTCGCGCTCAGAGGCGGAGGGCATGCCATTTGCAGACTCGTAGCGCCACACGAAGGTGAAGCGCGCCGGCATCGAGGAAGGCTCAAACCCGGGTGCAAACTCCTTGACGTAGCGGTACTCGATGGCACGCCCGTTGGCAGGATTTGTCAGTGTGGCGTTCGCCCAGAAGGCGCCCGTTTCGGCGGCCACTGCTGCGACGGCGAGGACTGCAGCGAATGCGCAAGCGAGAAGTTGTTGCATACGAGGCATTGCGGTCAGGCACGATGACATCGTCGCGATTGTCTTCGGATCGGCGGCCGGCCGTGCCGACACTTCATTCGCCAGAGACATCTCCACCCGGCGCGACGCCAGCGAACCATCGTCGCCGGCTGCACGACCCCCAGCTCGCCGTGAACCCGCAGCTATCACCTGGCCGAGCGGGATGGAGTCTTTGCGGAGCACAACACAGACAAAGGGCCCTGAGGAGCCCGTCAAACTGCGCTCAATGGTGCGGCGATTTGACTGATAGGAGCTGGAAGCCTATCGTCATCAAGCGACGCGATAGATCGGCAGATTGGCACCATGCGGTGATCGCCAAGCTCTTGCTCTGGGTCTGCAAGTTCGGAGGTCACATGTCGAACGACGGCCGCGCTACATGGTGCCCGTTTCACGCCACCGCGGACGATCTCGCGAGAATCAGTCGAGACGTCTGCGACATCGGCAGCATCCAGCAAAGGCTTGTCGAAAAGAACCATCGCCTCAAACGGATGGATCGAGCGGCACACCAATACCAAATCGCTGGCGGCAAAGTGCTAATGAAGGTGAACGAGGACGTGCCCGAGGCGCTGCGCGACATCGGCCTTTTCGAGGCCGGCGCGGCGCACTTAGGCATCGGCCGCGTGTCGACCGGGCTTGGTGTGCCGCATGTCGAACCCAGCTTGGACTTTCTCGGCCTGCGGTTCGCATTCCAAACGACGCGGGGCCAGCGCGTGGACTTCATTGCACTCAGCGACCCGGGCGCCCCGGTCGACAACCACGTCGATTTCATCTCGGTTCTGCATGCCACTGCGGAATCGGCTGGCGTTGAACTTCCGGTGATCGGCAAGCTCGGCGAGCATCAACTGCCCGACCTGCTGGCCACACAGAGCGTGTTTGCCGCGGCGCTCGCGAAGCGCATGGGCCTTCCGCGTGCGCTGCACGTGGTGTCTCACCTGCTGAGCCAAACCCAAAGAACGATCCATGCGAGAACGGCCCTGCAGCCGTATTGGACGGGCGTCGTCAATCTTGGCGGCACGCTGGGAAAATTCACGTTCGTGCCGGAGAGCATCGAAAGCGACGCTGTTGGCGCGGGGCCGGCCGAATATGTGTTCTCTTCGGACTGGCGCCATCGTCAGCGACGCGCAAATATTGTCTTCCTCATGTATTGGATCGCCTTCCTCGACGAGGCGCGAACGCCGATGGGGGCGCTCTCACACGGATGGAGCGAGAGTCACAGGCTGCATGCGGGCTCGGTCGTCTTTCCGCAGCTGGACCCGGATTCCGAGGAGGCGCAGCTATGGTTCGGCCTGGCCGCCGAGATGGGCGCCAATCCGGGCAACTGGGTCTCCGATCGTGAAGCCACCGTAACCGGGCCGTCCACCGAGTTCGAAACGGCTCGGCATATCGCCTACCGGCTGAGTCAGGAAGGCCGGGGGGCGCTCGACGCACAGAGCTATATCTCGGTGTTTTCGACCGGCGTGATTGACGCTGTGCTGGTTGCGGAACTCCGGCAGCGGCGGCATGACAAGCTGCAGCAGGGGCACGTCGACATGGCAGCCGTTGCTGGCTAGGAGGTGTGTCGCGATCTTAGAGGCATCTTAGACGGCCTCCAGTCCTTGATATTGATGGAATCAGGGTTGGCAACCGAGGGACTGGAGGGACGTCACGATGTCGACGAAGGTTCGTTTCGTACGTACTGTGCAGGCGCAAGGACTCGAGCGCCTGATTCGCAAGAGCCACGTCCGCCGCGCAGCAGGCGCTACTGGACAACAACAGCGACTGTGAGATCAAGATCATGGATGCCAAGCACGATCAACATCCCATTTCCTCGCCGGACCCGCTTGCCCAGCTGAACAACGGCAACTTCGCCACCGCGATCGCGCTTTACGAAGTCAAGGCGGCGCACGCCCCGTTGTCCGCTGAAGACAGTGCGAGGCTCGCGCATGCGTTGCAGAACACGGGGGCGTTCGGCAGGTCGTCGCAGTGGTTTCAGAAGGCGATCGACGCCGATCCTGGTCACAAGCTCGCCGCCAAGTGGGCGAAGAACGTCAAGCTCGATGCAAGCGCAGAGCGCGCTGGTGTTGCCGTGCTTCGACCGAACAAGATCACGAAGCAGTATCTCGACACCGATCCGGTCGATCTGTGGGCCCGGCATCCGGACAACTGGGTGCTCTGCACGGACTTCGTTCCCGCCGGCTCCTACACCCCGCCCAAGTCCATCAAGGACCGCATCGCCAACGCCGGGTGGGCCAAGTTCGACCAGATCCTGAAGCCGGTCGGCGCATTCTTCGCCTTCTTTGCCTCATTGAAGGCGAAGCGCCACGGGCCCGGCAATGCCGGTCATTGGACGCTGCTGACGCTCCAGCTCGGCAAGCTGGCGGTCCTTGGCTACAACCGCGACTGGATGGAAGCCCACGAACGGGATTTTGACGGCGAGCATCGCCAGCCGCCGGGCGGACTCAAGCCGGCCAATGCCCCGGCATTCGCTGGAACCGTTACGCCGGACGGCTCGTACATCAGCAACACCAGGACAGCGGCGGGGCAGTTGGCGCGGCCAGGTGAAGCGCGTGTGGGAACGCCGTTTGTGGCCCACGGGCTTGCTGAGCGAACACCGTCGACAGACCAGTCGAAGAACCCGCGGCTGCCCTCGCCCAAGGCACTCGCGGAGCGTTTCGGCTACAGGAATGGCCGCACCATCGAAGCCCGTCAGGCGAATGTTCATGTCACGGCTCACCTCCAGGGCTTGGTGCACGATGTGGCGCAGACCGCGCCGGACAATGTGAAGAAGCGTCCGATCCGGGTCGCCGATCCTGAGCTCGAAGCGCTCGGCATCACACACCGCTGGATGCGCGCCGACGCTCCTGACCCCCGAAACCCGGGCAACAACAACGGCATCCACAGCACGTCGCCGTGGTGGATCATGAGTCACGTCTACGGCAACGACATCGAGACAGTCGCCAGGACGCGTTCTTTCCCCAATGGGACCCATGTACCGAAGGGCAAGCTCTTTCTGGAGGGCATGGACATGAATGGCAAGGGCGGCGAGTGGCTGCCCATCGTCGAAACCGCCGAGGGAAAGAAGCAGATTCTGACCGGCATGGGCCGGAACATGACCGCGCCGCTGCTTGCCGAACACACCCTCTACGTACGACACCACAACTGGGTTTGCGACGTTCTGGCCGAGCGACATCCGCAGTGGTCCGAGAACCAGCTCTACGATGTGGCCAGGCGCGTGAGCATTGCGACTTACGCCAAGATTCACACCGGCATCTGGACGTATACGACATTTGCCAACGAGGCGATCGTCGAGGGTCTGACTGCAAACATCTTCGGGCGTCGAGAGAAGAAGCGCCCGCTCTATTCGAAGTCGCCTCGCGAGGGTCGGCAGATCTACCGGCCCGAACAGGGCAAGAGCCGGGTCTCCGACGGCGCCGTTTCAGGCATGGTGGACAGCCCCAAGCCGGAAGTGAAGGGCAAGTGGTTCAGCAAGGCCTACCGGTTCGGTCACGAGATCGTGGCCGACGAGATCTTCATGCCTGATATCGGCCAGAAGACCATCAAGGGCCAGACACCAAGCGTGAACTTGCGGGATTTGCGCGAGCTCGACGGGCACGCCGCACTCAAGCGTATCGGCCTGGGGCAGTTCTACTACGGCATGATGAACACCTACATGCCGGCTCCGGTAGCCGGGAATACGGCCGACTTCTTCCAGGGCATGCACACGGAAGAAGGCATGATGGACATGGTCGAACAGGAGATCACGAAGGACCGCGAACGCGGCAACTACTCGTGGGGCGAGTACCAGGACGCCCACAACATTCCGCGTCACCGTAACTGGTCCGATCTGTTCAAGGACCCTGCGAGCGATTCCTCTCGAGACAGCATTGCGTGGCTGCAGGCGAACTATCCGGATGGCGTCTCATCCCTGGACGCTCGCCTCGCGCTCATCTTGAACGAGCACCGGCCTGAGGGTGTCGCCATTACCAACGAGGGCTTCCAGACCTTCGTGCAAGAAGCGACCAACCGCATCCGCAAGTGTCCGATCCTCACTGAACAGTGGCGGCCGGACATCGTGGGCTGGACGGCGATGAACCTGGTCGAGGCTGTGGACAAGGAGAAGCTGCTCTATCTGCACTGCCCCGAACTGCGAGACTGGCTCGAGAAGAGCAACGTCAAGAACACCTACGAGTTCGTGGGGACAACGCCCGAAGAGGCCCCACAGGATCACCCGCTTCACGCGTACCTGCCATTCGGCGAGCGCGATCTGCGCGACATGGGTCTAGGCTGGTCCTGGAAGCGAGAGCACTTCCTGCAGAACGTACCGAACTATCTACTTCGCATCGACCACGTACCAACCGGACAATCGTTCATCGTGGATCTGGACGAGCACGAGGTCCGCGCCGATCTCGACGGCGACGGCCGGATCCAGTCGCGCGAGGTGCTGCGCGGCAATTCCGGCGGCGTCAACCTGAAGGCGATCATCGCCGCCGCTGAAGCGATCCGCGCCGAGAACGACATACCCTGGCCGGGCGCCGGTTCGCGGTCGCATCCTGATTTCGTGAGCGGCTTCCGCCTCGACCAGGACGAGGTCAATCGACTCAAGAAGTACAAGGGCGACCCGAAAGATCTCGGTGTTGCGCCGAAACTCCTCGATCTTCAGGTACACACCCTGATGTTCAACCTGCTTGGACGCACCGAGGAGACGGCCAGTTACAAGGAGAACAAGGCTGGCTGGAAGGTCTTCGAGAAGGGCGCCTTGCGTGTGCTTTTCCAGACCCTGGGATCCATCGTCATGTTCGGCAATGTCCTCAAGGGATCGATATCCGTGAAGTATGCCGACATGGTGTCGCGACGTCCGCGCAAGCGCACCGGCATTTTCGGCTCCGACGGCAATATCGACAGGGTGAAGTTGAGCAGCTACCGCGGCGAACTCACAAGCATGGCTGCGCAGTACCCGAATCAGGCCATTCCGCAGGCCGACTTTCTTGCGATGTTGGAGAAGAAGGACGCGCTCAACTTCCTTACGAGGGCGCAGTGGAAATCGTTGTTCAGACTGCTCGAGCGGATGGGAGCAAAGGCGGAGATCACGGTTGCCAATTTCGACGATTTCTACAGCAACCGTCTCTTCATCGAAGCTTTCAACCGGTTTGCGTCAGACGAGCTCAAGGCGCAGCTGCGCGGCACGAGGTAGGCAGCGTCCGCGCTACCGAGCTTCTGGAATCGGCCTGCCGCCCGAGTAACGCGGCGGCCAGGCGCCATCGACTACTGCTGGCCGCGGTCCGGGTATTGGCGACCGTCTGCTATCAGGTCCGCCCTTGGCAGCGCGGAACCAACGAGAACACGAGCGTGCTGAGGCAGTGTCTGCCATCGGGGCACGGCCACTAGTACTTTGGGCCGATAGCTGGTTTGCGATGACCGTCAGCCACCGGGCCATATGGACGCCGAGGTCAGCCGGGCGGGCCGTCCGGCATCTCAGACGCCGGCGGCCGGCCACTGATCGGCGTACCGGCGCGCAGAGGGTTGCCGGGTCCCTGTTTGTCGCCGCCCGGAAGGGGCACCGTTGACATGCCGCCGCGCCCGCCCGGATAGTCGGGCATCGCAATCGCCACCGCCTCGGGCGCGCCGCCGATGAGCTCGCCGGTGGGTGGCGGCATGCCGCCAGCGTCAGTGTCGGGCCCTTCCGGCGCCGACTGCGGCATGGCCGAGGGCATCGGCACTGCCTCGCGTGGCGCCGCGCCGATCGGGTGATCCGGCATTGGAGCCATGGCCGGCATGCCGGCGTATTGCTTCATCGATTCGTTTGATAGGCTCATGCAGAATCTCCTACGGGGTCCATGCCAGCTCGCGCGCGCTCGCTGCCGGTCGTTCAAACGCCGATCGGCCACCAGCCGTGCCACCAGTCGGTGAACGCCGGCTCCCACGCCGCCGTCCACACCCGGCCGTCGGTGCCGACGACGAACACGTCGAGTTTGTCGGCGCTACGCGAGACCGCCGTCACCGGCGCACCTGGTGCGGCACGGCCGCCCTTCAGTGGCCACCATCCGTGCCAGCCGTCGCGAAAGGCCGGCTCCCAGGCCGCGGTCATCACGACGCCGTTCACGTCGGTGACGAAGATGTCGAGCTTGTCGCGGCTGCGCGAGACTGCGTGCACTGCGGCGCCCTGCGGCACCCGGATGTTGCCGATCGGCCACCAGCCGTGCCACCAGTCCGTGAAGCCCGGCTCCCACGCGGCTGTGTAGACCCGCCCGTCGGTGCCGACGACGAAGGCATCGAGCTTGTCAGGTGCGCGCGAGACTACTGTGACGTGCGCGCCGGGTGCCGCGACGCCGCCGTTCAGACGCCACCAGCCGTGCCACCAGTCGGTGAAAGCCGGCTCCCACGCCGCAGTGTAGACACCGTTGTCGGTGCCTATGACGAACGCGTCGAGCTTGTTAGCGCTGCGCGAGACCGCGTGTATCGGTGCGCCGGGCGCGGCGCGGCCGCCGTTGAGTTGCCACCATCCATGCCACCAGTCCGTGAAGGCCGGCTCCCACGCCGCGGTAAAGACGAGGCCGCGGTTGTCGGTTACGAAGATGTCGAGCTTGTCGCGGCTGCGCGAGACGGCCTTCACCTGGGCACGCGCCGGCACGCGCGGGCTGGTCAGTCGCATCGCCTGCAGGATCGGTGACGCGCCGACGACGGCGGCGATACGCTGGCCGAAGTTGCTGCCACCCGTCGCACCCGGGCTCATCGCGTTGCAGCCGCCATTCGTGTGCACGCCGACGAGCCGGCCGTCGCTGGCGCGCAGGATCCCCGAGCCGGAGTTGCCGCCCAAGGTGTCGATGTCGTTGTAGCGGACCAGGTTGCCGTCGATTGCGCTGG
>Ga0207691_10003410_pt1 | contig 15449 bp, 12 predicted proteins | sample KBSM13metaG_FD_184327 | JGI IMG/M metagenome (GOLD analysis project Ga0207691, IMG submission 184327) | Miscanthus rhizosphere microbial communities from Kellogg Biological Station, Michigan, USA - KBS M1-3 metaG (SPAdes) (version 2) | ecosystem: Host-associated > Plants > Roots > Rhizosphere >... | reverse complement strand
TCGCGTGCCAGTGGGCGCGTGCGCTCGGCGTCACGATGATCGGCACGGTCGGCTCCGACGCGAAGGCCGAGGTCGCGCGCGCGCACGGTTGCGCGCACGTGATCAACTACAAGCGCGAGAACTTCGTCGAGCGCGTGAAGGAGATCACCGACGGCCGCGGCGTGCCGGTGGTCTACGACTCGGTCGGCAAGGACACGCTGATGGGCTCGCTCGACTGCCTGCAAAAGCGCGGCACGCTGGTGAGCAACGGCACCAGCTCGGGGCCGGTCGTGATCGACACGATGCTGCTCGCGGTCAAGGGCTCGCTGTGGGTCACGCGGCCGGCGATGACCGACTACGCGTTGCCGCGCCCGAACATGCTGTCGATGGCCGACGAACTGTTCGACCTGGTGCTGCGCGGCAAGATCGTCAGCGAACCGGGCCAGACCTTCGCGCTGGCCGATGCGGCGCAGGCGCATCGCGCGCTGGAGTCGCGCGAGACGGTCGGCGCGACCGTGCTGGTGCCCTGAGCGGGTCAGCGCCGCGCGGCCTCGCCGGCCGGCGCGCGCGCCGCCGACGCGCCGGCGCGGCGCTGCGTCGGGCTGCAGCCGAACTGCGCGTGATACCAGCGCGAGAACCCGCTCGGCGCCGAGAAGCCGAGCAGCGCCGCGACCTCGGTCAACGCGCGTTCGCTGTGGGCCACATGGCGCTCTGCCAGCTCGACGCGGATGTCATTGACGAGCGCCGAGAAGCTCAGACCCTGCTCCGACAGGCGGCGCTGCACCGTGCGGCACACCACGCCGAGGTGCGCGGCGACCTGCTCGATGCTGCAGCGGCCGCTCGGCAACAGCAGCAGCACGGTGCGCCGCACGTCGTCGAGCATCGACCCGGCCGGCTGCGATTCGACCGACGCCTCGAGCATCGCCCGCGCATAGCGCGCCATCTCGGGGTCGGCCGACGGATTGGCCGCATCGAGATCGGACTTGGTGCAGACGATGCCGTTGAAGTCGTGGTTGAACTCGACGCAGGGCCCGAACACGCGCAGGTGCGTGCCGATGTCGCGCGGCGGCGCATGCATGAAGCACACGCGCCGCGGCTTCCAGTGCGGCCCGAGCACCTGGCACATGGTGCGCAGCATCACCCCGATCGCGAGCTCGATCGCCTGGCGCACCGGCTGCGCGCGCCCGACCATGACCTCTTCGCGGATCACGACGACGCCGGCCGATTCCTCGATCAGCACCGACAGCGAGCCGTTGAGCAGCGCCTGGTAGCGCACCAGCACCGAGATCGAGTCGCGCAGGGTCGGCTGGTCGCGGATCAGCATGCCGACGCGGCCGAGGTTGGAGAGCCGGCGCGTCTCGGCCATGCGCAGCCCGAAGCTGTCGATGCCCGAGGCCGCGGCGGCGTTCTCGAGCAGCTGCGCGACGCGATCGGCGGGCACCATCAGGTCGGGCTCGCGCAGCACGCCGGCGCTCAGGCCGACATCGGCGAGCATGCGCATCGGATCCAGGCCGGCGCCGCGTGCAATCTGCTCGAAGTGGGTCAGGCTGGCAGCGCGGACGAGAGACGACATCGCGATCAGGGGCGGCGGTGGCATGAGATGGTAAGTGCGGGTCTGCTCGCGTCAAGCGGGACGAACCCGCCGGCGGAATACTCTGTGCATCGAACCCCGATTCGAAACAGGAGACGACACATGCCACACGACACCGACACCGCGGCACCGGCCGTGATCCGCGCGAGCTCGCTGACCCGCGCGATCCGGGTCGAGCAGCTGACCTGCCACATCGGCGCCGAACTCGGCGGCGTCAGCCTCGCGGCCGCGGCGCTCGACGACGCGCTGCTCGCGCAGATCCGCGCGCTGCTGCTGCAGCACCGCGTGCTGTTCTTCCGCGACCAGGCGATGAGCCGCGCCGAGCACCTGGCGTTCGCGCGGCGCTTCGGCGAGCTCGAAGACCACCCGGTGGCGGGCGGCGACCCCGAGCATCCCGGGCTGGTGCGGATCTACAAGTCGCCCGACACCCCGAACGACCGCTACGAGAACGCCTGGCACACCGACGCGACCTGGCGCGAGCAGCCGCCCTTCGGCTGCGTGCTGCGCTGCGTCGAGTGCCCACCGGTCGGCGGCGACACGATGTGGGCCAACATGGTCGAGGCGCATGCGCGCCTGCCCGACGACATCAAGGCGCGCATCGCGCCGCTGCGCGCACGCCACAGCATCGAGGCCAGCTTCGGCGCCGCGATGCCGATCGAGAAGCGGCTCGCGTTGAAGGCGCAGTTTCCGGATGCCGAACATCCGGTGGTGCGCACGCATCCCGAGACCGGCGAGAAGGTCTTGTTCGTGAATGCCTTCACGACCCACTTCAGCAACTATCACACCCCGGCCAACGTGCGCTTCGGGCAGGACGCATCGCCCGGCGCCAGCCAGTTGCTGAACTACCTGATCAGCCAGGCGAGCATCCCGGAGTTTCAGGTGCGCTGGCGCTGGAAGGCCAACGACGTCGCCTTCTGGGACAACCGCAGCACCCAGCACTATGCGGTGATGGACTACCCGCCCAGCCACCGCAAGATGGAGCGCGCCGGCATCAAGGGCGACACGCCGTACTGAACCGCCGCGGCAAGCTCAGTTTGAAAAGATGGCGGGGTCTGCAGGCTAGAGAACGAACGGAATCAGGGCTGCAACACGATGCCGGTAGGCGTCGTATCGGGCCCCGAACTGCTCGCGCATCCAGCGCTCCTCGAGGCCCAGCTTGCGCCACAGCGCGAGCGTGGCGATGACGACCGCGAGAAGGCCGCGCAGTTCGCCTCGGGCCATCGCCGACCCGGCGAGCGCGAGCAGCAGGCCGGTGTAGATCGGATGCCGCACGATCGCGTACGGCCCCGTGGTGACGAGCTCGTGGTCTTGCTTGAGCGTCACGGTGCCGCTCCAGTTCGCGCCGATGTGCCTGCGTGCCCAGACGGCGAACAGCAGCCCGCTCGCCGTCAAGGCGGCGCCGATCCAGAACGGCCACGCCGCTTGCGGCAGAAAGCGCTCGCACAGCACCCAGCCGGGGATGCTCGGTGCGGCGACGAGAAGCAGCGCGAGGACCAGCGGCACCAGGTGCAGCAGACGCGATACCACCGGCTCGCGCCGCGCCGTGCGCTTGACGTCCTGCGATCGCACCGCCCAGTACAGCGCCCAGCTCAGCCACAGGGCTGGAAAGAGGGTGCGATACACGAGCGACATCGACGCTATGGCGGGCTCGACGGCCAGGGCCTCAACGTGCCGCCTTGTTCGCGCTCGCCTGCTTCACGACCTGCCCGACAGAGCTGGCCCCTGGCGCGTACGCGGACATCGCCGCGCCCGTCCCCAGCAGGAAGACGGCGGTGGCTGCGAACGGCACGACCGTGCGGCGGAAGGTGCTCGCCAACCAATGTCGGGACTCCTGGCCTCGCAAGTGGCGGAACAGCGCATAGGACAGCGCCCCGTCGACCAGCACCTCGGCGAACAGCACCGGCGCGATGTAGATCACGTACAAGGACGCCAGCGCCAGCCCGACGGCAAGCGCCACCGCAACGAGCGGGATCGCCAGTTCGTCGGTTTCTGCGACAGCGCCTGCGGCATCGCCTGCAGAACGAAGCGGCGCAGCGACCGTCTGCGCGGCCTCGCCGGCCGGGCCATCGAAGGAGCCGGAAGCCCCGCCACCGCCGAAGTCGCCGCCACCGCCGCTTGTGAATCCCGGCAGGTCGTCAGCGGGACCCTTCCAGCCAGCGATGTCGGACACATCGGGGACATCCGCGTAGTCGCTCGTGTTGGTGCGAAGCCAGAGCCAGATGAGGAACAGGAAGAACAGATAGGCGAATACCAGCGCCAGTGGGTAGCGCAGGGCCATGCTGTCCAGGCCGAACTGGAGCATCGCGAAAGAAACGAGCAGGCCGAACCCGCCGGTCAGGGCCACGATCAGCGCCATCTGAACGCGCGGAAACGATTCCTGAAGCAGCTGCTGTCTGACTCGGCTGACAGCGAGCAAACGGGCAACCACCGGGGAGCGATGCTGCATGAATCAATGACGCCTGAGAAACCGAGGTCGACCTCGGACAGGAGCTTACCTTGCGACGGCCGACCACCGAACCCTTTGAATCGCGCTTCAGGCACCGCGGCATGTCGTCCCTACCGGGAGCGTGCCGACTCATTGTTCTTCTCGCGCCGGCGCCATAAAGTGAAGCTTCTGCCACGGAGAGGAGTCTCACATGCGCAGACTGCTGGAGCTTCTCGTGCTGGCGCTCGGCTTGGCAGCCGGAACGAATGCAGCCGCCACGGCGACGGCGCTGGTCATCGTCGACGGCGTGCCGGTGGTCGACTTGTCGTCGACCGGCTTTGCCTGGATGCTCGACGACCAGAGCGTGCCTCTAGGACCCGGGCAGTCTGCCGACCTTCATTACACGTGGAGCGTCTCCGTCAAGGACGACGGCCTGCCCAACGTGTTCGACCCCGCATCCTTGCCGCCCGAACATTCTCCGACGGGCTGCCTGCCGTTGTTCCCCCTTGTGTGTGGCCCTCAGCCGACCGGCTTCGAGCAAGCCAGGGCCAGCTTGCAGTTCGGCTCCATGGACCCGCGGGGTACTGACATTCCCCCAGGCACTTTCAGCGTCACCACGACAGGCGATACCTTCATCAGCCTGACAACCAACGCCGACCTGCTGGCCGACTCGCTCACCCGCGCTGGCGAGGTGTTTTTCCACATCGAGAACGTCTCTGACGCGCTCGTGTTTGCGACCTTGCCATTCGCCACCTGGGCGGCCGGCTGGATGTACTCGACCCCCGCCATCCCCGAGCCTTCGACGGTCGCGCTGATGGCCGCCGGCCTGGCCGTGCTCGGCTGGAGAGCATCCTGGCTGCGCCGTTTCCGCCCTCGATGACCGGCCGTCCCGGAGGGGCGCGCGTTGCGTCCGCTGCCCCGACGCTGCATCGCCGACAGACATCGATCATCCACGGCACAACCTTCGACGTGCGAATTCTTGTCATGAAACGTCGAACAGCTTGCCAAGCGGTGTTCGCCCTGCTGGCATCGCCGCAGGTCATGCGGGCTCAGGTCGCGGGTCGCAAGGCCCGCATCGGATTCCTCACCGACGTGCCTCTGGATCAGGTCATTCAGCGAGCCATCGTCGAGCCGTTTCGGCAAGGGCTGCGCGAGCTCGGTTACGTCGAGGGCCAGAACATCGTCATCGAGTTTCGATGGGCGGACGGCAAGCACGAGCGCCTGCCGGGTTTGGCCAACGAGTTGTTGCAGCTTCAACTCGATGTGCTGGTCGCGGCGTTTCCTCCGGCGGCGCTGGTTGCCAAGAATGCAACCCGCACCGTGCCGGTGGTGGCCATCGTCGACGCCCCGGTCGAATCGGGGCTCGTGGCGACGATGGCGCGCCCGGGCGGCAACATCACCGGCATCAGTTCGTGGGGCGGGGAACTCGTCGCCAAGCGACTGCAGATCATGCGCGAGCTCGTGCCGACTGCACGTCGGGTCGGCATCCTGTTCAATCCCAATGCCGTGCCGCGCGCTGCGATGGACAGCGGAATCGTCAAATGGGAGCGCACGCTCGGCACCCCTATCCGCGCGTACGAGGCGCGCGGGCCGGGCGATTTCGAGGGCGTATTTGCGGCACTGGCGCGTGATGGGGTCGATGGCCTGCTCGTGCTCGCCGACGCCAACACGCACACGCATCGCATCCGGCTCAACGAACTGTGCCTGCAGCGGCGCATGCCGTCGGTGTGGGGCAGCCGCGACTTCCTGACCGGTGGCGGTCTGGCCTCGTACCAATCAGACTGGCCCGCGATCTTCAGGCGTGTTGCGGCGCTGGTCGACAAGATCCTCAAGGGCGAGAAGCCGGCCGAGATTCCATTCGAGCAGGCCAGCAAGCTCGAATTGGTGATCGACAAGAAGGCAGCCAAGGCGCTCGGGATCACGGTGCCGCAGGCGCTCTTGCTCGCGGCAGACGAGGTGATCGAATAGGAACGCAGCGAGCGTTCGGCGCCGACGTTGAAAATCTGGATCACGCCCTTAGCGTCAGTGGCGATGCTGGAGAAATTGGCGCTGTTGAGAATCGCGTTCTGAAGCGCGCCCGTGCTGAGCAACCCTTCTTGACGGCGTATTTCCGCGAGGTAGCCGAGCGGTGGAGTCGCGCCGGCAGTGAGGAGGTCTGGAAGGTTCGTGGCCACGGACTTGACTCGCTGCTACAAAGCGTTCGCGAATCGCGCGTTCGATGGTGCAAGGCACCTTGAGCGAGGGCGATGAACGTTGCGGCGTCCATGCGATCGCTCAGCGCAGTGATGTCGGGGTGTCCATCCGAATAAACCTCGTTGTGCGATGAGTTCGGGGCTCGAATTCGTCGTGCACACGGGAGCAATTTGCAGAGCCTGATCCAGGGTTGTCTCGCGTTGTCTCGGATCGTTGCCGGGCCTACAAATCGTGACGAATCTGATGTCGGCGCGCCTGTGCAGGTAAGCGCGGCTCGATCAGCAGGAGGGCCTGCTGCGGAAGGTGCTTGCACTTTCACTCAGAGAATCGTCATGGCGACGCGTCATCACATGGCCTGCCTTGCTTCCAACTATCGTCGGCCATCTCCGAACTGGCGGCCGCCGTCCGGGGCGCCTGGGCCTTCGCTCGAAATGGCATCGCGCACGGGCCCACTTTGAGCGTTCACCAGCCGGTCCGTTGATGTACGCTTCGGCCTAGCTTCTTCCGAGGCCCATCAGTGGTTGTCTTGCGAACATCTGTCGCAGGTTCGAAGGGAGACAGAAGCCGACCCTGTATCCCTTCATGCTCAAACCCGCCCTATCACCTCCGCGGATAGTAGGCTTTTTGGTCGGACTGCTCGGTGCGGCCATGGCCGCGCGCTGGCTGTTTCAGGTCGACGCCATCGCACGGCTCATCCCAGGCTCCGAGCAAGTGGGCATCGTCAACCCGTTGCTCTTCATCGCGGCGGGCGTCTGCTTCTTCAACGCCTCCCAGCCACCAAAGTCGGGCACCTGGCTCACTCGACTGTCGGCAATCGGCATCGCGGCCCTGACCGCCCTGCCCGCGGCTTACCTGTTCGAAAGCGCAACCGGCATCGGCCTCGGGGTCGACTTCGTCCGCGCCGGCACCGTCCCCTCGGCCGCCAATCCGCATCCCGGACGACTGTCCCCGAACGCCAGCCTGGCGTTCCTGCTCACCGGTGTCGCCTTCTGGGTACACGGACGGCGCTCCAATCGAACTGGCCGGGTGATCTTTCAGGCGCTGGTCCTGGCAGTCTCCGTCATCGGCCTGGGTGGCCTCTTGGGTCACTTCGTCGGCCTGGAGACGCTGTACAAGGTGGCGAGCTTCAACGGCATGCTGCCGGTCACGGCGTTCGGGCTCTCGATCGTCGGCGCTGGCTTGTGGATGCTCCACGACGCATCACAAGTGTTCGACGCGAGCGCGCCGGAGAAGAGCGAGCGACGCATCAGACGCCGCTCGCTCGCGGTGATCGCCCTCGCCACGATAGCGGGCGGCGTGGCTGGGTTTGCGGTCATGCGCGACACGTTTGAGCAGTCGGTTTCAAAGGACATGCTGCTCGTCGCCACGACAAACGCGACGTCGCTTGCCCATACCATCGACGTGAGCCTGTGGTTCCCGAGAACCGTCGCAACGCGACCGGCCGCGCGCCAGGCCCTGGACAAGTTGAGCAAGGCGCCTGATGACGCGATTGCCCGGGAATTTCTGCAAAAGGTAGCCGACAGCTTCCTGACGGCCGACCTGACGGGCGTCGAGATCTACGCCGCGAACGGTTCGCGCGTCGCGCACGCGGGGGCTGTGACCGCCGAGAAGACGCAGGTCATTCAGCGTCTGGCAAATACGGGGCAGCCGACCTTCCTGGCCTGGAAGGATGGCTACATCCTCCTAGCTAAAACGGACGTTTCCATCGACGGGCGCTCGGTGGGCCGGGTGCTCACCGAGCAGCGCATGCCTCTTTTCGATCGCCTCCTGGCCGACATCCGGGCCTCCAGTGACACGTCCGACGTGGCGATCTGCGGTCGCGACAACGACACGCTGATTTGCGCGCCGAACCGGTTCAGACCCGACGGGTTCGAATTGCCGATGTTTGACACGGCTGGTCTTCCCGGCCTTCCCGTGGCGAGAGCGCTGTTGGGTGAACACGGCGTGCAGTTCCTAAAGGACCGACGCGGCACCAACGTTCTCTCGGCCTTTACGCCGATCAAGGACTTCGGACTCGGGCTGGCGGTGCGGACCGATGTCGACACGCTCTATGCGCCGATCAAGGCACGCCTGAAACTCCTGGCGCTGGCGATCTTTGGCGTCGTCGCACTGGCCATCTACGCCCAACACAGCCAGGTTCGGCCGGCGCTCAAGCAACTGGTCGCCAGCGAACGGCGGATCAAAGCCATTCTCGAGGACCAAACCGAGTTCGTGTCGCTCGCCAAGCGCGATGGCGAACTGATCTACGTCAACCCGGCGTATGCGAGAGACTTCGGACGGACGCCTGCAGAAATGGTGGGCAGCAGTTTGTTCGACTATGTCGAGCCGGCGGATCGCGCGATCGTTCGACAGGTGATTGCGGGCGTTCTTTCGACGGGCACGGCCGTGACCAGTGAGAACCGAATGACGACCCCTACCGGCGCCGAGCGTTGGGTCTTCTGGACTGACAGCCTGCAAGTCGATCCATCGGGTCAGCCCCTGCTTCATTCTGTCGGCCGCGACGTGACCGAGCGCAAGGCGGCAGAACTGGCCTTGCGCGCCAGCCAGGCACTCCTGACGGAGAAGTCTGCGGTCTTGGAAGCCACGCTCGAGCGGATGGAACAAGGCGTCATGATGGTCAACGCCGCGCGGGTGGTGGAAGTTTGCAACCGGCGTGCGATCGAACTGCTGGACCTGCCGAAAGATCTGATGGCATCCCGGCCGACCTTCGAAGCGGTGCTTGCCTACCAATGGTCCACCGACGAGTTCGTCCACACGCCGCAAGACATGCAGGACTTCGTTCGCGAAGGAGGCATCCTCGATCGGCCGCATAGCTACGACCGCAAGCGCCCGGATGGCCGCGTGATCGAAGTCCACAGCGTGCCCATCGAAGGCGGGGGCGTGCTGCGAACGTACACGGACGTGACCGAGCGCATGCTGGCAGACGACGCCTTGCGTGCACTGACCGCGATCTTCGACGCGACGACCGACTACGTGGTGCAACTTGACACGAAGGGCCGGATCACTTACATGAACCCGGCTGCCCGTCGTCGTACCGGCGTGGCTCTGGACGCGGCGCTCGAGAACCGGAGTCTGGAAGACTTCAACCCGCCGCACACGCTCGATCGATTCATTTCGGAGGTCTGGCCGGCCGCAGTGGCCACTGGCGTCTGGGTGGGCGAGTCGATGGTCTGGGACGCCGAACGGCGCGAGTTCCCGGTCAGCCACATTGTCATCGCCCATCGCGACAAGGAGGGGAGGATCGAATATTTCTCCGCCCTCATGCGCGACATCTCGGCCGCCAAAGCAGCGGAACAGGCCCTGCACGACAGCGCACGAGCGCTCCAAGAGAGCGAGTCGCGTTTGCGCACGGTGGCCGATGTGCTACCGATGCGCGTGGCCTACATCGACGCCGACGAGCGCTACCGCTTCAACAACCTGGCCTATGAGCGTGGCTTCGGCAGACCGCGCCAGGAAATCTACGGCCAGACCGTGCACGCATTGCTGGGCGACGCGGCCTACAAGTCGGTCGAACCGCACATTCGCCGCGCGTTGCGTGGAGAGTCGGTCACGTTCCAGAGTGAGATGACCAACAGCGACAGCTACGTCTGCTACGAGGCTCACTACATCCCGCAGTTCGCGGCCGATGGCAGCACCGTACTGGGGTTCCACGCGATGGTCAGCGACATCACGCGCCAGAAGATCGAAGAGAGGCGACTGATCGAGCTGGCACGCGTCGACCCGCTCACTGGCCTCATCAACCGGGCCGGCTTCGAGCTGCGCGTGGCAGAGGCGATGGAGCACTGCCGGACCACGGGTGCCTTGATGGCCCTCATGTACCTCGACATCGACAAGTTCAAGCAGATCAATGACCGGTACGGCCACAACGCCGGCGACGCGCTGCTGCGCGGCTTCGCGGGCAGGCTGTCGCAGACCTTGCGTTCGACCGACACGGTCGCCCGCCTCGGGGGGGATGAGTTCACGGTCATCATGGAAGGCTTGCCGGGGCCGGATGTGGCGTCCACCGTTGCCAACAAGATCCTTCAGTCCATGAGAGCGCCATTCGTCATCGACGAGCAGACGATCAATGTCACGACGAGCATCGGCTTGACGTTCTATCAGGGGGCTGCAAGCACCGTCGAGGCGCTCGTCAAGCAGGCGGATGTAATGCTCTATCAGGCCAAGGGAGCAGGTCGCAACACCGTTCAAGTGGAGCTTCGGCTCATCGAGGGCGGTCGGAAGTAGCGGCACCCGGGACCATCGCGCTCCCGGTGAATGGAACCGTCCGGCTTTTCGCCCGAGCCCCGTGCGAGTGGCTGCTGTCGTGCGATCGCGCGTCCATTTTTGCCTTTGCCCTTTCGGGTAGCCAAGATTCGCCCGGCGGCTAGGCGGCACACCGAAGGCGTTGCGGTTGCGCTGCACCTGCTTGGCCACGTCGCGGAGCGCATCGAGCGCGCCCTTGCGGTCCAACTTGCTGATCGCGACGACCGCGCCCGTAGGCCCACTCACGCAAGGCTGACTAAATGAAGCGTTCGGCCTTGCCGTTGGATTGCAGTCGATACGCACGTGTGAACTTCTGCGCGATGCCCAGCTCGAGGCACGCCTGTGCGAAGGCGGCAGAGTGGAACGCCGGACCTTGTCTGTGATGACGCGCTGGATCGTCACGCCGAGCTTGGGGTAGTACGCGACCGCTGCCTGGTGGAAGCCGACCGCACTGGTCCTGCACTCGTTGGGATGAATGTCCGTGAACGCAATGCGCCGGCATCAACGAGCGGCAGCTTGGTGGCATCGCGATGTGGATCGGAGTGATCGCGCAATCGAGGCGGGGCCAAAGCATAGGCGCGCCTATCGGCGGGTCGCATCGACTTGCGCGCTCGTGTGGCACGGCCGTCCCCAGGTCTTCTGCCAATCGCGCCAGCGCCACTGCAGTGGCGCGCGCTGCGGCGGCCCCGGCGGGGCCGACCTTCGAGCCCTCGCCGCCACCTCGCGTCATCTGAATCCCCGCAGTAAGGGTCAACGATAGTTGGCAGCCCCCCGCCTTCATCGTCTAATCCAAAACAAACGAGCATGTACGTTTGTTATTTGCAACGCCCCCGGGGCGCGGAGAAATCGAATGGGACGCATGAATGGCAAGGTCGCCGTGATCACCGGGGCCGGTACCGGGCTCGGTGAGGCCGATGCGATCGCGCTGGCGCGCGAAGGCGCCTCGGTGGTCGTGACCGATGTCGATGCAGACGCCGGCCGAGCGGTCGCCGAGCGCATCGGCGGCCTGTTCGTGCGCCACGATGTGCGCGAGGCCGACGACTGGCGCGCGGTGATCTCGGCCACACTGGCGCGCTTCGGCCGGCTCGACGTGCTGGTCAACAACGCCGGCATCGTGTTCCCGTCCGACATCGAGACGACGACGCTCGAGCAGTACCGCCTCGTCAACGCGGTGCACGCCGAAGGCACCTTCCTCGGCTGCCAGTTCGCGGTCGAGGCGATGAAGGAAAGCGGCGGCTCGATCATCAACATCGCGTCGATCACCGCGCTGCGCGCCGCGCCACAGGTGCTGCCGTATGCCGCGGCGAAAGGCGCGATCCGCGCGCTCAGCCTGGCGGTGGCCGGGCACTGCCGCGACAAGGGCTACCCGATCCGCTGCAACGCGATCTTCCCCGGCGTGATGGCCACAAAACTGGTGGTGTCGGTCGTCGGCGAGAACTACCCTGGCGCCGGCCAGCCCGACGACGTCGCGAACATGGTCGTCTTCCTCGCGTCCGACGAGTCGCGCTTCATCAATGGCGCCGAGTTCGTCGTCGACAACGGCGCCAGCGCGCGCCTGGCTGCCTGAGCCCACCTCATCATGATGAAACGTCTGCAAGACAAGGTCGCCATCGTCCTCGGGGCCGCTGGCCGCGACAACATGGGCCAGGAGATCGCGCGCCGCTTCGCCGCCGAAGGCGCACGCGTCGTCGTCGCGGGCCGGCAGGCCGACGAGCTGGCGCGCTTCGCGGCCACGATCGGCGGCTGCGCGGCGGTCTGCGACATCACGCGCGCCGCCGACCTGCGCGCGCTCGCGGTGCAGGCGATGCAATGGGGCGGGCGCCTGGACATCGCGGTCAACGCCACGGGCTGGGGCCTGCTGAAGCCCTTTCTCGAGATGACCGAAGACGAGATCGACCGCATCTCGGCCTTGCAGTTCAAGGGCCCGTTCATGTTCTTCCAGGCCGTGCTGGCGGTGATGGGCCGCGGCGGCTCGATCATCCAGATCAGCTCGGCGACCGCGACGATCATGCTCGACGATCACGCCGCCTACATGGGCACGAAGGCCGGCACCGACCACGTGGTCCGCTGCGTCGCGAACGAGTTCGGCGGGCGCGGGATTCGCGCCAACTCGATCTCGCCGGGCCTGACCGACACGCCGATGACCGCCGGCGCCAAGACCGTGCCCGGCCTGTTCGACTGCTTCCTGCCTGGCTACCCGCTCGGGCGCATCGGCACCCGCGCCGACATCGCGGCCGCCGCGGTCTGGCTCGCCAGCGATGAATGCTTCATGACCGGCCAGAACCTGCAGGTCAATGGCGGCCTGACCTTGCGCCGCAACCCCTCCGGCGCCGAGATGCAGGCGTCGATCGCGAAGGCCGCTGCGGCATGACCGCACGCCAGTCGGCACCGCACGCATTCATCACGCAGAACCCGCCATGACCAACCCCTCTTCCCTGATCGCCCGGCTCGGCAACGTGATGCAGATCGCGTTCGTCCCGGCCGATTTCGACGCCGCGCTGCGCCACTGGACCGAGACCATGGGCGTCGGGCCCTTCTTCCGGTTCGATCACGTCACGCTGCTGAACACGCGGCATGACGGCGAGCCGGTCGAGATCGACTTCTCGATCGCGATCTCGTACTGGGGCGACCTGCAGGTCGAGCTGGTGCAGCAGCACAACGATGCGCCGTCGATCTACAAGCGCTGGCGCGACGAGGGCCGTGACGGCCTGCACCATGTCTGCGTCGTCGTCGACGACCTCGCCCATGCGCGCGCGGTCTGCGCCGCGGCCGGCGCGCGCGTCGCGCAGGAGGCCGATGTCGCCGGCGGCGGCGCGGTGATCTACGTCGACACCGGCGCCGGGCCCGGCAGCCTGGTCGAGATCATCCAGCTGCCGCAGAGCGCGCTCGACGGTTTCGCGTGGATGCGCGAGCAATGCCGCCAATGGGATGGCAGCGACCCGGTGCGCAAGCTCGGCTGAACCACGAGGCAACGACCATGACCGACACCGCCGCCATCACCCCGTCCCACCCGAAGCGCATCGACTGCGTGATGGTCGCCTCGGGCAAGTACCACGACATCGACTTCGCCCGCCTCGAGCTGCTGAAGCTGCTGGCCGAGGACGATCGCGTGCGGGTGCGCGTGTTCGAGGATTACGCCAACCTCGATGCAATCCGCGCCGCCGACTTCCTCGTCACCTACACCTGCGACGTCGTGCCCAGCCTCGTGCAGCAGGAAGCCTTGCGCGCCTGGGTCGAGGCCGGCGGGCGCTGGCTCGCGCTGCACGGCACCAACTCGATCCTGCGCTTTCTCGCCAGCGGCCTGGTCGACTCGCCGGCCTGGGCGCCGCATTTGATGGAGACGCTGGGCACGCAGTTCATCGCGCACCCGCCGATCGCGCCGTACCGCGTCGAGGTGGCCGACCCGCAGCACCCGCTGGTACGCGGCATCGAGCCCTTCGAGACCAGCGACGAGCTCTACCTGTCGGATGTGCATGCCGACCTGCACGTGCTGCTCGACACCGAATTCGAAGGCGCGGCCACCGGCTTCGTGCGCGAGCACTGGCCCGCGGCGCGCCACCCGGTGATGTACCTGCGCCGGCTCGGCCAGGGCTCGGTGCTGTACCTGACGCTCGGCCATTGCCGCGGCCACTACGACCTGCAGCCGCTGATGGATTACTACCCCGAGGTCGACCGCTGCGCCTGGGACCTGCCGGTCTTCCACGAGCTGCTGCGACGCAGCCTGGCCTGGGCCAAAGTTCCCGAGCCCACGCCCGAAACGACCCCGGCGGCGTCCTAGGGCAACGGCCCTCCGGACACCACCCCGCACCCCGGTGTGCACCCGCGCACCTTCTTCGACCCCACGACATCACAGGAGCACACCATGGAACTCGGACTGCGCGGCAAGAAAGTCATCATCAACGGCGGCAGCCGCGGCATCGGCCGCGCGGCGCTCGACCTCTACGCTGCCGAAGGCTGCGACATCGCGTTCTTCTCGCGCGATGCGAAGCGCGTCGACGAGACCGTCACCGCGCTGTCGAAGGCCGGCGGCAAGGTCTTCGGCGACGCGTTCGACATGAACGACAGCGCGGCCTACCAGGCCTGGCTGAAGAACGCGGCCGAGCGCCTCGGCGGCTGCGACATCTTCATCCACAACGCCAGCTCGTCGGGCGCGCAAGCCACGACCGACTGGGACAAGACCTTCAAGCTCGACATGATGGGCGCGGTGACCGGCTGCCAGACGCTGGAGCCGGCGCTCGAAGCCTCGGGGGCCGGCTCGGTGATCCTGATGTCGAGCACCGCCGCGGTGGAGACCTTCATCTACCCGCAGGCCTTCAACGCCATCAAGGCGGCCATCCTGACCTACGGCAAGCAACTGTCGCAGCTGTGGGCGGCCAAGAAGATCCGCGTCAACATGGTCAGCCCGGGCCCGATCGCGTACCCCGGCGGCAACTGGTCGATGATCAAGGACGCGATGCCCGAGCTCTACGACAAGACGCTGTCGGACATGCCGCTCGGCCGCTTCGGCGCTCCCGAGGACGTGGCGCGTGCCATGGTGTTCCTGTCGAGCCCGATGGCCTCGTACATCACCGGCAGCAACCTGGTGATCGACGGCGGCTACACCAAGCGCGTGCAGTTCTGAGGCGCTGGACCATGAAGCTCTACCAATCCATCGGCCCCAATCCGCGCCTGGTGCGCATGTTCCTGGTCGAGAAGGGCATCGAGCTGCCCAAGGTCGACGTCGACATCATCGCCGGCGAGAACCGCCTGCCGCCCTTTCTGGCCATCAACCCGTCCGGCAGCACGCCGGTGCTGATGCTGGCGTCGGGCGAGGCCCTGGCCGAGACCACCGCGATCTGCGAATACCTGGAAGAGCTGCATCCGCAGCCGCCGCTGATCGGCAGCACGCCCGAGGCGCGTGCCCGCACGCGCATGTGGACGCGGCGCATCGACCTGGCCGTCGTGCAGCCCATGACCAACGGCTTTCGCGCCGCCGAGGGACTGCCGATGTTCAAGGACCGCGTGCACTGCCTGCCGCAG
>Ga0207691_10003406_pt1 | contig 15457 bp, 14 predicted proteins | sample KBSM13metaG_FD_184327 | JGI IMG/M metagenome (GOLD analysis project Ga0207691, IMG submission 184327) | Miscanthus rhizosphere microbial communities from Kellogg Biological Station, Michigan, USA - KBS M1-3 metaG (SPAdes) (version 2) | ecosystem: Host-associated > Plants > Roots > Rhizosphere >... | reverse complement strand
GAGAGATTTCGGGTCTTTGCACTGTCTGGCTTCAGACCAGGCTATGTGGGATGCCTGTGACGGCGCGGGCCGACTCGGGGGGGCCGTATTCGTAGGGTGTCAGCTTTCTTGCGCCTGCCGAATCACCTTGAGATGCTGGACCCCGCAGTGAGTATCCGTCCGACGCGAATGTCCGCTTCATCTAGCGACATTTGCGAGATCGGAGGAGCGTTCCGTACAATTAGCTGACCGAGTCGACTGGTCGCGGATAGGTCGTGTCTTCCCTGGGAAGAAAGTACGCAGTTCAGGACTCTTGGTCGACGGGGGTTCAATCGCGCCAGCGGGGATCTCGGGAAATAAGTCGAGCCAAAATGGATTTCTCGCTGGCGAGTCAAAAAACGGTTTGTGCATATATAAGCGGTACGAGTGCGCGCTACTGAAATCCCTTCGACAACCCTGTGCCGCGGCTATCGGGCAGGAATCTGCTAAGGGCCTTCCCAGGGAAACGACTTTGTCCGGCCGCCTTCGATTTGGGCGGGTTAGTGCGTGGCGAACGCTGCAGGCTTCGAGTTCAAACACTGCATTGCGCCGCCCGCGAAAATTTCTCGGAATTCTCGAAACTTCAATTTCTCGTTCCCGTAGAAGGTTTGTAAAGATGAATGTACCGGGATCAAGACAGGCTCTTCCTCCGGAATCCAGCGCCGGGCCTTGGGTGATGTTTGTGCAAATTTTCGAAGGCGTGAACACTCCGAATCTTATCCGCGCGCTGGCCGCAATCCTGTTCTGGTCGTTCCTGATCTGCGCGATCGCGTTGTGCTATGAGCTATGGCGTCTGGGGCACAACTGGAGATTTGGCCTGGCCTGACGATCTTCGACCTTATCCAATGCGGCTTGATTCAGTGCCGAACCCTCGTCGCCCGGCGTACGGGAATCGGGGTCGCTTCCTCCTGCGGATACGTCTTGGTCGTCGGCCAGATGAGGCGCCATGGCTGCGTACGCAGGGTGCCGGTGAAGTCTTTCGCATTGCTCAGGGTCGCCTCGAGATCAGGACCGAGCCGGTTGAGGGCCACCTTTAGTTCCTCGGAGGAAGCCCTAAAGTTGGCCAGTGTGACGGTGATGTTGTCGTTCTTCGTTAGCTGATTGCTCAGGTCTTCGAGGTGGGCTAGCGATTTCGCAAGCGAGCTGTCCTGCGCGGTCAGTTCGTTGAGGTGCTCGGTGAAGGTCTTGAACTGTCCGAGGCCGAGGGTGAGCGGAGAATCTTCGTCGGTCAGCTCGCCTAAATTGGTCACCGTACTTTGCAAGGTCTTCAAGGTCGCGGTCGCTTCGGTCGCAACGGGCCCAACGATGCCGAGCAATTTGGCGATTGCCTCGGAGAAGTCTGGCACGCGGGTCCCAGCGAAGACCTGCCCGGCTTCCGCTTTGCCGGAGTGATCGTTGCCGCCAGAAATATCGATGGCCGTCTCGCCTAATAAGCCCAGGGTCATAAGCCGGACATTGGCGTTTTTGTAAACCAGTGCGGTGCGATCGACCTCCACGTCGATCCGCACCTCGAAGCGGGGAAGCGAGGCGAGCCCCGTTCCGCCCAGTCCGGTCGCGGTCCCAAGGTTGCCGGCCGCTTCGAGGGCGCCGGCCGCTTCCTCCCGGGAAACGGGCGAATTGAGCGACTTCACTTGGCCGACCTTGCGTCCAGCGAGCAGGACCGGCGCGCCGAGTTTAATCCCGGCAGCGTTATCAAAGTAAAGCTTGTAGGTGACCAGTGGCCGGAACAATCCCGGCGCGCCCAGCATAATGAGGATAAAAGTGAGGACGGCCACCGTGCCAAGCACGAGCAGACCGGTCAGGATCTCATTTCGTCGCAACTGCATCTTTGCTTCCTTCCAGGATGGGACCTTCGGTGCTGCCGCTCAGGAATTGCTGCACGACCGGGTGATCTGATTTCTTGAGCTGCTCAGGTTCCGCGTCCGCGATGACTGCGCCTTGATAAAGCATGGCCATGCGGGTGGCAATCCGAAAGGCGCTGTCCATTTCATGGGTAACGATAACCGATGTCACCTTCGAGTGCTCGGTCAGGCTTATGATTAATTCGTCGATGACGGAACTGATGACCGGGTCGAGACCGGCGGATGGCTCGTCGAATAGGATCAGCTCGGGATCCATTACGAGAGCTCGGGCCAGGCTGACACGCTTGCGCATGCCGCCGCTCAACTCGGAGGGCATTTGGTATTTCGACTCGAGCATCCCGACCAGCTCAAGCTTTTCGTCCACGATTTTGTCGATCTCGGTCGGCGTCTTGCGGGTCAATTCCTCGAGCGGAAGAGCGATGTTGTCGCGCACATTGCGCGAGCTGAGAAGCGCGGAATATTGGTAGACCATCCCGATTTGGGCGCGCACCTGTTGCAGCTTGCGGCGCTTCAAGCGCGAGATTTCGAACTGTTTAAAGAAAATCTCGCCCGCGGTAGGCTGCAGAATACCGAGGATCAGGCGCAGAATGGTGCTCTTGCCGCTGCCGCTTTGGCCCATGATGACCAGGCGATCGAGCGGTTCTACTTTCAAGGAAACGCCGTTGAGCACTTTTTTTTCCGGAAATGCGAGCTGCACATCGCGCAGCTCAACGACATGATGTGGGGGCTCGCTCACGGGAAAAAGACGATGTAGATGATGTTGAAAAGCGTATCGAAACCAATCACGACAGTGATCGCGGTGACGACGCTGGAAGTGGTCGCGGTGCCGACACCAGCCGCGCCGCCCTTCACTGTGAGCCCGCGGTAGCAGGCGATCGCCCCGATGAGCAACCCAAACATGAAGCTCTTCGCGATGCCCATGATGATGTCTCGCATCAGCAGGCTGTGCAGGACGAGATCCTGGAAATAAACGAAGGCGATATTGAAGTAGGCGCGCGAAATGAGCGCGGTCGCGAAGATCGCAGCGAGACTCGAGACGACGCTCAGACAGGGCATTAAGGCAAAGAGCGCCAGCATTCGCGGAGCCACCAAGAACCGCAGCGGACCGATGCCCATGGCTTCGATTGCTTCGACCTCCTCCGACACCTGCATCGTGCCCAGTTCGGCGGTAAATGAAGCGCCGATCCGGGCCGCGAGCATGATTCCGGTGAGGAGCGGTCCAAGCTCGCGGGTGAAAGCGATCGCGACCAACCCCGGCACGAGCCGTTCCGTCCCGAAGCGTTCCAACTGGTAGCCGGTCAGAAGCGCCATGGTCAGGCCGAGGAAAAACGAGACCATCGCGACCAGCGGGACGGAACCGACCCCGGCCCGCTCGGTGTAGAGAAAGAAGCTCGACGCTCGAAATGGTACCCGGCCACGGCGCATTCGGTCGAACGTTTCGCCGATCGTGTTAATGATGAACCAGAACATGCTCCCGACTTCCTGGAGTAAAGACCGGCTCTTTTCGCCGACGTCGGCCACGAGATCGGCCGGGGCGTGGACGAGTGCTTCGGCGGTCCCAGGTGTTGTGGAAGGGTTCGCGGCCATAAGCGGTGAAGTTGCCTTACTTCAGATGAGCGGCAAGTTTTCCGCAGCCGCAGTGGCGAGCCTTTCCGCCCGTCGCCCGGCCGACGCGCGAATTCCAAGTATGCTCCGATTTCATTTCACAATCTGGCTTGGCAGTTTTCTCCTCGCCGGATCCCTCACGGCAGAGCAGAAAAACGAACCAATGAAATTCGGCATGGTGATCCACGGCGGCGCCGGCACGATCGAGCGCAGTGAGATGACGACGGAAAACGAAGCAGCGCATCGCGCCGGACTCGAGAAAGCGCTGAAGGCGGGCTACGACGCGCTCGAGCGAGGTGGCTCGAGTCTCGATGCGGTCGAGGCCGCGATCCAGGTGCTTGAGGACAACCCGCTTTTTAACGCCGGCAAAGGCGCCGTCTTTACGCACGAAGGAACGAACGAACTCGATTCATCGATCATGGACGGTAAGACGCTTAATGCCGGCGCGGTCGCGAGCGTCAAGCATATCCGCAACCCCATCAGCCTTGCGCGGCTGGTCATGGAAAAATCGCCGCACGTCATGCTCGACGGAGAAGGTGCCGAGGACTTCGCGAAGAAAATGGGGATGAAGCTGGTTGATCCAAAATATTTTTACACCGACGAACGCTGGCAGGCTCTGCAAAAGGCAAAGGCGGCGCCGAGCCCGGTGAGCGACAAAGATCACCACGGAACGGTCGGCGCGGTTGCTCTCGATAAGGCGGGGAATCTCGCGGCGGGCACGTCGACTGGTGGGACGACGAACAAACAGTTTGGCCGAATCGGAGATTCTCCAATCATCGGCGCCGGGACTTACGCCAACAACCATACCTGCGCCGTTTCGTGCACTGGCGACGGCGAATATTTCATCCGTTCGCTCGTCGCTTACGACGTCTCGGCGATGATGGAATACAAGGGTCTGTCAGTAAAAGAGGCGGGGCAGGCGGCGATCGAGAAGGTGGGCAAACTCGGGGGAACAGGAGGACTCATCGCGATCGATGAGCAAGGCAACTTCGCGATGCCATTCAACACCTCCGGAATGTATCGCGGAAGAGTCGGACCCGATGGAAAGATCAGCGTCGAGATCTACAAGTGATCCTGGACACGCGCGCACATGTCCCTCCGGAGGGATGGGCTTCCTAGCGCCCAGTTTTTACTCCACGATATCCAAAGTCGCCTTCTGCCCGTGACGTGCAGCGGCGCTCGAAAGCAGGGCGCGAATCGCCCGAATCGTCTGTCCGTTACGTCCGATAATCCGGCCGACGTCGGTCTGCCGCAGTTGCAACCGGAAAATGATAATGCGGCCGTTGGGAATCTCAGAGAGCATAACTTCGTCAGGGAATTCGACGAGTTGGCGGATGATAAACTCGAGGAATTGTCTCACGCGTTCGAGCTTAGCGACCGCTGGCGCGTTGTCCAATCTGAGCGTCCCGTTTCGTTTTTGCGTCGGCTCTTTGGAGGAGCGGACGCCCACGCACGCGGCCCCCTCTGTTCCGCGAAGGTTTGCTTGAACTGGGGGTGAGACGCTTCCGGCTTTTCTCGCTTATTCGGCCGCAGCTTCAGCCGGCGCGCCCTCGGCGGACGCCGTAACTGTGCGCGCTTTGTTCTTTTTCAACAGGCTACGCACCGTATCCGATGGTTGCGCGCCGCGCGCAATCCAATGTTCGGCACGATCAATCTTCAACGTGCTGTTTTCACCCGGCATCTTGGGATCGTAGGTTCCGATGATCTCGATGAATTTCCCGTCGCGCGGGCTGCGGCTGTCGGCCACAACCACCTTGTAATAAGGGCGATTCTTTGCGCCTTCCCTGCGTAATCTGATTGAAACGGCCATGCTGAAACGTTGAGAGCTGTTAGTTGAGAGTTGTGAGCGGGGGAGGGAACGAATCGCCCGAATCGGCGATTTCGCAAGTCATCCTTTCATCCGCGACATCTGTGCCATCATGCGCTTCATCTTGCCGGTGTTCTTCATCAGCTTGCGCATCTGGTTGAAACGCTGGAGCAGGTCGTTCACCTGGGTCACACTGCTCCCGCTGCCGCGTGCGATCCGCTGCCGGCGGCGCGCATTCAAAATGTCGGGTCGCCGACGCTCGTCATCGGTCATGGAAAGCACGATCGCTTCGGTCCGTTTGATCTGCTTTTCGTCCACGTTCAGGTCCTTGATGTTGCCCACGCCGGGCAGCATCCCAAGGATATTCTCGAGCGGACCGAGCTTCCGCATCATTTTGAATTGGGCGAGGAAATCGTTGAAATCGAACGAAGCGGTCCGGAGTTTCTTTTCCATCCTCGCGGCTTCTTCCTCATCGATCGCCTCGGCCGCTTTTTCGACCAAGCCGACGATGTCGCCCATGCCGAGGATACGCCCCGCCAATCGATCCGGGACGAACGGCTCAAATTGATCGAGCTTCTCGCCGACGCCGGCAAACTTGATTGGGCGCTGTGTCACTTCGCGCATGGAGAGCGCCGCTCCGCCGCGAGCGTCACCATCCAATTTCGTCAGCACGATGCCGGTGATGCCAAGCGCTTCGTGGAAGTGTGTCGCGACGCTAACCGCCTGCTGGCCGGTCGCGGCGTCGGCGACGAGCAGCACTTCCTGCGGTTTGAGGAATTCCTTCAGCTGTTTGATTTCCTCGATCAAGACCGAGTCGATCTCCTGCCGGCCGGCGGTGTCGAAAATCTGCACGTTGCCGCCCTGTTCCGCGGCCCAATCGAGACTGGCGGCGGCCGCGCGTTTCACATCCTTTTCGTTAGGCGAGGGGGAGTAGACCGGCACGCTCACCTGTCGGCCCAGGGTGGCCAATTGCTCGATCGCCGCCGGTCGCTGTAAATCGCAGGCAATAAGGAGCGGGGCGCGACCCTGTTTCTTCAAGTATGCGGCGAGCTTCGCTGAGGAGGTCGTCTTGCCCGCCCCATTCAAGCCGACCATTAGGATGCGCGCGGGCTTGTCCAGATTCAGCGGCGCGGCATCGCCTCCGAGGAGCACGGTCAGCTCGTCGTGAAAGATTTTCACCACCTGTTGCCCGGGGGTGACGCTGCGCAGGACTTCCTCGCCCAGCGCCTTGTCCTTGACCCGTGCGACAAAGGTCTTTGCGACCTGGTAATCGACATCCGCCTCAAGCAAAGCGAGCCGTACCTGGCGCATCGCGTCGGTCACGTTCGTCTCGGTGATCGAGCCATGACCGCGGAGGTCCTTGAAAATATCCTGAAGTTTATCGCCGAGTTGTGAGAACATGATCGTTAGGCCGAGCGTCGGTCCGGGGCGGTTCTGTAACACGGGGTGACTATTGTTTCCAGCCCTGCCACTTCTCCGCGTGCTCCTGCTTGTCTCTGATCGCTCTCTTTTCGAATCGACCGCGGACACGACTGAGATTCAGTTTCGATATTCGCAAAATCTCACTCTTCGATTCATCTTGGACACGATGACCTTCGCGCGATGAATAACACAGTTTTGCTGCATATCGTCGAACGCCTCGAAGGTTTTCTCGGCAAGCTCCCGGATTCCATTCGCAACCCGGTACTGAATGAGCTAACGCCGTTAAAGGAGCTCTTCCTTCAGCAGCGTCCCCCACGATTTGCGTTGACCGGTTCGCACCCGATGCCGCTGCTCGAATTCGCCGCCCAGATTTTCGCAGAGGGCGCAGGCGAAACCCCTGCTCGCGAGATGCTGACCGGGCTCTATCGCTGGCAGAAGATTTCGCTCGGACACCACGGCTCGATTCAATTGCTCGACGCCCGTGGGGCCGATGAAGCGGCCCTCGCACTCGTCCGCGACGAATTGAAATCGCAGCCCGCGGATCTGTTCTTTTTTCTCCCGGCCGAGCGCGCGGCGAAAGTTGAGACGCGCAAGGAAGCCGAACGGCTGGAAAGGATGCTTAACTGGAACAGCAGCTTCGGGGGCGGCGCGAAATTAATCGAGCTGCGCAACAATGGCGCCGATTCGCTGTGGCCGCTCGCCCAGGCAATGGAGGCGCCCGCGATTCACGCCAGCCTGCTCGGCGTCCATTCGTTGAGCAAGACGCTTCTCGGCACGCTGGCGAGCGAGCTGCCTAACGAGGCACGGGTCGAGATGGTGCGGATCGGCGGCGATCGCGGCGCCCAGAGCCAGATCGCGGAGATGCTTGTCAAATCGACCAGCGCGATCTGCGCCGCGATCGGCGCGCAGCCCATTCCGCTCGCTGATCTTCCGATTCTGACCACGCTCCAGTTGGTCATGGTTTCGGGAATCATGTACATCAGCGGCCGCGAACGGAGCATGCGCGCGGCGACCGAGTTTGTCGGTGCGATCGGGGCGAATGTTGGTCTCGGCATGGTGCTGCGGGAAGGTACGCGGGCGGCGCTAAAATTTTTTCCGGGCTGGGGAAACGTCCTTTGTGGAATGGTAGCCGGTGCTGGCACCTTCGCGATCGGGCGGGCGGCGACGGTCTATTTCATCGAAGGCGCAACGTTGCGCGAAGCGCGCCGGGCCTTTCTCCGGAACAAGAAAAAGCGAATCGCGCTACCAGGCAAAAAGAAGAAAGCGCTGCCCGAGTCCAGCACGAAACGGTAAATGCTTCGCGTTGGCGCTTCCGGGGGAGGCGTCGAGCGCAGAAAACCCGGTTGAATAACTTGTGAATAAATCCGGACTTTCAACGCATATTGTTCACAAAAGTTTGTGAACAGAATGCCCTCTTCCCGCGAAAGCCCGCGGCACTTTTTGCTCTGCCGATGAAGCTTTCGGAAATTGGAAATACCCTTCGCGAGATTCGCGTCGTGCCGGTGAAAACACTCGGGCAAAATTTTCTGCACGATCAAAACCTGGCGCGCTGGATGGTGCAGGAGGCTGGGATTTCCGCGGCGGATTTTGTGGTGGAAATCGGGCCGGGTCTCGGCGCAATCACCGAGCCGCTGCTCGCCACCGGCGCAAGAGTTCTGGCGATCGAAAAAGATGGCAGACTGGCGGACTTTCTGCGCACCCGCTTGGCCAATCGCCGCCTTGAGATCATTCATGGTGATGCGCTCGAGTTCGATGTGAAGCGGCTTTTTCCTGCGGGACCGGTCAAATTGTTAGGCAATCTGCCCTACTACGCCTCGACGCAACTCCTCCTTCGGTATCTCGATCCCCCGACGCCTATCAGCGTGGCAGTGTTAATGTTACAGAAGGAAGTCGCGGCGCGTCTTTCGGCGACCCCTCGCTCCAAAGATTATGGAATTCTTACTCTGGTCGTTCAGGCTCAGTGCCGCGTGGAGTACTTGCGCACCGTTCCGGCGAACGTCTTTTTGCCGCAACCGGATGTCGATTCCGCGTTCATCCGTTTGACTCCTCGTGCGCCTAACGAACTGGTCGACCACGACCCGAAGCTGCTGGTTTCGCTCGTACGCCGCGGATTTTCTCAACGAAGAAAACAGCTCGGAAAGTTGCTCAAGGCGCAGGTCACGGATTGGCCACGCGCCGCGGGTCAGATCGGAGTCTCGGTGGCGGCGAGAGCGGAGGAGTTGTCGCTCGAGCAATGGATCGCGTTGTCCAATTTCATCCAGCCAGCGACCCTCCCAACGGTGGGCATGGATCCCACCGAGCAGTTTGTGCTGGTGGACGAATTGGATCGCGTGATCGGGGCGGCGCCGCGAGGCGAAGTGCATGGGAATAACTTGCGGCATCGCGCCGTACACATTTTCATTTTCAACCGCGAGGGAGAACTGCTCTTGCAAAAGCGTTCGCGCTGGAAAGACCGGTATCCCAATCTTTGGGACTCGAGCGCCGCTGGCCATGTTGAGGCCGGTGAGGAATATGATGCCACTGCTGTGCGCGAGTTGCGCGAGGAGTTGGGCGTGACGGCAAATCTAAGGCGGGTCGCCTATCTGAATGCCTCGGAGAGAACGGGGGAGGAATTTATCTGGCTCTATCGTGGCGAAGGGAGCGGGCCGTTTGCGCCGGCGTGCGCCGAAATCGACGCCCTGCAATTCTTTTCGCCGGAGGCGGTCTCGCAATGGATCGAGGAAAGGCCGGACGATTTTGCGCCCGGCTTCATCCAATGCTGGCACGCCTACTCGAAGAGCATCGCGCCGCCTAACGAACGTCCGAGTTAGCGCTTCCGCTTGGTCGGCTTGGTTTTCTTCTTCGCCCCGGTCTTTTTGGCGGCTGCTTTGCGAGCCTTGGCCGAGGCGGAGCGGGCGAGGGTCGTCCGTGGCGGGAGATCCCCCATCACCTCGCGGCGATACTTGCGGGCCGCCTTGCGGGCCTGCTCTTTGCCTCCGTAAACGGCGTCACTGAACATTCTCGTGCCAGTCGATGAGCCGCGAACGAAATGCACCTGAAAACCATGCGTCTGTTTCTTGGCGCGCTGCTTGGTGTCGATGCGCTTGATGTTTTGCTCGGAGTCGGGATTGGATCGTTTCCTCATAAGTTTTTGGCCTAACGAGTGGAGCGTAAGGGCAACTTTTCCGTTATGCAAATGGACGTTACGGGATTTTTATTATTTCTCGACGGGATGCAAGAGTTCAACACCCGGCAGGTTCCACGCCTCCACTTTGGTCAGGTAAACGCTCCGCGGCAGAAGGACGTAGCAGGGATGGCGTTCCTCGCGCAGCCAGCCGACCAGCTGGAGGAGAGCGCTCTCCGCCATTGTCGTACAACCGGAGGTCGGCCGTGCCGTGCCGCGCCGGATATGAAAAAAGATCGCGCTCCCCTCGTTAGGCTGAGGCGGGTCTGAATTGTGCCGAATCTCGACCAGCCAGCGGTAGGCAAAGTCGTTATGGCGCATTTTCTCTTTGGCAAACCAAGGTGGGGGATGCTCTGGGTCGTCGATTGTGACAAAGCGGTTGTAATCCGGGCGGGTCGGGTCGTCGATCCAGGCGTCGGCTTTGGTCACCTGATGGAAGGGAAATTTTGCGCCCGGCGGGAGCGCTGGGTCATAGGTGTAGATTTTGCCGATGCGAAAGACGCCGGCCGGAGCACGACCATCGCGTTCCTTTTTTCGCAGACCGATTTCATCCTGACCGGCGAGGCCCCGACCCCAGGCTAGCCCATTCTTGCCGAACAAGACCGGAACCGATGCGCCGACCTGATGCCAGGGACCGGAAGCGGAACGCTCAAAGCGTTGCAGCTCGCCGTGCATGGAATCCCAGTCGGGCGCAACGGCGACAATTAGCTGCTCGCAGTCATTTGGAACGCCGGTGGCACGGGCGTTGCTTGGCAGGAAGAGCAACGCAGGAACGATCATCAGGCGATAAAGGCGCATTTCCAAACCTAAACGTGCAGGCAGCGCGATCTGTCCAGTCGAATCCGGAATGAACAAGAAAATCGCGCTGTTCTTGCTCGTCCTCTTCTCGCTGGCTGCCTATGCGCCGGTGTTGCGGAACGGTTTTGTCTGGGATGACCAGGCGCTCATCCTGCGCGATCCGCTCATCCGCAGCTGGCAACTGATTCCCGAGGGATTCACTCATTTTCTTTTCACTGACGCATCGGCTTCCGATTTTTATCGGCCACTGCAACGAGCCACGTACAACCTGGATTACGCGGCCTTCTTTCTCTCGCCGATGGGATACCATCTCGTCAGCCTGCTCTGGCACGCGGCGGCGGCGGTCGCGCTCTTTTATTTCGCGGAAGAATTTCTTGCGACCTGCAAGATGGAACCTGTGCGCCGCCTTTGGGTCGCATTCCTGGCAGCGTTGGTCTGGGCGTTGCACCCGGTGCAGAGCGCGGCCGTCATATATGTGGCCGGTCGCGCCGATCCGCTGGCGGCGACATTTGGTTTCCTTGGGCTTTACCTTGCTTTGCGCACGCTGCGGACGGAAGGAACCGGGAAGTGGGCCCTTGGGGTTGGCGCCGCCCTCTCCTTTCTCGCCAGCGCGCTGAGCAAAGAGATCGGTCTGATCTTCTTGTTCGTCTGGTTGATCATCGCCCTTGCCCAACGCCCGCGCCGGGCATTGTTAGGCGCTGGCGGTTTGGTCGTCAGCGTGTCGATCGTTTATTTGAGTTTGCGTTTGGCGGCGGAACACATTCCGGCGCCGGCCGCGTCACCGGCTCCGCTTCTCGTTAGGCCGATCATCTCGAGCCGCGCGGTGGCCGAGTATGCAGGGGTGCTTCTTTTTCCGTGGCGTCTGCACATGGAACGGGATGTCGAGACACACCCGAACGGTTTTGGTCCGGCCAGTATGGGCGCCGCGTCGATGCAAGAGTTGCAAACCCTCCTCGGGCTCCTGCTGATTGCGGCGGTTGTTTTTGCTCTCTGGCGATCGCGCCGCCATTCCGCGATTTTTCTGCCGCTCCTGTTCGCGGTCGCATGCTATTTGCCGATCAGCGGGTTGATCACGCTCAACGCGACGGTCGCCGAGCACTGGCTCTATCTGCCCAGCGCCTTCCTTTTTCTCGCGGCGACAGCGGCGCTTGAATCTTCTGGCTGGATCGCCGCGAGGAATTTCCGTTCGCGGATGGCGCTTGCCACCCTGACGATCTGGGTGCTCTTCCTGCCCGTACGTACTTTCGTGCGCACCTTTGATTGGAAAGATCAACGCACCTTTCTGACCCGGACGATCGCCGACGGCGGCGACTCGGCGCGGATGTTGATCAACCTCGGCGGTTTGGAATTGAGCCAAGGCCATCTTGACGCGGCCCGTCAGGCGCTGGGCGGCGCTCTGGCCAAAGAGCCGGAAAATCCCATTGCCTTGCTCAATCTCGCGGCAGTCACGATCAAACAAGGCGATTTCCCGGCCGCGCGGGCTTTCTTAAAACGCGTTACAGGAGCGCCAGAGCTGCGCGCGCGCGCGGAAGAAAGCCTAGCCGTGCTCGAGAACCGGGAGAGCGGCAAGGTCGACCTCCTGCGGTTGCGACTGGCGGCGCGGCTCGGGCCGGTCGACTGGATGATCGAGAAGCGCTATGTCAAGGCGCTCGCCGATCTCAACTTTCCCGAGCGCGCAATCGCCGAACTGGGAAGCTGCCTGGCGGTCGCGCCTTATCGCGCCGAGAGCTGGCAAATGATGAACGAGTTGCTGCAACGGACGGGTCGGCCTAACGAAGCCGCCCTCGCCCTTTCCATGGCGGAAGCCAATGATGTTCATCTGCACGAACGCGCCGAGACTGCCCTGTAGACGCTTCGTAGAGCGAAGCGTTTAAAGCGGCTGCGTCCTCGTTAGGGACATCAGACGGCCGCTTCCCGCTCGACCCGCAAAGTATCCGCCCCGAGAGATTTCATTCCGATCAACCAAAGGAGTCCGGAAACGAGCATCATTCCCGAGACAAAGAGAAACGCGATCGTCCAATTCGTATGCCCGGCAATGTAGCCGATGGTGGGAAAGGCTAGCACGTCCCCAAGTGCGTGAATGACGAGAATGTTGAGCGCGAAGGCGGTTGCCCGGACTTTTGGTAGTGCAACATTCGCCAGGGCGGTGTTCGACGGACCGGTATTCAGAAACATAAAGAAAACCGAGGCGCCCATCAGCCACCACGCTTGGGGAAACGGGATAAAGAGCATCGCAATGAAAAGCGGGCACGCGAGTAACATCCCGCAACCAGAGACGAGAAAGTACGAGCCCGATATTCTGGCTCGGAGCCGATCGCCAAGCCATCCGCCCGCCAGGGTCGAGATGAGACCGGTACCGGCGATAATGACTCCAAAGGTTTGTGTGGCGGAGGCTGGTTGTCCCCGAAACCTTAGATAAGCCGCGACCCAGAATCCGATTCCGCCGAGCGCGAACGTCATCGCGGTCTGGGCCGCACAATTCAGGACGTAGGATCGCGTGCGCGCCAGAGCGCGGTAATCCGCGCGCTGGGCCCGTTGCCGGCCGGGGCGAACCCCAGAGCTCTCGCGCGGGTCGCGCTGAAAGAGAGAATAGCCCCCCAGAAGAAGGCCCGGAATCGCCGCCAAATAAAACGCGTAACGCCATCTTTCCGGCTCAGGAACAAAATGGAAATGGGTCAGAACTGCCCCGCCCAGGACGTAGCCAAGCGCGCTCCCCACCGGAATCGCGGCGCAAAAGAGTGCCAGAATACGTCCGCGCGTCTCCAGAGGGAAAAGATCGGCCAAAATGGTCGGCGCGGCAGGTCCGTAGCCGCCCTCACCAATGCCGACCAGTACGCGGGTCGCAAAAAGCATGGCAAAAGTAACCGCCAATCCCGACGCCGCCGTGGCGAGACTCCAGAGGATCACTGCCGATCCGATAATCAACCACCGCGAAAAGCGGTCTGACAGCCAACCCAGAACGGGCGCACTGAACATGTACGTGATCAGAAACGCGCTGCCGAGCGTTCCGCTGATTGCCATCGCATTCACATCTGTGGCCGAAAAAAAAGTGGCCCGAATCCACGGTTCGACAGCGGCGAGAACCTGCCGGTCGATGTAATTGAACATGTTGATGGCAAGGAGTAAGCCCATTGCCATCCAGGCGCCCGATTTCGCTTCCTTATGTCCGGTCGTCATCGAATTGCCGATTGCAGTGGGCGTCGCGCAGATTGTAAATCATAAACCAATGCCGCCAATTTCTGCCACCGAACGTGTCTTGCGTTCCTTTGGGTTGCTGATCGTGCGGCTGATTTATCGGGTCACGGCCTTCGGAACGGAGCGTTTGCCGCGTGGCGGATTTTTGCTTTTGCCCAACCACATCACGTGGGTCGACGCGCTCATCCTCCTGGCTGCCTGCCCACGGCCGATTCGTTTCATTATCGATCAGGAATATTACAGGAACCGTTTCCTGCATCCTATCCTGCGCACCGTTGGTTGCATCCCAATTACGGCGCGCCGGGCGAAGGATGCGATGCGTTTGGCGTCCGAAAAGATTCGCGATGGCGAAATCGTTTGTCTTTTTCCGGAAGGACAACTGACGCGTTCCGGTACCCTCCTCCGGCTGCGGCGTGGCTACGAGATCATCGCGCGGCAGGCGGATGGACCGGTGGTGCCGGTCTGGCTCGATCAACTCTGGGGTTCCATTTTTTCGTTCCAAGGCCAGCGTTTTTTCACCAAATGGCCGCGGCGAATTCCCTATCCTGCGGCGGTGGAATTTGGAGAGCCGCTTGCGCCTAACGAAGCCGACATCGCGACGGTACGGGAGGAACTGCTCAAGCTTGGCGAACGGTGCTACAGCCGGCGCCCGATCTTGCGCGGGCATCTCGGCCAGGCCGCGGTCCGCGGTCTCGCGCGGCACCCCTTTCGGACTGCGGTCATTGACGGAATGGATCAGAGCTCGCTCAGCCGCGGAAAGCTGCTCGGCGCAGCAGCAGCGCTGAGCCGATACCTATGCAAGAATTTTCCCGCCAGGCGGATTGGCATTGTCCTGCCAGCGAGCAAAGGCGGCGTGGTGGCCAACCTTGCGGTTGTGCTCGCAGGCAAGGTCCCAGTCGGATTGAACTTCACGAGCGGACGCGCGGCGCTCGAGCGCGCGCAGCAGATTGCCGGTTTGAAAGTCGCGATATCGGCGAACGCTTTTACCAAACGCCTGACCGATTTTCCTTGGCCGGAGCACGTTGTGCATCTGGACGAGTTGCTCCCTACCTTAAAGGCCCGGATTTTCTTCTGGTGGATGGCAGCCGTGTTCCTGCCGACGGGCTGGCTCATGCGATTGCTTGAAATTCCCTGGGAAGGAGACCGCGGCGAAGCCGTCTTGCTCTTCACCAGCGGCAGCTCTGGCGACCCCAAAGGTGTCGTGCTGAGTCATCGCAATCTGATTGGGAACGTCTCGCAGTTTCGGGCCATGCTCGACGCGACGCGTGAAGATCTGATCCTCGCCTCGCTACCATTTTTCCACAGCTTCGGTTGCACAGTTACACTCTGGTTTCCGCTCATCGATGGGGTGCGCATCATCACCTATCCAAATCCGCTCGAGACTGCGAAATGCGCGGAGTTGATCGAACGCCATCGCGTCACCATCGTGTTGGCGGCGCCGACTTTTCTGCGCGGCTATCTGCGCAAAGCCGAGTCGGAGCAGATGAAGAGCGTGCGTCTAACGATTACCGGCGCGGAGAAATTACCGCGCAGCCTGGCCGACGCATTCGCTGAGCGCTTCGGCAAACCGGTCTACGAAGGCTATGG
>Ga0207691_10003403_pt1 | contig 15465 bp, 7 predicted proteins | sample KBSM13metaG_FD_184327 | JGI IMG/M metagenome (GOLD analysis project Ga0207691, IMG submission 184327) | Miscanthus rhizosphere microbial communities from Kellogg Biological Station, Michigan, USA - KBS M1-3 metaG (SPAdes) (version 2) | ecosystem: Host-associated > Plants > Roots > Rhizosphere >... | reverse complement strand
CGTGGCGAAGAGCGCCATGACGCCGGCCTTGTCGGTGATGCCGAATCCGTTCATCGCCTTCGGCAGCTCGCCGGCCTCGACCCCGCCGAGGCGCCGCAGCGCGTTCACCATCGGCGACGGCGTGCCGAGATACTTGGCCGAGCCCGCGTCCGCGCGGAATTCGCGATGGCGCGAGAACCACGCGACGATCATCGAGGCGAGTATCCCCAGCACGATCTGCGCGACGATCACGGTGATGAAATAGCCCGGCCCCCCGCCGCGCTCGGTCTTGAACACGACCTTGTCCACGAGCGTGCCGATGATTCGCGCCAAGAAGAAAACGAACGTATTGACCACCCCCTGGATCAGCGTCAGCGTCACCATGTCGCCGTTCGCGACGTGCGCGACCTCGTGGGCGAGCACCGCTTCGACTTCTTCCTTGTTCATCGACTGCAGGAGGCCGGTGGAAACCGCGACGAGCGCGGAATTCCTGAACGCACCCGTGGCGAAGGCGTTCGGCGCGCCTTCGTAGATCGCGACTTCGGGCATACCGATGCCAGCCGTGGTGGCAAGCCTGCGCACGGTCTCGAGGAGCCAGGCTTCCGGCTCGCTCGACGGCTGCCCGATCACGCGGGCGCCCGTCGACCATTTCGCCATCGGCTTCGATATCAGGAGCGAGATGATCGAGCCGCCGAACCCGACGACCGCTGCCGTCGCGAGCAGTCCGCCGTAGGAGATTCCCGTCTGCGTATACATCGCGCGATCGAGGCCCAGGAGCTTGAGCACGACCGACAGCACCACCATGACCGCGATATTGGTCACGAGAAACAGAACGATGCGCTTCATGGGTCGACCTCGGGGGGATCTTGCGGGGACGGAATTCTAGCAGGCGCAAGCAGCGCCCGTCATGCGGCGTACGCGAGCGCGCGATCCAGGCGGCGCGGGTCGCAGCGGGCGGCAAGCGCTACCGCTGCGCCCACGAATCCTTGAGCGTCACCGTGCGATTGTAGACAGGCTTGCCGGGCGCATGGTCGCGCAGATCCGCGACGAAATAGCCGTGCCGCTCGAACTGGAACACTTCTCCCGCTGCCGTGCTGCCGAGTGCGGGCTCGACGTATGCGGTGATGACGCGCTTGCTGTCCGGATTGAGATCGTCGAGCCAGTTGCGCTCGACGGGCTCCGCGCCGTCGTCGTCGACGTCGTCACCCGCGACCACCGTTGCATGCGCAACGGGCTCCGCCGTGCCGTCGGCGCTCGCCCCGGGGGGACGACGCATCCCGGGAAACGGGACCGCGAACAGCCGGTCGTAGAGCCGCACCTCCGCGGGCAGCGCGTGCGCCGCCGACAGCCAGTGAATGTTGCCGCGGACCTTGCGCGCATCGGCGCCCGGCGTGCCGGATCTCGTTGCCGGATCGTAAGTGCAATGGACCGCGACCACGTTGCCGTCGGCATCCTTCTCCGCGCCGACGCAACGGACGATGTACGCGAAGCGCAGGCGCACCTCGGCGCCCGGAGCGAGCCGGAAATAGCCCTGCGGCGCATCCTCCTGGTAGTCGTCGCGCTCGATCCACAGCTCGCGGGAGAACGGCAGTGCCCGCTTGTCGAGCTCCGGGCGCTGCGGATGATTCGGGGCGAAGCAGTTTTCCTCCTGCCCCTCCGGATAGTTGTCGATGACGAGCCGCACCGGATCGAGCACGGCCATTCGCCGCTGCGCGCGCGCGTTCAAGTCCTCGCGCATGCAGTCCTCGAGCACGCTCATGTCGATCCACGAGTCGGACTTCGACACGCCGATGCGCTCGGCGAAAAGCCGGAAGCCCTCGGGGGTGAAGCCGCGCCGGCGCGCGCCGACCAGCGTCGGCATCCTGGGATCGTCCCAACCGTCGACGTCGTGGTGCTCGACCAGCTCGATCAGCTTGCGCTTCGACAGGAGGACATGGGTGAGGTTGAGACGGGCGAACTCGTACTGCTGCGGCAGCGGCCGCGCAAGCTTCCCGCCCTCGGAGAGCCGCGCCAGCACCCAGTCGTACAAGGGGCGGTGGTCCTGGAACTCGAGCGTGCAGATGGAGTGCGTGATGCGCTCGAGCGCATCGGAGATGCAGTGCGTGTAGTCGTAGAGCGGGTAGATGCACCACGTGTCGCCCGTGCGATGGTGCGACGCGTGGCGGATCCGGTAGATGGCCGGATCGCGCATGTTGATGTTGGGGCTTGCGAGATCGATCTTGAGCCGCAGCACGTGCGCGCCGTCCGGAAACTCGCCCGCCTTCATCCGCCGGAAAAGATCGAGATTCTCGGCGACGCTGCGGCTTCGGTGGACGCTCGGCCGGCCGGCCTCGGTCAGCGTGCCCCGAAGCGCGCGCATCTCCGTCGCGGTCGAGCTGTCCACGTACGCCAAGTCATGCTCGACGAACCACTCGGCGAAAGCGTAGAGCTCGTCGTAATAATCCGACGCGTGGTACCGATGCACGCCCCAATCGAAACCGAGCCAGCGCACCGCTTCGGCGATCGACGATTCGAACTCGACGTCTTCCGTCGCCGGGTTGGTGTCGTCGAAGCGGAGGTTGCAGCGCCCGCCGTTCTCCGCCGCCAGTCCGAAATTCAGGATGATGGACTTGGCGTGTCCGTAGTGCAGATAACCGTTCGGCTCGGGCGGGAAGCGCGTGACCACCTTGCCGCCGTATTTGCCCGACCGGTTGTCCTCGGCGATGATGGCACGCAGGAAATTGGATGCCGGCGGGGCCGCTCCGGCCGGTCGAGCGCCGACTCCGGAACGGTTGGACCCGTTGCCGGACAGTGCTTTCGGCGAGGCTTTTTGCGGCGGTGCAGCACTCATCAGCTTTTGTTCATGAACAACCGTAATGGTTTGTCATTCTAACCGGCAGGGTCGCACCCGTCATCGTGCGTATTCCCCCTACGAATCGTTTGCAGGCCCGGAACCCGCGCCAGATAAGGGTTTCCGGGCAGGTCCGTCTGCCGGGGAGTCGGGGTTGTCCACAAATCCTGTGGATAATAGTGTGCGTATCTTGTAAATTGGGATGCTAAGTAGTGGGGAGGGCGAGGAAAATGTTGCCGTGCTCAATTTCGTTACTGGATTTTTCCGTTTTATTTCAGAGCCTTGCACTTGCCTTACCGGGACGCTTTTGCAGCTTCCCTGGCCGTATTCATGCACCCCTCGAATAGGTAATTCGACCTAGAGCTATGGGGTTTTGACCTGGACAATTCGGTGTTTTTTAGCACGATGTCAATGCTGGCAACGGATAGAAGCGCATGAAAACTTCGCCTACGCAGCATACGCTCGACGTCGGCATTCCGCCTGCGCCCGGTGCCGCGGCGGATGGGAGAGCGGCGTCGCCGCCGGTCATTCCGGTGAGCCTGCTGGTGAGCTCGGCCCGGATGATCCTGGAACGGCATCTGCCGCTTTGCTGGATTTCGGGAGAAATCTCGAACTTCACGCGCGCCGCCTCCGGCCACTGCTATTTCAATCTGAAGGATGCCACGGCCCAGGTACGCTGCGTGTTCTTCCGGCAAAAAGCCCAGTTCGCCCGGTTCGTCCTCAAGGATGGTCTTGCCGTCGAGGTTCGCGCCACGCCATCGATTTTCGAGGCGCGCGGAGAATTCCAGCTCAACGTCGAAACGGTGCGCCTCGCCGGCATCGGCGCGCTGTACGAGAAGTTCGAGCGTCTGAAAGCGCGTCTTGCGGCCGCCGGCTGGTTTGCCGCCGAGCGCAAGCGCCAACTGCCCGCCTTTCCACGGCGCATCGGGATCGTGACGTCGCCGCGAGGTGCCGCCCTGCACGACATCCTGACGACGCTCAAGCGCCGCTGGTCCTCCGTTTCCGTGATTCTCTATCCGGCGATGGTCCAAGGCGAAGGTGCGGCCGCCGACATCGCGCGGGCGATCGCGACGGCAAGCGCGCGCGGCGAAGTCGACGTGCTGATCGTCGCACGCGGCGGCGGATCGATCGAGGATCTCTGGGCGTTCAACGAAGAGGTCGTGGCGCGCGCGATCATCGAGTCGAGCCTTCCGATCGTGTCGGGCGTCGGCCACGAGACCGATTTCACGATTTGCGATTTCACCGCGGATGCGCGCGCGCCTACCCCGACGGCTGCGGCGACGCTCGTCGTGCCCGACGGCCCGACGCTGCGCACGCATGTCGCAGGCATCGCACGCCGCTGGCGCCGCGCGAGCATGCACGCGCTGCAGGCGCGGCAGCAGCGTGTCGACGGCCTCTCGCGTCGCCTCGTCCATCCGGCGGCAAATCTCGCGCGGCAGCGCAAGGAGGCCGTGGCACTTGCGTCGCGCCTCGATCGCGCGCATCGAAGCCAACTCGCGAGAGCTACGGGCGCGCTGCGCGAGCATTGCCGCCGCCTCGCGTGGCTGCTTCAGAGGCCTCTTCCCCAAAGGGCCCATCTTTCTCTCTTGCACCAAGCCATGCGTCGCGCCGCGGCGGCGAGACTGGACCGTGGCCGGACGCGAGCCGCGGCACTGGAGCGCGGCCTCGCTCACTTGAACCCTCGCGCAGTGCTCGAGCGTGGTTACGCGATCGTCACCAACGCCGAGGGCAGCATCGTGTACGACGCTGCGACGCTCGATATCGGTGACGACGTCGCATTGGCATTCGCGCGCGGCGACGCTGGAGCGAAGATCACCGGCGCTATTGAAGCGATACGCAGGCGAAGGCGGTAGCCGGCACAAGCCGCCGGGCTTCATGACCCAGGCGCCCTTCGGCTTGTGCCGGCTACCGCCCTTGCCGCGCCGCCGCGCACCGAGACTCTTCAGGCTTCGGCGGGATCCGGATCGTCGACAGCTGCCGAACTTGCCGATCGTGTCGCTTCGCCCTTCCCCGCGCGTGCAGCGAGCTTCGGCGTCGGAGTCGCCACGTCGGCGTTCTGCGCACGATGCCGCAACGCGTGATCCATCAGGACGAGCGCCAGCATCGCTTCGGCGATCGGCGTCGCGCGGATGCCGACGCACGGGTCGTGCCGCCCGTGGGTGTTGACGACGACCGGCTGCCCCGCCTTGTCGATCGAGCGGCGGTCGAGTCGAATCGATGACGTGGGCTTAACGGCGATGGTGACGACGACGTCCTGGCCGGTCGTGATGCCGCCCAGTACCCCGCCGGCGTTGTTCGACAGAAAGCCCTCCGGCGTCATTTCGTCGGAGTGCTCGCTGCCCCGCTGCAAGACGCTCGCAAAGCCCGCGCCGATCTCCACGCCCTTGACGGCATTGATGCCCATCATCGCCTGCGCGAGATCGGCATCGAGCCTCCCATAGACAGGCTCGCCCCAGCCGACCGGAACCCCGCTCGCTTCCACGGTGATCTTCGCGCCGCACGAGTCGCCTGACTTGCGGAGCGCGTCCATGAACGACTCGAGCTCGGGAACGATGCTCGCATTCGCGACGAAGAACGGATTCGTGTCGACGTGCGCCCAGTCCTCGAACGGAATCGCCTTGGAGCCGAGCTGCACCAGCTGCCCGCGAATGCGTATGCCATGGCGCTCGGCGAGCCACTTCCTGGCGATGGCGCCTGCCGCGACGCGCACGGCGGTTTCCCTTGCCGATGCGCGCCCGCCGCCGCGATAGTCGCGGATGCCGTACTTCTGCCAGTACGCGTAATCGGCGTGCCCGGGACGAAACGTGTCAGCGATCGCGGCGTAGTCCCTGCTCCGCGAATCCTCGTTCCTGATGAGGAGCGCGATCGGCGTGCCCGTCGTCTGCCCGTCGAACACGCCCGACAGGATCTCGACGGTGTCGGATTCGCGACGCTGCGTCACGTGCCGCGACGTGCCCGGCTTGCGCCGGTCGAGCTCGCGCTGGATGTCGGCGACGGCGAGCGCGAGTCCCGGCGGGCACCCGTCGACGACGCAACCGATCGCCGGGCCGTGCGATTCGCCGAAGGATGTGACGCAGAACAGCGTGCCGAGCGTGTTGCCGGACATGGAACACCACGGTTCAAAGGCGAGCGGCGCCGGACGGTTTCGAGTCTAGCATAGGCCTTGGGCCGACTCGCCGACTGAAACGATGAGATCGAACTGTCGAATGGCCTTTATGTGGGGGGCGGCATCCCTTCGCTCGACGTGGCCGGCGGCACATCGTCAACCGAGCGCTTTTCCGGAGCCGCCGGCGGCAACGGCGACACGAATCCGATGACGAGCAGCAACACACCCGCACCCAGGAAAGCGACGACGCGCGGCAATCCCGACAGCGCACCCAAATCGAGCAGGAAGAGCTTCGCCACGACGGCGGCGAGCAGCGCGGCGCCCAGCATCCACAGGATCCGAAGGTGTCGCCTCGTTGCCACGGCCATCGCCGCGAGCGCCGTCAGCGTCCACGTGAGCGTGAGCGCCGCCTGCAGCGGCTTCGAGGCGAGGAGCGACGACAGCCGCCACGGCACATCGCCCCACTGATGCGCGGTCCGGATCACGACGCCATTCAGCGCGACGAAGATTCCCGCCCCGATCCACTGATACAACGTGCGCTCCTGAAACGTTCCGAGGCGCATTGCCCACGCCGCGGCGACGCACAGGGCGAGCGCCAGTGTGAGGTCAAGCGGATTGGCGAGCGGGAGATACGGCAACGGCGAGGCGTCGCCCGGCGAAAGCAGGTTGACCAGGAAGAACCAGACGCCCAGAAACCCCGCGATCGGCATCCCCGCTCCGATCGCATAGGAGCGGGAGCGAACCGAGAACGGCCAGCGCGAACTGTGCCGCCATCGCGCGACGAGCACGAGATAAGCGATCGCGGGCAGCGCAACAGCGCACGGCGTCCATGCCGTATAGGCAGGAGTGAAGCGCCCGGTCCATTCGGAGAGTTCCCACGCGACCTGTGCCGTGACGGCGACGGCCGAGATCGCATGCGCCGCATTGAGGACGCGCTCGGGGTCGACGGCGGCGTACCTCGCGTCGCCCTGGCGCGCCCGCCATGCTTCGCCGGAGTGAAGCACCCACCACTGGACGACCCATGCGCAGGGCCACACGATGGTGCCGTACGCCTCGAGCGTCGTTCGAGCGAGGTGAAAATCCGCGGCCGCAGCGATCGCGATGGCCGGCAGCAGCACGACGCCCGCGCCTGCGAGCCGCGGCCATGCGAGAGCGCGCGTGCACAGGAGCGCAAGCGCGACACCTGCCGTCACCCAGGCAAGCACGGCGTGGATCTCGTCCGCGCGCGGCAACTGGCGCACGAGCTCGATGGCGCCGGCGGCCAGCCACCACGCGACGCCCCAGCAAAAGAGCGCAGGGACGAGTGCGCGCTCGCCGGCAGCGAGGCCCGAGCCGGCACGATCGCCCACACGCGAAATCGTGAGCCCCGAAACGGCAATCAGCATCGCGCCCGCGAAAAACGCATTGGCGAACAATGGATCGTCGTCGCCGCCGACGCCGGAGATCGCGAAGGCAATGCCCGCGCCGACCAGGACGAGAAGCGCGAAGGCGCGCGCGAAGCGGCCGTTCTGTCGCACGCCGAGCCAGTAGACGCCCGCGGCCTCGACCGCCCAGAGCGCCGCCGTGTAGCGGTTGTCGAGGGCGAACGGAATCGCAATCGTTGCGAAGATCACGGCAAGCGACAAGTGCGCGCCCGCCAGGAGCGCGAGCTTGGGCTCGCCACGCTTGCGCAATAGTACAAAGAGGACTGCGTAAAACCCGGCCAGCACGAGCGCGCTCCAGGCGGCGCCGTAGCGCCACTGCTGCACGAGTGCCGCCTGCAGCGCGAAGCCCACGAGCGGGACGCCGAAGACAAGCAGGCCATCGACCGGGTCCTTGGGTGGCGCCGATCCGCGCCGCAGGTTGAGGAACGGGATCGCAACGTAGAAGACGAAGAACAGCGCGAGAAAGGGCTGGACCGTCGCGTAGTGCTCCGGCGAGTAGAACTCGTGCCCCCAGAGAAGCCCGAGCACGAACGTGAACACGAAGCCGGCGACATTGAGAGCACGCCACGATCTCCACCAGGCGAGCGCGAAAATCGCGGCGTTGAGCACGGCGAAGTATCCGAACAGCGCGAGCGGTCCGCCGCTGCCGCCGACCAGGATCGGGGCAAGGAATCCGCCGGCGATCGCCAAGCCCGCAAGCGGTTGCGAGTCGTTGCGCACGGCGAGACCGACGGTGAGCGCCGACACGCCGATGAGGAGAACGACCGCACCCGACTCCGGCAACACGCCGTACGGCCGAAACGCGGCGTACGTCGTGAGATAGAGGATGCCCGCGCCGGCACCCTGCAGCGAAAGCCCGTAACCCGGACGCGAACGCGCGAAGGAGAGACCGATCAGCATCATCGCGATTCCAAACACCGCGACGGCGGCAAGGCGGAGCTCGAGCGGGACCGTGAAGTGCTCGGCAAAATACTTGAGGAGGAATGCGACGCCGAAGAACACGATGACGACGCCGATGCGTGTCAGCGCGTTGCCACCGGTGAGCCAGGCCCACAATGCATTCGCCGGCGACTGCGGAAGTGCCGGCGCCGTCCCGGTCGTGCGAGCGGCGGGCGCAGCGCTCGACGCCGGACCGGTGGCCGCTGCGGTGGCCACCGACTCGGAACCCACCGGCGCCGCTGCATCGAAGGACGGCGCTGCGAACCCGTCGACCGCCTTCGCGGCGGGAACGGCGATCCCTTGGGGAGTCTCGGGAACCACGATGGGTTCCTCTTCGCTCGCCGGGCCAAGCGCCGCGTGGGGAGCACTCGCGCGCTCGAGGCTCGCCACCCGCCGTTCGAGTTCCTCGATGCGTCGCGCAAGTATCGCATTGACGTCTGCCGCAGCGACGCCAGCGACCGGCAGCCGCGGCGTTTGTGACGCGGCTTCGCTCGGCGGACGGCGTGCCGCCGCTTGCGCGCGGCGCCACGCGGAGAATTTCGCGCCCGCGAAAAATCCGGCGATGCCGCCGAGCGCGGCACCCCAGTCGGGCCAGAGGAGGTTGCCGAAGAACGCGCCCGTGAACAGTCCGATCAACGCCGCCATCGAGGCCCTTCGACGCTCATCCGGCTATTTGCGCGGACCACGCAGCGCCAGCACCGTGGCCTGCAATCCATCGAGCGTGACGTTGGCAGGAGCGACCGGTGGCGCGACGACGAACGCGATCCGCGAATGGATCCCCCGCCAGCGGCGCATTGCCTTGCCGTTCGCCGAGCGGCTGAAAAAGCTTCCCCACAGCCCGGAGAGCGCCATCGGCACGACGGGAACGGGTGTGGTCTCGATCATCTGCTGCACGCCGGGCCGGAACGGGTTCAACTCCCCCGTCTCGGTCAGCCTGCCTTCGGGAAAGATGCCCACGATCTCCCCCGCCTCGAGCGCCCGGGCGGCCTCGGCGAACGCCTGGTCCTTCATCCGCGGATCCTCCTTGGCGGGGGCGATCGGGATCGTCCGCATGGTGCGGAAGATGAACGACAGGAGCGGGACGCGGAAGATGTGGTGGTCCATCACGAAGCGGATCGGGCGCCGGACGCACGCCGCAATGACGACCGCGTCCACGTAGCTCACGTGATTGCAGACGACGATGCAGCCGCCTTCCTCCGGTATGTTGTCGAGCCCCGACTCGTCGACGCGATAGAACGTGTGGATGAGGAGCCACGCCAGGAAGCGCATCAGGAACTCGGGCACGAGCCTGAAGATGTAGATCGCCACGGCGGCGTTCATCAGCGCGGTGACGAGGAAGAGCTCGGGGATCGAGAGGCCGGCCGCAAGGAGCGCGATGGCGATGAGCGCGGAGACCACGAGGAAGATCGCGTTCAGGATGTTGTTCGCGGCGATGATCCGCGAGCGGTGCGACGGCGGGGAGCGCTCCTGGATCAGCGCGTAGAGCGGAACGATGAAGAACCCGCCGAAGAGGCCGATCAGCACGAGGTCGGCGGCCACGCGCCAGTGCGCGGGGCTCGCCAGGAACACGTCGAGGCCCGCGAGGCCGCTCGCGTGCAGGTTGCGGCTCGCAAGCCACAGGTCGACGGCGAAAAGGGTGAGCCCGATCGAGCCGAAAGGGACGAGACCGAGCTCGACCCGGCGCCCCGACAGCCGCTCGCAGAGCAGCGAGCCGATGCCGATGCCGACGGAGAACAGTGCAAGCAGCAGCGTGACGACGTGCTCGTTGCCGCCGAGGGTGTCGCGCGCGAAGCCGGCGAACTGGGCAAGGAAGACGGCGCCGTAGAACCAGAACCAGGAGATGCCGAGCATCGACTGCCAGACGACCTGGCTGCCGTGCGCAATCCGGAGGTTCTTCCAGGTTTCGGAAAACGGATTCCAGTTGATCGCGAGGCCAGGATCCACCGGGGGCAGCGGCGGGACGAGCCGGCTCGCAACGTAGCCTGCGACTGCGACCGCGAGCGCGACCGCGCCGGCCAGCACCGGTCCGCTCCCTTCGATCGCGACGACGAGCCCGCCGACGATCGTGCCGATGAGGATGGCGACAAAGGTCCCCATTTCGACGAGTCCGTTGCCGCCGATCAGCTCTTCGGGCTCGAGCGTTTGCGGCAGGATCGCGTACTTGACCGGACCGAACAGCGTCGAGTGCAGGCCGAGGAGCGCAAGCGCGCTGAAAAGGAGTGTGATGTCGCGGCGCCAGAAGCCGGCGAAACCGACCGCCATGATCCCGATCTCGAAGAGCTTGATCCATCGGATGAGGCGCGATTTCTCGAGCTTGTCCGCGAGCTGCCCCGCGGTCGCCGAGAGCAAGACGAAGGGAGCAATGAATACGGCGCCTGCGAGATTCACGAGCGTATTGGTGTCGAGCGAAGTGAGCGTCGCCGCGTGGAACGCCACGAAGATCACCAGCGCGTTCTTGTAGATGTTGTCGTTGCCGGCGCCCAGGAACTGCGTCCAGAAGAAGGGAGCGAATCGGCGCTGGGAGAGAAGGTCGAACTGATTGGGTCGATGCACGGTTTCGTTTTTCATCGTTCTATTTTCCACGGTCGCTGCTTCGGCGCATTCCCGCTGCCGCTCGGCGAACCCTCCCGCGCTTCAGATTGGGCCGCCTCACACCGGCCCCCGGCCTCCCGCCGCCCCGGCCCGAACCGCATTGTGCCCGCGAAACGCTACAATTCCGCAAGCGGCGGCTCCCGTGCCACTCGCGCGTTGCCGGCGGTCGTCACCTCGGTTACGCTCATTTGCGCTCAGTTGCCTCAGTGACGTCTCCCCGCGTCTTCGCCCATCCTTAAACGAGGGCTCGCCCCGATGCGCCAATACCTCGACTTCATGCGGCATGTCCGGGATCGCGGTCACCGCAAGAGCGATCGCACGGGTACCGGCACCCTGTCGGTCTTCGGCCACCAGATGCGCTTTCCGCTCGTCGAAGGCTTCCCGCTCGTCACCACCAAGAAGATCCACACGAAGTCTCTCATTCACGAGCTGCTCTGGTTCCTGCGCGGCGATACCAACGCGCGCTCGCTGCAGAAGGAAGGCGTGACGATCTGGGACGAATGGGCCGGTCCCGACGGCGAGCTCGGGCCAATCTACGGCTATCAGTGGCGAAGCTGGCCGACCGCGGACGGGGGCCACATCGACCAGCTCTCGAACCTCGTGACCGAGATTCGCCGCAACCCTGATTCGCGCCGCCTCATCGTGTCGGCATGGAACGTCGCGGACATTCCGCGGATGGCGCTGGCGCCGTGCCACGCGTTGTTCCAGTTCTACGTGGACGCGGGCCGGCTGTCCTGCCAGCTCTATCAGCGAAGCTGCGACATTTTCCTCGGAGTTCCATTCAACATCGCGTCCTACGCGCTCTTGACGCATCTCGTGGCGCAGCAGTGCGATCTCGGTGTCGGCGACTTCGTCTGGACGGGCGGCGACTGCCATCTGTATCTCAATCATCTCGAGCAGGTCGACATCCAGCTCGCGCGCAGGCCCTACCCGTTGCCGCGGCTCGTGATCCACCGCAAGGCGGAGTCGTTGTTCGACTACCGGTTCGACGACATCGAGATCGCCGACTACCAGTGCGATCCCAATATCAAGGCACCGATAGCCGTTTGAGCGCGAGCGCCGGCACCGGCAGATCGAGTGCGGTAGCCCTGCAGGCCGCGGTGCAGCGCCACCAGTCGGGCGCGCTGGTCGAGGCCGAAGCGCTGTATCGGCAAGTGCTCGCTTCGGAACCGCGCAACGCCGACGCGCTGCATCTGCTCGGTGTCGCTTGCTCGCAGCAGGGACGGCACGACGAAGCGGTGGAGTTGATTCTCAAGGCTTCGAAGATTGCCCCCGCTTCCGCCGCTATGCATCTCAATCTTGGCAACGCGCTCCTGGGCGCCGGTCGGCATAGCGAGGCCGTTGCACGTTATCGCAAGGCACTTGCGCTCGAACCTCGCAACGCCATCGCGCACCGGAATCTGGGCAGCGCGCTCAATGCGTTGAACCGTCCCGCCGAAGCGGAAGCGTGCTACCGGAAATCGGTCGCGGTGCAACCCGGCTACGCGAAGGCTCATTACGGTCTCGGCGTCACGCTGATGGAGCTCGACCGGAACGAAGAGGCCATCCCCTGCCTCGTACGAGCTCTAACCGTGCGGCCGAACTTCGCCCACGCGCACAACAATCTGGGCGGTGCGCTCCGCTGCCTCAATCGTTATCGCGAGGCGCTGGCGAGCGTCGAGAAGGCGTTGACGCTCGAGCCCGATCACGCCGACGCCCACTGGAACCGGTCGGTGGTGCGCTTGGCGCTCGGCGACTATCGGGGCGGCTGGGAAGATTACGAATGGCGGCGCCGCGCGGCGCTGCGCTCGAAGCCGTCCGAATTCGCGCAACCGTTGTGGCTCGGTCAGTCGGCGCTGTCCGGCAAGACGATCCTGCTGCACGCCGAGCAGGGGCTCGGCGACACGCTGCAATTCGTGCGGTACGCCCCTTTCGTCGCGCAGTTGGGGGCACGCGTGATGTTGCAAGTGCAGGCTCCGCTGAAGCGGCTCCTCGCCGGGATGGAGGGCGTCAGCGCCGTGTATTCGATTGGCGAAGCGTTGCCGGGTTTCGACTGCCATTGCCCGATGATGAGCCTCCCGCATGCCCTCGGCACGGAGCTCGCCGACATACCTGCCGCAACGCCTTACCTCCGCGCGGACCCCGCCGGCGCCGGGCGCTGGCGAGCACGGCTGACGAAGGGTGCACCCAATGTCGGCCTGGTGTGGGCAGGCGCGGCGCGGGAGCACGACGTCCGCGCCAATCGCGTCGACCGTCGCCGCAGCCTTTCGCTTGCGCAATTGGAGCCCCTATCGGGCGCGGGTGTGCGTCTCGTGAGCCTTCAGAAAGGCCCGCCGGGGAAGGAAGCGCGCCCACCGCCGCCGGGGATGGAGGTGCTCGATCCGACCAGCGAGCTCGACGACTTCGCCGACACTGCGGCGTTGGTCGAGGCGTTGGACCTTGTCATCTCAGTCGACACGTCGGTCGCGCATCTTGCCGGCGCGCTTGGCAAGCCGGTGTGGATCCTGTCGCGCTTCGACGGTTGCTGGCGCTGGCTCCTCGACCGCGACGACAGCCCCTGGTATCCGACGGCGCGGCTCTTCCGCCAACCCGCGCCCGGCGACTGGGACACGGTCATCGCGCGCGTTGCGCAGGAACTGTCGGCTTGGGGCGAATCGATGGGCGGCGAGCCAAAAAAAAGCCCGCCGGGAGGAAGATAGCGGGCAAGGGGGACCGGGTATCGAAGGCGATTCGGGGGTCGATCGCTTCGATGAATGCGTGATCGAATACCTAGTAGATGCTCCGCGCCGCGCTCACACGCTCGGCGAGTTCCTCCCAGGCTTCCTGTTGGGCCGGCGAGAGCGAATCCTCGGAGCGGCTCCCCGACCGATCGTCCGCGGGCGACCCATGGCTGCTGCGCCAGTGTTCCGCGAGTTCGGGTGAGAACGTGTCCATGATCGTTCGTCGGCGTCGTATGGCTTTGACTTACATCAAGCAATTCACATGCCAAGCGCGCGAAGGGATAGCGAAAGACCGAGCGCTGCTTGTCTTTCTCCTATGGTGCGGTGCACTAACGGCACTCAGCTTTGCGTGTGGCCTTCACATGCCCGTAACGCGCGCTTGTCGCAGCCCGCCGACATCGAATGCGACGTTCTCGCCAATAACATGATTTAGTTGACGATTTGATGTCGCCGCCCGCAGACAGCCAAATCGGTGGCGCGGCGGATCAGGAAGCCTTGCCTTCCTTGAACATCGCGGGTTCGAGGCGATGCCGCTGTAGCAGTTTGTAGAATTCGGTACGGTTACGCTTGGCAAGAAGTGCAGCCTGCGTGACATTGCCATTCGTGATCTTGAGCAGGCGCACGAGATAGTCCCGCTCGAACGTCTTGCGCGCTTCCTCGAACGGCACGAGCGCGCTCGCGTCTTCCCGCAGCGACCCCTGAACGAGTGACTCGGGGATGAGACTTGTCGTGGCGAGCGCCACCGCCTGCTCGAGGAGATTCAGGAGCTGGCGGACGTTGCCCGGCCAAGGCGCGGCAATCAACAGCGCCATCGCGTCGGGCGCGAGCGTCGGGACCGATCGCTTGTAGCGCTCGGCGAGCCGGCGCAGGAAATGCGTCGCAAGCAGCGGAATATCCTCGCGGCGATCGGCGAGCGCCGGCAGCTTGAGCGACACCACGTTGAGCCGGTAGTAGAGGTCTTCGCGAAACTGGCCGGACGCCTTTTGCGCGTCGAGGTCGCGATGCGTCGCCGATACGACGCGCACGTCGACGGGAATCGGCTGCGTCGCCCCCACGGGCCGCACTTCGCCTTCCTGCAGCACCCGCAGGAGCTTCACCTGCAGCGCGAGCGGCATGTCGCCGATTTCGTCCAGGAAGATCGTTCCGCCGTCCGCAGCCTGGAACAGCCCTTTGTGGGCCTGGACCGCGCCGGAGAACGCGCCGCGGGCGTGACCGAAGAGCTCGGACTCGAGCAGGGGTTCGGGGATCGCTCCGCAGTTCACCGCGACGAACGGCTTGTCGCGCCGCGGGCTTGCCCGGTGGATCGCCCGGGCGAGGAGCTCCTTGCCGGTGCCCGAGTCCCCGTAGATCAGCACGCTCGCGTCAGAGTCGGCGACGAGCCGCGCCTGCCGCAGCAGGTCTTCCATCCGCGGGCTGCGCGTGATGATGCCCGCGCGCCACTCGCCGGTCATCTCCTGGTTTTCGCTGGACGAATCGCCGGCGACGCGAAGGGCGGCGGCGACCTTCTGCAGGAGCTCCTGGCTGTCGAACGGCTTGGTCAGGAAGCCGAAGACGCCCCGCTGCGTGGCCGCCACGGCGTCGGGGATAGTGCCGTGGGCCGTCAGAATGATCACCGGCAGCGCCGGATGCTCTCTATGAATCGCTTCGAAAAGCTGCAGGCCGTCGATGCCCGGCATCCTGAGATCGGAAATGACGACCCCGGGGCGTGCCACGGCCAGCGACGCAAGCGCGGATTCGCCGCTGTCGGCGGTGCGGACGCGATGCCCCGCCGACGACAGGCGCAGGCTGATGAGCTTCAGGAGATCCGGATCGTCGTCGACGAGCAGGATGTCTCCGGGGCGTGTCGTTGTCGTCGTCATCATTGCGCCCTCAACCGCCGCCTCCACCGCCGCCACC
>Ga0207691_10003399_pt1 | contig 15480 bp, 16 predicted proteins | sample KBSM13metaG_FD_184327 | JGI IMG/M metagenome (GOLD analysis project Ga0207691, IMG submission 184327) | Miscanthus rhizosphere microbial communities from Kellogg Biological Station, Michigan, USA - KBS M1-3 metaG (SPAdes) (version 2) | ecosystem: Host-associated > Plants > Roots > Rhizosphere >... | reverse complement strand
CGCACTAGCGTTCCCAATTGTGTTGTTTGCCTTCGCACTCGCATTTCCCATCGCGTTTGAAGCATTAGTGGTCACATTTTGAGCATTTGCGACTGAGGCATAAATTAACGTTAATGCCAAAGTGAGTACCACGGCTCCAACATATGTTGATTTATTCATCGATAACCAATGTATTACATCCCTTTAATATATTATGGAATGTAAAGACTAACTATCTATTTTCCATGACCAACTAGCTCTATGAACATAACGAACACCTCATCCACTCTATTTATAATATGTTGACCATAATAAGGCATCAAATCGGAAAATGAAAACAAAGCTTTCAACATTCCTTGGTCCTGCATTATTGTCATTGGGTTTCAGGGGGCCACCAGTAACAATACTTCTTGTTACTCTTTCTATATCATGTTATAATATCATGAGGCACATGCTCCGCAAATCCTGATTAGCAAGAAATCATACAGATGAGATTGCTCCATTTTAAGGACTACAATCTCGACAGATTTAACCGAGATTTGAATATGAAATTTATTGTATCCTGATTCGTTATCATAATTCCACTAAAATATAAAGTTGTAAGGTGCCACCAACTCACTGTGCAGATAGTCCAGGACGAAATGGTTATCGATACTGTAATTGGGTATTAGATCCAGTCTTAGTGTGACAGTTCAGGGCCCAGAAACTTAATGCCCTCTGAATCTCGACTACATTTTTATGCTTTATTCTTATGTTTTTTTAGATCCCTACCTAATTTGGCCACTTCTCTTACACTATCCACTTGTATATCATCGCTCCGAGTCAATATTGTGCTTACTTTAGGAGTCGCCTCTCTACCAATTGTCAATGCTTCTTTACCCTTTCTAAGTATTGATAATGTTAAGCCTTCGGCATCGAGTATTTCAGCTAGCGTTTTGGTTGCTTTTAGGCTGTCAAAAAACCCTAGATTATTATTATTGTCGGACATGCCAAAAACGGATGCATCACTGACGTCCAAAAAAATTTTGTTACCTTCAAGTGATATAGACAGTATGGGGCCTTCTCGGTAGGTTATGCCTACTTTTCCACGTATTCGTTTTAAAATCTCTACCAGATGATTTGCGGTTCCGGTTATAACATCCGAGTTCGAATTATTTGGATTTATGCCCAAGTTTATCTAGTGTTAGACTCGTCCCGAAGTTCCGTAGATAAAGTAAATTTGCCATTAATTTTCCACTTTGCGCTCCCTAGTTCCTTCCCATCCGGTCCGGTTGCTTTAGGCACATCTACCTCGAAGTCTTGAAAATCATATATCACTTGCATGTTCTTGCCTGTCAATTTGTCAACTACCTCTTTGAGGATATTGGTCCATTGTGAAGCATTCTCCTCAACTTTTTCCCCTACAATACTTGCCGTATCCGCGGCGGCTTTTGTTAAGTTTTCCATATAAAATTAAATTCTACATTCTTTATATGAGTTACAATGATTCTAGTTACTCTTTACTCTCGCTTGGTCAAACTATAGAGGAAAATAATCGGGTTAAACAAATATAACAATTGATAGATGTGAAGTTCGAAGAGGTGAGGATCGTAGATGTGACAAACAGATAATATGGTAAAAATATTAGTTTACCAACGAGAGGTAAGATCTATAGAGCAGGTTGATAGATATTTCACTTGAATTATAATTGGCTCGTCAGTCCAATCAAGAATATCTAGATTAAGTCATTCCAGGTGGCGTTAGAAAATCTTCACAGAGGAGTTTTCCGTAATTGATTGATCGACTCTTACCCTATCTATGGGAAGTTGGATGGCAATTCTTCTTTCGTTTTACATTCCGTACATTTAGAACTCTGGCCAACGTTGTTATGCATGATGGTTATATGTCAAAAAAATATAAAAGCGTTCTCCGATTCCGTAATTCGTTAAAGGGTAACAAATGATGCAAAGCATTACAAGTTCACACAGCTGGTGAGTACTTTTTATGAACAAACAACGGGCAATCAGGGAATATCTAGTAACTGGTTGCAACTCGGTTCTCTTATCTGCTATTAAGCGATGTTATGCATTACTATAATACAATGGGAGATTACAAAATCAAGAAAGAAACAGAAGTCGAAGTCGGAAAGACCGATACCGAAGAAGAATTGGAAGATGCAGGAGACAAGATTAAAGCCGGTGCAAAGGCATTTGGAAAAAAAGTGGCTGATCCTGACAAAGATTTAGAAAATGAGTATCAAAAAGAAAAGATAAAGGAAAAATTGGACTAGTCGTGTCCAACTCACTTTCATTTTTTATATCATGAACCCTTGTCGTTTTTTATAACGTGAATGTTGAAGAAACCATTTATATCTTGAGTGCCTGACTGGGGAGAAAGTACTCGTTTTTCGTTCTTAATTCTCCGACTCACTTACTGAACTTAAATTTCAAATGAAACTCCGATGCAGGGACGCAGGGTAATGATCATGACTGCCCTGCACCCTAGCAGACAATCTTTGTCAATTCAACTTTACTAAAAACCTTATCTGATTTTATACATCATAAGAATGTAAGAAAACAAACAAAGTGTAATGATATCTTAATCAATTGGGGTTGCAGACAGCAAGTCATTAAATTGATACATATACATTCTTCGCATTCTGCAAAAAATACGTATGAGAAAAGATTAGACTAATAATCCAATACGCTATTCAGATTATATCCTCAATATCAAAATTCTATCGGGCTTTCTTAGAGTTGAATACGCGCATGGAAATATATCTTAATACTTGTTTTGCTGTAATTAGGTCATCATAGCCAGATTCTCTTAGAATCCATATAATTGTAGAAACTGTATAAACAGGCAAAATGTCACCTATAAAAGGGATAAACTCAGCCAGATTAATTACGAGTACAACTTTACTTTTGGTTATTGAATATAGGTAACTTATTACAATAAAATCGAACAGATCTCCTATAATTGGCACACCGAGAACAGGCGCTCCTATATAATCGAGTAGATCCGCGATTAACGATATTGTAAGTGCGTAGGCCATTCGAATATTTAGAAAGGCACTCTTTCCGATAATATGAGAAGACTTGTTCATTGAAAATGTATGTAATGCAAAATAATTTATACTTTATATTTAAAACTGAAACTGGCAATTATTGCTTCTAGGTGTAAAATAAAATTAAAGCCCTATTACGTGGTATTAATTTAAAAAGCATTGCAGACAGGGGTTTCGAAGATTAGCCAACGAACCACAAGGATTAGGCAGGAATTAAGACCGCCCATGGTAACCGCGGCCTGGACAATAACATGTCATGAAAACATATGTAAGATCTGTAATAATTGTAAAATAAACTGTACGCCATTCTCCATAACAAGAGCAGTTTTCAGATTCTTCTATACCTGCCAATGATTGAGTTTGATGGCACATAAGAACAAATACAGATCCTGAGGTATTTAATTTATAATGCGTTTATACTTTAGTGTAGCACTACTTCTATGAAAAAACTCTCATGCCGAGATGCTGGTTTTGACTGTGATTACGCCATAGAAGGATATACCGAACAAGAGTTATTTAGGAATGGACAAAAACACGTTTTTAATATACATGGCATGAGAAAGGAAGAATTTACGCCGCAGTTTAACGAAAGACTCACACCTCTCATAAAGGAAACGATTTCACAGTAGAACGGAAAGTTTAAAGCTAATGTAAAGTTATGGAATTTCAGAATCAATGGCCTAAATAACTATGTCCCTGAGGTCAGCGGTTGTTTCACAAAGTGATCGACTTTATATGAGTAAAGTATTGTGTTAGAACATCATGTTCTATTGTTACTGGTGCAACGAATAATACATTGAAAAGGAACCTTAACAATACAACAATAATGATAATTACTATTATGACTAATACAATATATAAAAGTGTGTTCAAGACCATGACATACTATGTGCATAATACTATAAATAGGTATAAATAATCACTTGCCCGAAATATTCGTAGAACTCAAACATCGTTACCTCAAAAATGATTTTATTCACCACAAAAGTGTAGTAATTGATGCAATAAATAATAATGATGAAGAGCTATCCCCCTTTTCATATTTTTCTTCGAAGTTCAATATCAAAATTGTTTAAACTGATTTTTAGATGTCTCACATTTAGATATCATTATAACATATTATTGCGCAATGATGTACATTTTAATCATTAAATTTTCATATACAGAAATGATTCAGGAAAAAATCAGTGAAGCAATGTGTTTGGAAAGAGCAGCTCATCCTGATTTGCAATTGTGAAAAGCGCGCAGTCATGATAAAAACTAAGATTAAGGACTTCACAAAAATCTTGTCACAGTATCTTATAAATTGATTTGAAAATTGGTAAAAAACATTTCATTAGATCAGCATAAAGAAATTACAACTTAAAAAATAAAAAGCTTAGCCAATCAAGCACACTCACGACAAACGTGCTTAACTTGATTACCTAATCTTTTTTCTTGCACGAGTACGTTCGTTGAACCGCAGTGATCACATGTACCTTGCATTGACTGTTATAGTTCCATAAAGTATAAAATAATTACAAATTGAACTAAATTTTTCTACCGCGAACGGTAACAGAGTTTAGATGGCGAAAACTCGTGCATTAAAAATAAATGCTCATGTAGGCAAAGTTCCGACGATCTTTCACCTATTTGTAGTATGGCAACCATAATATATTGGAGTCTAAAGAATGAATCCCAACAAGCTAGACCCTCATGTATGGGAGTTGTTTGCACATCACACGTAATCTTCTACTTTCATCTTATAATAGAAAAAGGAATTTTGAAAAAACTAGCGAACCTGAGGGTTTTGTAACTGAACAGAATAAAGACACGAAATTGAGGAACTTTGTAGTGCAGAAACACGATGCTACTAGACTTCATTACGATTTTAGATTAGAATCAGACGATGCTGTCCTTAAATCATGGGCTGTCCCTAAGGGGCCCTCAATGAATCCTCATATTAAGCGTTTGGCAGTAATGGTAGAAGATCATCCGTTTGATTATCTACATTTTGAAGGTGTAATACCATCGGGAAATTACGGTGCTGGCACTGTAATAGTATGGGACACCGGTAGCTACTCTAGCAGAGACCTACTGTCCAAACAAATAGAAGAAGGAAAAATAACTGTCGAATTATATGGAAGCAAGCTAAAAGGATTATTTACTTTAATAAGGACCAAAAAAGAGAATCAATGGCTACTAATCAAGGCGAATGATAAACATGCGTCTGAAGATGACTTAACGTTGATGAGTCCGGAATCTGTCATTACTGGCAAATCTAATTCAGATATCGAATCTGGTTCAGAAGCTAAAGAACATAAGACTAGAATAAAAATAGCTAAAAATAAACGACCATCGTATAAATCTGCTAGCATAAGGAGTAATACTGATTCGTTATTTCTGAAGATAAAGCCAATGCTGGCACATCCCTTTGAAAAAGCATTCAATGATAAGGATTGGGTATTTGAGGTCAAATGGGATGGTGTGCGAGCAATTGTTTTTAAGAATAACAACGACGTTAGAATCCAGTCAAGAAATGGCAACGATATAACAAATCGTTACCCCGAAATAGTAAATGCCGTAAAGTTGAATCTAAAGGAATGTCGATCAGCCATCGTCGATGGGGAAATTGTAGTTCTAAATGAAGAGGGTCTTCCAGATTTTCATATACATCAACACAGAATGAACATTCAGAACCCTCAAGAGATAATGGCATTATCGGTGAAAGATCCATCAACTTATTATGTCTTTGATATTCTTTACAATGAGAACGAGAATGTAGAACACTTGGGATACCTAGAGCGAAGAGAATTGCTCTCAATGATTTTAAAAAAGAATGACACTATTAGAATATCCGAATATATAACAGAGAATGGAACTGAAATACTACAGAGCAGTAAAGAATTAAACTTGGAAGGAATAGTTGCTAAGCACAAAAATAGCGTTTATCGAGAAGGAACAAGATCCAGGGATTGGTTGAAGATAAAAAATACAAAAACTCAAGACTGCGTAATCATAGGTTACACGAAGGGATTAGGTAGTCGGATCCGGCATTTTGGATCTCTGGTATTAGCAGTATATTCGTCGAAGGAAAGAAAATTAAAATTTGCAGGCCATGTTGGAACAGGATTTAACGACGAAACACTAAGCGAATTATTTACAAGACTAAAAGAGTTTGAAGTGAACTCTAGACCTGTAGACAACGTTCCATACCTCAACAGGGAAACAACATGGTTAAAACCTGTCCTCGTAGCAGAAGTCAAGTTTGATGAATGGACGCGTGATGGCGTACTTAGAGCACCGGTCTTCCTACGACTCCGCATTGATAAGAAGCCAGAGGAATGTATAGTCGAGGCAGATAATCCGAACAAAACTCTATCTGAAGTCGGGAACGAGGTCAAACATAGTCTAGTTAATAGGGTTAGCAACCTCCATAATCCTCAACATACAGGCTTAACTAATCTACAAGTTACCAATCCTGATAAAGTATACTGGAAGGCAACAAAAAACCATCCGGATTATCTGAAAAGAGATTTAATAAGTTATTATGAAAAAATAAACGATGCAATACTGCCTCATCTCAGGGACAGACCACTTTCTCTAAGTAGATATCCTAACGGAATTTATGGCAAAACATTTTATCAGAAAGATTGGAACCAAAATACGCCAGAGTTTGTTACAATTGCAAAGATTCATTCAGAACACAGGGGAGATAGTATTAACTATATTGTGTGTAATAATAAGGAAACACTTGTGTGGATGGCAAATCTGGGTTGCATCGAAATGCATCCTTGGTATAGCAGGATAAATGACTTTGAGAGCTGCGATACTTCCACTTTGTTATTTGAAGAAAAATGTGGTCTGAATTTTCCTGATTTTATCGTATTTGACTTGGATCCATATATTTACTCTGGTAAAGAAAGAAAAGATGAAGAACCTCAATACAATATTGCGGGATTCAAGGCTTCAGTGGATCTCGCCCAAGATCTAAAGGAGTTACTTAGTGAGCTGAAAATCAATCCTTACTTGAAAACATCAGGTAAATCAGGCTTGCATATTTACGTTCCTATATTAAATATCTACTCTTATGAGCAGACAAAAAGTTTTGCCGAAGTAATAGCCAAAACCATGTTTACTAGATATCCAAAAAAAGTTACACTGGAATGGAGAACCTCAAAGAGAAAGGGAAAAGTATTTTTTGACTACAATCAAAATGCAAGAGGAAAAACAATAGCTTCGTTATACTCTATACGACCCACTCAAGATGCAACTGTTTCAATGCCTATTGAATGGAAAAAAATAGATGAAATTCTTCCCACAGATTTTACTATTTTATCCGCCCCCGAACTAATCAAAAATAGCAGGAATGCCTGGAATGGAATTCTTTCTGATAAACAAGATATTGGAAAACTAATTTCTCAAGCGAACGAAATAGCTTGAATATTAAATATTGCATTTGAATTCTGTATTGTTCTGAATCATACTATATAAAGCCGGTAAATGATTGAAGACTTTTTTCTACGCAAGGTAGTTATGAAACATCGTATAAAACTAAGTCTGTTTTTTAAAAATCAACGGGTGAGGAAAGTGAAACTTAAATTGGTTAATATATTTCAAGACACGATGTTTCTGTAAACCTCAAAAACCTACATTTAACATTTCGTAGCAATGCAACTGTCCGCTTACCTCTTGAACCAAATTTTCCAATCTAATGGGTTTCTGAGCAAAGCCGTTTATAATTTCTTTTTTACGATAATATGAAAATAGTTCATCGTCGACATCAAAGCCTGTCATCAGTATGGTTCTTAATTGAGGATTCAAATCCTTTACTCATGAGTGGGACGTTAATAGGTGTCTTCAAATTCTTCACCGTTTTCTTGTTCTATTTCACCGAAGTCCTCTTCAAATTCTTGTCGTTCCTCAATTTTCTTGTAAGGGAGATCGGCCTCGCCAACCGCATTACACACTGGACATTTGAACTGTATTGTCTGTCCTTCAAGGTCGATAGGGAAGTCCTTTTTAAAGACTTCGTCGCATTTTAGGCAAACTAGTGTAGCCTCAATATTGTCATTACTGAACTTGTGTGACTGGAGCAGAAATATGCTCATTTGTGTCATTGTTGATAATTGTGTCATAATTCCTTATATAGATTATAATTGGGAACATTTGTGCATTGTGAGGCGTGATTAATATATCCGCCAAGTACATTTCCACCAGGAGCGATTTTAGATATTCCAAATATATCAACCACACTCTTCCAACTATCATATTTCTAAACGACAGGAAACAGCGCTATGAGCAATGAAGACGGATCTTAAATTTTTTGTGCTTTTAATACAATATACTCTATCAATCCTTTTTTAGATACAGTCATCATCTTGACTAATGATTTACAGAGGATCTTTTCGATATATGATGGATAGAGTGTCATAATCTTACGCCGTAGTTCTTTCCTGTTCTGAATATAATAAAGAGCAAGTGGCTCATATACTTGTGAACCAATAGTACTTATATCCATTATATTGAATCGGCATTTCCTAATAGTTGCTTTGACGTATTCTAATCCATAATGCTCTGACGACCAAGTCAGATTGAGAATGCCCAACTTAGGCAGTTTTTTCAAGACATTATCTAACGAAACTGTCACAGGCATGGCTATAACTAGTAAGCCTTTGCGTTGCAATATTCTATAAGTTTCGGCAATAAACCTGTCAAAGGGTTTGAAATGTTGTGCAGACTCCAGTGAGATGATTCTATCAACAGTACCAGTTGCAAATGGCAAGTATAAAGAAGTGCCATTAATGTAATTAATGTTGGTTCGTAAGCAGTGAACATGAAATGTTTGTGCATTTTCAATCGTACTTGTGGCGATTTTGAACCCATTTACGAGCTGCTGAGAATTAATATTCACACAGACCATATTTCCGAGTGGGTATTCCCTGTTCCATTGAAGTGCAGGTGCTCCGTAGCCACTTCCAACATCAATTAGAGTTCTAGATGAGCCAAGATCTGCAAGCTTTCCTACGAGTGTACACAAATTTGATTGAGCCACAACTGGGCTGTTTACATCACCTTGCCAATAACCAAAATTGAGCATGGTTGCACCTGTGGCGAGTTGCATTATAGGCGATAAGGAATCATATAGCTTGATGACATCCTTCTCGTTTCGTCTGAGAGTCCACAGAATCGCATCAATAGGGTTAACGGTTAGCAATCGACAATTTATCCCGATGAAGGCCTTTAATTAATTAATGTAATTTATATCAGATTTCTTAGCAACAAGAACTAATAACTCGTTGTAGCGCAGAGATAAGACGAGGGGTCTAATTGATTGAAGAAAATTAATTCCCTCTGTCACACTAATTAACACCATATCAAATCAAAAATAGAAAAGTCTTTCCTGAATTAGCTATGATTACTGTGTTTTTTTCATTAGTTAAGTCAAAATCAAAGAAAAAGAGCTAAATACAATTTACTTGAACCCTACAATATGCAGGATTCAAATCCCCTAGGGACCAAATTGAAGAGTTCTTTCATTTAGTTAAGTTTTATATCCTAAATAGTAATGGTAGATAGGCAATTGATACGCATTCCTGCTTTGAATATGGAATTAAACCGGAGTATACGAAACGCAAATACCTACGAAGATTCAAGGATTCTATACTTTTTATTTTTTTAAACCAAGATAGATGTCATTTACATTTACAGTAAATTTATTAATTTAAACTAGGTATTAAATATAAGAAGATGTCGAATGATGCAGGGGATGCTCGACTTAAGGAGCTTTTTAGTTCAGTGATAAACTTGAATAAGACTAGGATTGGTATACAAAACTCTAAATTTTCATCACTCCTAATCATGATTTTCTTCCTTACTTTGGTGGCTGCCTTAGGATTATTTTTCACCACCATCTCTATAATTTCAACATATGCTCAGGTGGAGATCCCTACTGATAAGAACATAACATCACCAATTTTTAATAGGACAATAGCTGAGGATACTGAACCAAAACCCGATATATTATATTCTGCATTAAAATCGGACACAATTGTAGGTGAAGTGCGTAATAACTTTTCATACCCTATTGAGTCAGTTCTCATAACTGCAAGTGTCTATGACAAGAATGGCGTAATTGCTGCAACTGGAGATACTTATACCAGCGATTATCAGATAAAGCCGGAAATGAAATCAGGATTTGATATTAACTTAGAGAAACAGTTACCCAGTAATAGTAAGTATACGTTAACAACCCGATTTGAAAAATCAGAAGTAGATAAGCCTGAGGCTCTACAATTGAGTGTTGGTAAAAACTCCAAAGATTCAAAGAGCTTTAGAGTCATAGGTGAAGTATTGAATCAGGGCCAAGATACTGCTAATTCAGTAAGGGTATCATGTATATTTTATGACAAGGATCACAAAGTGTTAAATGTCGATTATGCCTATACAAATCCTGATGTAATTAGTCCTAATAAAAAGGCGCCATTCGAATTGTCGTTCTACACAAATAATGCCGAGAAAATCAAAACGATCGCTATCAATGCGCAAAGTGATGAGTATTCCTTAGTGACAAATAGCACTCAAAATGAGACAAAATAAATAAAATTTGTGATTTTTTGAATTGCCCGTGAATCTAGATAATCAGAATTGACCAGATGGTTAAACGTGAGTCCTTCTGTTAACTGACTTCGACAACCCACATTTTTCCATTTGATCTCGTGGTACGATTCACAATTTCTACTGTGTTGGAGTTGCGCTACTAGAACTACCTTTGGGCTTGATCTGTCCTCTAATTTCACCGTCTGGATGATCCTTTGTATGAATATTAACATACGTCTCATTAGTGCCCATTGCAGATTGCAGAGCAGCCAGAGCTTTTCCTTTCATAGCACCTTCAAAGTCAGATGCAGTAAAGCTTCCTTCAATCGAGACTCCTCCTGGGATTGCAGTCTTTTTGCCTGTTTTTAACAGATCAACTATTGGATCACCATTCTCGCCACTTTTTCCTGCGTGTATATGTGCCATTGTTACATCTTTTATTCCGGTAATATTGATCTTAGTATTTATTGCGTTATCCTTTAGTTTGAATGTAGCTATACCTTCTGCTGTTGAATTGAGGGGTGGGACTTCATTATTTGAATCAAGCTTTGCCCTAAATTTGGTTTGCGAATTCTGCGCAAAAGTAAAACTAGAGTAGGTGGTCGAAACGAGTAGTAACGATAGCAATGCACTGGCTAATATGACCAAATGGATGGTTTTGTTTTGTTGCATATGCAAGCTAGCAATTAGTGGCATATAAAGGTTAATTGACTTTTAGTCGGGTGTACCAATCAACTTATATAAAAAACAAAATAATATAAAATTAGATGAGATCTGAGGCGGATGTCATTGAATGAACAAGAAACAACCACCAATTGCAAAATTTCTCCTCGTTGGAGGAATTATTGCTCTTGGTACATAGTTACTGTTTCCATATACCACTTCTGTACACGATTTTCATATTGAAGTTGTTTAAAAAAATACAACAGTTTTGAGAATTTACTGTGAGTCGATGAGCTTTTAGAGTTAGTTAAAAAATCGAATATATCAAACCCAAAATCAAGTGATTAGTTTGGATTAATACGATACACTTAGTCATCTGTATCAAATCACTTAACTAATTATTTGACGATAACTATCATTAATGCTAACGAATAGACTACTGTTTATTATCTTAATTAGCCTGTTAATGCCTTCGATTCATGCGATCCATATTACTGCTTTTGGTTTAGAGTCACTCAAAAAGGTTGCAGGGGAGGATGCTCAACTCAAGTATTCATTTGTTAGAAAATGGGGCTCTTATGGAACAGGTCCAAATCATTTTGTAAGACCACATGATGTTGCTTTTGATTCAAAAGGAAATGTCTACGTGAGTGAAAGAGAAAACAACAACGTACAGAAATTTACACATAATGGCACATTCATAAAGATGTGGGGTTCTAAAGGATCAGGGAATGGTCAATTTAGCATTCCATACAGCATAGGTATTGATTCAAAAGACAAAATATACGTGGTAGACAGAGAGAATCATCGTATCCAGCAATTTGATGAGAATGGTACCTTTATTACTAAATGGGGTAATGGTAGGGGGAGTTCTGACAACCAATTTGATAGGCCTGAAGATATAGTACTGTCACCTTTTGGTATATTTGTCGCTGATACAGGGAACGATAGAATAATGAAATTTAACAATAATTTTGAGTTTGTTGATAAATGGGGTGCTAAAGGCACTGGAAATGGCCAATTTATTCACCCCCACGCAATAGACGTAGATTCCAAGGGAAATGTCTATGTTGGCGAATTAAATGAACCTGGAGTTCAGGTTTTTGATAGCAATGGAAAATTCTTGAAAAGATGGGGATCAATTGGAACAGGCGATGGACAATCATCGATACCACAAGAGCACATAGCGATAGATTCAAAGGATAGAGTCTACGTAGTTGATGGCGCCTCAAATCCAAGGGTCCAAATTTTTGATACCAATGGGTCGTTTTTAGGCAAAATTGGAAGTGCTTGCCAAATGTCTACAGGTAAGGGCTGCATAGATCCCGATGGACCCGGACCTTTAAAAGTTGGAGATGGCCAATTTTCAAAGCCAGAACATGTGTCAATTGATTCTGAAGGTAACGTCTTTGTTGTAGATAGGGGTAACCAAAGAATTCAAGTTTTTGCTCCTGTAACTAACTAGTGAAGTAAATGGAATGTTGTCACCTAATAGGCAATCATATGATGTCTTCTCGCCTATTTTTTCTTAACTACTGCCATCAAAGAGAAATCTCAGAAGGAGTCTAATACCGAAGAATATTCATAACTGTGAATTCATTATCTAGGAATGGAATTATAACTCGTGCTTGAACATCTAATATCGAGTTGCAATAATTAATTTAAGGAGCGTCACTTCAAATTTGCTTTGTTTTTAAACTCCTTTATTGATTCTTATACTTCGAGCAAAATATCCTCTATAAGTTATGGATTATTTTGTGATATGAGAACGTAATAACTTATGTTCAGACAGCGAGGGTAGCGAGAAATGGATAATAAGATCCTGACTGCACCTTTAGAGAGTAAATGAAGTCTAAGAAAATAATAATTCGCCTTTTACCATTAATACTGTTAATTTTAGTTACCAGTCTACTCTTTACAAGTAAACTTGGTGCCTCGTCTACGGATAATATTAATTCAAATTCTAATCCTGGATCGGTATCATGGATATATGATAGTGGTCTTACTGGAATCGCAGTTACTGATGTTAATATCTCGAAGGATTCGTCGAAAGACTCAGGTATAACAGTAACAGGTTTTATCGAAAATAAGGATCCGGATTCAACAAAGTTGGCTGTTACCATAAACGTACACCTGTATGATAAAACACAAGAACTTTTAGGAGTTATCCCGATCCATCCAGCAAACATTCTTGAACCGCTTCAGAAAATCCGTTTTGTGGTAAAAGATCCTACCCGTCATACCACAATAAATCTTGATCATGTATATCTTCAAGTACAAGCCTTTGATTGTGGAACTGCGAGTTTGCACAACATGGGATGCTCTGGACAGACGGCTAGCGTAAGTAAAGTTAATACAAATAATTCAGAGAAGAGCCTGCCTCTGATTAAAACACCATATCCGACTGGAATTTTTGAGAGTAAAGTGTTGGGTGCTAGTAATTTAAGTGCAGTCGGAAACGGAGATTCATACGATATTCTCGGTAAGATTAAGAATATAAGTAACGAAACAAAGCAGGGAATAAATCTAATCGTGGAAATATACGATTCTACCAATCATCTAGTGGGATTAGATAAAGGCTATCCTATTTTTACCACATTAAGGCCTAACGAAGAATCACCCTTTAAAGTTATAACTAGTGTTCCTAGATTGTCTAACAACCATTATGTAGTAATGGTCGGTCCGTTAGAATCAACTATATATCATCTATTCCCAACTCCAACTTCAAGCAATGACAATAAAGAAACTAATGTTACTGAAAAACCAAGAAAATTCATTGATTGCTATTCTGATCTTGCATTAGGCACTTTAATATTGACAGTCATCACTCCAACAAACATAACCTTCACCAATCTTACCGACCCCGAGATAAAAGCATTCTTTACTAATCTCTGCGATTTCTATCATGAAAAAACAGGAGTTTGGGTTGGAATGACGAACTTTCAAGAATATGGAAATAGATACGGAGTCGAATTTATTCAAAAGTATAATGCCACAATGCCGGAGTCAATAAGACAATTGATAGAGAATCTTAATTAAGCTTAAATTTAGTTATACTGTAATAGACACGAAAACTGACCTGCTTATATTTGATGCTAATTTGATTCATCTGAATTGGTCTCTTAAGGAATTTTATCTTCATTTTGTATCAATTTCAGATGAATACCTCTCTTTACATCTATATAAGCCACTTTATGAGATCCACTTTAAAGTTATGCCGAGAAAGTTGATGGCGCTATACATTATAGCCTTGTATCTAGGACCATCGCTTCTGTTCAATTTTGGATACGCAGACTCAAACGACTTAATTGGGACATACGAAGGTAAAGGGATTTATAGAATTGAAGACATGTCTGCAACTAAAAAGGGTTCAGATTACAAATTCAATGGATATGTTCATAATATTAGTAATATGACATCATATATTTCTGACATTTTGCTGGAAATGTTCAATTCCAAGGATAAACTTATTCACCTAATAAGAATAGGTGGTGGAATAGTCATAGAATCTGGTGAAAAATTGCCTTACAGAGTAATCGCTCATGACATAAATTTTTCGCATTTGGATCATTATGTTGTTGCAATTCTTAATAGTAACAAACCTACAGATCATTTCTTCCAGAAGATCTCTATGAATAATCCGTAATAATACACTAGGAAAAACCCATGCGATTCTCTACTTAAGTAATAATTTCATGTTATCTCAACAAAATATTGGGAGGGTGAAGTCGATGCATATTAAGGTCTCTGGAAATGACTTTGGAATGGATTTTTAATTTCCGATGACTCGCCTTTTTTGACTATCTGAAAAGTATTTTCGGCCGACGCAGGCGGATGTCCTTGACTTGACGCCTCAACTCTCATGACAAGCGGTCCTACATCACCTTTCTTGCCGATGATCCAGGAATAAACAAATTTCCCATCCAAATCGGTAATTCCATTAAAATCTTTTTCAAAATTATTTCCCGGATAAACCAATTTTCCATTAACTTGCGCATTAGCAATTGGTCTATGACTTGAGTCAGTAACGGTAATCGTACTATTTTGCGTATCTCCTCTAGCCACCGGATCTTTTTGCGAAGTGATTGCGACAAGCAACTGGTTAGTGTTGTTATTTGCCTCAGACGCATTGGATTGTGGTTGATTGGACTGCACTGGGATTGCCTCAGACGCATTGGATTGTGGTTGATTGGACTGCACTGGGATTGCCTCAG
>Ga0207691_10003396_pt1 | contig 15486 bp, 13 predicted proteins | sample KBSM13metaG_FD_184327 | JGI IMG/M metagenome (GOLD analysis project Ga0207691, IMG submission 184327) | Miscanthus rhizosphere microbial communities from Kellogg Biological Station, Michigan, USA - KBS M1-3 metaG (SPAdes) (version 2) | ecosystem: Host-associated > Plants > Roots > Rhizosphere >... | reverse complement strand
TCGAATTCCTGCTGTCCTGCGCGGTCGGCTGCTACGCGGCGGTGTTCGCCTTCTATGCCGCCAAGCTCGGGGTGAGCTACGACAGCTTCGAGGCGGTGGCGCGCACGGACTTCGACGTGCGCGGCCACATGATGGCGGATGCGCCGACGTCAGCGTTCCAGAAGGTGACGATCAGCATCAGCGTGGTCAGCGATGCGCCCGAGGACAAGCTCAAGGAGGTGGAACGTCTGTCGTTCGAAGGCTGCCCCGGCATCAATACCCTGCGCGAGCCGGTGCCGGTGGAGACCCGGCTGACGGTGACGCGCACGCCATCGGAGCAGGCGGCGTAAGCGTCAGCATCAGTGGTCATGACACGCAAGACGCCGCGCAATGCCGCGCGCAAGCCTTACCGCGTCGGCCGTGCGCGGACCGGGCTCGGGCTGTTCGCCACCGCCCCCATCAAGAATGGCGCGTTCATCATCGCCTACCGCGGCCGCCTCCTCACCCATGCCCAGGCCGCCAAGCTCGAGGCGCGCGGCAACCGCTACATGTACGAGATCAACAGCCGCTGGACCGTGGACGGCTCGAGCCGCCGCAATATCGCCCGCTATGCCAACCACTCCTGTCGTCCCAACGCCGAATCCGACGTGGTCAAACGCAACGTGATCCTGCGGGCGATCAGGAACATCAAGCCGGGCGACGAGATCACCTACGACTACGGATCGGAATATTTCGAGATCTTTCTCAAGCCCGTCGGATGCAAATGCGTCAAGTGCGCGGAGAAGCGGCGCAGGCAGCGGCGGGAGCAGCGGCTACGCGCCAAGCGCAAGACCGGGAAGTGACCGCCGCCTTTGCGTTGCGCCATGCGCGGACGGGGCCTGCGCTGTCATCCTGTCGCGCGCGCGACGCCATAGCCATCTGACGCGAGCTTGCGCGCCCGCGCCAAGCCGCGACCCTTGCCGCGGAGGCGGACATGGTTTCGAAGCTGATCACCCAGACCGCGGTGTGGATCGCCGCGATGGCGGCGGTCTTGTTCGTGGCGGCCGGAACCGGGCGCTGGCCGGCCGCCTGGGTCTTCCTCGCGGAAATGGCCGGCCTGGGGCTCGCGATCGGTTTGTGGCTCGCGCGCCGCGATCCGGCGCTGCTCGCCGAGCGCCTCACCGCCGGCTTCCAGGCCGCGCAGAAAACCTGGGACAAGGTGTTCATGGTCACGGTGTTCGTGCTGTGGACGAGCTGGCTCGTGCTGATGGCGCTCGACGCCGGTCGCTTCGGCTGGTCGCGGATGCCGGTCTGGGCGCAAGGGATCGGCGCGATCCTGATCGCGCTCTGCATGACCATCGCGTGTCTCGCCTTTCGCGAGAACAGCTATGCCGCGCCGGTGGTGAAGATCGCGCGCGAGCGCGGGCATCGGGTCGTCAGCACCGGCCCTTATGCCTGCGTGCGCCACCCGATGTATGCGGGCGCCCTGCTGTTCTTCATCGGCACGCCCCTGCTGCTCGGCTCCTGGTTTGGCCTTGCCGTCACGCCGGTATTGATCGTCGTGCTGGCGGCGCGCGCGGTGATGGAGGAGCGGACGCTGGCGGAGGAACTGCCGGGCTATCGCGAATACGCCCAGCGGGTGCGCTACCGCCTCATTCCTGGAGTCTGGTAGCGAAAACGGCGGGACACTTTGGCCCGCGCAGGCGCCCTCACCCGCTTTTCCGGCGCGGAAGTCCCTTGCGCCTTTGCTGCGAATTCGCCATTGCCGTTCGCGCGACGCGCCCACGGCAAGCGAGCGGAAATGTGTGGAGGGCACGGAAGGTTCCTGGCAGCGGCTCCCGGCGGCGATTAACATCACGGCCGCGGTGTTGCGCCGCCGTCATCGAGGAGACACGACCATGCTCAGCCCGGGGGCCGTCTTCCTGCTTCTGCTCATCATCGGCATTGCGGCCGGGCTGCTGTTCGATCGCGTCGCCGGCGCGGGCTGGCTCTCGCGCCAGATCGCCGGTCCCAATCGCCTGCTGGTGACGAGCGCGCTGGTTGGCATTGCGGGATCGTTCGTGGGCTATCACCTCGCGCTGCTCATCGGCATCGCCGGCTATGGCGCGCTCCTCGTCGCCGTGATCGGCGCGCTGGCGGTGCTGTGGGGATGGCGCACGGTGCGCTGATTGTCGGCGGCCGCGGCTTGCGTGGGAGTGTCCGTTAGCGCGGCGGCGCGTCGATCGGCGGAGCACAATTGGTGCGGCCCTGCGCCATGCAGTTGTCGAGCGCGCGCTGGTCGAACATCGCGTTGGCAAGCCAGATCCCGCCGCCGACGATGAGGACCAGGAACAGCAGCAGCACCGCATTCGCGATCCGACGGTCGCGCGGGGTCTCCACGTATTTGTCCGGTCCGGGTTGCTCGCTCATGTCAGGATCATAACGCGCGGATCCCGGCGGCGAAAAGAGCGCCGTCTCGGCCCACACCGGCCTACCCGTCATGGCGGTCCCATGCGCCGCCGCTCACCCCGCCATCGTCTCCTTCACCACGGTGACGAGCTGCTTGAGCGTGAACGGCTTGGCCAGGAAGTTGAACTGCTTGTGGTCGGGCAAGGTCTTGTCGAACGCGTCCTCGGCGTAACCCGATACGAAGATGATCTTGATGTCCGGTTTGCGTTGCTTGAGCTCCTTCATCAAGGTCGGGCCGTCCATTTCCGGCATGACCACATCGGACACCACGACATCGACTTGTCGGCCCTGCTTTTCGAGCTCCTCGAGCGCCTCGACGCCGTTGCCGGCCTCGATCACGGTATAGCCGCGTGACTTGAGTCCGCGCGCGTTGAGCGCACGCAGTTCTTCCTCGTCCTCCACCAGCAGGATGGTTCCGTGGCCGGTGAGATCGGTCGCGACCGTGCGCATGGCGTCGGCCGCGGAGAGGGCGCCGGCGAGCGCGGGCGCCGTCGTCTCCGGCAGTTGCGGCACCGCCAGGTCGTCGGCCACCGGAATGTAGCGCGGCAGGAAGATGCGGAAGATCGTGCCCTTGCCGAGCTCGGACTCCACGAAGATGAAGCCGCCGGTCTGCTTGACGATGCCGTAGACGGTCGAGAGTCCCAGCCCCGTACCCTTGCCGATATCCTTGGTGGTGTAGAAGGGGTCGAAAATCTTGTCGATGATCTCGGGGGCGATGCCGCTGCCGGTATCCTCGACCTCGACCCGCACATATTCCCCGAACGGCATGCCCTGGTGCTGGTGCGGCGCGCTCTCCTCGGCGCTGACATTGCCGGTGCGCAACGTGAGCGTGCCCCCGAGCGGCATGGCGTCGCGCGCGTTGATCGCCAGGTTGATGACCACCTGCTCGAACTGGTGGACATCGGCCTTGACCGGCCAGAGGTCGCGCACCTGCGGCACGTTGAGGGTGATGTTCTCGCCGATGAGGCGCTTGAGCAGCACGGTGAGGTCGGACAGTGCCTCGCCGAGATCGAGCACCACCGGGCGCATGGTCTGCTTGCGCGAGAACGCGAGCAGTTGCCGCACCAGGCTCGCCGCGCGATTGGCGTTCTGCTTGATCTGCATGATGTCCTGGAACGACGGATCGGTCGGCCGGTGCGCGTTCAGGAGGAAATCGGTCGCCATCATGATGGCGCCCAACAGATTGTTGAAGTCGTGCGCGATGTTGCCGGCGAGCCGGCCGATGGTCTCCATCTTCTGCTGCTGGGCGAGCTGGTTCTCGAGCGTGCGCTGCTGCGTGGTCTCGAGCGCGTAGACGATCGCCGCCTCCTGGTCGCGATCCTGCTCATCCTCGATCGCGGTGACGAAGAAGCTCGCGAAGCGCTCACCCGGGCCGGCAAGCGCGGCGTCGACCGGGGCGATCTCGCCCTGCCCTTCCCCCGCCTGCCGGATCGCGGCTTCGAGCGTGTCCCGGTCGCGCTCGGCGACGACCGCGAGGATCGACCGGTCGCCGGAACTCTCGCCCTTGAATGCGGGGTTGCACAGGCGCGCGAAGCGCGCGTTGGAATCCACGATCCGTCCCTGCTTGTCGACGGTCGCGATCGCCATCGGCGTATTCTGGAAGAACCGCATGAAGCGGACTTCGGCGGCGCGCTGCGGGTCGATGCCGCCGTCGCTGGAGCGGTTGAGAACGAGCGTGCGCGAGGGGCCGGGCGCGCCATCCGCGCCGAACGCGATCTTGTGGAACAGCCGGGCCGGGACGGTGCGGCCGGTGCGGGTCTTGAGGTCGATATCGAGGATCTCAGTCTTGACGTCGCCCGGCACGGCCGCGAGCGTGGTCAGCAGCGCCGCGCCTTCGCCGGCGAGGACGTCGTCGAGCTTGAGACCGCCGGAGCCGACCTGCGCGAGATCGTGATCGAGCCAGTTTGCGAGCGTGGCGTTGAGATAGACGAGGTTGCCGTTGGCCTCGGCTGAAAAGAATCCGGCCGGCGCGTGGTCGAGATAGTCGATCGCGTGCTGCAGCTCCTGGAACACATTCTCGTGGCGCTCGAGCTCGCGCGTCACGTCGGCCAGCGCCCAGACGGTCATGCGGGATTCGCGCTTGCCTTCGCCGAGCGGGCGCACGCGGATGCGCAGCCAGCGTGCCGCCTCGCCGGCATGCGCGCCGATGCGGACCTCTTCCTGGCTGCGGCGGCCTTCGCGCGCCGCCTTCAGCAGGCGATAGACCGCTTCCGAAACGCCGGGGTCGCCCACGAACACGCGCTCGACCGGGCGTACGTCCTGCGGACCGGGCGCATCGACCAGCCGGAGATAGGCGCCGTTGGCGTAGAGCACGCGCCCGCTCGCGTCCGTGACCAGGATGCCCTCGTTGGCGCCGTCGACCACGGCCTTGAGCAGCGGGCTCGCAGCCTCGCGCCCCGAGGTGCGCAGGATGCCGGCGGCGAGCGCGAACGCCAGGAACACGCCGACCATCGCCAGCACGGCGAGCAGCGCGAGAATATAGGGCTCGGCCTTGGCGCGGCCGATGAACAGCAGCCCGCCGGCGGCGCCGATCAGCACCAGCGCCATGAGCAGCACCAGACCGATGCTGCCGCCCCCGCGGCTCGTCCGCGTCCGATCGATCGGCGCGCGGGCATTGTCGTCGGGCGATCGCTGCTGCGTCATGATGGGAATCGGCTCAATTCGCCTCGCCACAGGGCCCTGGTGCGCCAAGGTGTCGTCCCGCTGCCGAAGGTTGCCGGCGCTCTCGACACGCTCGGATGCGGACGGAATCAGCAAGGAACACTAGCAGCTATATGATTCTGGTGTGGCTTTGGATCTGACGTTCCACCAGAAACGCGCGGACCGCCGCCAGCCGCTGAGTCCACGCAGAGTTTCAAGCGCGCAGCGCCCCATCGGGCGGCTGGTTTCGGCCGGCGGCGCGGCGCCACCAACGCGCGACGGCGCCCCATTACCGGCGCCGAATGACGGATTCTATGGATTGAGGGTCGGTTGTGGGCCGTTTACAAGCAAATCCCGCCATTGAACGGCCGTTTACCAAGACGTAGCTTTGGCATAGGGATGGCGGAGTCTTGGGGCCCATCTATCTTAATTTTTGTTAGTATTCATGGCGACGGATATTGCCAGCGGCGTTAACCTTTCGGGTGACCCCGATCGACACGCCACACCCCTGGGACGCAGGGAGGAGTGATCTTGGATACCTTGTTCGGCGAAGGACAGACCGGTCCTAAAATTCTGCTGTTCCTGGTGGTGGTGCTGGGCCTGCTCGCGCTGGCGTTCTGGCTGCTGCGCCGGTTCGGCGGCGGGCGGCTGGGCAGTTCGGCAACGCGCGGCCGCCAGCCGCGGCTTGCCATGATCGACCAGGCGGCGATCGACAACCGCCGCCGGCTGATACTCATCCGCCGCGACAATGTGGAGCACCTCCTCATCATCGGCGGACCGACCGACGTCGTGATCGAGCAGAACATCGTGCGCGCCGCCGGAGCGACGTTGGCTCCCGGGCGGCCGGCAACGGCGACCGATACGCTGCCGCGCGCAGTCCCGCTCGGCGAGGACACCATGTGGCCGCTGCAGCCGGAACCCGCGCCGAAGCCCGACGCGACCCCGCGCGTCGAACCCGCGCTCCGCACGGAATCCGCGCCGCGGCCGCAGCGTCCGCCGACCGGCGTCGAAGAGCCGATGCACTGGCCGGGAGAAAGCGAACCGCCGGTGACCGCTGCGCCCGATTCGCCGCCCGCGGCGCCGCCGCGGGAGCGCAAACCGCGCCCCGTCGATCCGCTCGCGGGCTTGGCCGAAGAGCTCGCGCGCATCCCGCCCCCTCCCGAACCTGGCCTCGAATCGCGTCCGCCTCCGCGCCGCGGGCCGCGACCTTCGTTCCCGGCATCGCCGGCGGGCCACACACCCGATGCCCCGCCCGCACTAGCGCCCGGCGATCAAAATCTGTCCGAAATGGCGCAACGGCTGGAAGCTGCGTTACGTCGTTCGCCCAAGTCCGCGGACAGGTCCGGTGGCGAGCGGCTTGGCGAGCCCGCTGCTCCCAGGCCGGAGCCGGCCGCACCGGGCCTGGAGGATTTCGCGCCATCTCCCGGCTCGCGGCTGGGAGCTGCATTGCGCCGCCCATTCCGGACCGACGAGTCTCGCTCGAGCCCGTTCGCGCCGAAAACGGCCGAGCCCGCCGCGCCAGGCATGGACGAGTTTACGCCCGCGCCGTCGTCGCCCCGGTTCGACGCCATGCCGCGCCGCCCGTTCCGGACCGACGATGCCCGCCCGGCGCCCCCGATACCGAACGCGGCGGGCGAACCGGCCGCGAGCGAGGCGCCGGAGGTTGCGCCCCCTCCTCCGCACGCGCCGGAATCTACCGATGTCCCGGACGCGCCGGACACAACCGCTTCACCCGAGGGCAAGCCGGCGCCGCAGAAATCGATGTACGACAGTCTCGAGCAGGAGATGGCGAGCCTATTGAATCGCCCGCCCTCGAAGCCTTGAGCGAGGCGCGGACGGCGGTGGCGTGAACTGCCGTCCTACTGCAGCGTGACGCCGGCGATCTTGACCGCCTCGCCCCAGAGCACGATCTCCTTGGCGATGAAGGCCTGGAACGCCGCCGGGCTCGCATCCTCGGCCGGCTCGACGCCGGCCTTCTGAATGAGTTCGACGAATTGCGGGTCCTTGAGCGCGCGCGCGAATTCCGCCGCCATGCGATCGATGATCTCCTTGGGCGTGCCGGCCGGCGCCATCATCCCGGTCCACGAGACCATGTGGAACCCGGGAAAGCCCTGCTCCGCGAGGCTCGGCACGTCAGGCGCTTCGCGCGAGCGCGTACCGCTCGACACCGCCAGCATGCGGATCAGCCCGGCGCGCGCCTGCGGCAGCGCCTCCGAAATCGGCACGAACATCGCCGGGATGTGCCCGGCGATGAGATCGGTGAGCGCAGGCGCCGTGCCGCGATAGCTCACGCCGGTCATTTCGAGGCCGGCGCGCTTGAGGAAGAGCGACATCAGGAGATTGCTCGCGCTGCCCGGTCCGCCGCCGCCGGCATAGGCGAGCTTTTCTTTTTGCGACTTCACGTAGGCCACGAATTCCGGAACCGTCTGCGCCGGCAATTTCGGGTTCACGATCAGCACCTGGGGCGCCACGCCGAACAGGCTGATGGGCGCCAAGTCCTTGAGCGGGTCATAGCCGACCTTCGAGATCGCCGGGAAGATGGCGATGACTGACGTACTCGCCCACAGCAGCGTGTTGCCGTCCGCGGGCGAGCGGGCGACCGCCTCGGTCGCGATGATGCCGTTGCCGCCGACCCGGTTTTCGACCACGAATTGCTGGCCGAACGCCTCGCTCAGGCGCGAAGCGGCAAGCCGTCCCATCACGTCGATATTGCCGCCCGCTGCGAACGGCACCAGGACCTTCACCGGCCGCTGCGGCCAGGTCTGCGCCTGCCCTGCAGTCGCGCCGGCCATCACCGCAAACGCGACAAGAACGAGCCCTTGGACATACTTCATCATGCTGTCACCCAGATGGGGATCGTGTGAAACGGCGCACGCGCCGTCGGACCTGCTTGCGCTCCGCATGCGAAACCGCACGCGATGTGTCCACGCGGTGTAGTGACGCGTGGACAACGGCCGGCCAAGGCAGGTTGCGGAGTGTTTGGACGTGCCCTGCGCCGCCGGCCCCACCGAGGCCTTGGCATCACTCGTCGCGATAGATGCGCTCGCGCCGCTCGTGACGCTCCTGCGCCTCGACCGAGAGGGTCGCGATCGGGCGCGCTTCGAGCCGCTTGAGCGCGATCGGCTCGCCGGTCTCCTCGCAATAGCCGTAGGTGCCGTCATCAAGGCGGGCGATCGCCGCATCGATCTTCGCGATCAGCTTGCGCTGTCGGTCCCGCGCCCGCAGTTCGATGGCTCGATCCGTTTCGGACGACGCGCGGTCGGCAAGATCGGGATGGTTTTCGCTCTCGGCCTGGAGATGCGCCAGCGTCTCCTTCGCCTCTTTCAGGATCTCTTCCTTCCAGCTGAGCAGCTTGTGGCGGAAATACTCCCGCTGGCGCTCATTCATGAAAGGCTCTTTGTCGGAAGGTCGGTAGGTCTTGTTCTTGTCCAGTAGCGCCACGCCGTTCTTCTGCGAAGACATTGCAACCCCGTTGGAAACCATAGAACCCCCTGCTCGCGGGGCGAGCTTATATCGGGACGCGCGGTGCGGGACAATAACGGAATTGTGGCAGGGCCCGTTTTCGGTGCGGTGCAAAAGAAATGCTCCCGGACTGCCGCCGCGCGGGCTCAACGGCGCCACGTCTCGACCAGGATCCGCCCATCCCGCCGGCGACTCACTCGCTGCTCTTCGCTCCGGGACGCTCCACCGCCTTGATCGATTCGGGGCTCGCGGAAGATGCGGGACCGCTGGCGGGAAATGTGATCCGCAGGTCGGAGATCTCCTGCACCAGCGCCTGGCCGTCGCCCGTGGTCAGGGCGAGCACGTGACCGCCCCGCATCTTGTCGGCACTGAGAAAATGGAAGTGCCAGCCGGCCACGTTGACCGAGCTCGCCGCCACCGGGAACCGAAAACCGATCAGGGTGCCTTGCACGTCGTTGAGCGTGTGGACGACCTGCTCCGCTTTGATCACCTCGGCCAGGGGGCGGTAGGGAGGAGTCTGCTTGGGCTCGCTGCGGATCTGGATCGTCTGGAACTTGCCCTCCACGCGCGCCGCAAAAATCCGCGAGGCGCTGTACGGGAGCGCATCGAGCGCCGCCTCGAGCTGCTCCAGCGACTGTCCCGCGGCCACCGCCATCGAGGATTGCGGCTGGAACGGAACCACGACCGCGAACGGGGTGAGGTCGGACGGGTCGACCAGATGGGCCCGGCCGTCGACGGTAGCGCGGTAGACCTGGCCGTCGAGCACAATCATTTCCCCGTCCACCCCGTTGAAGGTGCCGAGGCCGAAGTTCCCATGGCGGAGCATCTCGCCGATGGTCGTCGCGCCGTCGTAGCCGCCGGCCAGCAGACTGGAAATGGTGGACACCTGGTACGCCTCGGCGGCGCGCGCTGGCGTTCCGGGCGCAATGCAAACGGCGAGCAAAAGCACGTACCAAAACATTCGGGGAAGCATCGTGAGCTCCTAATGGTCCGATTTCGAAGTTCGTAAGCATTTCGCAGCACGTTTAGATACGAACTGCAGAATCGAAGGGACGGCTACAATGATAGGAACTTCAAATCCATCGCACTTGTGAAGGATTGCGAGACTTGATCCGGACTGCCCTGGTCCGTCAACTCGCCGACGGCACCGGCACCCGTCGAGCGTGACGCCCGTCCCGCACTCGCCCTATTTCGGAATCTGCACGAGATCGTCGAGTTGGCTCGCGGTCAGCGGCTGGCTGAGATACTTGAACTTGACGGCGTCGGGAACGAGGTCGCTCAGTCCCAGCACGCGGTCGGGGATCAGCATCTCCTTGGGGTCGAACTCCTCGCGCACCCGCCGTGCATCCTCGATGCTGATCTTGGCGAACTCCGCGTAGATCTTCGGCGCCTCGTCGCTCGCATACATCCAGTCCACGGTCTCGCGATAGGCCCGCATGAACCGGCGGTAGACGTCGGGTCTGCTGTCGAGATCGGTCTTGTTGGCGATCAGCACCCGAATCGTGTGCCCCTTCACCAGCGGAAGCTCGGCGGTTCGTGCGATGACGCGGATCTCGCCTTTGCGCAGCGCCCCCATGGCGTAGGGCGGCGCCGACCAGCCGGCATCGATCTGGCCCGACATCACCGAGGTGAACGTCGCCGGAAAACCGCCGGTTGCCACCAGCTTGGCATCCACCTTGTACTGTTCGACGAAGGCGAGCGCGTTGGCGTGCGTCGACGAGCCGTTGGTCGAATACGCCATGGTGCGGCCTTTCATGTCGGCCATTGATTTGACCGGCGAGTCCGCGCGCACATACCAATACGAATCCTCACCCGTCGATTCCGCCCCGATGACGCGGATCGGCGCGCCCTTGGCGTAGGCGCCCATCACGCCGAACGTGCCGGCCGCGACCCCGATGTTGACGCTGCCGGCAATCGTGGCCTGCATCGTCTCGCCGCTGCCGCTGGTGAACAGCAGTTCGAGGTCGAGATCGTGCTTGCGGAAAATCCCGGCGCGCTCGCCCAATGCCGCCGGAGCACCGTGCCATATCTCGCGCTGGCCGACAGCGATCGTGAGCTTGTCCGCCGCCGATACCGGTGCCGCCACCAGCCATGTCACGGCAACGAGCGCAAACACGAGCCGGGCGGCATGCAGCATGGCGCGTCTCCTTCCCTCGCGTCGCATGTTGGAAATGTGCGCGACGTAAACGCAAGCTTACGCTTGCGTTGCCGGGCGTGAAAGCGCGCGGATGTCGCGCGACAGCTGATCGCGGCGATCCGCTCAGGCCGCCGCGTCGGCGCTCGCGAGGGCGGGGCGAGCGGGTCGTTCAGGCGTAGGTTGGGTCGAGTTCTTCACGAGACCCAACAATCCCGCCGACCGTCCTGAACGCCGCGAGGTGTTGGGTCTCGCGTCGCTCGACCCAACCTACACGCCTCGAGTTCCCGCGACGATGGCGCGTCGGCCCGTTCAGTTGAAACGCGGCGTCTTGTCCAGATAGAACTTGCGCATGTCGGCGCGGTATTTCTCCATCTCCGCGCGGTTGAGCTCGAGGTCAGGCTTGGCGTCGGGCGGAACCAGCGAGAAATACGGCGTCTTCTTCGACTCGACATCGAATTCGGCGCGCGCCTTCTGCAACAGCTCCGGCGTGGTCATGAGATCGATGATCGACGCGGCCAACACCTTCGCGCCCGTGAGCTGACCTTTGTGGGAGATCGAGCTCACCGGCGTGACGGCGGCCTTCCACTCGTGATAGCCAATGCCGGGAACCGACGCGGGAAAGTTCACCAGGCCGGCGGGCACCACCCACGACACATCGCCATTGTCGTTCGACGAGCTCGCCTGCGGGCGTCCGCCGAGTGCCGTCGGCGCCGTGCGCAGGCCGAGGATCGGCTTCTCCGCCGCCTTCTGGAAATCCTTGGCGAATTGCTGCTCTTGCTCGCTCCAGGTCGGCATGCCGACCATTTCGATGTTCTTCTGCACGCTCTCGGCGATGGTCTTGCTCACGAGCTGCGGCCACGCCGAGGCCGCGTATTTGACGTCCCAGGTCGTGCCGGTCATCAGCGCGGCGCCTTCGGCGATCTTCAGGAGCTTGTCGTAGGTTTCCTTCGCGGCCGGCATGCTGGCGTCGCGTACGAACCACCAGATCTGCCCCTTGTCGGCGATGATGTTGGGCTGGATGCCGCCGACGGTGATGGTGCGATGCGCCCGGTAGGTCGGACGCAGGTGTTCGCGCAGCTTGTCGAAGCCGATATCCATCAACTCGACCGCGTCGACGGCATCTTTTCCATCCCAGGGATTGACCGCGCCGTGGGCGGTCTTGCCCTGAAAGGTGAAGACCGAGCTGATCGCGGCGTAGGTCTGCAGGCCGTAGCCGGTGGTCAGCCCGTCGCCGATATGGAGGTAGAGGATCGCGTCGACGTCCTTGAAATAGCCGGCGCGCACCAGATAGGGACGGCTCGCGAGCTGCTCCTCCGCCGGCCCGAACGAGATTGCCACCGTTCCAGGAATATTGTGGCGCCGCATGACTTCCTTCACGGCGAATGCGGCCAGCGATGCGACACCGCCGTGGGTGTTGTGGCCTTCCATGTGACCGGGGCCGTCCTTCACCAGCGGCTTGCGCTCGTACGTGCCTGGCGTCTGTGAGCCGCCAGGCAAGGCGTCGACTTCAGTAACGATCGCGATCTTGGGCCGGCCGCTGCCATACTCTGCCCAGAAATTGGTCGGCATGTCGGCGCCGCCCAGCTCTACCTTGAAGCCGGCCGCGGTCAGCGTGTCCTTGAGCAGCTTCGTGCTTTCGAATTCCTGCATCCCGAGCTCGCCGAAATAGAACAGCGCGTCGCTGATGTCGGTCATCTGCTGGGCGTTGCGCTCGATCACATCGAATGCGAGCTGCTTGCGCTCGTCGGCAGCGCCGGCGGCGCCGGCCGTGCAAACAGCGAGCGCGAACGATAAGATGCCGATCCGCCAACACGCCTTTGCCTGCATCGCATTTCTCCCTCTTGCCCTGCGGCCGATGCGGCCGCGTGCCGAACAAAGACGGTACGCTGCAGCCTGCCGCTCGACAAGTTGACGCCAACCGCCCCCGGCCCTCTTGCCTGCGAATTTTTTGTGCTAGCAGCATGAGCATCAGCGGTTAGATACAGCGGCGATGCAGCGGCCAGATACAAGGACGATCATGCGTTTCGAAGGAACCAGCGCTTACGTGGCCACCGACGACCTCAAGGTCGCCGTCAACGCGGCCATCACGCTTGAACGGCCTTTGCTGGTCAAAGGCGAGCCCGGCACCGGCAAGACCGTGCTCGCGCTCGAGATCGCCAAGAGCCTCGGCGCCCCGCTGCTCGAGTGGCACGTCAAGTCCACCACCAAGGCGTTGCAGGGCCTCTACGAATATGACGCGGTCTCGCGCTTGCGCGACAGCCAGCTCGGCGACGAGCGCGTCCGGGACATCCGCAACTACATCAAGCGCGGCAAGCTGTGGGACGCCTTCGTCGCAGACGACCGCCCGGTGCTGCTGATCGACGAGATCGACAAGGCCGATATCGAGTTCCCCAACGATCTGCTGCTGGAGCTCGATCGCATGGAGTTCTTCGTCTACGAAACCGGCGAGACCATCAAGGCGCGGCGGCGGCCGATCGTGATCATCACCTCGAACAACGAGAAGGAGTTGCCGGACGCTTTCCTGCGCCGCTGCTTCTTTCACTACATCCGCTTCCCCGACAACGAGACCATGCGGGCGATCATCGAAGTGCATTTTCCCGGCATCAAGCAGCGCCTGGTGGCGGAAGCGCTCAAGCTTTTCTATGAGATCCGCGACGTGCCGGGCATGAAGAAGAAACCCTCGACGTCGGAACTGCTGGACTGGCTCAAGCTCCTGATGGTCGAAGACATCGGGCCTGAAATTCTGCGCGAGCGCGATCCCAAGAAGCTCATTCCGCCGCTGCATGGCGCCCTGCTCAAGAACGAGCAGGACGTGCATCTGTTCGAGCGCCTCGCATTCATGGCGCGACGCGAGGGACGATAAAGCGCGAGGCGGCTGGCCTAGTGTGGCGCATTTGACGTTCCTATCAGTGTTGGCCGCGAGCGCGGGTGCTGCGAGATGATACGAACGTCGGAAACGGGACACTAGCGGCGTCTGCGACCAGCTCCGTCGGCAGGCGGCCAATCCTGCTGCTCGTCGTTGTCGAGCACGGAAGCCTCCGGCGCGTCCGGCCGCGCGAAGCCACGGGCAGCAGGTTCGATTCCGGCGTCGCCGGGCTCCATCGCCGGAGAGGCGATCTCGCCGGCGGCGATGGGGTCGGCGGGGAGTTCGGCCAGGGCCGGCTCTTCGGGAAGCACCCCGCGCGGCACCACGGCTCCGAGCCGCGCCTCAACGTGCGCCTGCTCTTCCCCCGCGCGCAAAGCCGCGAGCTCCGACCCGCGCCGGTATTCCTCCTCGCGCTGGCGCGCCTGACGCGCGGCGAACCGTTCGCGCGCGTCGAACCACCAGTAGTAGACCTGCATCGCGGCCCGGCCCAGTTTCCCACCCGCCCAGACCAGCTCGAAGGGCGCGAACAGGCGCCAGCTGTCGTCACCGTCGACGATCGCCTGCGCCACGATGTTGCCGGCCATGGCTGTCGTGTTGAGACCATGGCCGCCGAAGCCGCTCGCAAGCCAGACGCCGGGCGACAGCTCCCCGATCTGCGGCATCCGGTGCAGCGGGGTGCCCAGCACGCCCGACCAGGCATGCTCGATCTCGACCTCGCCCAGCTGCGGATAGATTGCCGCGATATCCCTTTGCAGGCGCGGCACTATCCGGGCCGGATTCGCCGCCCACGTGGTCGAGTGTCCCGACCACATCAGCCGGTCGTTGCCGACGATGCGGTAGTGGCTGTTGGCCAGATCGGTATCCGTCACCGCGCCGCGATAGGCGACAGCCTCGGCGAGGCGCGGGCCGAGCGGCGCGGTGGTGACCACATAGCTCCAGATCGGCATCAGCGTGCCGACCACGCGCGGCATCAGCGCGCCCAGATGGATATTTCCAGCCACGACGATGTGGCCCGCCCGCACACGCGCGGACGGCGTGGTGATGCGCTTGCGCACGCCTTCGGCGTCGATCGCCAGCGCTGGAGTTGCCTCGAAGATGCGCGCGCCCGCCGCTTCGGCCACGCTGGCGAGCCCGAGCGCATAATTGAGCGGATGAATGTGAAACGCGCGCGGCAGGTGCAAGGCGTGGAAGTAGTGATTGGTCTTGAGCACCTCGCGCACGCGCTCGGTCGGCCAGCCCTCGACCTCGGCCCCGAGCTCCTGGCCATAGAGCTGGACATCCGCCAGGACCTCGTCGCCGTTGTCGACCTTGGAGACTTTGAGCCAGCCGGCGATCGGTGCGACGCCGGGCATGCGCGCCTCGGCGATCGTCGTGCGCACATAGCGCAAGCCCATCTCCGACAGGTCCCACAACGCCTTGGCGTGCTCCATGCCGACGCGGCTGACCACGCGCTCCATCGATTCCGCGAAGCCGGGCAGGACAAAACCGTCGTTGCGACCGGATGCGTTCGCGGCGATGCGGTCAGTTTCCAGCACCACGACCGACCACCCGCGCCGCGCGATCTCGCGCGCGGTGGTCAGCCCCGCGAGGCCCCCGCCGATGACACAAACGTCGACATCGAGATCGAAGGTCAGCGGACCGCGCATGGCGGTCGGCACCATGGTCGCCGTGTACCAGGAGGGCGCGTAGGATGCCCGCTCGGACGCGTTCACGTTTTCTTCCTCGGAGGTCACCTCGCCGCCCGCCTGCATGCTAGTGCGCCAGATTCGAAGTTCCTATCCACCATGGCCGCGGGCTCGTTCAGGAACTTCAGACCAAGACCGCACGAGAATCATAAAGATGCTAATGTCCCTTTGATTCCGAAGGCCGCATCACAGGTGGCTGCCGGGACACTAGACCGCGGCGCGAGAGAAATCGATGCTGGTCCCATGCGCCTGATGCTGCTGCGACACGCCAAGGCGGAAAAGGCCGAAGC
>Ga0207691_10003393_pt1 | contig 15491 bp, 16 predicted proteins | sample KBSM13metaG_FD_184327 | JGI IMG/M metagenome (GOLD analysis project Ga0207691, IMG submission 184327) | Miscanthus rhizosphere microbial communities from Kellogg Biological Station, Michigan, USA - KBS M1-3 metaG (SPAdes) (version 2) | ecosystem: Host-associated > Plants > Roots > Rhizosphere >... | reverse complement strand
CGCAATTCAAGAGAGGTGAAACATGCCCCCGCCACGTGGTAAAGGCCGGTTCTCGAAGGACCGCAAACCGAAACGCAACACCCAGTCGCTGCTGTTCCGCCGCAAGCGCTTCTGCCGCTTCACGGTCACCGGCGTCAAGGAAATCGACTACAAGGACATCGACACCTTGCGCGATTTCGTCGGCGAGAACGGCAAGATCACGCCGGCCCGCCTGACCGGGACGCGCGCGTTCTTCCAACGCCAGCTGACGACCTGCATCAAGCGCGCGCGCTTCCTCGCGATGCTGCCGTACAGCGACCAGCACAAGAGCTGAGGAGGCCACGACCATGCAAGTCATCCTGATGGAAAAAGTCGCCAACCTCGGCAACCTCGGCGATGTCGTCAAGGTGCGCGACGGCTATGCCCGCAACTTCCTGATCCCGACCCATGCGGCGCGACGCGCCACTGCCGCCGCGATCAAGGACTTCGAGACCAAGCGCGCCGATCTCGAGAAGGCCGCCGGCGAGAAGCTGGCGGCGTCACAGGCGCTGGCCGAGAAGATGAACGGCCGCACCGTCCACATCACGCAGAAAGCCGGCGTCGACGGCCGCCTGTTCGGCTCGGTGACGAACGCCGACATCGCCGATGCGCTGACCCGGATCGATTTCAAGGTTGCGAAGGCGCAGGTGCGGATGCCGAACGGCCCGCTGAAGACGGTCGGCGAGCACACCGTGACGGTCGTGCCGCACACCGACGTCGTCGCCGAAGTGAAGGTGGTCGTGCTCGGCGAAGTGACCTGAGCGGACCACGCTTCGTTCCAAGGGCCGGCACTGCCGGCCCTTTTCATTGGTCGGCTGCAATTTGCACTGTGCATCCTCCGGATGTCCCCAGGGTTGCGCACAGGCGCGGCGCGGGCATCGACATATGATTTGACGATGTCCTTGATCTCCTCGCCGGTCTCTTCTGCAGAGCCTTCATCCGCCGTCCGCGCCGACGACGACGTCGCGCGGCTGCGCATCCCGCCGCACTCCGCCGAGGCCGAGCAGAGCGTGCTCGGCGGACTGCTGCTCGACAACAGCGCCTGGGACCGCGCCGGCGACCTGATCACCGAAAGCGACTTCTACCGCTACGAGCATCGCCTGATCTACACCGCGATCGCCGGCCTCATCAACGCGACCAAGCCGGCTGACGTGATCACGGTGTTCGAGCAGCTGCAAAGCCTCGGCAAGGCCGCCGATTGCGGCGGCCTGGTCTACCTCAATGCACTCGCGCAGAGCGTGCCGAGCGCTGCCAACATCCGTCGCTACGCCGAGATCGTCCGCGAGCGCGCGGTGCTGCGCAAACTGGTCGCTGCGAGCGACGAGATCGCGACCAACGCGTTCAATCCACAGGGGCGCGCGGTCTCGGAAATCCTCGACGAGGCTGAAAGCAAGATCTTTCGGATCGGCGAAGAAGGCTCGCGCTCGCGCCAGGGCTTCATCAGCATGGACCAGCTCGTGGTCCAGTTGATCGACCGCGTCAACGAGCTGCACGAAAACGGCGCCGAGGAAGTGACCGGCGTGCGGACTGGCTTCTACGACATGGACCGCATGACTGCCGGTCTGCAGCCGGGCGACCTGATCGTGCTGGCGGCACGGCCGTCGATGGGCAAGACCGCGTTCGCGCTCAATATCGCCGAACATGTCGCGGTCCAGGAGGGCCTGCCGGTCGTCGTGTTCTCGATGGAAATGGGCGCATCTCAGCTCGCCTTGCGGATGGTCGGCTCGCTCGGCCGCATCGACCAGCAGCACCTGCGCACCGGCGCGCTGCGCGACGACGAGTGGGGGCGGCTCTCCGAAGCGGTCGAGAAGCTCGGCAAAGTCAGCCTCTTCATCGACGAGAGCCCGGCGCTGACGCCGAGCGAGGTGCGCGCGCGTGCGCGCCGGCAGGCGCGCCAGTGCGGGCAGCTCGGCTTGATCGTGGTCGACTACCTGCAGTTGATGAGCGGCAGCGTCGGCACCACCGACGAGAACCGCGCGACCGTGATCGGCGAGATCTCGCGCGGCCTGAAGTCGCTCGCGAAGGAGCTGAAGTGCCCGGTGATGGCGCTTTCGCAGCTGAACCGCAGTGTCGAGTCGCGCACCGACAAGCGGCCGATGATGAGCGACCTGCGGGAATCGGGCGCGATCGAGCAGGACGCCGACGTCATCATGTTCATCTACCGCGACGAGTACTACACCAAGGACGCCTGCAAGGAACCTGGCATCGCCGAGATCATCATCGGCAAGCAGCGCAATGGCCCGACCGGCACGGTCAAGCTGACGTTCCTGAAGCCGCTGACGAAGTTCGACAACCTGGCACCGGGCAGCGCGGGCGGCGAGTATTGAGCGGGCGCGCGCACCGGCATTGAGCCGCAGCCCGTCCGTCGGCCGACCGATGAGCCATCGGCTCGCGGTGCTGACGATGCTCGCGGCGACCCTGCTCTGGAGCATCGCCGGCGTCGTGACCCTGCGCCTCGAGTCGGCGCGCAGCTTCGAGGTGACGTTCTGGCGCAGCTTCTTCAATGCGCTCGCGTTGCTCGTGCTGCTGCCGGCATTGCGCGGCCCGCAGCGCGTCTGGCAGTCGATCCGCGACGGCGGAAAGACGCTCTGGATCTCGAGCGTGTGCTGGTCGGTGATGTTCACCGCCTTCATGGTCGCGCTGACCCTGACCCGCGTCGCCAATGTGCTCGTGACGATGGCGCTGGCGCCGCTGCTGACTGCGCTGATCGCGCGCTTCGCGCTCGGCAACTGGTTGCCGAATCGAACCTGGGCGGCGGTCGCGGTCGCGGGAATCGGCATCGCCTGGATGTACGCCAAGGAGGTCAGCGGCGGCGACACGCGCCATGTCCTCGGCAGTGTGGTCGCGCTCGGCGTTCCGATGGCCGCCGCGATCAACTGGTCGGTGGTCCAGCACAGCCGGACCGCGGCCGATCACGACCTGCTGCCGGCTGTCCTGCTCGGCGCGGTGCTGTCGGCGCTGCTGACCTTGCCGTTGGCACTCCCGTTCAGCGGCTCGCCGCATGACATCGGTTGGCTGGCTCCGCTGGGCGTGGCGCAGCTCGCAATCCCCTGCCTGATGTCGGTGGCCGCGGCGCGCGCCCTGAGTGCGCCCGAGGCCGCGTTGCCGGCCTTGCTCGAGATCGTCTTCGGCGTCGCCTGGGCCTGGCTCGGCGGCAACGAGGCACCGGCCGTTCATGTGCTCGGCGGCGGCCTGCTGGTGATCGCGGCGCTCGCGGCCAACGAGGCCCTCGCTCTCCGCCAGCGCCTGACCTGAGCCGCGTCGCGTGTCGCGAAACCACCGCATCCTAGGGGCAAGTTCGCTGAGCGAAGCAGCGCTCGCTCGGTACCATGGCCGATCGCCACCTCCGCCCTCCGGAATGACACCTGCTTCCGCGACCACGAGTTCGTTCCGCGCCGCACCGCATCGCCCCGTCCGGGCACCCGGTCCCTTGCTGATGGCCCTCGAGAGCCGGGCGCCACTCGAGGGCCTTGCGCTGCTGGCAGCGATGCCCTGGCTGAGTCGGCTGCCGCGCGGCGACGGTCACCCGGTGATGATGTTCCCGGGCATGGGCGCGAACGACCTGACGACGATTCCGTTGCGCCGTTTCCTGCGCCGCCTCGGCTACGTCACGCAGGCCTGGGGCCAGGGTCTCAACTTCGGACCGCGCCGCGGCGTGCTGCGCCGTTGCGCCGCCGATGTCAAAGCGCTGGCCGAGCGCCACGGCCAAGCGGTCAGCCTGATCGGCTGGAGCCTCGGAGGGCTCTACGCACGCGAGATGGCCAAGGAGCTGCCGGATCACACGCGCTGCGTCGTGACCCTCGCCACACCCTTTGCCGGAGATCCGAAGGCGACGAATGCGTGGCGCATCTATGAACTCCTCAGCGGCCAGTCGGCACACGATCCGGTGATGCACGAGAAGCTGCGCTCGGCGCCAACGGTGCCGACGACCTCGATCTACTCGCGCACCGACGGCATCGTCGCATGGCAATGCAGCCTCAATGAACCCGGCCCCACCACTGAAAACATCGAAGTGCACGGCAGCCACGTCGGCATGGGTGTGAACCCGCTGGCGCTGTATGCAGTCGCCGATCGCCTGGCTCAGCCGGTCGGTGCGTGGAAGGCGTTCGAGATGCGCGGGCTGCGGCGCTTGCTGTACCCGACGCCGGGGCACGGTGAGGCCTGAGGCGATGGCCGACCAATGAAGATTTCCGCGAACGGGATCCAGCTCGAGATCGAGGACCACGGTTCACCGCAGGGCGAGCCGCTGCTCCTCATCATGGGGCTCGGCATGCAGCTGGTGGCGTGGCACGAGGACTTCGTCGAAAGCCTGGTGCAGCGTGGGTTTCGCGTCATCCGCTTCGACAATCGCGACATCGGTCTGAGCGAGAACTTCGATCGGTTCGGCGCACCGAAGCTCGGTCTTGACATGCTTCGCTTCGCGATCGGCATGCGGGTTTCGAGCCCGTACACACTGGCCGACATGGCGGCCGACAGTGTCGGCATCCTCGACGCGCTCGGGATCCCGAAAGCGCACATCTGCGGCGCCTCGATGGGCGGGATGATCGCGCAGCAGATTGCCGTGCGCCATCCCGATCGCGTGAAGAGCCTGACCCTGATGATGACCAGCACCGGCGCGCGCAAGCTGCCCGGTCCTTCGATGAAGGTGCGCGGCGCGATGCTCGGGCGGCCGAAGGATCCGACCAATGTCGAGTCGGTCATTGCGCACTATGTCGAGCTGTACCGATTGATCGGCAGCCCCGGCTATCCGCCAGCCGACGGCTATGTGCGCAGCCGCCTGCAACTCTCCGTGCGGCGTTCATACAGGCCGGCCGGTACGGCGCGCCAGATGGTCGCGATCGCGGCCGACGGCGACCGCTCGCCCCTCGTCGCACAGATCCGCGTGCCGGCCCAGATCATCCACGGTGCGGCCGATCCGCTGGTGCCGTTGGCCGCCGGGCGCGACCTGGCAGCGAAGATTCCCGACGCGGAGCTCGACGTGATCGAGGGCATGGGCCACGACCTCCCGGTCGCACTCTGGCCGCGCTTCGTGGCCGGCATCGCGACGGCGGCCGGTCGCGCATGAGCATGGGGTCGATGGGGTGGGACGCGCGCGGGCGCGTTGCCGACGCGCTTCCGAGCGACACTCCGAAGCCCGAAGCCATGCCGTATCCGCACGATGCCGAGAGTCCCTGATCACGCCGCCGCGCGCCTGCAATACGCGCTGCCGAAACAGGCGATGACGTCGTTCGCCGGCCGCGTCGCCTCGGCGCGGCGCGGTCCCTCGACGACCCGCCTGATTCGCTGGTTCATCGCACGCTACGGCGTCGACATGAGCGAGGCGGTCGATCCCGACCCCGCCAGCTACGCAACCTTCAACGACTTCTTCACGCGCGCATTGAAGCCGGGCGCCCGCCCGCTCGAAAAGGCCGAGCTGATCTGCCCGGTCGATGGCGCAATCAGCCAGTTCGGCGCGATCGACCGCGATCAGATCTTCCAAGCCAAGGGCCACCACTACACGACCACCGCGCTGGTCGGCGGCGATGCGACGCTGGCTGCGCGCTTCGAGGGCGGCCTGTTTGCGACGCTGTACCTCAGCCCGCGCGACTATCACCGCATCCACATGCCGTGCAACGGCAGCCTGACGCGGATGATTTATGTGCCGGGCGATCTGTTCTCGGTGAACCCGGTCACCGCGCGCGGTGTGCCGGGTTTGTTTGCCCGCAACGAGCGCGTCGTCTGCGCGTTCGAGTCGAGCCGCGGCCCTTTCGTGCTGGTGTTGGTCGGCGCCACGATTGTCGGCAGCATGGCGACGGTGTGGCACGGCGTCGTCAACGCGCCGCGCGCCCGGCGCCTGCGCGAGTGGACCTACCCCGAGGGCGAGATCCGCCTGAAGCAGGGCGACGAGATGGGCCGCTTCCTGCTTGGCTCCACCGTCGTGCTGCTGTTCCCGGCGAGCTTCCACCAGTTCCATCCGAAGTGGGTGGCGGGCGGCGCGGTGCGGCTCGGGGAGGCGATGGGACATGCGATCGAACGCGCGATGGCGGCGCCCTGATCGCCGACCTCGGCATCGCGGCGACCCACTCGTGCAAGGAACTCCGTCTCCGAAGAGACGCGTGACGATCGGTGCGGCAACGGCCTACAGATCTTCCTTGTCGCGTCTTGCGCATGAGGCCTGCGACGCGGCTTAGCCTGAAGCCTTCATCTTCAGGAGAACGTCTTGGGCAAATACGTATTGGGTTGGCTGCTCGGCATTCCGGCTGTGGTGTTGGTCGTCATCTACTTCTTCATGCACTGAGTTTTCTCTGCAAAGGCCTCGCACTGCGCGCGGCCTCAGCGCCAACGGAGAAGCGTCAGCACGGGACGAAACAGACGACGCGGGCTGCGCGAAGCTTCGTTCGCAGCGGTCGAGAGTCAGACGGATCAGGCACCTTCGCCTGGATTCGGGTTTTGCTGGGAGTCTTGTGCCTGAGCGCCGGTTGTCCGGCGATTCAAGCAGCCGAACCGGCCCAGTCGAGTGCACGGACCGCCGTGGCCGATGCGCCGAGTCGAAGCTGCGACGGCCCAGGACGGGTCCTCGAGGTCGGTCTCGGAAAAGTGTTGACGACACCGAGCGAAGCAGCCAAGGCGGCTCGCACCGGCGACGTCATTCGCATCACGGCGGGTGACTACCGTGGCGACGTTGCGACCTGGACCGCCAGTCGCTTGATGATCTGCAGCGTGGGCGGCAGGGCAAGGCTCTTCGCCGACGGCCGCAGTGCGCAGGCCAAGGCACTCTGGGTCATTGCCGGAACTGACGTCGAGATCGACGGCATCGAGTTCCACGGCGTCAAGGTACCGGATCGCAACGGCGCCGGCATCCGCGCCGAGCACCAAGGCCGCCTTGTCATCCGCGACAGCGGCTTCTTCGACAACGAGAACGGAATTCTCGGAGGACATGCCGGATCGACGATCGCGATCGAGCACTCGGAGTTCGCCCGCAACGGTCATGGCGACGGCTATTCGCACAACCTCTATGTCGGCGATGTCGATCTCCTGACGGTGACCGAGAGCTTCTTTCACGAGGCCAAGGTCGGCCACAACTTCAAGAGCCGCGCCAAGGAGACCCGTGTCAAGAACAGCTACTTCATGGACGGACCGAGCGGGACCTCCAGCTACCTAGCCGACTTCCCGAACGGTGGGGTCGTCTACCTGCGCGGCAACCTGTTTCAAAAAGGGCCGAAGGCCGAGAACGACACGGCGATCGCGTACGGCGCCGAAGGGCTCAAGTGGGGCGCCAATGCGTTCGAGCTGATTCACAACACGATCGTGATCACGCGATCGGGCGGAGCGTTCCTGTCAGCGCCGAGCGCGACCAAATCGGTGACGCTCATCGCGAACCTGCTCGCCGGCACCGGCCGAACCGCGCTGGTGGTCGGCGGATTCGCCGAGAGCCGCATCCTGCAAAAGTACAACGTCCATGCGAGCGCCTCGAACTTGCCCGACGCCAGCCGCATCGAGTCGCCGCGCTTCTGGCTCAATCGAGCGGGCCCGCTGTCCGCGGTGCCCGATCCGACCTATTTGCGCGACGCACAGTTGCCGTTGCGAAGCCGCACGATCGATGGCGGCCAACGCACCGCGGGCGCCTTGCAGAGCCCGCCGTGATGGGACCTCTGACAGCGACTCTGCGCGTGCCGCAACAGCGGGCGAGAATGTCGACCTTGTCGACACTGGGGCGCGTTCCGTCCCCTGGACCTTGAACGAATCAACCAGCCCGTGGCGCTTGAGCGTTGCGCCGATGATGGAGTGGACCGATCGCCACTGCCGCTACTTCCATCGCCTGCTGACGCGCCACACCCGCCTTTACACCGAGATGGTCACGACGCGTGCGCTCCTGCATGGGGACGTGCCTCGCCATCTCGCTTTCGACCCATCGGAACATCCGCTCGCCCTTCAACTCGGCGGCAGCGAACCCGACGACCTCGCGCAGTGCGCCCGCCTGGCGGAGCGCTGGGGCTATGACGAAGTGAACCTGAATTGCGGCTGCCCGAGCGAGCGCGTGCAGCGCGGGGCGTTCGGCGCCTGCCTGATGGCCGAGCAGCGTCTGGTCGCCGAATGCGTCGCCGCCATGCGGGCGGCGGTCGATCTGCCCATCACCGTCAAGCACCGGATCGGCATTAATCGCCAGGAGAGCTATGACTTCGTGCGCGACTTCGTCGGCACCGTGGCGGAGGGCGGCTGCAAGGTCTTCATCGTGCACGCGCGCAGCGCCTGGCTGAAGGGACTGAGCCCCAAGGAGAACCGCGAGTTGCCGCCGCTGCGGCACGCCGTGGTGGCCCGCCTGAAGGACGATTTTCCCGATCTGACCTTCGTGTCGAACGGCGGCATCGCATCGGATGAGGCGATCGAAGCGCATCTGAACGAAGTCGACGGCGCGATGATCGGCCGGCACGCGTACCACCACCCGTGGGCGATGACCGGATGGGATGCGCACTTCTTCGGCGCAGACCCACAGACATCCGACCGCGATGCGATCGAAGCCACGATGGTCGACTACATGGAGCGCGTCGCGCGCACCGGCGAGCCGTGGACCCATGTGTCGCGCCACATCCTCGGTCTGCGCCACGGCGAGCCTGGCGCACGACGCTGGCGTCAGGTCTGGTCGGATCCTTCGATCAGGGCGCTCGGTCCGCGCGAGGTTTCGCGCCGCGCCCGTGCCGCTGCCGTGGCGTCACCGCGCGAGCCCGCCGAACTCGGGGCGTGATCGCCAGCGGATCGCACGCCTTTCTTCAACGGTCTCGAGAGACTTTCATGGCCAATCGCACCTTGACGCTCGACGACACGCTGCAGGCGTACCTCGTTGCCCATTCGGTCCGCGAGATTCCGGCGCAGTCAGAGTTGCGCGAGGCGACCCGCACGCATCCGCACGCCGGCATGCAGATCGGTCCGGAGCAGGGTCAGCTGATGGCGCTGCTGGTGCGGCTGACGGGTGCACGCCGCTGCATCGAGGTGGGCGTGTTCACCGGCTACAGCGCGTTGACCGTGGCGCTCGCGCTGCCTGCCGATGGGTACCTCCTGGCCTGCGACGTCAGCGACGCGTACACGCGCGTCGGCCGTCCGTTCTGGGAGGCGGCCGGCATCGCCGCCAAGATCGACCTGAGGCTCGGGCCGGCCGTCCGCACGCTCGACGGCTGCATCGCAGCCGGCGAAGCGGGGCGCTATGACTTCGCGTTCATCGATGCCGACAAGTCGAGCTACGACGCCTACTACGAGCGCTGCCTGCAGCTGTTGCGTCCGGGCGGCCTGATCGCGATCGACAACGTGCTCTGGGGCGGCAGTGTCGCCCGGCCATCGACCGATACCGACACGCGGGCGCTGCAGGACCTTAACGACAAGCTGCACCGCGACGAGCGCATCGACATCGCGATGCTGCCGGTCGGTGACGGCCTGACGCTGGCCCGCAAGCGCTGAGTTCGCCGGCGGCGGCCATGGCCGTCAGGTCGCGCGCACCCGGCGCGCCGGCCACGTCGCCAGCACGATGCCGGCCAACGCGAGACCGAACGCGAGCGCCTGAATCGTGCCGATGCGCTCGCCGAGGCAGACGACACCGACCACCGCGGCGCTGATCGGCAGGAGCACCGTGAAGGTTCCGGCCGACGCCGCATCGACGCGTTCGAGGCCGGTCATCCAGAGCCAGACCGTCAGCATGCTGGCGGCGATCGAATAGCCGGTCAGGAAGACCCACGACGTCGGCGCAACCGCCGAGAAGTCGAACGAAAGCGCCTGCCAGATGCCAAACGGCATCACGAGCGCAAATCCCCAGAGGTTGATCAGCGCGCTGATGCGCTTCGGGCCGAGCCGGCCGGTCAGGAGCTTGCCGACGACGACGTAGGTGGCCTCGCAGCAGACTGCACAGAAGAGCAGCACATTGCCGAGGACCGAGCTCGAGCCGGCATCGCCGGCGTGACGGGTCAGCGAGACCAATGCGATGCCGCCGACCGCGCAGGCGATGCCGAGCGCGACGCGTGTGCCGATCCGCTCACGAAGAAAAATGCGCGACAGGATCGCGACGACTGCGGGCAGCGCCGCCATGATGACGCCAGCCGCGAGCGCCGAACTCATCGCGACGCCGAACAGCATGCAGACCGAGAACAGGAAGTTGCCGAAGAACGACTCGAGGAACAGCAGCCGGCGTTCGCGCGGCGTCAGCGCCTCTTCGTCGGCCGGCCTTCGCATCCAGCCGACCATCGCCAGCGCAGCGATTCCGAAGCGCAGCCAGGCGAGCAGGAAGACCGGAAATACCGCGACCAGGACTTTCGACAACCCGACGTAGGCGCCGACGATCGCCATGCTGGCGGCCAGGCAGAGATACGCTGTCCGGCGGGCGCCGTCGACGGAGCCGGCAGCCGTCATGCCGGGCCCGTCGCAGCCCGGCGCGCGTCGCCCGTCACGTGGTGCGGGCCGCCGCAGCGACGTCCTGCAGGCGTTGACGCTCCTGTCGCGCGATCAGCCAGCTCGCGGCGAACACGCCGATCGAGACGACCAGCACGATCAATGTGGCGACCGCGTTCACGCTCGGGTTGAGACCGAGCCGCGCGCGCGAAAAGATGACCAGCGGCATCGTCGTCGCGCCGGGGCCGGATAGGAAGGCCGACAGCACCACGTCGTCGAGTGATAAGGTGAAGGTCAGCAGCCAGGCCGACAGCAGCGCCTGCGCGATCATCGGGAGGGTCACAAGGTGGAAGACCTCCCAAGGTCGCGCGCCCAGGTCCATCGCGGCCTCTTCGAGTTGCGCATTCAAGGTCTGCAGCCGCGCCTGCACGACGACCGTTGCATAGGCCATGCCGAGCAGCAGGTGGCCGAGCCAGATCGTCGCCATGCCGCGCTCCGGAAAACCGAGCGCGCGTTGCACCGAGACCAGCATCAGCAGCAGCGACAGACCGATGATGACCTCGGGCATCACGAGCGGTGCGGCGACCATGCCGGCGAACAGCGTCCGACCGTGGAAGCGCCGATAGCGGACGAGCGCGAAGGCGGCCAGCGTGCCGAGCACGACCGACGATGTCGCGGTGACGAACGCGATCTTCAGCGACAACCACAGGCCGTCGAGCAACTCGCGATCGGAGGCGAGCGCCTGGTACCACTTGACGGTGAATCCCCGCCATACGTTCGGCACGGGCGAGTCGTTGAACGAGAAGAGCACCAGCGCGACGATCGGGATGTACAGGAACAGGTAGCCGACGCCGAGCCAGCCGCGCCCGAACCAGCGCGCGAACTGAACGCCACCCAGACGCGACCGTGCGCTCACGAGCGACGCTCCGTGGCCTCGGCCTGGTAGCGGCTGAAGACGGCCAGCGGCACGATGATCAGCAGCACCATCACGACAGTGACCGCGCAGGCCATCGGCCAGTCGTTGTTGCTGAAGAACTCGTCCCACAGCGTGCGGCCGATCATCTGCGTCTGCGGACCGCCGAGCAGCTCGGGGATCACGTACTCGCCGACGCACGGAATGAAGACCAGCATCGAACCGGCGATGATGCCGGCGCGCGAGAGCGGCACGGTGACGGTCCAGAACGCAACCCAGGCACTTGCGCCGAGATCGGCGGCTGCCTCGAGCAGTCGCAGGTCCATCTTCGACAGGTTCGAGTAGAGCGGCAGGATCATAAACGGCAGGTAGGTGTATGTCATGCCGAGCACGAGCGAGAACGGCGTGTTCATTAGCTGGCCTGGGGCCGGAATCAGGCCGACCGCCGCGAGAACCTGATCGAGGCCCAGCCAGCTGATCGCATTGGCGGCCCAGCCGTTCTCGGTCAGCAAGCCCTTCCAGGCGTAGACGCGCAGCAGGAACGAGGTCCAGAACGGCAGCATCACGAGCATCAGCAACGCGGGCTGCAACGTGGTCCTGGCGCGCGCCATGAAATAGGCGAACGGATAGCCGATGAAGAGACACGCGACGGTTGTGACGGCGGCGTACTTCAGGCTCGACAAATAAGTCGAGAAGTACAGGTCGTCCTGCACCAGCAGCAGGTAGTTCACGAACTTGAGGTTGAACGCGATCGACCCGTCCTGAAGGCGCACCAGATCCTGGAACGTCGCGCCGTCCATTTCGGACACGCTGATCTTCATCACGACCAGGAACGGCAGCAGGAAGAACACCAGCAGCCAAAGATATGGGATCGCGATCACCGCCGCCCGTCCGCGGCGCAGGCGCCGGCGCAACGATCGCTTTGTCATGACGTCAGCACCACCGGCGAGAGGGTGGACCAACTGGCCCACGCCTCGTCACCCCAGGTCAGCTGGCCGCCGCGCTCGCGCTCGGTGTTGCTCTGGCTGACCTTCAGCACCGCGCCGCTCGGCAGTGCAAGGTGATAGACCGTGAAGCTGCCGAAGTACGACATCTCGCTGACGGTGCCGCGGACCCGGTTGAAGGTGGGGTCGGGCAGGCCGTCCGCAGTCTCCGGCGCGGTGCGGCCGATGCGGATCTTCTCGGGCCGCAGCGCGACCGTGACCGCCATCCCGAGGGTGCCGGTGATGCCGTGGCCGATGTAGTGGCGGCAGTCGGCGCACTCGACCACCACGTGGCCGGGCTCGTCCTGGACCACCAGCCGGCCGTCCAGCAGGTTGACGTTGCCGATGAAGTCGGCGACGAAGCGATTGGCCGGCGTCTCGTAGATCTCGCCCGGTGCGCCGACCTGCAGCAGGCGGCCTTCGCTCATCACCGCGATGCGCGAGGCCATCGTCATCGCCTCCTCCTGGTCGTGCGTGACCATCACGCAGGTGACGCCGACGTCCTCGATGATGTGGGCGAGCTCGATCTGGGTCTCTTCGCGCAGCTTCTTGTCGAGCGCACCGAGCGGCTCGTCGAGGAGCAGGAGTTGCGGCTTCTTCGCGAGGCTGCGGGCCAGCGCGACGCGCTGCTGCTGGCCGCCCGACAGCTGATGGGGCTTGCGCTTCGCGAAGGCGGTCAGCTGCACGAGTTTGAGCATCGCCTCGACGCGTTGGTTCATGTCTTCCGCCGGCATGCGTGCGCGGCGCAGGCCGAACGCAATGTTGTCCCAGACCGTCAGGTGCGGGAACAGCGCGTAGCTCTGGAACATCATGTTGAGCGGCCGCTCGTACGGCGGCAGCCCGGCGAGATCGTGGCCGTCAAGCGTGATCGTGCCGGAGGTCGGCGTCTCGAAGCCGGCCAGCATCCGCAGCAAGGTCGTCTTGCCGCAGCCCGACGAACCGAGGAGCGCGAACACCTCGCCCTTCGCGATGTCGATGCTGACGTGGTCGACGGCGCGGTGGCCGTCGAAGTCCTTGACGATGTCGTGAATCTGGAGAAACGGCGCGGGCTGCATCGGGTCGAGGAGGGCGCAAAGCCCGCCATTGTCCATGGCCTCGTGCAGCCGACAACCGGATGCACCGCGTCGCCCCGCAGAGGCGTCGTCAGCTGCCCACACCCGGCCGCCTCTGCGGCCGGTTCAGGCGATCAGGAAGACTTCAGGCGATGGTCTCGAACACGTCGGCGAGGGTGCCGACGATCTGGTCGATGTGAGCCTTCTCGACGATCAGCGGCGGCGAAAGCGCGATCGTGTCGCCGGTGGTGCGGATCAGCAGACCGCGCTCCCACGCGGCCAGCATCGCCTCGAAGCCGCGCTTGCCCGGCTCGCCGGCCCGCGGCGCCAGCTCGATCGCGCCGACCAGACCTATGTTGCGGATGTCGATGACGTGCGGCGACTCGCGCAGCGTGTGCAGCGCCTGCTCCAGCACCGGCTCCATCTGCCGGGCTCGCGTCAGCAAGCCTTCCTCGGCATAGGTGTCGAGCGTGCCGAGCGAAGCCGCGCAGGCCAGCGGGTGCCCCGAGTAGGTGTAGCCGTGCGGGAACTCGATCACGTGCTCCGGACCGTTCATGAAGACGTCGTGGATCATCGACTTGGCGAACACGGCGCCCATCGGCACCGCGCCATTGGTGATGCCCTTGGCGACGGTCATCAGGTCCGGCGTCACGTTGAAGCGGGTCGCCGCGAACGGGGCGCCGAGGCGGCCGAATCCGGTGATGACTTCGTCGAAGATCAGCAGGATGCCGTGCTTGTCGCAGATCGAGCGCAGGCGCTCGAGGTAGCCCTTCGGCGGGATCAGCACACCGGTCGAGCCGGCAACCGGCTCGACGATGACCGCGGCGATCGTCGACGCGTCGTGCAGGGCCACCATGCGCTCGAGGTCCTCGGCCAGTTCGGCACCATGCTCGGGCATGCCGCGCGAGAACGCGTTGCGAGCCAGGTCGTGGGTGTGGCGCAGGTGGTCGACGCCGGCCATCAACGGTCCGAAGGTCTTGCGGTTGCCGACCATGCCGCCGACCGAGATGCCGCCGAAGTTGACGCCGTGATAGCCGCGCTCGCGTCCGATCAACCGGGTGCGGGCGCCTTCGCCGCGCGCGCGGTGGTAGGCGATCGCCATCTTCAGCGCCGACTCGACCGCCTCGGAACCGGAGTTCGTGTAGAAGACCTTGTCGAGGCCCTTCGGCGTCAGCTTGACAAGGCGTTCGGCCAGCTCGAATTGCTTCGGGTGGCCCATGTTGAACGGCGGCGCGAAGTCCATCTCCGCAGCCTGATCGGCTATCGCACGGACGATGCGCGGCCGCGCATGACCGGCGTTGACACACCACAGTCCCGCGCATGCATCGAGGATCTCGCGACCTTCCGGGGTCCAGTAGTGCATGCCGGAAGCCTTCGCCAGCAAGCGCGGCTTGTGCTTGAACTGCCGGTTTGCGGTGAACGGCATCCAGTAGGCCTCGAGCGAGGTTGCCTTGGCTGCTGTGCGCGATGTGTCGTTGGCCGCCACGGTGGCAGGTTCGAGGTCTTTGTACATGGTGGTCTCCTTGGGGCGCCGGGCGGCGTCGGGCGTGCCTGTTGGGCATCCCCGCAAGGTTAATCGAAGTCGCGCGGATTGCCGCCTGTACGCAATCCGCTGACGCCGCACAACTTTCACAATCAGGGTTTTGCTTTTCGCAATGCGCAATTAAGCGTTGCTGCACCGCGCAAATATTTCTCATTCCAAAAAATGGACTGCCATATCGTGAGATAATTACCTAACTCCTTGTCATCGCTACGAATTTGCAGCGTCGCTTTTGTGGGAAGGAAGTCGTCGGCGGGGCCTTGGACCATTAGGCTTTGTGCACCGGGATTTCTTCGACGTGCCTCTTCTCTTCATTCACAGGAGCCTCCAATGACCTCACCGACTCGCGATCAACAGATCGCCGCCCTTCAAAAGGACTGGACCGAGAACCCGCGCTGGAAAGGCGTGACCCGCAGCTATTCGGCGGCCGACGTCGTCCGCCTTCGCGGCTCGGTGCCGATCGAGCACACGCTCGCCAAGCGCGGCTGCGAGAAGCTCTGGAACCTCGTCAATACCGAGCCATTCGTCAACACGCTCGGCGCGCTGACCGGCAACCAGGCGCTGCAGCAGGTCAAAGCCGGTCTGAAGGCGATCTACCTGTCGGGTTGGCAGGTGGCCGGCGACGCCAACATCGC
>Ga0207691_10003391_pt1 | contig 15494 bp, 13 predicted proteins | sample KBSM13metaG_FD_184327 | JGI IMG/M metagenome (GOLD analysis project Ga0207691, IMG submission 184327) | Miscanthus rhizosphere microbial communities from Kellogg Biological Station, Michigan, USA - KBS M1-3 metaG (SPAdes) (version 2) | ecosystem: Host-associated > Plants > Roots > Rhizosphere >... | reverse complement strand
AAAAGTTAATATTCTCATTTCCACATTACGAAAAAATATATATTATCAGTAATGAATTTAAAACGTTTTTTTTGCAAGTTGCTGGATTATCTTTAATTTCAGTCCCACAAGACAATATTTCTAAGGAATCTGATATAATAATGGGCAACTTAGACCAATACATGCTTGAAGAACCGATTGATGATATTTTTCAAGTGCTCATACAAAATTATATACGATCACAGTTTTTTTATTTTCTACATCAATCACTACTGGCCGAACATGCTGCTCGTTTTGCTGCTATGGATAGCGCAACAAGAAATGCTCAACAAGTTTTAGAAGAAACAAAAACATTATTTAATAAATTACGACAAACAAAAATTACAACCGAAGTTACTGAACTTTCTTCACATTTTTAAAAAATTCATGATAATAATCAATTTTGCAAATATGGCTCCAGTAAATAAAATTGTTTCCAAGTATTTTATCCATTTCACAACCTTAACTTTTCATTAAACCAAACTTTTCAAATGCGTTTGCCCCGCCTCCTATGATAAAATATTTGAACCAGGCTCAACAGCCAACTGAAAACGATCATTTTTTATAAAATTTTTTAAAAGCAGTGAAATTAAAAAATTCCGCGCAAGAGACCCTGTTCCTCCGTGTTTACAAGACGTACCCGCATCAGGACCAATTGGCATAAATGAAACAATTTTATTTTTCCTTAAATTAATCAGTCCCGAGCTTTCTTCTTTTATTTCAAGAAATGTTTTTTCTGTACGTGCTATATCCAAACAAGGTTGAATAAGCTTTTGAAGTTGAACTAAATCAGCTTTTTCATCAAAAACAAAGCCATCTTCGCTTTCATCGCCAATAGGCATAAATTTTTTATATTTATAAAGATATGAATTATCATCGCCTGAAATAGCTTGCGGAGGAGCAATAATGGAACTTTCCGCGGCATTACTATAATTGAAAAGTAAAGATAAAAATAACACAAAATAAAACATATTAACTTTCATAAAAATACTTCTAATAACAATTTTAATATCTTTTGCAGAAAAATATAATATTTAAAATCAGCAATTTTCTTGCAAAATGACAACAGTTTCGTCATAATGAGTCTCAAAATGACAAAAGCGGCGTCATTTTGCATAAATAAAGATAAGCACGAGAAAAATATGGATTTTAGATATATAAAACGTTTTTTTGCTGAAACCAGCGATAGCTATTTTTTATTCGGCCCCCGGGGGACTGGAAAATCTACCATGACTAAAAATAACCATCCCGATGCTCTTTTTTTTGATTTGAGGTTGCCAGAAACACGTTATAAATTACTAGCAAACCCAGATTTTTTAAAAGAAGTTGTGCTAGCTCAACCTTCAGGAAAAACTATTGTTATTGATGAGATTCAAAAAATACCACAACTACTTTCAATTGTTCATTTTTTGATAGAAAAAAAACAAAATTGGCAATTTATTTTAACAGGCTCGAGCGCACGAAAATTAAAACGAAAGGGCGTAGATTTACTCGGTGGTCGGGCACTGAAAAAAATAATGCATCCTTTTATGGCGGCCGAGCTCCAACACTTATTTGATTTTGAAGATGTATTGCTATATGGTTTATTACCGCTTCGATTTGGCAAAAACGAGGCACAAGAAACATTAAAAGCGTATATTAGCCTCTATTTGGAAGAAGAAGTAAAAGCAGAAGGGTTAGCACGAAATTACGATTTATTTGCCCGATTTTTACAAGTCATGGCATTTTCTCACGGATCAATTTTAAATGTTTCAAATATTTCTCGTGAGTGTTTTGTCAAAAGAACCACCGTTTCTGAATGGATATCAATTTTAGAGGATTTATTAATTGCTTATGAACTTACTATTTTCACCCGTAAAGCAAAAAAAGAACTTTCAGCGCACCCAAAATTTTACTTTTTTGACGTTGGTGTTTACCGCACACTACGATACATGTCACTCAAAGATAACGAAAAGGAAATTGAAGGAATTGCGCTTGAAGGATTAATTTTACAGCATTTAGTTGCTTGGCGCGATTATACAAAAAGCCGTCATGAAATTAATTTTTGGCGCACAAGATCCGGCACGGAAGTTGATTTTATTGTCCACGGAGAACTGGGTTTTTGGGCAATTGAAGTTAAAAATTCTACTACAATTCGACCGGATGATGTACGTGGACTTTCAGCATTTGCAGAAGATTACCCCGAAGCAAAACTTATTTTAATCTATCGCGGCAAAGAACGAATGTTAAAAAAAAATATTTTGTGTATTCCTGCGCAAGAATTTTTATTATCATTACTACCAAATAAAGAAATTATCTAGAAGTGGATTTTTGATTTTACCTTTTCTAATCAAATTTTAATTCTTTCGCGTTTTTGAAATTTCTATTATTAATTTTAAGCTATTTAATACAAAATTACAATAATTGGGTAAACTTTGTTTTATTTCTATAGTGCTTAAAAATTATGCATTAAAGAACTTCATTGAAAAATCAAGAATTGATTTTATTCTTATGCTCATTCCAAAGATTTTTAATAAATGGCCATGAAAGCACTCCCAAAACCCCCAAAACGCAACAAACTCCAACAACGCGCATTGTTAAAGGTAATTTATCTTTCTTGCCTTGCACGTTTGTTTCTTTGTGACCCGTTCCCGAAATATCTTTTGTTATTTTCTTGTTTTTATCACCATCAGATCCAGTATTATAGCCTTTATTTACATTAATAGATTGATTGTTTTCCTCTATTTTTTTAAAGAATTTTCCTAAAAATTCATTAGTATTATTACTTTGTTGCAAATGATAAAAAAGACTGTCTTCGATTATTTTCCCAAGATTTGTATGTTTTAAATATTTAATAATATCATCTGAAACCGAAAAATGCTGCGAAGAAGAATCGTTATTAAAATTTTTATACGTACGCGATGACTGAATTTTATCTTCCCAAAATGAAATTTCATAAGTAACATTGGTTTTTGGATTTGTTATTGCAAGATAACGACATGCATCAAACGTCCTCGCATCTTTAACACTTGAAACAACATCAAAACAAAGGAGCACAATATTACCTTTTTTATCAATATGAACAAACAAACAACCATTTTGATTCAAGTTTTTAACTATTTTTTTATAATCGTTATCTGGTAAATTCTCATCAATACACATAAAAAAATCGATCGCTTGATTTTTTTTGCTGTCGTCAAAATTATTTTTTGGTAGCAAATCTAAATCTTCTTGGTCATCAAATAATTCATCATTATTGTTTTTTCCAAAAGATTCTGATGTGTACAATGCTGCATCTTGACTAGCTTTTAAAGAAGATTGTAAAAGATAGGCCGCAACGTTGGTCAACCTTTGATCATTTTCTACATATGAATTTACAAAAAAATGTTTTACTGATTGATATTTTTCATCTCGCAATACATCTCTTAAAATTCTTATTGCAGGTTCAACCGAACAAACACCATAAGAAACCGAAAAAACATTATGACTAAAATTTAAACCACTTTCAGGTTTTAAAAGAGAAGTATTTATTCTGTCATACATGAAATCCAGAGGTTCTTTTAAGCTATCATTTTGATCTGGCAATTTAAGCATGTGATAAATATGATTTGGTGACTTGCTTTTTCTTAATTTTTCAAATAGCTCCTCAAGTTCCTCATTTGATTCACCATTTGGCAAAACCACATCGGTCCAGTAACTAATTTTTCCGAGATCGTTTTTTATACGAAAAAGCTGATCATTTTCCCTTCGTGATATGCTCATTTCTGGTATTTGGCAAATGATTTTTCCCACCAAATATGGTAAGGTCTTTAAATTATTCTCAGCAGATTTGCCAGCTCCAATAATTCCACTTTCCCCACTATCTTCATCTGATATGATTTTAATATCTGATCCATAAGAAACAAAAATTAAAAAAAAATTCAGAAAAATCAATGTTTTTTTCATTTTATTTTATTTCCTTCAAAAATTCAATTAGCAATCGAACACCAACACCTGTTGCACCGGGAACATAATATGGAATTCCTGGAACATCAAATGCAGAACCTGCAATATCCAAATGTGCCCACGGTGTTTCTCCAACAAAATACTCAAGAAAATGTGCTGCCGTGGTCCCGCCAGCTTTTACACGAGAATCTCCAATATTACAAATATCAGCAATATTTGATTTTATTGCTTTTCGGTAATCTTCTCCCATTGGCAACCGCCAAACATAATCACCCGATTTTTGTCCCGCATTTTCTAAATTTTCTGCTAATTTTTCGTTTGTCGTAAATAATCCGGTATAAAATGGTCCAAGCGCATGCGCACAAGCACCAGTCAATGTTGCAAGATCAATTACTAATTCAGGATTATAATTTTTTACACCATACGATAATGCATCAGCTAAAATTAGTCTTCCTTCTGCATCAGTATTTTTTACTTCTGCTGTTTTTCCGTTATAAAATCTCAAAACATCGCCAGGTTTTGTTGCCGTGCCACTTGGCATATTTTCAGTTAATGGCGCAAGAGCAACAATATGAATCGGCAAACTTAATCTTGTAGCAGCAGAAATTGCCATAATAACCGCCGCCGCACCTGCCATATCGTCTTTCATTGTTTCCATTGATTGTGCTGGTTTTATACTTAATCCGCCAGAATCAAAGGTAATGCCTTTTCCAACAAGTAAAATCGGTTGTTTGTTTTTTGCGTTTTCCGGTTTATATTCCATTTTTATAAAACGCGGTTCTTCCAGCGATCCACGCGCGACTCCTAGTAAACCACCCATTTTAAAATTTTTAATTTGTTCTAAATTATATTCCTGGTAAGAAATATTATCACGCTGTGCGATTTCTTTCGCATGTTTTGCTACAATAATTGGTGTCATATGAGATGGCGGCGTGTCGACAAAATAACGAGCTTCGTTAACCGACTCTCCAATAATTTCGCCTTCGAGCAAACCTTTTTCGATTTCATTTTTATGTTGATTTTCTGTTACTAAAACAACGTGCGCAAATCTTTTTTGCTTTGAGCCGTCACTGGTTAAAAAATCATCATGTTTATAACAGGTCATTTGCGTAATTATTGCCGTTTCTTTGCCAAGTTCGTAGGTGGAATTTAAAAAATCTTCTGCCATTAATAAAGAAAGAACTAAAGATTGTGCGCCATACGAAAGTGCACTACGAATCGCAGTTGCCAAAGCTCGTCTATAATTTTCAACAAAATTCTCTTTTTTCGCTCCAAGACCAACTAAAATACAAATTTCATGACCTTGATTAACCGAAATTGGCAACGCAACCATTTCAGACAATTTTGCGTTAAATCCACGCTTTTCTAAAAGAATTTCGATGTGAGGGTATATTGTTTTTAGTTCAGTTAAATGTAAATTTCTACTAAAATCTTCATGGGTAAAAAATCCCGATTTTTGTTCTAAAAAAATAATATATGCATCAGCTTTTTCTTTAAAAATATTTTGCTGCGTACTGATTTTAAATTCTGTTTTCATTCAAGATCCTTAATAAAAATATTTTATTGACTTTTCGATGACAACCAATGATCAAATTTCCCTGTTTTAATTAAATAGCCTATAAATCCAATTGCCGCAAGCACAAAAATAAAACCACCGATTTTAAATATTTTACTATTGCCGCCTTCAGTGCTATTTTTTGATTGATTGTATTTAACTTGCGCCGTTGTTTCAAATTCATTTTCGACAACAATCTCATCAAGTTCAGTTGTAAGTATATTGTTATTATCTTGATCATAAAAACAATACATAAACTTATTCAAATCAATCCAAACAATTTTACACGTATCCACCTCATACTCGGTTATATTGCCACGAATAACTAAATTTCCGTTTTGATTTTGCGGTTTAGGGTCTCGCCGCCTGTTCCAGGTGTTTATTTGTATATCATACCCAGCTTTTTTTAATGCATCTTCTATTTCTTTAATAATTATAAATTTTTCGTTTTCCCCGTAAAGTTTATGCATTTGTACTTCTATTTGTTCTTTATGTATAACTTGTAATCGTATGAATTCAGAAGATTTATAATCATCTTTATACGTTATATCATTTAAAATAAAGTCTATATTGATCTCTGAGCATTGGGTACTTGCAAATGGAACACCCTCAACTAAACTAAATTTAAAATCTATTATACTACTAAATTTTTCTTTTATTTTTTTTTCAAGATCATGATTTAAACAACCTATTTCAGTGGCACTACGGTCAACATCTTTTTTAAGAATTTCTGTCTTGGTATTTGTTTCTATAACACGAATTGTTTTTGTATCAACTTTTTTTGTGTCACTAGAATAAGCTCCATTGTTAAAAATAAAAACAAAAGCAAAAACAACTATTAATATTTTATTAATTTTTAACAATTTTATTACCCCCGAGAGCAAATTTCCCTGTTTTAATTAAATAGCCTATAAATCCAATTGCCGCAATAACAAAAATAAAACCACCGATTTTAAACATTATATTATTATTTTTGTTATCAATTTTAGTTTCAGCGCCCTCGTTTTCGTTTTTGGTTTTCTCGTTGGTAGTAACCACATTTTTAACTTGCTTTTTGACAACAACCTCATCAAGCTGGGTTAATACCAAAACATTATTTTTACTATCACAAAAATTATAATATGTATGATTTTTAAGCCAAGCAATTTTATATTTAGAGATATGGTGCTCTGATTCATTATGGAGAGACCTATTATAAATAGATTTACCGCCTTCATTATCAAATACAATGTCTATGGGATTTGTTATTTCTATCTTTTTATCAATTTCTTTTTGATTAAGTATATTTTGTATTTCTTCAATGATTATAAATTTATATCCATAAAAATCATGAAGAGGCACAGAAATTTGTTTTTGTTCTTGATAAATTTGCAACGATATAAAATTCTGAGGAATATAACTACTTTTATACTCTATGTTATTTAAAGTCAACCTTCCTTTTACAGGGTCCCTTGTATCATTTCTTGAAAAACCGTCCATCCAAATATCAATTTTAAATTCAACCTTTTTGATATTCAAATCTTGAGCTTTTATTGCCTCACTTACTCTATGATCAAAAGCGTTGGGATTGTTTGTGCCGAAAGGCACTTCATCCTCCTCGTAGATTTTTGTTTGACTGGATCCATAGAAAATTTCCACTTTTTTCTTATTTTTGTTTTGTTGATTAGAAGCGTGTGTTAGAAAAAAAGTTAAAATCAATACTAACATTTTATTAATTTTCATAAAATTCATCAATATGCCCGTGCAGCTATAATTTCATGATTACTTTTCTCATTGCATACAAAACAATTATTACTTTGTACTGCATCGGCAACGATGCATCGTATTGATGCCTTATGTTCCTTCAATTTTTCCTCACATGAACTTTTGCCGCACCAGTTTGTCTTAGCCGATCGATTATTTTCTATAATTTCTATAAAATCATTAAGTGTTTTTGTCGTGCCTAGTAATTCTTTTTCTCTTTTTTTTGCTTGAGAAAATAAAAGTTCTTGAATATTTTTTAGCAAAAAATCAATATTTTTTGCTGCATCAGATCGAGAAATTATTTGTTTTTCATTATTAACGCGATTAACACAAGTAAGTGTGTTTTTTTCACATTCTTGAGCGCCAATTTCTATTCTTAAAGGCACTCCTCTTAATTCCCAATGATAAAATTTTGTTCCCGGTGTATTATGCTGATCTTCATCTAAATGACATAAAATATTTTGATTTTTTAGTTCTTGATGTAATTTTTTTGCATAATCCATTATTTCTGCTTCATTTGCGTTTTTTTTAATAATTGGAATAATAACAACTTGGATTGGTGCAATTTTTGGCGGAATAATTAATCCTTTTTGATCACCGTGCATCATAACCATTGCGCCAATTAAACGGGTCGTAACTCCCCAGCTGGTTAAATATGGATAAGAAAGATTTCCTTCTTTATCTTGGAATTTCATATCAAAAGCATGCGCAAAATTCTGAGATAAATAATGAGAAGTTCCCATTTGCAAAGCCTTTCCATCGGGCATAATTCCTTCAAATGTTTTGGTCATGACCGCACCAGGAAATTTTTCTTTTTCGGTCTTTTTTCCCATAATTATAGGAATTGCCAAAAATCCTTCAATTAATTTTTGATATTCCAAAACCATCAAATCAACCTCTTCCAGCGCCTCTTTTTCAGTTGCGTGTGCCGTATGTCCTTCCTGCCAAAAAAACTCAGTTGTTCTTAAAAAGGGTCGGGGGCGCATTTCCCAACGAACAACAGAACACCATTGATTAATTTTTAAAGGTAAATCACGCCATGATTTTATCCACCGAGAAAACATATGATGAATAATAGTTTCTGAAGTTGGCCGGACAATAAGCGGTTCTTCCAAATCTTTACCGCCAGCATGAGTTACAACGGCAAATTCTGGAGAAAATCCGGCAACATGTTCTTTTTCTTTTTCTAAAAATGATTTTGGGATAAAAAGAGGAAATAATGCATTACGATGCCCCGTTTCTTTTATTTGTTTATCTAAAACATTCTGGATTTGTTCCCAGATTGCAGTTCCATACGGCATTACCACCATGGTTCCGCGCACAGGAGAATGATCCACGAGCTGTGCTTTATAAATTACTTCGTTATACCACTCAGAAAAATTATTTTTAATATCCGGCAAATGATTATGCATATTTTCAAAAAACCCCAAAATATATCGATACTTTTAGAATATCGTAAAAAGTAAAAGTTGAAAAGTTTAATCATTTTTCTGCAAACGCTTCGCTAAATATTTTATCAAAGTTGTTTTTCGTTTCTTGAAGTAATTCTTTAACGTCCATAAATCGTTCTTTTCTTTTTTCTTTTTCATCAAATTTTATGCATTGATCGCATATTTTTATCGTAACATCTTGTGTTTTACTGATTGCTTCTCTTGTTTCTTTGATGAATTGTTTTACTAATTCTGGGTTTGTACCATTTAAATAATTCTCCCAAATACCATTATACACACGCCCAATTATATTATAAACACAAAAACGATACCATGTGGCCGAGCAAAGCTCCACCTTAGAAGTTATTAATTTATCCATTTTTTTGACTAATTGGTGATCAATTTTCGTATTTTCTTCAAAACACACTCTATACACTTCTAAAAGACTTTTATTTAATTTTTTTATTTTTATTAAAAATTGCTGTCTTATGTTGGGATCAGCATGTTTTTGTAAATTCCAAATTTGTGTTTTTTTCCGTGCTTCATTATTATCTGAATTATAATCTTTAGCTAGACGCAATGGCCCATCGTACACAATTGATTTCATAGAATTTTTACATTTTCTTAATAATTGCTCTCTATTGCTTTTTTCTTTGGTTTCTCGCCTCTTTTTGCCTAATTTTCGCAAGCAAAAAAATCCACTGCTCATTAATGTTGCAGTCGCAAGTAAAACAATCTTTTTATCCACAAATACTTTTACGTTTATTTTTCCTTCAGTTTTCAGGAATTCATCTAATAAAGGTGCAAAAAATAGAGTAAATAATAATAAATACATAAATTTCCTTCACGTAGGGTATATCCTGATTATTTTAAGTATTGCAAATTTTAATTTAAGCGCATACCTAATTTTACTTTTATTGCATTTATAATTTATTATAATATATAATTGTAAATAATTATGATGTTTTTTTGGGGATATTGAAAAAATGACAAAGGCAAAAATTATCACAATATCTATTTTTTTAGTCCTATTTAATTATGTAGATGGGATGATTTGGCGAATCCAACGGTACTTTCCTTCAAAAACAATAAAACAAACAAAGCCATATAAAAAATCATTGGGGAAGCAATCTAAAAAAGTTTTTTCTCCAAAAAAAATAGATAAAAAATTTTATACAACGCAGCAAAATTCACCAGAAAAAGGATCTTTTTGGCAAAGTGTTAAAAATTGGATTGGTCGGAATTGGTATGGAAAAGAAGGTGAAACTAATTTCAAATCATTTGAAAATGCAAATCAATATCAAAATAAAAAAAAACAGAAATTATACGAGAGGCATCTAAATTTATTAAATTCCATGGATTTAATAGAAGCAAAAGAAGCAAAAAAAATCCATAAGAAGCTTTTTGATGAAATGATTAAAACTGTTGAGCATAACGGAATAGCGCTTGTGTCTATTCTTCCAGTACAAAAATTAATAGAAATGCAGATGGATGCAGCAACACAAGGACTTGATTTTAAAAAAAATGCAAAACAGTTATACGAATTAAGCACATTTGAACTAAATTGGAAAGAGGCATTATTTACGATTGAACAAAATGGGAAAGTAACAAGTATTATAGCAGATTTGCTTGACAAATATTCAAATCATAATCAAGAACAAAATCATCGAGTGATTCATGAATACCTCATCAAAAAAATGACAAAAAAATATAATCTAGATTTCGCGCGATTCTCGCCGAACGAAGGCCCATTTCTTAAAAAAATATACGCTATTATCGAAAAGTATAGCGATAATTATCAAGAACCCGTTTTGTTAAAACTTTTTGGCACACAACATCTATCAATTATGGGAAAAATATTCACGAAAGCCTTTCGATCTAAAACATTTATTGTCGATAAACGCACTTTTTCTAAAGATATTACGCTAAGTACTACAGTTATAAAAGATTATATTAATACAGAAAAACCTGTTATGCGCATGGAAACGGAACTTTTTAATGTGCATAATATTAATTTCGAAAAAATCTTTAATGAAATCGATAGAGAAATTGAAGAACTCATGAAAAATTACGGATTCAAAAAAGCACAACAGGAGGCAGAAAAAAACTCCTCAAATCGACAAAAGGCTTTTGAGGAAGAATTCAAAAAACAACAACAAAATAAACAATATCAAGAATATCAACAAAGATATCAACAAGCACAGCAATCTTCAACTACAGCAAAAACAGACGCGCTCAGGGAATTAGAACTGCCGCAAAACCCAATGCCTACTCTTGACCAAGTTAAAGCCGCATACAGAAAGCTTGCAAAAATCAATCATCCCGATAATTTTCAAAGTATTGACGAGAAAAATAAGGCTCACGAAAAGATGTTGAGACTTCGCAGAGCATTAGAAGAATTATTAGGGTCACTTTTTGGAAGAAAAAAATAAACAATTATTTCATTGTGATTTTCAGCTATTTTGTACTATATGTTAAGTCATTTAGCGTTTAGTTGCGCTAAGTGTTAAAACGAGTTAACATATAGTACAAATCTAGAAAGTTGAAAAAATGATTATAAAAAGGCCCTTTTGGCAAGAATTAATAGAAAAAATGTGGCAAGAACGCAATATTATTTGGTTAATGGGGGTGCGGCGGGTTGGCAAAACATCTTTATGCAAAAGTCTTAGTAATATCGAATATTTTGATTGTGAAATGCCCCGCATTCGTCAAATGCTTGAAGATCCAGAAAGTTTCTTGCAAAATTTCAAAGGAAAAAGAATTGTTCTTGATGAAATACATCGTTTAAACAATCCCTCAGAAATTTTAAAAATAGCTGCTGATCATTATTCTGAAGTTAAAATTATTGCAACCGGTTCTTCAACTCTTGGAGCATCAAAAAAATTTAAAGATACATTAACAGGCAGAAAAAGAGAAATATGGCTCACGCCCCTATTACTTGAAGAAAATGAAAATTTTGGCAATTTTGCTTTATCACACCGTTTTTTATTTGGAGGTTTGCCTTCATTTTTTGTTGCAAAAAACTTGCCCGAACGAGATTTTAATGAATGGGTTGATGCGTTTTGGGCAAAAGATATTCAAGACATGTTTAGTGTAGGCAAAAAACATTCATTCCAAAAATTCACAGAACTTTTACTTGCCCAAAGTGGTGGTATTTTTGAAAGCAGTAAATTTGCCATTCCTTGTGAAGTAAGTCGTCAAACAATTAGCCATTATCTTGCAATACTCGAAGAAACATTTGTTGCTCATGTTATTCGTCCTTATTCAACACATAAAGCAACGGAAATTGTTGCTGCACCAAAAGTATACAGTTTTGATACAGGATTTACGTGTTATGCAAAAGATTGGAAAGAAATAAGAAATGAAGATAGAGGTTTGCTGTGGGAACAATGCGTACTTAATGAATTACACGCAAAATTGCAAACAAAAAAAATTAATTATTGGCGAGATAAAAGAGGACATGAAATAGATTTTGTTATTTCTCATAAAACGAATACATCAGTTACCGCAATTGAATGTAAATTTTCTACGATCAATATTGATTTTTCTTCTTTTTCTAAAAATATTGGGGTCTTTAGGAAATTGTATCCCGAAGGAAGAAATTTTATTGTTGCAAGTGATGTAACTATACCTTTTGCAAGAAAAATTGATGAGATATTATTGGAATTTGTATCGCCAGAAATGTTAATCAAAGCTCTTTTATAAATAAAAATTTCATTTTTATTTATAAAAACAATAATTCTGTTGAAAAACCAATGAAATCAATCTTGCCTTGATTTTATCTTTCTTCTCTTATATCTTTTTTTGGTAATGAAGAAAAATAAGAGTGAGTGTAGAAAAAGGAAAGAAGATAATGATTAAAAAATATGGTTTTTTAATATACACATTTGTACTCACCATGAATATATATTCAAGCAATAATGATAATAATCTTAATAAAAAAAATGATATTACAAATCAACAAACTGCTATAACCACCGGTATTTTAAAGCTCACAGAAGAATTATTTTTAAAGACGAATATTGGATTTTTTGGCAGCTGTCTTTTTTCTGGTATAGCAAGCGTTGATACTGGGGGAAATAGTATATTGTCAGCAATGGACAATACTTTTTTACCTGAAGGGTTAGTTTCTGCTGTTCAAACTGGTTTAAATGTTACGAATATATTCACTGCCATTAATGCAATTAATAGGCAACGTCAAGAAAGAATAAAACATTTTATACAGAATGCAGTTAAGGAGGGGTTTTCAAGCAATGGAACATTTATTGCCAAAATTAATACAGAGACTTTAAAAACATCCATTATGCAAACAATGCGACAAGAATACAAAACACTGTCAAAAAAAGAAATAAGCATGTGCATTATCTCATTACTTAATTCGTTTGCTTCAGGTATTTTACCTTTTTTAGCCTATAAACAAAAAACAGACAAGATGGGAAATTGGATTGGGCATTCTGTTAATTTAAATACGACCAATGCGATATTCTCATTAATAAATGTATCGATATTTACCGAGGCACTTTGTAAAAAATGTTGGTTTATAAAAGGTTATCTTAACAATTTTGAATCAAAACTTGATCTACTACTTGCTGAAAATTCTTTGAAATAAGAAAGAAAAAAATCCAGTTTTAATTTGACTTGATTTCATCTCCTTTTTCTTATATCTTTTTTTGGTAATGAAGAAAAATAAGAATGAGCGTGGGAAAAGGAAGAAAATAATGATAAAAAGATACAATTTTTTAATATGTACATTTTTGGTCAGCCTAACCACAACTACAGGCAACAAAAAAACTCAAATATTCGATATAGCAGAAACTTTGTATTGTAAGAAATATTGTGGGCCTACGTGTAATGGAGTTGTATTATATCCTGGCATGGCAACAGTTTGTTCTACCATTAATATTATACGATCATCTTTTGATGGCACTTCTTTAATTCCTACCATACAAACAGGATTAAATGTTAGTGCTCTTGTGAATGGAATTATTGCAATAAATTGCATGCGTTTCGCGAGAGAGAATAGTGTGAAGTATTTTAAAAAAATGCCATCAAAAAAAGAGAATTTTTTCAAAACGCTTTCACTGATTAGTTCCAGCGTTTCTTTATACCTTTCTTGTACCAATCAAAACCCTGATCTATATTCAACCTGTTTAAATATAGGTAATGGCGTATATTCTCTTATGAATATGGCAACAGTTACAGCAATGAGGTTACGAGATTCTTATTTTAATTCAGATCAAACAAAAAAAATTGATAGCGAAGTTTAATGACTTTATTGAATTATCTTTAGTTTTCTTGATTTAAATATTATAGCACATAACAGCTATTTTTACTATATTTTTATAATTTCTATTATGATTTAATTAATAAATAATTTGAATTAATCGATAAATCATGAGATGCTTATAACTGAAATTCAAACTATTTTTAGGAAAATATGCTGCATAGAAGAGTTATTTATATATTTTTAATTATGATCTCTTTTTATGCTGTTGCAAAACAGCAATTAAAAAAACCAATCTTTATTTTTGTTCACGGCATTTTTGATTCAAAAAAACAAGCGGAAAGATATAAGGAGATACTTGGGCAATCTGTTATTGGATTTGATTTCGACGACGCACTTTCATTTCCTTTATTACACAAACCTTTTACTACCTGTTTTGTACAAGGAGCTGAAATAGAAAAATTATCAAAAATCTACAATAGGATCGTCCACTATTTTGAATCTAAAAATATGCCGCTTCCTCCTATTGTCTTAGTGGGATTATCGCGTGGGGCCTCAGTGATCCTTAATTTTCTTGCTCTTAAAAAACCAAAATATATAAAAGCTGTCATTCTTGAATCCCCGTTTGACCATATTGAGCATCTCTTAGGGCGTGGAATTTTAAAAAAAGGATTTAATTTTTCTTATAAAATAGTAAGTTTTTTATGTTCATATATTTTTCCCTATTATAACCCAAAAGGTTTACAACCAATTTATATAATCAATCAGATAAACAAAGATATTCCTCTTTTATTTATTGCTTCAATGCGGGATCAACGAGTACCTTCTCATGCAACCATAATGCTCTATTATTTTTTAAGAAAAAATGGTCATCAGAAAATATCTTTAAAAATATTTGAAAAAGGTCGCCATGCAAAAATTCTAAGAAATAATAAAGAAGAATATAAAACTGCCGTCAAAGAATTTTTACATCAGATTTAAAATTATAGACATTTATAACTCTTACATGATATATTTATTTCAAATATAAACTCATAATGAAATATATTGAGTTTTAAAAATAATTATATAGGTAAAAAATGGCTATAATAAAAAAATTTCTACTGTGTTTTTTGTTAATATCATCTTTTACGCAAGAAATAACGAGTATGAATGTAATGCAACGTTATTTAAAACAAGGTAAAAAACCAAGTGTTTTCAAAAAACCATACAAAACATTTAAACCAATGAAACAAAAAGGCGCGGGAACATTTTCTATAAAATCACAAAGATTTTATACCACTAAAAATCCTCAAGAATCATCTTATTTTGAGCAATTCAAGAAGAAATTAGGTAATTGGTATAATGAATTATTTTATGGTGGCGGTAAAGATTTGAAAAAGAAAGAAAAACTATATAAACAACATCAACAGCTCCTTAATAAAATACATTTTAAAGACCAAGAAACGAGAAAAAAAGCAGAAATGCTGCATCAAGATTTATTTGAAAAAATGACTGAAACTATAAATCGTGGAGGAATTCCCCTGGTAACGCAAGTGTCTGCTTTAGAACTTATGTCTTTTAAATTATTTGGACAAACAAAGGATCTTAAAACAGAAAC
>Ga0207691_10003390_pt1 | contig 15496 bp, 16 predicted proteins | sample KBSM13metaG_FD_184327 | JGI IMG/M metagenome (GOLD analysis project Ga0207691, IMG submission 184327) | Miscanthus rhizosphere microbial communities from Kellogg Biological Station, Michigan, USA - KBS M1-3 metaG (SPAdes) (version 2) | ecosystem: Host-associated > Plants > Roots > Rhizosphere >... | reverse complement strand
GAATCTCGAATCTCGAATCTCTCGAATCTCTCGAATCTCGAATCTCGAATCTCGAATCTCGAATCTCGAATCTCGAATCCCGAATCTCGAATCTCGAATCTCGAATCCCTAGTCCCCAGTCCCCAGTCCCGAAAAAATCACGGCTTCCACCGATACCCCACCCCATGCACCGTCTCGATCGCATCGAAATTCGCGTCGATCGCGATGAATTTCTTGCGGATGCGCTTGATGTGCGACGTGATCGTCGCGTCGTCGACGACGACCTGGGCCTCGCGCATGAGCTGGTCACGATTCTTGACGTGCCCGGGGAAGCGCACCATGACGTGGACCATCCAGAATTCAGTCACGGTCAGCGGCACCTCGACGCCGTTCCAGGTCACGCGCATGCGCTCCGCTTCGAGCTTCAACGGGCCGTGCTCGACGATCGTCTCTTTCGCGGCCGGCCGGCTCAGCGCATCGAGCCGGCGGAACAGCGCGCTGATGCGCGCCGCGAGATGGTGCAGGCTCACGTCCTTCGTCAGGTAGTCGTCGGCGCCGAGGCGCAGGCCCGAGATCACGTCGAAATCCGAGTCGCGTGCCGTCAGGAAAATGATCGGCAGCGTCGCCGACTTCGCGCGCAGTTCGCGGCACAACTCGAAGCCGCCCTCGGGCTCGTCGCCGAGACCGACGTCGATGATGACGAGTTCGGGCAGGCGTTGCGCGAACGCGCGGCTCGCGTCCGGGCGCGACGCGTAGCCCTGCGTCGTATAGCCGATCCGGTTCAGCGCTTCGACATAGTTCGCGCGGATCGCGGGCTCATCTTCGACGATGGCAATGCTGCGGCCCATGGCTGTTTTTCCGGCAATGACGACGCGTCGAGCTTACGGTCGCGGCGCCCGCGCGGCAACGGGCCCGGCGCGATTGTCATGAGTTCGACACAAGTCATCGCCGCCTCGCCGCAATTGCGGCCGTCCGTACGCCCGGCCCGGCTCGAACATGGCGTCGCCTGATCGATTCCACCTGCATTCATCGAACAGAGCCAAGAATTCCGCTGCCGCCGGGATCGTTGCAGACAAGAAGCGGCTCATCTACAGGGAAGACCGACATGAAAACCGACCGCCCCGAAACGAATGCCGACCTGCAAGAGTCGTTCGAACCGCTGCGCACCACGTTTGCCGTTTTCGCGCTGCTGCTCGGCCTGGTAGCGGCGATGCATTTCTGACCGCGACCCGGATTGCCACCCGCCCGATCATCCGCATAGATCATCGAGACCCGACCATGGACACCTATCTGCCTGCCGATTTCCGCGAAATCCACGACGCTGCGCCGGATGACTGGCGCGACGCTTCCTCCAGCTGCCGTTCACCGGCGCGCATGCCCCACGCCGACGACGACGTCGCCGATCCGGCGGGCCTGTGCGCCGATCCGCTCTGGCGCGTGTTCTAGGTTTCCTCCGCCGCGCCGCGAGAACCGGCCCCTACTCCCCCTCCCCTGATGGTTCTCCGGCGCGGCTTTTGATTCCGTCGAAGGACGCCCGCGACGGTCGGCGATGTCGATCCGCGGCGATCAGTACCCGCGCAATCCGCGGGCGCCGACATGGGCACGGAAGTGCTCATCGTCATGCTATTATCGAGACCAGAGCAGCCGCCCGGATCTCCTTCGACCGCCCGTCGCGAGGCAGACATCTGGCGCTTGTGTTGAGTGCCCCGGCACAGTGGGCCCAGTGAACTCGATGAATGGGGACGCCTCGTGGAATTGAGAACGCATGACACGCCCGAAGGCGTGAAAGTGATCAATCTGGTTGGCCGCATGGACATCGCGGGCACGCAGGAAATCGACCTGCGCTTCACGTCGCTGGCGGCGACCCAGAAAGCATTGATCGCCGTCGACCTTTCCGAGGTATCGTTCCTCGCATCGATCGGCATGCGGACGCTGGTATCCAGCGCGCGCGCGTTGATGAACCGCGGCGGCGCGATGGCGCTCGTCAATCCCAAGGCGCTCGTCCAGCAGGCCCTCGTTGCGGCCGGAATCGATTCCCTGATACCGATCTATCCTGACGTGGACCAGGCGAGCCGCGGACTGCAGGCGGCGGCGCAGAAGTCCTGATTCCGGCGTGTCATGCCCTGGTCAGCCGCGCTGCAGATTCGCAGTGACCCCGCCGAGCTGTCGCGGCTGGCGCAGTGGCTCGAGTCCTGGGCGCAACAGCACGGCGTTGCCGAGGAGACGGCCCAGCAGGTCGACCTGTGCACGGCCGAGGCCGTGACCAATGTCATGACCCACGGCCTCGCGGATTCCACCACGCACCAGATCGAATTGCGCATCGGCCACGAAGGCGACGACGTCGTCTTCGAGATCGAGGATGATGGCGTCGCGTTCGATCCGACGCAGGCCGCGCTTCCGGAACCGGTGACGATGGACTCCGATCGCGTCGGCGGCTGGGGCATGCGCATCGTGCGCCGCCTTTCCGACGAAGTGCGCTACAGCCGCGTCAACGACCGAAATCGCCTCACCCTGGTTTTTCATCCGCGCCCGTCCGCAGCCGCATGACTCGGCGCAAGGACATTCGCAACCGGTCCCGCGCCGCACCTGTGTCGACGCGAACCCATCACCACTCGGAGACGAAGAAGATGGCAACGAACAGAAAGGCAATATCGATCGACGCCAAGGCCGCCGTCGCAGCCGCGGAAGCCATGGCTGCCGGACCGGGCGATGCTCCCGGCGTCGACAAGATCCGCGAACTGCTGTTCGGCAACCAGATGCAGGATTACGACCGCCGCTTCGCGGTCATGGAAGACCGTTTCCAGCAGCGGCTGCGCGACATCGAGGCGGAGTCGTCGAGGAGCATCATGAGCCTCGAGGCGTCGCTGAAGAAACAGCTCGAATCGATGGCTGCGCAGTTCCGCAACGACAAGGACGTGCTGGCCGAGTCGGACAAGGCGCTCGAGCGCGGCCTGCGCGAAAGCATCCAGTCGCTGGAGAAGCGCGCCGGACAGTCCGCGGATCACCTCGGCCGCACCGAGCGCGAATTCATGGAGCGGCTCGAACGGGCCACGCAGGAGCTGCGTGACGAGATGCGCAAGCGCAGCGAGGACCTGCAAGGCACGCTGCAGCGGATGTTCGCGGACCTGAGCAACGTCAAGACCGACCGCAACCTGCTCGCCGGCTTGTTCGTCGAAATCGCGCGCTGCCTGAACCAGGATGCGCCGCCGAAGGGCAACGCCAAGGGCGGTGCGGAAGGCCGCTAGCCGGAATTCAGCGCGCGACCGGGCCGGGTACGTGTCCCGCGACCGTCCCTCCGCAGCGCAGTCATCCTGATGGCGGCCATCTACCCGTCGGACGCGGACTTGCCGGTCGACGCGGACCGCAGACAGCGGCTCGCCGACCTGCTGCTGGAAGTCGCGCGCGCGATCGATCCGGACGTCGCGACCGCCCTGCCGCGACAGCTCGTTGTCGATCCGCGCCTCGACGCGGTCAAGTCGGTGATGTTGCGCACCGAACTCGACGTCCTCGAACACCTCCATCAGACGGTCGACGATCCGGAGCAACTGGCCGAAGCCGTCAGCGGCGTGTTGCCGCACGCGATTGCGCTGTCGGCGGCGCGCGACGAACGCCTCGGCCAATCGCTCGCGCCGGCCATGGAGCGCGCGACGCAGGCGTCGATCCGGCGCGATCCCGGCACGCTCGTCAACATCCTCTATCCGGTAATGGGACCAGCGATCCGCAAGGCGATCGCCGAGTCGATGAACGACAAGCTGCAGGGCCTGAACCAGGCGATGCGCCATGCGTTCTCGCTGCAGGGCCTGCGCTGGCGATTGGAGGCCCTGCGCAGCGGTAGTTCGTTTGCCGATGTCGTTCTGCGCAAGACCCTCGTGTTTCGCGTCGAGCACGTGTTCCTGATCCATCGCAAGTCCGGACTGCTGCTCGAACATGTCGCCGCAGAGGATGCGACGGCGCGCGATCCGCAGCTGGTGTCAGGCATGCTCACGGCGATCCAGGATTTCGTCCGCGATTCGTTCGACGACGCGTCGTCGGTCGAGGGCGGCGCGATCGACAGCCTGCGACTGGGCGACCTGCTGCTGTGGTGCGAGGCCGGTCCGCAGGCGTATCTGGCCGCGGTCATTCGCGGCAATCCGCCGGAAGGGCTGCGCTCGACTTTGCGCGACACGCTCGCGTCGATCCACGACGAACTGCGCAACGCGCTCGAAGACTACAACGGCGACAACGCGCCGCTCGGCGATCTGGTCTCGCGCCTGTCACCGTGCGTCAGGCAGCAGGTGCAACCGCCGGAGCGCCGGCTGTCGCCGTGGCTGTGGGCCCTGCCGCTGCTGCTGCTCGGCCTGGCCGGCTATTGGCTCGTCACGCGCTATGTCGAGAACCAGCGCATCGCCGCCTATGTCGAGACGCTGCGCGCGGAACCGGGCATCGTCGTGACGAGCGCGGAGCGCCTCGGCGGGCAGTGGCGCATCTCGGGCCTGCGCGATCCGCTCGCCGCCGACCCGCGCGAACTGCTGCAGCACACGCCGATCGATCCCGAACTCGTGATCGACCGCTGGGAACCGTATGCGGCCCTCAGCCCGGGCATCGTGCTCAAGCGCATCAAGGCGAGCCTGCCGCCGCTGCCGTCCGTGAAGTTCGCGCTGCAGGGCAATGCGATCCATGTCCGCGGCGGCGCGCCGCCGGACTGGATCGACAAGGCGCGCGCGTTCGTGCGCGCGCTGCCGGCCGGCGCGCCCGCGGTCAATCTCGCCAACATCACCGACGTCGAGGATCCGGAGTACCTCAAGCTGCGCGAGGATATCCAGGCATTGCGCATCCACTTCAATTCCGGCGCGCCCGATCCGAGTGCGGGCCAGGAAGGCGCGCTCGACCAGGTCGCAGCGAACATGAAGGCGATCATCGGCGTCGCGCGGCGCCTGGGTTTTTCGGTGCGCCTGTCGTTGACCGGGCACGCCGACGCGACCGGCAAGCAGACGAGCAACCTGGGCCTGTCGATCGCGCGCGCCGAAGTCGTGCGCTCGCTGTTGCGCTCGCGCGGCATCGCGCCGGAACTGATGTCCGTTCGCGGCACCGGCACGCTCGAACCGCTCGCCGAGGGCGAGGCCCCGGACGACATGTCCTCGAACCGCAGCGTCACCTTCACCATCACCACGAGCGAGTAAATCCCCAGTGCTGCAAAAAAAGATCTGCCTGTTGGGCGCGTTCGGCGTCGGCAAGACGAGCCTGACCCGGCGTTTCGTCGACAGCATTTTCTCCGACGCCTACCTGACGACGGTCGGCGTGAAGATCGACAAGAAATCCGTGCCGGTCGGCGACCAGACCGTCAGCCTGCTGATCTGGGACATCGCCGGCGAAGACGACGTCTCGGCAGTGCGCACGAGCTACTTGCGCGGCGCCGCCGGCTACCTGCTGGTCGTCGACGTGACGCGCGCGCAGACGCTCGATGTCGCGCAGTCGATCCGCGAACGCGTCGCCAGGGAAATCGGCGACATCCCGTTTCTGTGCCTGCTGAACAAGACCGATGTCGTCGAGTGGGACATCCCGACCGGCCGCATCGACGAGCTGCAGGCCGCGGGCTGGAACGTGCTGCATACGAGCGCGAAGACCGGCGCCGGCGTCGAGTCTGCGTTCTCCGACCTCGCCCAGCGGATTTCAAAATAAGCCATGCAGGAACTGCCGCAGCTCGTTGCCGATTCGCTGCTGCGCCTGGTCGACATGCAGCGCTTCGCCGCGCATCTGGTCATCGATGAGGCGCAGGTGCTCGTACGCAGCGGCGGGCATCTCGACCACTACGGCCTGGCCGAACTCGAGATCGGCGCGACCGCGACCGAGCAGTTGCCGTTCATGGAGGGCATGCTGCCGCTCGTCGAGACGCCGTTCCTGATCCGCTCGCTCGAGATGCCGAGCGGGCGCGTCGCCGACGTGCATTTCTTCGCCGATGACGACGTCGTCTGGGTCGTGCTGCTCGACATGACCGCCGAGCACGACGAGACGCAGAAGATGCAGCAGAAAGCCTATGACATGACGCTGCTCAGCGAGCGCGAGGCGAAGCTCATTGCCGCGCTGGAAGCCGCGAATGCGGAACTCGTGCGCGCGCACCGGGAATTGGCCGAGTCGCGCGAAGAGTTGCTCGTGACGCACAACCGGCTGCAGCAGGAGCTGTACGAGGCCGAGCGCTACGTCCGCGCGAGCCTGCCCGAACCGATGAGCAAGCCGTTTGCCGTCGACTGGCTGTTCGTTCCGACGACCGAACTCGGCGGCGATTCGTTCGGCTATCACTGGCTCGACGAGTCGCACTTCGCGTTCTACCTGCTCGATGTCTGCGGCCACGGCATCGGCTCGGCGCTGCTGTCGGTCGCCGCGCACGAGACGCTGCGCTCGCAGGCACTGCCCGGTATCGATTTCCACGATCCCGCGGCGGTCCTCGGCGCGCTGAACCAGGCCTATCAGATGGATCGCCACAACGATCTGTTCTTCACGATCTGGTACGGCGTCTTCGAACTCGAGTCGCGCAACCTGCATTACGCGTCGGCCGGACATCCGGCACCGATCATCGTGACGGCGGCGGGCTCCGCCGCGGTCGAGGCGCGCGAGCTGCCGGCCAAGGGACCGGCGCTCGGGATGTTGCCGCTGGCGCGCTATCAGAGCCAGACCTGCGTGCTGCCACTATCGATGCAATTGTTCCTGTTCAGCGATGGCACGTTCGAGATCGGCCGGCCCGACGGTTCGATGCTCGAATACGAGGCGTTCCAGCAGGCTTTGTGCCGGCTCGCCGGTGACCGCTCGGCACCCCTCGAGGACTTGCTTGCGTTCGTCCGTCGCACACACGGCCAGGACACGCTGGAGGATGATTTCTCGATCGTGAGACTCGAGTTTTGACCGAGTCGCGCGCGGCGCGGCGGCGTCGTCAAGCGCCGCCGTCGTTGCCGAGATTCCCGCGCACGCTCGGTGCGTTGCTCAATACCGGCGTGTAGCCGGCCAGCACGGACGGATCCGGCGGATCGACCCGCACTATTCCCGCGACGATGTTGCTGCGCAGGATCACGAATTGCTCGACCGCGCCTTCATTGAACAGGAAACCCGCGCCGGACGCGTAGATGCGCACGTCGCCACGCAGCAGGCCCATGCGTGACGCGGCGCGGAATTCCCGCGTCAGGTAGTTGAGTATCGCCAGGTTGACCGCCGTGTCGCGGCTGTCCAGCTTCTTCCACATGCCGGCGTGGCCTAGCCGATCGCCGCGCGCATGGCGGCGACGACGGCGCGGTAATCCTCGTGGCCGAAGATCGCCGACCCCGACACGAACGTATCCGCGCCGGCGCGCGCGACTTCTGCGGCATTCTCCACTTTTACACCACCGTCCACCTCGAGCCGGATCGCCCGGCCGCTGCGATCGATGATCTCGCGCGCGCGGCGCAGCTTGTCCAGCGCAGCGGGAATGAAGCTCTGGCCGCCGAATCCGGGATTGACCGACATGATCAGGACCAGGTCGACCTTGTCGAGCACGTAGTCGAGGTGATCGAGCGGCGTGGCCGGATTGAACACGAGTCCGGCCTTGCAGCCGCTGTCGCGAATGAGGCCGAGCGTGCGATCGATGTGTTCGCTCGCCTCGGGATGAAAACTTATCAGGCTCGCGCCAGCCTTGGCGAAGTCCGGCACGATCCGGTCGACCGGCTTGACCATCAGGTGCACGTCGATCGGCGCCGTGACGCCATGCTTGCGCAGAGCCTCGCACACGAGCGGCCCGATCGTGAGGTTCGGCACGTAGTGGTTGTCCATCACGTCGAAGTGGACCCAGTCCGCGCCGGCGGCGAGGACGGCGTCGACTTCTTCGCCGAGCCTGGCAAAGTTTGCCGAAAGGATCGACGGGGCTATCACGCTCGATTGCTTCATTGCGCTTTTCCGATGTCGATGAGAAGCAAAACCCCCTTCCGCCTGCGGCACCTTCCCCCGCACGCGGGGGAAGGAAAAGAATCGCGGCTGCCAACGCACCTCTCGGGCTGACAATCGCCGGCACTCCCTTCTCCCCTCTCCCTTCTCCCCTGATTCTATTTGATCCCGCGCTGTTCGCGTATGCGATCGTACGCCGCGTTGATCTCGCGCGCGCGCTCCTCTGCGCGGCGCTTGAGCTCGGCGGGCACGTCGCCGAGCTTGTCCGGGTGATGCTGGCTCATCAGCCTGCGGTACGCATTCTTTATCTCGCGATCATTCGCGTCGCGCGTGACGCCCAGGACGGCGTACGGATCGATGCCGGGAGGTGTTTGCTGCCCCTGTTGCCGGCTGTTGCGGTAGTTGCCGTCGTGCGCGCCCTGGCCGGAACCGGCTCCATAGGCGTAGCCACGCATCGCCGCGAGCGCGGCCAGTTCGCGTTCGTGCACGCCCAGCGACGCGCACAGCTTGCGCACGAGGTCGAACTTGTTCGGCGCGAGCGGACCTTCCGCATAGACGATGTCGAGCAGCAGGTCGAGCAGCAGGAACGCCAGATCGCGGCGCCCGCCGGCCCAGGTCTTGAGTTCGACGATCGCCGCGAAGACCTCGAATCCGGGCTGCTTGCCCGCGGCGAAACGCTCGATCGCGATCGTGCGCAGTTCCGGCGACAGCTGCATGCGTGCCATCAGATTTTCGGTGGCGGCGATCTCCTGCTCGGACACGCGGCCGTCGGATTTCGCGATCGCTCCGGCCAGCGCGAACAACGGCGCGATGAATGCGCCGGAACTCGGCGGCCGCAGTACCTGCGGGCGAAACGCGCCGATGTCCCACAGGTGACCGAAGAACCCGCCGAGCACAATCGCGAACGGGTGACGGAACAGCAGGAAGCCGATCAGCGCGCCGACGATCTTGCCGACGACGCTCATGCGGATCCTTCCACCGAGCGCTGCGCGCACGCGCGCAGCGGCCACACGCAGCCGCCCGCGATCGCGTTCGCGGCCGCGAATCGGAGGCGTCGCGCCCGCGATGGCGCGCTGGAATTGAGGTGGAGGGGTGACATGCGGGTGCGCATTCTAGCAGCGCCGGCCGCAGCGATCGAACCGGCCTCGAGCGGCTACAATGCGCGCCTGACGTAAACCGAATCCAGTGGATACACCTCGTGCCGACCGTGCTGCATCAATCGAACCTGCCTGGCCTCGATCTCGTTCATCGCGGCAAGGTCCGCGACGTCTACGCGCTGTCCGCGCGCGAGTTGCTGATCGTCGCGACGGACCGGCTCAGTGCATTCGACGTCGTGCTGCCGGATCCGATTCCGGGCAAGGGCGAGATGCTCTGCCAGATTTCGAACTTCTGGTTCGCGCGGACCGCACACCTGATGCCGAATCACCTGACCGGCACGGCCGTGGCCGATGTCCTGCCGCGGGGAAGCGATGCGAACCTGTATGCGCGCCGCAGCGTCGTCGCGAAGCGCCTGAAGGCCGTGCCGGTCGAGGCGATCGCGCGCGGCTACCTGATCGGCTCGGGCTGGAAGGACTACCAGGCGACCGGCGCGCTGTGCGGAATACGCCTGCCGGCCGGCATGCGCCAGGGCGAACGGCTGCCGCAGGCGCTGTTCACGCCATCGACGAAGGCGCCGGCCGGCGCGCACGACGAGAACATCGGCTTCGATCGCGTCGTCGCGTTGATCGGCGGCGACCTGGCCGAACGCGTTCGCGCGGCGACGCTCGACATCTACGCCTTTGCGGCAGCGTATGCGGCCGAGCGCGGCATCATCATCGCCGACACGAAGTTCGAGTTTGGCACCGACGAGGACGGCGCACTGTACGTCATGGACGAGATGCTGACGCCGGATTCCTCGCGCTTCTGGCCGGCGGACCTGTACCGCGCAGGGACGAGTCCGCCAAGTTACGACAAGCAATACGTGCGCGACTATCTGGAAACGCTCGACTGGAACAAGCAGGCGCCGGGACCGAAGCTGCCACAGGCGGTCATCGACGGGACCGCGGCGAAGTATGCCGAGGCTCTCAAGCGTCTCGCAGGAATCGTCATCGCCTGACGTAGGGTGGGCCTTGGCCCACCGTTGTTTTCTTGCGCGTACGGAAAGCGGTGGGCCAAGGCCCACCCTACACATCGGCGTTTTCTTACGCACGTGAAAAACGGTGGGCCAAGGCCCACCCTGCACATCGTCGCGGTAGACTAACCGCGATGACGGGGATGCTTGCATGAATGCGATGCCCAACGACACACCCGACCCGCGCCGCGAGGTCGACCGCTGGCTCGGCAATTACAGCGAGGACCATCGCAACGCCACGAACATCGTCATCCACTGGATCTGCGTGCCGTTGATCCTGTGGACCGGCGTTGCGCTGTTGTGGGTCGTGCCGGTGCCGCCGCTGCTCGGCCGCCCGGGTTTCTGGGCCGGCATGGCGATGGTCGGCGCGCTCGCGTTCTACATGCGCCTGTCGCGGCCGCTCGGCCTGGGCATGCTCCTCGTGTTCGTCGTGCTCGGCGTCGTGACCGAGCTGGCCTATCGCACGATCGGGCCCGGCCCGCTGGCGTGGACCGCGATCGCTGTCTTCGTCGCCGCATGGGTCGCGCAATTCGTCGGTCACAAGATCGAGGGCAAGCGGCCGTCGTTTCTGACCGACCTGGGCTATCTCCTGATCGGCCCGGCCTGGCTCGTCGCGAAGCTCATGCGCCGCCTGGGCATCGCCTATTAGGCCCGGAATTCGCTCCGGCATACCGACCATCCATGGTCATCGCCGGCAATTGCCCTGCATTGCCGGCATACCGTCCATCCATGGCTCGCCGGAATTTGCTCCTGCAATTCCGGCATACCGGCCATCCGTGGCCATAAAAAAAGAGGCGCCGCAACGGCGCCTCTTTGGTGTCGCTGATTGCGGGTGCTTTAGTGCACGCCGCCCAGCATGCCGAGTATGGCGCCGCCGACCAGGAAGAACAGCACGATCGAAAGCACGATGTAGATGATGTACTGGACGAGGCTGACGAGGCACGCCTTGCCGAATCCCATCTGGCCGCCGCCGGGCTGCTTGATCATCATGTTGATGATGAACGCGTTGACGAGGAATGCGACGACGATGCCGATGAGCGATCCGGTCGATCCCATCACCATCTGCAGCACGTAGCTGACGATCGCTCCCGCAATCATGCCGGCGATGACCGTCGCGACGCAGATGCCCAGGGCGGGCTTGAAGCCGGCGGCCATCTTGGTGGCCAGTTGCACGATGAATGCACCGATGAGGATGCAGACGACAATAACGACCAATACCGTTAACAGTCCGGTAACCATGTTGTCTCCCCGCGAGTAAATGAGAATGGGCGCAATGTTTTTTTGGCGTCCATGCCTGTTCCGGGCGCGCCCTCACCCGGATCGTCCAAACCTCTGGTCTCCCACCGCCTATTTCACCACGAAACGCCAATCGTGCGCGACCGGTTCGCCACCTGTCTCGGCGGCCTAGGCTTTCTCCCTCGGCCGCAGCAGCCAGCGGCACAGCGCCGGCAGGAAAATGATCGCCGCGAGCATGTTGACCACGAACATGAAGGTCAGCAGGATGCCCATGTCGGCCTGGAACTTGAGGTCCGAGAACATCCACATCGCGACGCCGGCGGCCAGCGTCAGCGCCGTGTAGAAGATCGCGATGCCGGTCGTCTTCAGCGCGATGAAATAACTCTCGGACAGGCTGCGCTGGACGCCGCCGGCAGCGTGGCTCGCTTGCGACATGGCGCTTTCGCGCGCCGCATTCATCGCGGCGAACGCCATCGCAGCGGCATTCAGGCGACGTGACGCGACGGCCGGCGAGTCGGCGACGCCCATTTCGGTGTCGAGGCGCTGCAGTTCGCGTTCGATGTCGGCGGCCGTGATCGCGACGCCCGATGTCATCAGGTCGTACATCGGCGCAAACAGGCGATGCGCCTCTTCCTCGGGAATACCGGCGTGTTCGGCTGCGGCTTCGGCCGCGGCGGCGGCGGCTTCGGAAATGTCGGCGGCCGTGTATTCCGCGCTGAACGTCATCGCTTCGTACATGCGCGCGAACAGGTAGATCGCGTAGTCCACGCCGATGCCGACGCCGAGCGCGAGCACGGTCAGCGTGTTGACCTTCTTGCCGATACCGAGCTCGACCATGAGCGAGTGGCCGAGTTCGGTGACCAGCACCAGCGGCAGCGTGATGCACAGTGCCGCGAGCGGATTGCGGAAGCTGAGCAGGCACATCAGAAACACGGCCGCGTACAGCAGGTACAGCATCGTATGATCGACCGCGCGCACCTCGTCGTTCGTCGCGGCCATGACGCCGACGTTGCCGGTCGCAAGGCGCAGGTTGAGGCGGTCGGTGTTGTCCTTCGCGTCACCGCCCTTGGCCAGCTGCTCGCGCAAGTTGACGTTGCCGCCGGCGAACACCTTGTTCTCGTCGCGGAACTTCTTGACCGCCGCGATGACCCGATCGATCGTGGGCGCGCGATGATCGGTCAGGAACATCATGACCGGCATCGCGCTGCAGTCGGCGTTGAGCAGGCCCGAGTCGGTCTCGAAGCCCTGCGTGTCCTGGCGCAGCGTGTCGTTGTCGCGCGGCAGCACGCGCCAGCGGATGTTGCCCTCGTTCCAGCCGCCATTGACGATCTTCGCCGCGGCCGGCAGCGTGATGACCTGGGCGACACCTTCGACGTTGCGCATGGTCCAGGCGAAACGGTCGAGGGTCTCCATGACCGGATAGCTCGTCGTGCACGCGTTCGGCGCTCCTTCGGCGATCACGTTGAGAATGTCGACACCGAGCGCGAACTTGTCGCTGATCAGTTCGGCATCGCGGTTGTAGCGCGCCTCGGGACGCAGTTCGGCGACGCCCTTCTGCGCGTCACCGATCATCACGTCCTTGCCGAAATGCGCGGCGACGGCCCACGTGGCGATGCCGAGCAGGATCACGACGGCGGCCGCGAACGGGCGGCTCAGCCGGGTCAGCAGCGTCCACAGCTTGTCGAACTTGGTCAGCTGGCGCAGGCGGTAGTCGCGCTTGCGCTCGAGGTTGCGCAACTTGCAGTACGACAGCAGCACCGGCAGCAGGATCAGGTCGGTCAGCAGCGTCAGTGCGACGCCGACCGTCGCCGTGACGGCCAGCTCGAAGATGATCCGCACCGGGATGATCAGGATCGTGGCGAAGCCGATGCAACCGGCCAGCAGCGCGACGGCACCCGGAACGAGCAGCGCCTGGAAGCTGCGCCGCGCGGCGACCGGGGCGGCGACCGCGAAACGCGCGCGCGCGCGCAACTGTTCGACCGATCCCTGTTCGAGGCCGCCGAAAAATATTTCGCCGCGGAAGCGATTGATCATCTGCTCGCCGTGGCTGACTGCGATCGCGAAGATCAGGAACGGCGTGAGCATGTTCAGCGGATCGATGCCGAAGCCGAGCAGGTGCAGCACGCCGAGCATCCAGACGACGGCGACCAGCGCGCAGGCAACCGTCAGCGTGGCGAGCTTGAACGACATCGAGTACAGGAACAGCAGGATCCAGGTCAGCGCGATCGTGACCAGGAAAAACAGGACGACCGATTTCGCGCCAGCGGCGATGTCGCCTACCATCTTGGCGAAACCTATGATCGCGACGGTCGTGTGTTCGTTCTCGTACTTCTGCCGCAACGCCTCGAGCTGCCCGGCGATCTTGTTGTAGTCGACCTTGACGCCGCGCTTGGGATCCTCGGGCACGAGGTCCACCCAGATCATCGCGCCGGAAAAATCCTTGGCCACGAGGCGGCCGACGATGCTGGCCTTCTCGATGTTCGCCTTGATCGTAGCGAACTGCTCCGGCGTCGCCTTGAAGCCTTCGACGTTCGGCGTGAACGTCTGCGGAATCACGTTGCCGCCGGCGAAACCGTCCTCGACGACTTCGACGAAGCGCACGTTCGGCGTGAAGATCGAGCTGACCCGCGCGGCATCGACGCTGTCGATCGTCTTCGCGTCGCGCGTGATGTTCTCCATGGTCTGGAAGAACGGCTGGTTGAACATGTCGCCGTTCTTGTCCATGACCGCGATGAGGATGCGGTTGGCGCCGCCGAACTCCTTCTCGTAGTCGACGAACGTGCGCATGTACTCGTGCTGCAGCGGGATCATCTTCTTGAAACCCGCGTCGACGCCCAGTTGCGCCGCGCAATAGCCCATGACGACGGTGATCAGCGCGAACAGCGCGAGGACGACGCCGCGGTTGCCGAATATCACGCGCTCGGCGACGCGCTCGAAGGCGGAAGGTTCGCGCGGGCCGGTCGCGGCGCTCATGGGCGACGCGCCGGAGCAACGCCGTGCGACGCGGCGCGAGGCCGGCGCAGCTGCTGGACGGGAATTTCGCTCATTGGCGCATCCATTGGTTGATTCGGGCCGGGTCAGTTCGGCTCGACGCTGCTGACGCCGTTTTCCCCGGCCAGCAGCAGCGCGGATTTTTCGCCGCGCGGCAGTACGCTCGCGATGATGCCGGCGGACTGCTCGACGTGGCTGCGCAGCGGCTCGCCGGCACTCGCGCGCGTCAGGACGATGCCGTTCACGCCGACGATGACGGCGCCGCCGCCGTCCAGCGCCGCGCCGCCCATCAGGCTCAATTCGGTGGCCGTCTCGACCTTGGTCCAGTGCGCGCCGAGGTCTGTCGATTCGTAGGCATGTCCGCGCAGGCCGAACGCCAGTACATGATCGCCTTCGTAGCCGAGCACGCCGAACATCGAGCCGTCGTACGGCAGCTGCGAGCGTTGCCAGGTGGCGCCATTGTCGCGCGAGCCGAACGCGCTGCCGCGTTCGGCGACGATCAACAGCGCGCCGCTGCCGGTGCGCGCGATCGAATTCAGGTGTGGCGTGGCTTCCTGGCCGACCTTGAGCTCCGCCGCGCTGAAAGTCTGCTTGCCGTTGTCGGCAGCCGGGGCGTCCTCGATCTCGTCATCGCCCTTGCCGTCCGCGGCGGCCGCGGCCACGGTCATCGGCAGCCAGGTCTGGCCGCCATCGCTGGTCTGCAGCGCGAGACTGTACGCGCCGATCGCGAATCCGTGCTGCGCGTCGACGAACAGCACGTCGAGCAATGGAGCGCCCTTGGTCGGATCGCCGCCCGCGTCGCCGGCCTGCCACGGATCCTTGCGCTGGATCTGCCAGTGCTCGCCGCCGTCTGCGCTGTGCAGGATCATTCCATCGTGGCCGACGGCCCAGACCTGCGCATCGACCGCGGTGACCGCCGTGAGCGTGGCCCGCGTCGGCACCTCGACCTGACGCCAGGAGCCACCGTCGTCGGAGAGCAGGACATTGCCGCGCGCGCCGACCGCGACGAAATGTCCTGCGGTGTGCACGATGTCGAGCAGCAGCGACTTGGCGGCGAATGGGCGGATCTCCGCCGGTGCGGTGGCCGGATCGACCCAGGCAGTCGCATCCGCGGCGATCGCCGCTGCGGCAGCAAGCGTGAGCGCACAGGGCAGTATCCAGAGCCTGGCGCCCAGCAATCGGTCACGCAGAATCAAACCCCTCATCGCCGGCAGCCCCTTGCGTCCACCGCCTCGAATCATGCCACGATCGGCCGTCGAGCCGCTCGAAAAAACGAGCGGCTGGAGCCGGCCGGGC
>Ga0207691_10003387_pt1 | contig 15503 bp, 10 predicted proteins | sample KBSM13metaG_FD_184327 | JGI IMG/M metagenome (GOLD analysis project Ga0207691, IMG submission 184327) | Miscanthus rhizosphere microbial communities from Kellogg Biological Station, Michigan, USA - KBS M1-3 metaG (SPAdes) (version 2) | ecosystem: Host-associated > Plants > Roots > Rhizosphere >... | reverse complement strand
CCGAGCATCGCGCGATCGGGGCCTTCTGCTGTGGTCTCTGCACCGAAATTCGCGCGATACCACTCGACGGCCTTCGCCTGATCCGGCGCAGCGAGATGAATGTGATCGATGAGATCGGCGAAGCCGCCTTGCGCGAGCGACCACGACGGGATTGTCGCAACGATGACGAACGAGAGCAGAGCGTGTTTGAGCATTTGAGTTCCTCGCGAGGGCGATCATAGATTCTCATGGCTGCGATGGCCAGACCCGTCTTCACTCAGTCGACGACGCCGTCTTCCTTTGCGGCTTCCCGGGCTCGCGTGTCGTTCGGATACCAGTAGTGGAGGTGACAGCTCTCGCAGGCCTTGTCCACGTCTCCAAGTTTCGAAAACAGCTCCGCTTTGTCTCGTGCATCGATCGCCTTCAGCGCGAGGACAGCCGCATCCTGGAGTCGTCGTGCGCGACGGACGAATGCGTCGCGATCGTCGTCGATCAATTTCTGAATCTGCTCCGGGCCGAGCTCGACCTCCGGATATTCCGCCTTGTCACCCGGCTGGGCGACCTTGCGGCCCGGCGCCACCAGCAGGTTCGGAGCTTCGACCAGCATCAAGGCGCGACGCCGCACTTCCTTCCACTCGTCGTCGGTCTTCGGCGTCTTGTCGATGATTCCCTTTTCGTCCACGATTTCCACGATGTTCTCGAAAAGGTATTCGGCGCTGGGGTCGACCATGGCGTCCATCAGATCCTTGATCGTGGCCGATGTCGCGAGCTCAGGACCTGGGGGGCCCTGTCGACTGCATCCGCCTGCGACGCAGAGCAGCGTTGCGATCATAGCCCAGTAGGTACTCATGTCCGGATTCTCCCAGGTTGCGCGTTCGGCGCGCCTTATTATGGCAAGCGCCTTGGCACCATCGCACCACATCGAGGAGAATGCGCCACATGCGACGAATGATTACGGCAATCGTGGGGCTCTGGGCGGCAGTTCTGGTCATCGATACACGAGGCGAGGTGACGGTCATGGCCGTGCGGCTCGGCGCCAGCGACGTCGTCGCGCTCGCGAAGTTTTATGACGCGGCGTTCGGCTTGAAGGAGATCGACCGCGTCGGCAATCCCGCCACCGAGATCATCATGCGCTTCGGCGCCACCGTTGCGGAAGCTAAGGCGGGCGCCTCGCCCGAGTTCCTCGTGCAGAAGCGCGAGGGCGTTGCGAACGACCCAATGCACCACGCGATCCTCCGCGTATCTGACATCGCCGCGACGGTGGCCGCCGCGAAGGCTGCAGGCGCCAAGGTCGACCGCGACGTCGCCACTGTGACGATCGGCGGTGCGCCGATCAAGATCGCGATGCTCGTGGACCCGCAAGGCAACGCGCTCGAGATCATGGAGCTGCCCAAGGCGCTCACGCACCTGCCGCACTAAGCCGATAACTCTCCTGTTACAATAGGAAGTTCGTCACTCCTCGGAAGTCCTCAGTAAAGGCCTGTTCTCATGATTTCGGTCAGCGGTGTGTCCATGCGGTTCGGCTCGAAGGTGCTCTTCGAGGACGTGACCACGACGTTTTCCTCGGGGCGGCGCTACGGGCTCACCGGGCCCAATGGCGCGGGCAAGTCCACGTTCATGAAGCTGCTGACCGGCGATCAGCCGCCGCAGCGCGGATCGGTTACGCGTCCACCGAAGCTGGGCGTCCTGCGCCAGGACCAGTACGCCTTTGACACTTTCCGCGTGATCGACACGGCGATCATGGGAAACCAGCGCCTCTGGAACGCACTCCAGGAGCGCGACGTGCTCTACACCCGCACAGACATGTCCAACGAGGACGGCATGCGGCTGGGCGAGCTCGAGGGCATCGTCGGTGAAGAAGACGGATACACCGCCGAGAGCGACGCGGCAGTCCTGCTTCAGGGGCTCGACATCCCGAACGCATTGCACGAGAAGACGATGGCGGAGCTGCAGGGCGGACAGAAGGTGCGAGTTCTTCTGGCGCAAGCGCTCTTCGGCCATCCGGCGGCGTTGCTGCTCGACGAGCCGACGAACCACCTGGACCTGGACTCGATCCAATGGCTGGAAGAATTCCTCAACCGCTATGACGGCACGCTGATCGTCATCTCGCACGACCGCCACTTTCTGAACAACGTCTGCACGCACATCGCCGACATCGACTACGAGACGATCATCACGTATACCGGCGGCTACGACGACATGGTGCTCGCCAAGACGCAGGCGCGCGCGACTATCGAAGCGCAGAACGAGCAGCGCGAGAAGAAGATCGCGCAGCTGAACGACTTCATCGCCCGCTTCTCAGCCGGCACACGGTCCAGCCAGGTGCAGTCTCGCCGTAAGGAAGTGGAACGGCTGCAGACGACGGAGCTGGCGCGGTCCAACATCCAGCGTCCTTACATCAGGTTCAAGACGAAGCGACCGTCCGGCAAGGTGCCGCTGGAGTGCGAGGGGCTCTCCAAGGCCTTCGGCGAGCGGAAGGTGTTCTCGAAGTTCAACGCCGTCGTCAACCGCGGCGATCGGATCGTGCTCGTCGGACGCAACGGCGTGGGCAAGACGACGATGCTGAAGGCGCTGCTGGCGGATGCACCAGGCCTGCCTGCTTCGCCGGGCGATGTGGACGCGGGAACGCTGAAGTGGGGACACGAGGTCTCGATTGGTTACTTCCCGCAGGATGCGACGGGCGTCATCGAGAAGGGGCTCACGGCGGTGGAATGGCTGCACCGCTTCGATCCTGACTCGTCACGCCAGGAAATCCACGGCCTCCTCGGGCAGATGCTCTTCAGCGGCGAAGAAGGTCTCAAGCCGACCGAGGCGCTCTCCGGCGGCGAGACGGCGCGGTTGCTCTTCTGCCGCATCATGCTCGAGAAGCCCAACGTGCTCCTGCTCGACGAGCCGACGAACCACCTGGACCTGGAATCGATCAATGCGCTGAACGTGGCGCTCCAGAAGTACGAGGGGACTGTGCTCCTCGTGACGCACGATCAGGATCTGCTGGAAGAAGTCGGCACCCGCGTGTGGCTCTTCGAGGGCGGCCGCATCGTGGACTTCAAGGGCTCGTACGAGGAACTCACGTCACAGACGGCGAACGCGTAGTTCCAATCCAGACGTCCTGTTTTCCCCATCGACACTCACATCGAGGGCCCAGCAGTCACCGCGATGGACGCTCTCACCGGCGACGACGCTCACCGGCGAGGAGAAGCGCGGACAGTTGGTCACCAGCGTGTGGTACTCGCCGAATTCGCCACACGGATCGACTCCGATTGCTTCCAGGCGGCGCACGGTCTCCTCGGTCAGTGGCAGGCCCAGCCACGACCGATCGAGGGGCGGTACTCGGACTGTCACGAGCCGGGCCTCGCCGCCGAGTGTGATGAACTCGCGGACGAGTTGCGCTGTGGGCTGCGCCCACAGCGGCATGACCGGCGTGAGGCCGTGCGCGCGACACACCCGTTCGTTCCACTCACGATGTCCGTCGCCAACGATGTCGCCGAACACGACGTGCGTGACGCCTCGCTCCGGCAGGCGCGCCAGCGTCGAGATGTATTCATCAGTGTAGGTGTCCCAGCTGCACCGGGCGGAGAGCTCCTCCAGACCGAGCCGATCCGCGTGCGCCGCGATCAGTGCAGGTCGCAAGCCGTGCGAACGGCTTCGCCCGCCATCTTCGTTGAACATCGTGACCATAGAGACGATGTCGAAGTGGTGACACGCGCGCAGCAGGGCGAGGCAACAGTCCTTGCCACCGCTCCACGAGATGGCTGCCTTCGGTTTCGTCAGCGACACAACGTCAGAAACTCAAACGCGCTCCCAGTTGCGCCGTGCGTGGTGGCATCGAGGTCAGAAGACGCCCGAAGTCGGGCGACGTGATGTTGGTGTTCGGATTGTTGTAGTTGATTCGATTGAATGCGTTGAAGGCGTCCATCCGGACGTCGAGCCGAACGGTCTGGGTCAAGCGGAAGCCTTTGGTCACAGACAGGTTGACGGTCCAGTTCCCGGGGCCGCGAATGAGGCCGGGATTCGCGTCACCCGGCCGCAACGTGGCCGTGGTGATCGAGGAGACCGGCACGAGCGCGAACTGGCTGCGGTCCAGGTATAGCCGCGTGTCGCGGTAATCGTCGAGCACTGGATCGTCACCGATCAGATCGGGTCGGCTGTTGGGGATTCCCGACGGTTGTGTCACGCGCAGCGGAACGCCGGTGCGTGCCGAGAGAATGCCTGAGATCTGCCAGCCACCCAGAATCTGCGAGAGGACGGCACCGTGAGGCGAGGGCAGCTGGTAGATGGCGTCGAACGAGATGCGATGCCGCGCTTCTTGCGACAAGGGATTGCGGTCGTAAAACGGATCGAAGAAGTCCTGCGTGACGAAGTAGTCGCTGTTGACGAAGTTCGACGCGAGCGATCCGCCTTGCTCGGCGAAGCCACGGCTGTACGTGTAATGGAATCCGAGCCCGAGGTCGTCGTCGAAACGCCGCCGCACCGATGTCTGCAGCGCGTCGTAGACCATCGTCTGTTCGCTGGTGAGATAGACGCCGCTCGGTGTGCCGAGGGCCGGGTTCGGGCGCGCCCCGGTCTGCCGATCGAACGCACTGGCCAACGGACGGCTGAGCGGGAAATTCCACCCGTCCGTCCGGATGTATCCGGCCTCGGCCATCCACGCCCCGCCGAGCGATCGCTGCACGTTGATCATGCTTTGAACCGTGTATGGCGCGCGGATGTCCGGGTCGATGAGCGAGTAGATCGCCTTCTTCCCCCCGTTGTCCGCGCGAACGATATCCTGAATCTCCTCGGCGTAGTCCGGCCACTTGAGACCGCGTGCGGCCAGGTCCGTGCGGTTGTAATTGGTCGCGGCGCCGATGAACGGGTCCGCGACGTTGTTCTGGATCAGCGCGAGCATGATCGGACTGAACAGCACGCCGGTTCCACCGCGCACCACCGTCTTGCCTGCTTCATCGAGTGTCCACACGAAGCCGGCGCGCGGGCCGATGTTGAACATGTCGGGGTTATAGATGTCGTCAGGCGGTCGGGGCGGACCGAAATCCATCTTGTTGAGATCAGTCGGAGATTCGAGGTTGACGATCTCCGCGGGGCGATCGCTCGTCGCCTTCACGTGAAAGGCGGGGTAGAAATCAAAGCGCACACCCAGATTGAACACAAGCCTTTGTGTGGCGCGCCAATCGTCCTGCAGGAACACTCCGTAACTGTCGATGTGTGCATCATGCGGCGGCTGGCCGGACTGCAGGTTCATGGAGTTGGGGCGGTTCGCCAGCAGGTCGGGGATCGTCTGGAAGCTGTAGTTCGGATTCTGCGGATTGGTCTTGCTGCCACCCTCTCGCGACCATCGGAACCCTGCCTTGAAGTTGTGCGCGCCGATGAACCGGCTGACCTTCTGCTCGGCACTGTAAGACCGGCCGCGCATCGCCAGGACCTCGGCGAGCGGCGTGGCAAAGGCGCCGGCAATCGTGAACTCCGCGATGCGCGGGCCCGGGTCGGTCAACTCGACGTCTCCCGTCACCGTGGGGTCGATCTGCATCCAGAAGTCGTTCAGCCGGTCGAGCGAGCTGCGGTTCCAGCCAAAGCGCGTCTCGGATACCCACGTACCGCCGGCGCGCACGTACTGCGCGGCGACCCGATCCTGTTCGTTGAGGAACCGCTGGTCGTTGCCGCTGCCGATGTAGATCGACGGATTCACGGTCTCCGGCCGCATCCTGCTGTACGTCACAGACAGGTTGCCGCGGGCGACGTTCACGTCCGCCTTGGCGAGCCACGTGTCGTCGCTGCGCGTGCGCGGCCGTGCTGCACGGTACCGGCCGATGTTCGCGTCGATCGGTTCGTTGGGCAATGGCGTGACGTCGAGCACGGCGACCGTCTCGGGCATCGGGAGTGCGGCCAGGATCTGGTTCCGCAACTGCTGTGTGGGAACCGTGCCGTTCACGGTCACACCGAACGTTTCGCGATAGCCCTCGAATGCCGCGAAGAAGAACGCGCGGCTGCGTATCAAGGCACCGCCCAGCGTGCCGCCGTACTGGTTGAAGCGAACGTCCGGCTTGGGCTGCGAAGCCGGTAAGAAGGGGTCGCGGGCAAGCAGGCTCTCGCCCTGCCAGTTCTCGAAGAGCGAGCCGTGGAACTGGTTGGCCCCCGAGCGCGTCAGCATATTCACCTGGCCGCCGACCACGCCGCCGTATTCCGCAGGCAATATGCCTTTGACAACCTGCACTTCGGCGACTGCCTCGATGCTCATCACGCTGATCTGGTTCTGAGCGCCGTAGGAATTCAGCCCGCGCGTCTCGTTGTTCGCCGTGGCGTCGGTCCCGTCCACGGTGATGGCGGTCCCGCCCTCGGCCACTCCATTCAGTCGGATATTGCCGCCGCCCGCGAGCCCGGTCGACGCTTCGGTGACGCCGGTCGATAGTGTCAGCAGGCCGGTGATGTTCCGTCGTGAGAGCGGCAGCGTCCGTACCTCGTTTGCCAGCATCGATTCCTTTTGTGCGGCCGATGCCGTTTCGACGAGCGGTGAACGTTCTGAAACCGTGATCGTCTCCTCGAGCTGTCCGACTTCGATCGTGAAGTTCTGCCGCACGGTCTGGCCCGCAAGCAACTCGAGCGCGTCGTTCGTATACGTCTTGAAGCCCTGCAGCTCGATCCGAAGCGTGTAGCGGCCGCTTGGCAGCGCCGTGAGCGCGAACTCGCCGCTCGTGTCGGTCACGGCTTCACGAGAAAAGCCTGTTCCCTGGTTGGTCACGCTGACGAGCGCCCCGGGCAGCGAGGAGGCGGTCGAATCGCGCACGACGCCGTAGAGGGTCGCGGTGGTCACCTGCGCAGAGATACGCGATGTCGTTGAGAAAAAAAGGACGAGAGAGAGGAACAACGCCAAGTGACGCACGGCACACCTCCTCGGGGAGAGCTACTTATACGGGATGGACGGGTATGAATCAATGTGCCGGTTGAGCACATCCGTGCGTCTACCGCGCTTATCGTGGGAAACCATCAGCGACTCGCGTCGCGCTACACTGCCGCTGCTGCTCCCGCATACGTCTTGATGAATTCCAGTGCGAGGTTGCGATCCCGCCCGCGCGAGATGCCACATTCTGAAGCGATGCCGAAGGTCGGAGCGTATTTGGTGGCCGTCTCGATACGTCTTCTCGTGCCTTCCACGCCGTCCTGTGCATGCACGACGCCTAGATACAGCTCGGTCTCCGGATGAAGTCGCAGGTCCTTCAGCGGCATGTAGAAAGCATCGTCGCTCCGACCTATCGGCACCGGCATGTGCAGCCACGTAATCGGACGTGACACGCTGCGAGTCATGAGATTCGCCAGTTCCACCATCTTCGTTGCATCGACCGGGTCAATGAAATGTTTACCGTCGAGATCGCCGTAACACAGATGGAATCCGAGTTCGACCCCTGCAGGCACCGCCGCACCGAGACGCCGAAAACTGTCGGCGAACACGTGTTCCATGCCTGGGAACGGGGGCCTCGTCGGAACTCGACCATCCCATTGGATCATCTCGATGCACACATCCCACTGGATTGCCAGGTCTCGATGCGGTATTGCCGTGCAGATGCGCTCGACCTCGCGCAACATCGCACGCTCATACGCGGGAAGGACCTGCTGCGCGTCAGGCTGGCGGCAGAACGGCATCACAACGGCGAGAGGAGTCGGCAGAGATACCTGAAAGCGGACCGTCTGGGCAAGGTGACCTGCCTCACGGGCTTTGAGAAAGTCCTCGTACGAAGGGCGCGCTTCACGGTAGTACCCCAGTTCGCCGAAATGCAGCTGTTCGGGTGCGACACCTTCGGCGAATTTCAGCGGAACCAATCCCTCACCCACAGGTGCAAGTGACGGGTTCGCACGCAGTACTGGAATCTGCCAGGCAATCCACAACCGTCTGCCGCCTGGTTCGCCGTCTGGAACCCGCTTCAAGTAGCGGCCGCAGTGTTGTCCGATCGCGGCAAACACTTCCTCAGGCGTGTCGAGCGCGACACTGCCCACGAAATGTACGTTGGCCATGGGGTTTCAACGATAACTCAATCCTTTTCCAGTTCGACTCTCGTTGCATACACGGTCCCGTTCGCTCGTCGCTCCCCAGCGACATCGGCACCCATACCATTGGTCAACTTCTTACATGGCCCCTTTGTGAACTTCGTATCGCCGTCGGTGTTCACACGATTGCCGCTCACCGTGAACGACAGTGTGGGACACGCCCCCGAGAGACCAGACACTGTTCCGCTTAGCTCGACCTGCGTCGGCGCGGGCGCCGGCGATGGTGGCGTCGGAGCCGGGGTTGGTGTGGGCGTCGGAGCCGGGGTTGGCGCGGGAGGCGATGGCGAGGGCGGAGGTGTTGGGCCTGGAGTTGGAGCAGGCGCGGGTGCCGGTGGCACGGGCGTTGGCGTCGGCGTCGGCGTGGGAGCAGGCGGCGCGGGCGACGGAGACGGGGCCGGGGCAGGAGTTGGAGTGGGTGCCGGTGCCGGCGCTGGCACTGGTGGCGGATCTGGATTCGACACTGGTGGTGGTGGCGGCGGCGGGGGCGGTGGTGCAGCGGATTGAGTCATTTGAACCCGCACGCCGTTCAGATCAATTTCCCCGGTGCGGCTACTGGTAACTTCGTTGGCAGACACATGGATGGCCAGGGCCGCTTCACCCTGACCCGATGGCGGCTCGACGCGCAGCCAGGAGACGTTCGTCGTCACTGACCACGAACAATCGGCTGTCGTGACGATGCGCGCGGAAAGATCGCCGCCAGACGCACCCATCGTCGCGGGGATTCCACTGACGCTGGGCTGGCACTTCGCCAGGGTGGGGCCGACAACATCCTGAGACAGATTGGATTCAGAGCAGCAGGTCACGGTCACAGCACATGCGACGGCGCATATTGAAGAAAATTTAGCGGGGTCTATCCACGTTCGGATGAAGAGCAGAAGGGACTTCCCGAAGTGCCGCGTCATTACAAAATTCCTACGGACGCATCAGCGATGGTTCTCAATGCAAGCTTTCCGCCTTGCGATTATCGGACCTGTGGGAGCGGGTGGGCATCCGGAGGAATACGTGCGGCAGACGTAGTTACGACGCGATTTTGCGAACGATCCCTTTGGCGACGAACGAGTCTCGATGCGATCGATCCCGCCACCGGGATGAGACGAACGCAAGCTTTGCGTTTTTTGCAAACGACCCTTCAAATCGATGTGCGACGTGCGCTCGATTCTCCAACCGAACATCAGCGCTGCTCGCGATCGATCCCGGGAACATCAGCGCCCGGTTAGCTCAGCAGGCGCAGGTCGAAACCGCATTGCACCTGCTGGAAAAATGCTGTGAGCTCAAATTCATCGCTGCAGCGGCGCACGTCGATCGCACTGATGAGATGCACGCACACGGCGTGACTTGCTGTTGCGGCGCATTGAGTTGTAATCAATGGTGACAGTGCCGCCGGCAATTACTTCCTGATATTTCCAGACGAGACTCTGAACGCGGATCGATCGTCACGACTCGCGGCAATTCGATTCGGCCACGGACTTGCACGGTGCCGCGCCGATCCCAACGCTTTCCCTCGGTCTGAACAAAATCAAGTCCAATCCCCGACGACGTAGTTGGAGTTGTGCCCGAACTCAAGGCGAGCATGCCTTTCTTCGCGCCGGGTGAGGAGGAGTGTGTATGAAGACAGGCACGTCGTCGATGGCATCAGTGACACTCGGAATCGGGATCGTGGCGCTGAGCTCGGTGCTCTACATACAGATCGCGTCAACCGCCAGCAGTGTCGCCGTCGACCCGGGCGTGCGTGGTGGCGCCGCCAATGCGGGGACTCCGTTCGCCGATCTGACGCCGTCGGAGCTCTCGTACTTCAATGTCGGGAAGGAGGACTTCGAAGAAGCCGAAGACGTTTCGGATGGACTCGGGCCTCGAATGAATCTTGACAGCTGTGCAGGCTGCCATAGTCAGCCGGAGATCGGAGGCAGCAGCCCCGCGATCAATCCGCAGATCGAGTTCGCCAGCAAGGACGGCGGGACGGACAAAGTCCCACCGTTCCTGTCGTTGAACGGCCCGGTGCGCGAAGCCCGGTTCGTGCGGAATCCTGATGGCAGTCCTGACGGCGGTGTGCATGCGCTCTTCACGGTCAGTGGCCGCGGCGACGCCGGTCCGTGCGTGCTGGAGCAGCCGAACTTCGCGCGTGAGATGTCTCGGCAGAACGTGGTCTTCAGGATTCCGACGCCGACCTTCGGCGCTGGTCTCATCGAGATGATTCCTGACTCGGTACTCCTGGCGAACCGCAACACCAATTCGGCGACCAAGGCGGCGCTCGGTATCCGGGGTCGCGCGAACTTCCATCTTGCCGGCCGCGCCATCTCGGGTCAGACGAACAAGAACGGCAACGATGGCACGGTCGCTCGATTCGGGTGGAAGGCGCAGAACAAGTCGTTGCTGCTGTTCTCGGGCGAAGCCTACAACGTGGAGATGGGCATCACGAACGACCTGTTCATGACCGAGCGCGACGAGGATGCCAACTGCGAATACGCCATGAACCCGAACAGCATCACGGATCCTGATGTTGCGTCGCCGATCGACGCAATCAACTCGATCGAGAAGTTCACGTTCTTCATGCGCTTCCTCGCGCCACCCACGCCCTCTGCGACGACGCCCGGCGGCGCCACATCGATCTCAAACGGTAAGGCGCTCTTCAGTACTGTGGGATGTGTGCAGTGCCACACCCCGTCGTTCACGACCGGGAGGTCAGCGGTGGCGGCCTTGCGATACAAGCCGGTGCCGCTCTACTCGGATCTGTTGCTGCATGACATGGGGAACGGGTTGGCTGATGGCGTGAGCCAGGGCGAAGCCGACGGTCAGGAGTTCCGCACCGCACCGCTGTGGGGACTCGGGCAGCGCGTCTTCTTCCTCCACGACGGGCGCACGTCCGACCTGGTCGAGGCGATCCGCGCACATGCCAGCAAAGGATCGGAGGGAAATGGAAGCGTGGGGCTGTACAACGCCCTGAGCGAAGACAAAAAACGGGATCTGCTGAACTTCCTGCGATCGCTGTAGTAGAGGCGGGTCTTTAGACCCGCCTTCCTTCTCTGTCCGATTCGATCACAGAAGCTTCAGGTACGCGACGATGTCGTCAACGTCGTCGTCTGTCAGCGTGATCCGCCCGCCCAGCGTTTCCGAACCGACCGGGTCCTGTGCTGGTGTGGAATTGAAGAAGCGCTGATAGTGAGCGACGGCGTCGCGAAGCGTCTTGGCGCCGTTGTCGTGGAAGTACGGCGCGGTGTCCTTGACGCCCCACAGCGTCGGGATCTTGAAATTCTCCGCAAGGACGGCGCGCGGAAGGATCGCTAGCGGGGGCAGCGGAGGATGGCTGGGGTGCAGCGCGAGCGTGGGATGTAAGAGAAGCCCGAGGTCGGGCGACTGGATCGTGACCGCCGGGTTCACACCGTCGTTGATGATCCACGTTCGGATGGGATTGTTGGGCGCATTGACGATATTCACACCGATGTTGAAGAAGCGAACTCCTGGGCGCGGACGGCCGTTGGCAAAGTTCGAATGAGCCTGGTTGATCGTGTTCAGCATCGGACCGCTATGACATAGCGCGCAGATGCCCTTTTTGGAGGGAGGGCTGAATGGCGCGTCGACGAGGAATGTGCGTCCTCGCTTCTGGGCTGGCGTGATTCCAGGAGGCAGCTCAGGGGGCGCTCCGGTAGCAGCGAATTTCCGAAGCGCAGGCGAAGAGAAGAAGTGGGGGTCGGTCCGCTGGAATTCTGCGATGGCGTCGAGCTGTACGGTCGTCGGCTCGACCGTGTTCTTATTGTGGTCGTGGATGGCTCCGAGCGCTTGCTCCTGCAGCGTAGGCGAGCGTCCATCGTAGAGCAGAATCGGGTCGAGCGCCGGCGTGTTTCGAGTCGACGGAATGCCGCGAAAGACAGTGACGTGCGTCGCGCCCGGATCGTCTGCCATTGAGAGCCATGGCGGCAGCGGGATTGTCATGCGGATCGTTCCATGTGCCTGGACCCGCGTCGTGCCGACTCCGTCATCGTCCAGCGCGTCGTCAATGAGGAATTTGTCGGGGTCCGCCTTATCGATGATCTGTTGCACGTCGTCCAAGGTGAGGGTGCCGGTCTGCTTGCTGTGACACGTACTGCACGTACGCCCATTGCCGCCGAACGTCTCTTTCTCGAAGAGCTTCTTGCCGTCGAGCTCGATACTAAGCTCGTCCTGACCAAGCCCTTGTAGAGTCACGTCGCTGCCGCTGCTTATCGCGACAAGCATCGCGATGCTCACTGCGGCAAGCTGACGTAAGGTTCGAGCCATAGAGCCTCCTTGATGCACCCGAAACACTGAGGCACGTCGTCTGGAGGCGTCAGATCTTTACGGTGTTTAACCTTCGGAAACGGGCGAGCGAAGGAGCACCCGACACGTTGTACACTCCAGTCCCGTTCGCACGGAGCGCCCCATGCCGGAACCCAACGCCAGCGCCCAGGAGCAATGCGAACTCCCCCATTCCCTCGTCCGCGCTGAGCTCGAGAGGATCCTCGCGAGTGATGTCTTCTCTCGATCGCAACAGCTGCGGCGCTTCCTTTCCTTCATCGTCGAACAACGGCTGGCCGGGCACGGCCACTCGATCAAAGAATCCGTGCTCGCCCACGAGTTGTATGGCAAGGGGACGGATTTCGATGGCGGAACCGATCCGGTGGTTCGCGTGGACGCGAGACGTCTCCGCGACAAACTGCGCGAGTATTACGAAGGCCGATCAGAGCCAATCGTGATCTCACTGCGGAAAGGCAGTTACGTTCCGGTCTTCGAAGAACCGCGGAAACCCGCACCTTTATCTGATGTCAAACGCGTGAGGACGGCCGTCGTCGTCGGCGTGCTCGCTGCGGTCGCAGGAGTCGTTGCCACCGTGCTCATCTGGCGCGCACTCCGCACGCCAACGACCGCCGCAGCCGAGTTGCTACCGCTTGCTTCGTATCCAGGCGTGGAGGGCCCGCCTGCGCTGTCCCCGGACGGCAGCTTTGTCGCCTTCGCCTGGTCAGGCCCAGCCGGGCCTGGTTGGACGGATATCTATGTGAAGGCCGTCGGGAGTGAAGCGCTTCGACGGCTGACGGCGACTCCCGATTCGGAGAGCAACCCGGCCTGGTCACCCGACGGACGCAGCATTGCCTTCGTGCGGAACGGAAACGGTATATTCACCATCTCGCAGCTCGGCGGCGCCGAACGGCAGGTATCAGCCTCCGGCACTCATGTCGCGTGGGCCAGCGATTCGAAGTCGGTGCTCATCCGAGACCGGGAAGGGAATGCCGGCCCCTTTGGCATCCACCAGGTCTTCCTCGACACACTGGAGCGTCGCCGGCTGACGCAGCCTCGCCTTGGCCCCGGAGACTGGAGGTTTGCGGTCTCACCGGACGGCAATACCCTGGCGTTCATACGCTATGACCGCGTCGCACTCGGGGACCTGTACGTCGTACCCATGCAAGGAGGCGAACCGCGCCGGCTCTCGGACTGGCACGCAGCCCTCGACGGGTTATCGTGGACACCTGACAGTCGAGAAATTGTCTACTCGGTTGAGGAGCGGGCAGCCGGTCGGCTGTGGCGAATCCACGCGAACAGCGTCAGCCCAGGACGAGGCTCGCCCGTCGCCGATATCCCCACGGCCGCTATGAATCCGTCGATCTCGAGGCCGCTTCCCACGCAACCGGCACGCCTGGCGTTTCAAACGATCACACGCGACGTCGACATTCACATGATGGACCTCGAGGCCCGCCTGGTGAATGACACCATCGAGTCCCAGCCCTTCGCAAATTCGACTCGTATCGAGGGTTCGGCTCGATTCTCGCCGGACGGTACTCGGATCGCATTCATGTCGTTGCGTTCTGGAGGCCCGGAGGTTTGGGTCGCTGGACGTGATGGGAGCGGACTTCAGCAGATCACATCGCTGGGCGCTCCCGATCTTGTCGTCGGCGGATGGTCCCCAGATGGTACAAGGGTCGCGTTCGATGCGGCGATCGCCGGCAATGATGACGTCTATGTTGTCGGCGCGGATGGAGGGCACCTGCGTCGCCTGACCTCCGAGTCCTCCGCCGACGGAATCGTGTCGTGGTCGGGAGACGGTCGCTGGATTTACTTCTCGTCCACACGCGCAGGCGCGACTCCGGACATCTGGCGGGTCTCTCCAGACGGTGGCCCAGCTACCCGCGTCACCCGCAACGGCGGCTTCGACCCGAAAGAATCGCCCGATGGCCGGTACTTGTTCTATCTCGATCGTCATCCTGCAGGTCTGGCGATCGACGGGACTGCGCGGCTGATGCGCGTACCTGTCGGCGGCGGGCAGGCGGAACTGGTGCTCGAGCGCCTTCGGCCCTTGCTGTGGGCGGTCACGGATACTGGGATCGCGTTCATCACCCGCGAGCCGAACTTCGATGCCGTCGACGTGTACCGGTTCAGCGACCGGCGAGTTGCCCGCGTGGGTCGGCTCGGATTTCGGATAGCGGAGGCCTACACCCACATGAGCGTGTCCCGCGATGGGCGCTGGGCGTTGGCCACGAAGATGGAACGGTTCGATGCCGACCTGCTGTTGCTCGACAACTTTCGATAAGAGGCTGTGAGCGCGCTAAAGGGTGTGGTTACTGACGGCCAAGGCTTAATAGGGTATGGTTCCAGGTTGTCGATCTCGTGCAAGGAGGATCAAACATGACGGCCAGGTCAGCTGCCCTTCTTCTTACTGTCCTTCCGTCGATCCCTTTTCTCTTCGGACAGGAGCTTCGCAGTGCCCCTGTCGCACAAGCGTCAGCGACTGGGCCGGTCGCGCAAGCGTCAGCGACTGGGCAAACGACGAGCGCTGAAAGCCTGAAACAAATCATTCCCGGCCACTTCATGTACTCCGCGTTTACGGCCGGCCGGCCGTTCAGCAGCGGCATCATCATCACGAGTGAAGGAGCTGTGGTCGTCGATGCCCTGGGTTCGGAAGCCGTGGGCCGCGCTCAACGCGAGTCGATTACGACCGTTATCAAGCAGCCTATTCGCTACCTGGTGTCCTCTTCGTTCCACGATCAGTACAGCAAGGGGAACCTCGCCTATGCGGATGTCTTCAAGGTCGGACACGACAACTATCGCGCGGGCCTTGTCGAGCAGATGCAACGCGGAGGCGCGTCTGCCGACGAGCAGCGGTCGCGCCTGCCGAACGCAACATTTCGCGATCGCATGACGCTCTATGTCGGCGGAAAGGAAATTCAGCTTCTCTATTTCGGCCGGGCCCATACGACGGGAGACTCCGTCGTGTTCGTGCCGCAGGACCGGATTGCCTATCTGAGCGAGCTGTTCTTTTGCGAGGAGTTTCCGAACATGGCGCAGGGCTACGGCGTGTCGTGGCTGCGAGTGCTCGACTCACTCCTGTCACTCGAGGCCGACATTTTCGTGCCGGGCCATGGTCCCCTTCCGGCTGATCCCAAGGAAACCCGGACGAGCCTCCGACGCCTTCGACAGGTGCTCGTCGACACACGAGACGCCATTCAGAGCGAGATCACCCGCGGGGCAAGCGAAGATCAGGCGGTCGC
>Ga0207691_10003386_pt1 | contig 15512 bp, 16 predicted proteins | sample KBSM13metaG_FD_184327 | JGI IMG/M metagenome (GOLD analysis project Ga0207691, IMG submission 184327) | Miscanthus rhizosphere microbial communities from Kellogg Biological Station, Michigan, USA - KBS M1-3 metaG (SPAdes) (version 2) | ecosystem: Host-associated > Plants > Roots > Rhizosphere >... | reverse complement strand
CGAGCGGCGTGGGCTCCCCGCGCAGCGACGCGAGCACCTGCACGGAGCGCAGGCTCTGCATGCGGTCGGCCGAGCCGTCCACCAGGTGCTTGAGGATTTCCGCGTGCTTGGCCGCATCGAGGCGGATCGATTCGCCGAAGTGCTTGTCGAGCGATCCCATCAGCGCGCGCCACGAGCGTTCCGGCAGCCAGCCGGCCTGGTACGCGAAGTGGCAGCTGCCGCATTCCTTTTCGTACCCCGCGTGGTTGTTGGGACCGACGTCACGCGGCAAGGGATTGCCGGCGTGGGCATCCGGGACCATGTAGACCGTGAGCGCCGCGAGTCCTGCGAGCATCAGGAGAAGCCGTTTCATGATTGACCCCCTTGGTTGAGTGAAGATGCGGGGTCATCGTCGCGCCGGGCGCGGCGCGCGTCCGTTAAGCGTTACCGCCCGGGGCGTGTGAAATTCACGGCGCGGCGTGAATCCTGCCGCGGCGCGTGCGGCAAATTCACGCCGGGGTCATTCGATGACGCGGTCCACGCGCATCAGGATCGAGTGCGGCACCTCGACGCCCACGCTTCGGGCGGTCTTGAGGTTCACGACCATCTCCAGCTTCACCGGCTCCTCGAAGGGAAGCTCTGCGGCGTTGGCGCCGCGCAGGATGCGGTCCACGAACGAGGCGGCGCGGCGGAAGTTGTCCTTGAAGCTGGGGCCGTAGCTCATGAAGCCGCCCGCGGCCGGATATTCCTGCCCCGAATAGGTGGAAATGACGCGCTGCTTCGCGCAACGCTCGGCCAGGTCCGCGAAATGCTGCACGTAGAACGAGTCGCCGAGGATGATCAGCGCTTCGCTGCCGTCCCGCGCGATCGCGGCGAACGCGCCGTTGAAGTCCTGGGCGCTTCGCGCCGAAACCTCCAGCATGCGCAGGCCCTGCGACTTCGCCGCGGCCTGGATGTTCTTCACCAGCGGAGGGTGACCGATGTTGTCCGGGTTCACGAGCACCGCGAGGCGCGAAAGCTTCGGGTTCACCGCGCGCAGCAGGTCCACGTGCTTCGAAAAGAGGTCGTCCAGGACCGACGACAGGCCGGTGAAGTTGCGCCCCGGCCGGCCCAGGCTGGTGGCGAGCCCTTCGCGCACGGGATCCCACGAGATCGTGACTACGACGGGGATGGTCGAGGTGGCCTGGCGCAGCGCCGTGTTGGACTGGCCGCCTGTCGAAACTACGACATCCACCTTCTCGTTCACGATTTCGCGCGCGAGTGCCGCGACGGCGTTGAGATCGCCATTCGCGTAACGCTCGACCACCACGAAGTCGCGATTTTCCACGTAGCCCAGGTCGCGCATGCCCTGCATGAGGGCTTCAAGCCGGCCGGTGCTGCGGATGGATTCGCGGGAGCCGAAGTAGAGCAGGCCCACCTTTCGCGGCCGCCCGGCCGGTTGGCCGAGCACCGTCGACGGCATGGCGGCGGCGAGCACGAGCGAAAGCACTGCCTGGCGGCGCGTTGCCAAGTCTTCCCCCCTCCCAGAAGGCAGGCGCCATTCTAGGCTGAAAGCCTCAACGCAGCAGGTCGATCAGCCCCTGGATCGCGACGTGGACGGATTGCAGGCGGACCTCCACGCGATTGCCGTCGAAGCGAAAACGGCGCGCCTGCACGACTCCGCCGCGCACGGCCCACGCGAAATGAACGGTGCCCACGGGCTTGCCCGGAACACCGCCCGTGGGCCCCGCGATTCCGGTGACTGCGACCGAGACGTCGGCATGGCTATGCTTCAGCGCGCCGCGCGCCATCTCGATCGCGACCTCCTCGCTCACGGCGCCGTATTTCCTGAGCGTGTCCTGGCGAACGCCGAGCATCTCCTTCTTGGCGACGTTGGTATAAGTGACGAACCCGCGCTCGAACCACTTGGCGCTGCCGGAGATGCGCGTCATCGCGGTGGCCACGCCGCCGCCGGTGCACGACTCCGCGGTCACGATGTCGATCCCGCGCTTCTTGGCACGCGTCCCCAGCCGGCGCGCGAGGCGCGTCACGTCGTCTTCGGTCATTCCATCTCTCCGGGCCGGCCGCGATACCAGTACAGGTACTGCTGCGCGAACCCGAACTGCGAATAGAGCCGGCGCGCCGCGACGTTGTCTTCCTGTACTTGAAGATAAGCGTGGCGGGCGCCGAGTTCCCACGCGTTGCGAAGAAGCGTTGCGACCACGGTGCGCGCGTGGCCGCGGCGTTGCGCGGAGGGGTGCGTGATGATGTCGAAAAGGCCCACGCAATCGTCCTCGAGGATGGCGAGGCCCGTGGCGACGACTTGACCGTCGTCACGCAATGCAACCGGAAGCTTCTTGAGCGGCATGCCGTCGATGCGCGCGAAATGCGCGGTGCGATGCTCCGCGGGCGAGCCGCGCAGCTCGCTCACGGCATCGACCCAGGGCCGCAGTTCCATGGGCTCGGCCGACGCGCCCCCGAGCTGCGCCGGGTCGATGTCGGCGGCCTCGACGGCGGTGGAGTCGAAGCGTTGATAGCCGCGGCGTTCGAGCTGCGCGTCCAGATCGGATGGCGTCACGTACGGCGTGATGCGAAACAGCGCCGGCACGCCCTGCTGCCGGTAGAGCCGCTCGCAGAAGGCGAACTTCGTCTCGAGCGGCAGCCGGCTCTCGTAGACGGGATTGATGGAGCGCGCGCGCTTGGCCTTCCCGCGCAGCAGCCTCAGGATCCAGCCGTCGTAGACGAGCTGGCCCGGCGGCGCGGAGGAATTGAGGGAGAGCTCCTCGATGCGCCGCGCGTCGGGCCTCATGCCCGCAGACGCTTGCCCGTGGCGGTGTCGAAGAAATAAAGCTTGCCCGGCATCGCGCTGAAGGTGAGCTCGGTCCCGATCTCCGGGGTCATGTGCCCGTCGACGCGCGCGACCACCGTGCCCTCGCCGAATGCGCCGTGCACCAGCGAATCGGCGCCGAGCGCCTCCACCGTCTCCACGCGGAACTGGAAGGTCGTGCCGCCCGATTCCGCCACGAGGTGCTCGGGGCGCACGCCGACCATGATCGCTTCCGGCGCGGAAGCGCGCAGCTGCGGCGGCAGTGGCACGCGAAGCTGCGTTCCCGCGAGCTGCACCTCGTCGCCGAAGCGCTTGGCCGGCAGGAAGTTCATCGCCGGCGAGCCGATGAAGCCCGCCACGAAAAGCGAGTTGGGATCCTCGTACACCTCGATCGGGCGGCCGATCTGCTCGGCGATGCCCAGGTTCATGACGATCATGCGGTCGGCGAGCGTCATCGCCTCGACCTGGTCGTGGGTCACGAAGATGCTCGTGGTGCGCAGCTGGCGGTGCAGCTTCTGGATCTCGAGGCGCATCTGGACGCGCAGCTTGGCATCCAGGTTGGACAGCGGCTCGTCGAAGAGGAACGCGGCCGGCTCGCGCACGATCGCGCGTCCCATCGCCACGCGCTGGCGCTGCCCGCCGGAGAGCTCCCGCGGGCGGCGCTGCAGGAACGGCCCCAGCTCCAGGATCTTCGCCGCGCGCTGCACGCGCTCGTTGATCTCGGCGGGCGGCATGCGCCGGATGCGAAGTCCGTACGACATGTTCTCGTAGACCGTCATGTGCGGATACAGCGCGTAATTCTGGAACACCATCGCGATGTTGCGGTCCTTGGGCTCGACGTTGTTGACGACTCGCCCGCCGATGGCGATCTCGCCCTCGGTGATGGTCTCCAGCCCCGCGATCATGCGCAGCAGCGTGGACTTGCCGCAGCCCGATGGACCGACGATCACGATGAACTCGCCGTCGGCGATTGTCGTGGTCACGCCGTGGATCACGGGCACGCCTTTGGTGTAGCTCTTCTTGACGTTCCTCAGATCGATGTCGGCCATTTACTTTTCCGTCTCCACGAGCCCCTTCACGAACCACTTCTGCATGAGGATCACCACCATCGCCGGGGGCAGCAGCGCCAGCATCGCGGTGGCCATCACGAGGTTCCACTCCGTCGTGGCGTCTCCGCCCGCGATCATCCGCTTGATGCCGATCACCACCGTGTACATCTCCTCGCGGCTGGTGATGAGCAGCGGCCACAGGTACTCGTTCCAGCCGAGGATGAAGAGGATCACGAAGAGCGCCGCCATGTTGGTCTTCGACAGCGGCAGCACCACGTCCCAGAAGAAGCGCATGGGCCCCGCGCCGTCGATGCGGGCCGCCTCGGCGAGCTCGTCGGGGATCGTGAGGAAGAATTGCCGGAAGAGGAAGGTCGCGGTCGCCGAGGCGATGATGGGCAGGATGAGCCCCGCGTAGGAATCCAGCAGGTTCAGGTCGGAGGCGACCTTGAACGTGGGGATGATCCTCACCTCGATCGGCAGCATGAGCGTGACGAAGATCATCCAGAAGAAGAAGTTGCGCAGCGGAAAGCGGAAATAGATGATCGCGAAGGCGGAAAGGATCGAGATCGCGATCTTTCCCACGGCGACACCGGTCGCCATGATGAAGCTGTTCAGCAGCATCGTGGACACCGGCGCCGACGAGCCCTTGTTCGAGCCCGCGGTGAGGACCTGCGCGTAGTTCTCGATCAGCTGGTCGCCCGGCACGAGCGGCATCGGCACCGTGATGATCTGGTCGTACGTGAGCGTGGACGCGACGAACGTGATCCAGAGCGGGAAGGCGACCAGCATCACGCCCATGATCAGGATCGCGTGGGCCAGGACGTTGAACCAGGGCCGGTGCTCGACCATGTCAGTACTTCACCTTCTTCTCGACGAACCGGAATTGCACGACGGTGAGCGCGATGACGATGATCATCAGGATCACCGACTGCGCCGCCGAGCCGCCCAGGTCCGCCGCCTTCACGCCGTCGTTGTACACCTTGTAGACGAGGATCTGCGTGGAGCCCGCGGGCCCGCCCTGCGTGGTGGCGTCGACGACGCCGAACGTGCCGAAGAAGGCGTAGACCACGTTGATCACGAGCAGGAAGAAGGTCGTGGGCGAGAGCAGCGGGAACACGATCGACCAGAAGCGGCGCAGCGGCGTGGCGCCGTCGATCGCGGCGGCTTCCAGCAGCGAGCGCGGGATCGATTGCAGGCCCGCGAGGAAGAAGAGGAAGTTGTAGCTGATCTGCTTCCACGTGGAGGCGATGATGATGAGCAGCATCGCCTGGTCGCCGTTGATGAGCCAGTTCCAGTCGATGCCCGCGCGGCGCAGCCAGTAGCTCGCGATGCCGATCGAGGGCGAGAAGATGAAGGCCCAGAGCACGCCGGCGATGGCCGGCGCCACCGCGTACGGCCAGATGAGCAGCGTGCGGTAGGCGAGCGCGCCGCGCAACACGTGGTCGGCCATGGTCGCGAGCAGCAGCGCGATGAGCAGGCCCGAGACGGCCACCGCGATGCTGAACACCGCCGTGATGCGAAACGACGCGAGGTAATGCTCGCTGCGGAAGAGGTCGCGGAAGTTCTCGAACCAGACGAAGGTGCTGGACATCCCGAAGGGGTCCTGCACCAGGAACGAGTAGTACAGGGCCTGCGCCGCCGGCCAGAAGAAGAAGAGGATCGTGATCGCGATCTGCGGGGCCACCAGGACGAACGGCAGCCACGCAGACCTGAATACGACGCGCTTTTCCATGCGCGCTCGACGCGATGCTAGCTGCGGTTGGCCGCCTCGAACTTGCGCAGGATCTCGTTGCCGCGCTTCGCCGCGTCATCGAGGGCGGTCTTCGCGTCCTTCTTGCCCGAGAAGACGGCTTCCATCTCCTCCTCGATCGCCTCGCGTCCCTGCACGTAGTTGCCGAATCGCAGGCCCTTGGAGTTCGCGGTCGGCGGCTTCTTCGTGAGCATCTTGATGGCGACCTCGGCGCCCGGGTTCTTGTCGTAGAAACCGGATTTCTTGGTCATCTCGTACGCCGCATAGGTGATCGGCACGTATCCGGTGCCGGTGTGCCATTCCATCTGGATCTCGGGGCGCGACAGGAACGCGAAGAACTTGGCGATGCCCTTGTATGCGTTGTTGGTCTTGCCGCCCATGACCCACAGCGACGCGCCGCCGATGATCGCGTTCTGGGGCGCGCCGGGCACGTCATCCCAGTACGGGATCTCCGTGACCGCCCACTGGAACTTCGCGTCGCGCCGGATGTTGGCCTGTCCCCCGGTGCTCTCGGTGAGCATCGCGCACTCGCCGCTGGAGAACTTGGCGCCCCCCTGGTTGGTGCGCCCCGCGTAGCTGAAGGCGCCCTTCTTCGACAGGTCGCCCAGCATCTGCAGCTGGCGCACGTGCAGCTTGTCGTTGATCACGAACTGCGTGTCGGTGCCGGCAAGCCCGTTTTCCTTGGTCCCGATGGGGATGTTGTGCCACGCGGCGAAGTTCTCGACGTGGACCCACGACGGCCACGACGTGGTGTACGCGCACTTCTGTCCCGAGGCCTGGAGCTTGTCGACCACGGTGAGGAATTCCTTCCAGGTGCGCGGCGGCTTCTCCGGATCGAGGCCCGCCTTCTTGAAGGCGTCCTTGTTCCAGTAGAAGATGGCCGTCGAGCTGTTGAAGGGGAACGACAGCATGTTTCCCTTCGAATCGGTGTAATAACCCGCGACCGGCCCGAGATACGCCTTGGGATTGAACGGCTCGTCGGCGTCCTTCATCAGCTTGTACACGGGCACGACCGCGCCCTTGGCCGCCATCATCGTGGCGGTGCCGACTTCGAAAACCTGCAGGATGTGCGGCGCGTTGCCCGCGCGGTAGGCCGCGATCGCCGCCGTCATCGACTCGGGATACGAGCCCTTGAAGGTCGGCACCACCTTGTAGTCCTTCTGGCTGGCATTGAACTTGTTGGCGAGGTCGTTCACCTTGTCGCCGAGAGCCCCACCCATGGAATGCCACCACTGGATCTCGGTCTGGGCTTGCGCGGCGCCGGCGAAAGCGATGGCCGCCGCGGCGATGACGATATTGCGGATCATCGGGAATCTCCTCCGGTTGTTGTGGGGCAATCCTACCTCAACCTCCCGACAACGCCGCGACGACGAGGACCTCGTCGGAGGGCGAAAGACGGCGCGCGATTCCCGAAGCCTGCTCGCGGTTCACGAAGATCTTGATGTGCGGGCGGATCGCGTCCTGCTCGTCGATCACGCGGAAGCGGATTCCGGGATAGCGCCGGTCGAGATCGCGCAGCAGCTCGTCGAGCGTGGCGCCCGCCGCCTCCACTTCGCGGCGGTTGGCGGTGTACGACGCGAGCGGCGACGGCAGCAGCACCTTCATCCGGCGAGCGCGGCCTCCACGGCGTGCACCTGCGGCAGGTGGCGGCGGATGCATTCCCACGAGGCGCCCTCGTCGCGGCTCGCCCAGACCTCGCCGCCGGTGGTGCCGAAATAGAGGCCGACCGGATCCAGCGTATCGGCGGTCATCGCCTGGCGTTTCACCGTGAACCAGGCCTGCTCCGCGGGCAGCCCGCGATCCTGCCGTTGCCACGAAGCGCCCGCATCGCGCGTCACGTAGGCCGCGGGCCGGCCACCGACGCAAACGCGCGGCCACACCGTGCCGCCGTCCATCGGAAACACCCACGCGGTCTTCGGATCGCGCGGGTGCAGCGTCATGGGAAAGCCGATGTCGCCGATGTCCTTCGGCATGTTCTCGCCGATCCGCGTCCAGCGGTTTGCGCCTCGCTCGAGCCGGTAGATGCCGCAGTGGTTCTGCTGGTAGACGATGTCGCGCACCGCGGGATGCACGCGCATGCAATGCGGATCGTGGCCGTACGCGGCGTCGGGGTCGGGCAGGAAGTCGGCCGCGACACCGGCATTGAGCGGCGTCCACGACGCACCCGCGTCGCGCGACTCGAATGAACCTCCGGTGGAAAGCCCGATGTAGAGGTGATCGGCGTCGAAGGGATCGACGGCGAGCGAATGCAGCGTGCCGCCGTCGGGCGGCGCGTCCTGCAATCCGCCGATCCATTTCAGCCGGTCGGGATGCGCGTTGAACCCCTCGACGCCCTTCCAGTTGCGCCCGCCGTCATCGGAAACGAAGAGGCCCTGCGGGCTCGTGCCGGCGTACCAGCGCTGCGGCTGCGAGGCGTGCCCGGGCGCGAGCCAGAACACATGGCTCACGCTCAGGCCTTGCGATGAATCCGCCGCCTTGGGAAAGGCGGGCGGCGTCCGGGCTTCCTTCCACGTGCGCCCGGCATCGTCGGAGCGGAAAACGGTAGGCCCGAGGTGGCCCGCCTTCACGGCGGCGAGCAATGTGCGCCGGTCGCGGGGATCCAGCACCGCATGGTTCACCGACTCGCCGAGGAAATGCGGGCCCTCGATGGACCAGGCGCGGCGCGAAGCGTCGCTTGCGAGGATGAACAGGCCCTTGCGGGTCGAGACGAGGACGAGAAGGCGCATCGGCTCCCTCCCCCCGGAGGCGCTCGCGGCTACTTCTTGATGATGTTCTTCAGCGAGCCCAGCAGGCCGACCTTTTTCTCCGCTGGCGGCTCGTCCGGCACTTCCTGGATCACGTACTTCGGCTCGGGCTTCGGCCCGCTGCGCGGCGGGATCGTCGCGGTGCGCGCGGCCAGCACGGACTTCTTCGTGACCTCCAGCCAGTTGCTCGGGCGACCGATGAAGTACTTGGCGAATTCCTCGACCGCGTGGTCGTTCATCTCCTGCGCGAGCATGTTGAAGATGTCCGCGTTGAAGCCGCCCACGTTCTTGCTGGCGATCTTCAGGCGCCCGGTCTCATGGTCGCCCTCGATCTTGCCCTGCACGCGGAAGTCGCAGTTGATCCTGAAGATCTCGTGCGTGATGACCTTGCGCTCGTTGCGGAACACCTCGCTCTTGTGCTCGATGTTCGACTGCCAGAGGATGTCCCGGAACTTCTCCATGTCGTCCGGGCCCTTCTTGATCGTGAGGACCTTGTCCGACCAGGCGCGGTAGGCGACGTGCACCTCGCCGTAGTAGTCCTTGTCGATGAAGTGCTTCGAGCGGAAGTCGCAGAAGAAGTCCTTGATGATGAGGCCGTCCACCTTCCCCACCATGGGCAGGTCGAAGGTGAAGGGGCTCGGCATCTGCACCACGTTCAGCTGCTTGCCCAGGTCGTTCAGGTACAGGAACGTGCGGCGCAACGAATGGTCGACCGCGACCGCCGAGGACCGAAGGCTCTCGGTTTTGTCGGTGTCCTGGGCCTTGACCGCGTCGGCCTGCTTTTTAAGGTCGTCTAGTAGTCCCACCAGCCGCTCCCGGCAATGTGCGCTGTTCGCAGGGAATTTTAACGTATCATCGCGCCAAACTTAAAGCCGCCGTCCGGCCCCGCCATGAAGGCCATCCTCGCCTTCGACCAGGGAACCACGAGCTCCCGCGCCATCGCCTTCGGGCGGGACGGCCGCATCCTCGCAGTCTCCCAGCAAGAATTCCGCCAGATATTCCCACAGCCGGGTTGGGTGGAGCACGACCCGCTCGAGATCTGGGCGACCCAGCGCGACGTCGCGGCGCAGGCCCTCGCCGCGGCGGGGCTCACGGCGGGGGACGTGGGCGCCATCGGAATCACCAACCAACGCGAGACCACCCTCCTCTGGGAACGCGCTTCCGGACGCCCCGTGGCGAACGCCATCGTGTGGCAGGACCGACGCACTGCGCCCCAATGTGACGCTCTGCGACAGGCGGGGCACGAAGCCCTTTTCGCGCATCGGACCGGCCTCGTGCTGGACGCGTACTTCTCCGGCACCAAGCTCGCGTGGCTCCTCGACAACGTCCCCGGCGCCCGCGAGCGGGCGAAACGCGGCGAGCTCGCCTTCGGCACGGTCGATACGTGGCTCGCCTGGCAGCTCTCCAACGGCGGCGCGCATGTTACCGATGTCACCAACGCGTCGCGCACGCTGCTTTTCAACATCCATTCCCTCGACTGGGACGACGAGCTGCTCGCGATCCTCGACATCCCGCGCGCGGTGTTGCCGCGCGTCGTTCCCTCGAGCGGCCGGGTCACCGTCACCGCGTGCGACGGGCTTCCGGCCGGAATCGCCGTGTGCGGAATCGCGGGCGACCAGCAGGCGGCACTCTTCGGGCAGGCGTGCCACGAGCCCGGCATGGCGAAGAACACGTACGGCACCGGCTGCTTCCTGCTCATGAACACCGGCACGCGGGCGCCCGTCTCGCGCAACCGCCTCATCACGACCGTCGCGTGGCAACGCGCCGGCGCCACCGCGTACGCGCTCGAAGGCAGCGTGTTCATCGCCGGCGCCGCGATCCAATGGCTGCGCGACGGCCTGGGCATCATCCAGCGCTCGGGCGACGTGGAGGCGCTCGCGGCGAGCGTGCCCGATGCCGGCGGTGTCTTCTTCGTGCCCGCGCTCTCGGGCCTCGGGGCGCCGTACTGGGATGCGCACGCGCGCGGCACGATCGTGGGCCTCACCCGCGGCACGACGCGCGCGCACATCGCGCGTGCCGCGCTGGAGGCCATCGCGTTCCAGAGCGCGGAGCTGATCGAGGCGATGGCGGCCGATTCCGGCACGCCGCTCACCGAGCTGCGCGTGGACGGGGGCGCCAGCGCCAACAACCTGCTCATGCAGATGCAGGCCGACATCCTCGGCACGCGCGTGGTGCGACCCCGCGTCACCGAGACGACCGCGCTCGGCGCCGCGTACCTGGCGGGGCTCGCGTGCGGCTTCTGGAAGGACGAGGCCGAGATCGCATCGCTCTGGTCGCGCGACCGGGTGTTCGAGCCGGCGCTGCCGCGCGATGCGGCCGCCTCGCGGCTCGCCGAATGGAAGCGCGCGGTGGAGCGCTCGCGCGGCTGGGCCGCGCCCGGATGACCTCAGGCGGCGGGCTCGGGATCGGCGCGCAGGAACGCGCGGCGGTAGTACTTCAGCTCCTCGATGGACTCGTACACGTCGGCGAGCGCCTCGTGCTTGCCCTCCTTCGTCACGCCCGCGAGCACGTCGGGACGCCAGCGGCGCGCCAATTCCTTGAGCGTGGACACATCGACGATGCGGTAGTGGAGGTACGCGTCGAACGCGGGCATGTAGCGCGCCATGAAGCGCCGGTCCTGGTGCACGGTGTTTCCGGCGAGCGGCGCCACGCGCTCCGCCACGATGGGCTTCAGGAACTCGAGGATGCGCGCCTCGACGTCCGCCTCGGTGAGGTTCGACGCGCGCACCTTGTCGACGAGGCCGGACTTTCCGTGCGTGGATTTGTTCCACGAGTCCATCGCATCCAGGACCTCGTCGGGCTGGTGCAGGACGTAGACCGGCGCCTCGGCGATGGTGTTCAGGTCGGCGTCGGTGACGACCATGGCGACCTCGAGGATGCGGTCGCGGTCGGGAACGAGCCCCGACATCTCCATGTCTATCCAAACCAACGGGGTCTTGTCCGCAGCCACGACCCGATTGTGTCACAACCCGCCCGGTGACCACCGCCAGCTTCTCCGCCATTTTCGCCGTGTTCGTGATCGCGGCCCTCGCCTGGCGCACGTTCCTTTCCGTGCGCCAGATGCGGCACGTCGCGCGCCATCGCGGCGAGGTGCCGGCGGATTTCGCGCCGTACATCCCGCTCGACGCGCACCGCCGCGCCGCCGACTACACCCTGGACAAGCAGCGCGTGGGCCTCGTGGAAACGCTCGTCGTGGATGGCGTGGTGCTCTTCGCCCTCACGCTGGGCGGCGGGCTCGCGGCGATCGACCGGTGGAGCGAGTCGCTCCTGGGCAACGGCCCCGCGCGCGAGCTGGGCACGGTGTTCGGCGTGCTCCTCGCGACGACGCTCGTGGCACTCCCCTTCGACATCTACCGGACGTTCGTCATCGAGTCGCGCCACGGATTCAACCGCACGCGGCCGAGGCTCTTCGCCCTCGACCTGCTCAAGGGCGCCACGCTCGCGTTCGCCCTCGGCGCGCCGCTGCTGCTCGTGGTGTTCTGGCTGGTGCGCGCCGCCGGCCCGTTTTGGTGGGTCTACACGTGGATCATGTGGATCGCCTTCACGCTGGCGCTCGTCATGGCGTTCCCGCGCTGGATCGCGCCGCTCTTCAACCGCTTCACGCCGCTCGAGGAGGGCGAGCTGCGACGGCGCATCGAGTCGCTGATCGAGCGCTGCGGCTTCCACGCTCAGGGGCTCTTCGTGATGGACGGGTCGCGCCGCTCGAGCCACGGCAACGCCTACTTCACCGGCTTCGGCGCCAACAAGCGCATCGTGTTCTTCGACACGCTGATCGAGCGCCTTTCCACGCCCGAGATCGAGGCGGTGCTCGCGCATGAGCTCGGCCACTTCGCGCGCGGCCACATCCCGCGGCTCCTGGCCGTGCGCTTCGCGCTCGCGTTCCTCATGCTGGCGATCCTGGGCTGGCTCTACCAGGAGCCGGCGTTCTACGGCGCGTTGGGGTTCAGCGAGCCGCACATCGGCGCGGCGCTCGCCGGATTCGCGCTCATCCTTCCCGTGTTCACGTTCCCGTTCCAGCCGCTCGCGAGCCTCATCGCGCGCAGGCAGGAATTCGAGGCGGATTCGTTCGCCGCGCAGCATGCATCCGCGCAGGACCTGGTGAGCGCGCTCGCCAAGCTTTACCGCGACAACGCAGCCACGCTCACGCCCGATCCGCTGCATTCGCTGGTGTATGATTCGCATCCCCCCGCGGCCCTGCGCATCGACCACCTCCGAAGAGCGTCATGAACGAGCTCGCACGCAAGAAGTGCCAGCCCTGCGAAGGCGGCGTGGAGCCGCTCTCCGACGAGCAGGTGCGCCCGATGCTCAAGGGCCTGCAGGGATGGGCGCGCGACGGCAAGTCCATCGCGAAGACCTACAAGTTCAAGAACTACTTCGAGACCATGGCATTCGTGAACGCCGCGGCGTGGGTCTCGCATCGCGAGGACCATCACCCGGACATGATGGTGAGCTGGGGGGAGTGCCGCGTCTCCTACGTGACGCACGCCATCGACGGCCTGTCGGAGAACGACTTCATCTGCGCAGCCAAGCTCGACGCGCTGTTCGAAATCTAGGATGACGACCCGGCGGGAACGGGAACAGCAGGTCGTCGTCGAGGGCCGCGTCATCGCCGATTTCGGCCGCGAATTCCTGGTGGAGCTCGCCGACAAGCGCCAGATCGTCTGCACGCGCAAGGGCAAGAAGCAGGACGCCACGTGCGGCGACTTCGTCGAGGTGAGGCTCACCGGCTCCGCGCAGGGATCCATCGAACGGCTCGGCACGCGCCGCAACCTGCTGTTCCGTTCCGACCAGTGGCGCGAGAAGACGCTCGCGGCGAACGTCGACCAGGTGGTCATCCTGCTCGCCCCCAAGCCGCCCTTCAGCGAGGCGTTCCTCAACCTCTCGCTCGTGGCCTGCGAGGCGGCGCGGCTGCCGGTCATCGTCGCGCTGAACAAGAGCGACCTGCCGGAGCACGCGGTCGCGCTCAAGTCGCTCGCGATCTACGAGAAGATCGGCTACACGATCATCAGCATGTCGGCCAAGTTCGACACCGCGCAGCCGCTAATACCGCACCTGGAGAAGAAGCTCACGCTGCTGGTGGGACAGAGCGGCATGGGCAAGTCGAAGACCGTGAACGCGCTGGTGCTCTCGGAAGTCGCGCGCGTGGGCGAGCTCACCGCGTCGCTCGAATCCGGCGCGCAGACCACGACCTTCTCGCGCTTCTACCGGCTCGACAAGGACACGGCGATCATCGACACGCCGGGCTTCCAGTCCTTCGGCCTCTTCCACCTCACCGAGGACCAGATCGGCGAGGCGATGCGCGAATTCCGGCCGTACCTGGGCAGCTGCAAGTTCAACGACTGCTCGCACCTTTCCGAGCCGGGCTGCGCCATCATCGCCGCGGCGAAGAAGAAGGACATCAGCGCCGAGCGCCTCTCCTTCTACCAGGTGCTGATCGAGCAGCATCGCGAGCTGCACGAGGCGCACCCGGAGTGGAAGAAGTAAGCAATTAGGGGACAGACCACTTATTAGGGAACAGACTTCTCTGCGATCTGGTGCGGCCTGAGGTCTGTCCCCTAATAAGTGGTCTGTCCCCTAATTGTCACCGGAATCCGGCGCCGGCCGAACTGCTCGCGCACGTTGAACGCCTCGAAGCGCCCGGCGATCGCGGTGCCGCAGTCGGGACAGGCCCCTGATGGCGTCAAGCGATACTTCTCGATGCGGTGCCAGTCGCGCACGATGAGCGCCGACTTGCACGAGGGACAGAAGGTCGTGCCGCCCTCCGTGTCGTGGATGTTGCCCGTGTAGACGAACTGCAGGCCCTCCTGCATCGCGATCTTCCGCGCGCGCTTCAGCGTCGCGGGCGGCGTGGGCGGAAGGTCCGTCATCTTGAAGTCCGGATGGAACGCGGTGAAGTGCACCGGCACGTGCACGCCCAGCTCGCGCGCGATCCACCGGCACTCCGCGCGGATCTCCCCGTCGGAATCGTTCTTCCCGGGGATGAGGAGCGTGGTGATCTCGTACCAGACGTCGGTTTCGTGCTCGAGGTAGACCAGCGTGTCGAGCACCGGCGCCAGCTTCGAGCCCGTGAGCTTCACGTAGAAATCGTCGGTGAAACCCTTCAGGTCCACGTTGGCCGCGTCCATCTTCGCGTAGAACTCGCGGCGCGCCTGCGGCGAGATGTAGCCCGCCGTCACCGCGACCGTGAGGATGCCGTGCTCGTGGCACGCGTCGGCCGCGTCCATCGCGTACTCGGCGAAGATCACCGGATCGTTGTAGGTGAACGCCACGCTGCGGGAACCGCTCTGAACTGCGGCGCGCGCGATCGCATCGGGCGACGCCGAATCCATGAGGCTGTCCATCTCGCGCGACTTGGAGATGTCGTGGTTCTGGCAGAATTTGCAGGCGAGATTGCATCCGGCCGTGCCGAAGGAAAGCACGGCGCTGCCCGGCAGGAAATGGTTGAGCGGCTTCTTCTCGATGGGATCGACGCAGAAGCCGGAAGAACGGCCGTAGGTCGTGAGCACCATGGCGTCGTTCACCCGCGCGCGCACGAAGCATGCGCCGCGCTGGCCCTCGTGCAGCCGGCAATCCCGCGGGCAGAGGTCGCATTGGATGCGTCCGTCGTCGAGCCTGTGCCACCAGCGCCCCGGATGCAGGGCGCCCTCGATCGCGTCGCGCTCGCTCACCGGAATTTTTCGACCGTGTAGCGCGAGAGCCGGATGCGCTCGTCCCAGAAGCGCGCCGGCAATCCCGCCTTGCGGCGCAGCTCGCACAGGAAATCGAGCGGATCCGGAAGGCTCTCCCATACCTGCGGCAGGAACGTGGAGCGCAGCTCGTTGAACTCGAGGTAGATGCCGTCGATTCCCGGACGCATCGCGGCGAGCGCTTCTGCCTCGGTCGCGACGTTCATGGGAACGCGCGGGCCGAGGACCGACACCTCGACCACGAGGCGCCCGAGCTCGGCGTCGGATACGGGCTCGAAGCGCGGGTCGCGGAACGCGGCGGCGAATGCGTTGTGCGCCACATCGTCGCCCAGCGCGCGGTGCGCATCGATCGTGCCGATGCAGCCGCGCAGCTCGCCATCGAGGCGAAGCGTCACGAAGCTGGCACCGCGCTCGGCGAGCCACGCTTCCGGCCACGACTGCCGCGCGGGCAGCTCGCGACGCGCGATCGCCTCGCGCGCGATGCCGATGAGAGTCGCG
>Ga0207691_10003384_pt1 | contig 15517 bp, 10 predicted proteins | sample KBSM13metaG_FD_184327 | JGI IMG/M metagenome (GOLD analysis project Ga0207691, IMG submission 184327) | Miscanthus rhizosphere microbial communities from Kellogg Biological Station, Michigan, USA - KBS M1-3 metaG (SPAdes) (version 2) | ecosystem: Host-associated > Plants > Roots > Rhizosphere >... | reverse complement strand
GAACGGCGTCAAGGGTTCTGAGCTGTACATCTTCGAGGATTGCTCGCACGCGCCGCTGTACGAGAATGTGGCCGCGTTCAACGAGAACACGCTGGCGTTCTTGAAGAAGCACGCAGACTGAACACCTTCGAACGCGTCTCGCTCTGCGTCGCGTCGTTTGAATGGCTGCTCTTGAGATCGTCAATCGGCTGTTAAGGGTGACCGCGCGCTGTCCGCTTTCGGCCAGAAGCGGACAGTGAGATTGCTGCCGAACGCAACATGGCTTCCGCTTCGAACGCCAATTTACCCCGGCCGTGCAGCTGACGGGAGGACCGAGGCTTTCGGTGGGTGCCTGGACACTAGTCGGCGGTGAATCCCGATGCCTTGATAAGGGGGTACCCAGCGCGCAGTATCGGCGGCCATGATCGCCGCGAGCTCTCCCGCCGTCGTACCGGTCGGCTCGAAGCCGAGGCTGAGAATCGGTTCTTGACCGCTGGCATGTGCATTATCTGCGCGAGAACCGCTGAACACTGCTCGACCATGTGTGTGGGTGTTTATTGGCGCCGGGCACGGTACAAGGCTGAGCGGCACGAATATGCCGCGTGCCATGTGGAGTGGCGATCATCGGGCCGCCGGAGATTCCGCATCCTGCCGGAGCAGCTTTCAGCCCATGGCTTTGACTATGCAGACGCGGTTGTTGACTGTTAGCGCGCCTTGGCGGCAGGATGTGATCTAGCCGAGCCTAGGGACGCTGTGTCACCCAAGCCCCTCCACGACACCACAATGCGCCCCCGGCGTCGCCGCCGGTTAGCTTGGTTCGTTAAGCGTGCACTATCGGTACCAGTGCTCGCCCATCCGTTGTTTGGACCTTGGTAGGTTGAACGAAATGGAGTCCACCATGAAATCGACACATTGCGTTGCATTCGCCATGGCTGCGAACTTCCTTGCGGGCATGCCCGCGAGCTGGGCCCAATCGAGCGACCACCAGATGATTTCGCCCGGTGACTTGAAATGGGCCGACGTCCCCTCATTGCCGCCCGGAGCGAAAATTGCCGTCATCGAGGGCCCCCTGAACGAGGCCGTTCCCTTTACATTCCGATTGAAATTCCCTGGCAACTATCAGATTCCTGCGCATTGGCACCCCGCTGTTGAACGGGTCACTGTGCTTTCTGGAACGTTCAACATGGGCGTAGGCGATAAACTGGATATGCAGAAGTCGATGTCCCTTTCTCCGGGAAGCATGATGATCATGCAACCTAAGACCAATCATTTTGCTTGGACCAAGGAGGAAGTCGAAGTGCAGTTGAGTGGAATAGGGCCATGGGGTATCACGTACGTCAATCCTGCGGACGACCCCAGGAAAAAATGAGGGGGGTCTGCCTATGGGAGTGCAACCGATCCGGACACTGAGCGGCGCCGCATGCGGCCGTTTTAACCGATCGATGCTGGCGTGATTCCGTCAGCATTCTCTTTGCTCAATTCGAATCGTACCGTCTCGGAAATACGATCCGGAGCTCAGTCCCTTCGCCTGGCTTGGAGTCCATTTCCATGCTCGCGTCGAGCAACTCGCACAGGCGCTTGACGATAGAAAGGCCAATGCCTTCGCCCCGCTCCTGATGAAGCTGCCGGGTGTCCGTGGTGGCGCTGTCCGGGGAAGCAGGGTCATCGGCGGACGCTGGAATACCCGTGCGCGCGGTCTCTTCGACCTGACGCGCCTCCTCCGTGGCAGCTTCCAATGCGCCGGCCATCGGAGCGCCGGGGCCCGCGTGAAATCCCGGACCGGTATCGGTAACGCACAGCATCCAGCGCTGGGCATCGTTTTGGCGGCTGTCGCCCCAACTTACCGTGACGCCACCCTTCGGCGTGTACTTCAGTGCATTGAGTAACAGGTTCTGAGCGATACGCTGCGTTTTCACCGCATCGCCTTCGATCGGCAGCGTATCCGGACCGTCTGCCTTCAGGAAGAGGCCCTGTTCTTCCGCCATTGGTTGCATCCGTTCACAAAGCTCCCGCAGAATTACCGCCGCATCGAAGGGATTCACCACGCGATGTTCGTGTCCCGCCTGCAGGCGCGCCAGGTCCATCACATTCTCGAGCAGCGAATACAACGACGAGACGTTCTTCTGCAGCATGGGAAGGAATTTGTCGCGTGAAGGCATCGCCGGGTCTTGCATAGCCAAGCCCGCGGTGACGTTCATCACCACTCCCACACTGCCGCGAAGGTCGTGCGCGGCCTGTCGCCACAGCTCAGCGCGACTTCGTTCCATCTCACGCAGTTGCTCCAGCGCTTGTGCCAGGTCACGCACGTGCCCCTTTGCTTCGATCTGCTGAAGCTGGAAGTATTTCGCCACGCTCTCACTGGCTCCGTCGGTGCACAATTCCGACCATACGCGACGCGCGATGGACATCACTCGTGGGTCGACCTCCGGATGAGCCGACGCATAGCTTTCCAGTTCCTCCGCCATGCACAATTGCAACCGACCCCATTCGCGCGTGACTTCGCGAAGGTCGTAGCCTTGCTGCCAGCGCTGCAGACCGTGCGCGGTGGCGTCGCCTTTGCCTTCTTCTTTGGCCGCGGTAGCCTCGTTGAGCGACAGCGGCAGCCGTCGACCGAACGCGTCCAGCAGCGCTGGAATGTGATCATCCAATTGCGCGCGCGGGAGCGACGCGCCAGTGTTCATTTCGGGATCGCGATCTATGGCCTTGCGCCATGCGCGAAGGATGGCCTCGCGCCGTGCCTTCAAGTGCGCGGCGAGGGCCGACAGTTGCGATTCGACGGTGTGGTCGGAATTCATAAATTTACCCCCCAAAGCCGAAAATACGACTACAGATCACCGGGCCTGGGTGTCTGCTTGGGCAACAGTATATGCGCTGCCACGGTGCGACTCGCATGACGTTCACGCGTTGATGCGGCGTCCGTCTGGCGCAGATTATGATATGGCCTGGTTGCGGCCGGGACTTGCGCGAATGCAGCCAATAGTGTCCGTAACCCTTGCCTCGAGGTTGTGAGATGTATCTGCTGCGCGTCGTAGCCCTTTTCCAGAAGGTCCAATCGGAGCGCGTTATGCGGAATGTTGGTTTGCGTCTTGCCGTTTCGCTGGCTTTGCTCCTCGCCGCCGGCGTGGGGAACGCCGCGCCGGCGGACTATTTTCCGCCGCGTGGTACCTGGGATAGGAAGAGTCCCGCCGAGCTGGGTATCGATGCGGCGCGGTTGAGCGGCGCGGTCGACTATGCCGTCGCCAATGAGAATCCCTCGTCGAAGGATGTTGCTGAAGACCTGAAGAACACCTTCGGAAAGCGGGAACCGAACTTCAAGATCATCGGCCCCACGCAAACGCGCGCGGCCCTCAACGGCATCGTCATACATCGCGGCTCGGTCGTCGCGGAATGGGGCGACACGACGCGCGCCGATATGGCGCACAGCGTCACGAAGACGTTTCTGACGACAGTCGTGGGACTCGCCTGGCAGCGCGGTCTCATTCGCGATCTCAATGATCGCGCATCCTCGTATCTGCCGACCGCCGAGCGCGCGCAGCTGTTCGGTACCGAACACAACGGGTCCATCACCTGGGATCAGTTGTTGCGCCAGACGAGCGATTGGTCTGGCACCTTGTGGGGCGTGCCGGACTGGGCCGATCGTCCGGTCGGCGCGACACCTGCCGATTGGCCCAACCGGCCGATGCACGCGCCGGGGACCTATTTCAAGTACAACGACGTCCGCGTCAACCTTCTTGCGCTTTGCGCACTGCAGGTATGGCGCCGGCCGCTGCCGCAAGTGCTGCGCGAAGAGGTGATGGATCCGATCGGCGCGTCGAACACCTGGCGCTGGTATGGTTATGAGACTTCGTGGGTTGAGCTCGATGGCCAGCGTGTTCAGTCGGTAAGCGGGGGTGGGCACCTCGGCGGTGGAATGTTCATCAGCGCCTGGGACATGGCGCGCTTCGGCTATCTGTTTCTGCGCGGCGGCAAATGGGCCGGCCGCGAAATTGTCTCCGAACGATGGATTGCCCTCGCGCGCACACCGGGCCCGGCCAACCCGAATTATGGATTCGCCAACTGGTACCTCAACACCGATCGCAAGTCGTTGCCGAGCGCGCCCGCGTCAGCCGTGCGTTTTCTGGGCAATGGCGCCAACATTATTTATGTCGACTGGGAGCACGACCTGGTCGTCGTCGTGCGCTGGATCAGGGACGAAGCGGCGTTGAACGAGTTTCTCGGACGGGTGATCGGCGCTCTGAAGGACGGAGCGAATTGAGACTACGGGCGACGGCACGAGAACGGCTCGCGCGAAGCGTCAACATATTTGAACTGCATCAAGGACAGGTCCTGCACCGTGATTACCACGTTCGGATGCGGTTGAACGGCTTCGTAGGTCCACGACAGCTTGTCGCCTTGCAAGCTCCAGCGCGCGGGTACGTCGGCAGCGACGATGGCGGGCTTTCCCGAAGCGAAATCTGACTCGGCAAAGTAGCCGAGCGTTCCATCGGCGTTGTAGAGCCAATAGGTCGACCGACCCGACGTTTGACTGGTGCAACGCCATGGCCCGTGAAGGTTTTCGGCCTTCGGGGGGGCGATTACCGGCTTCACGTCAAGGCTAACGGCTTTCGACACCGGCTTGGGACTCGCCATGGGTGCCACGCGAGGCCGCCCAATCCAATCTTCCACGAAAGGCGCGGCGGCCGGCACCAGCGCCAAGCCAACTCCACTGGCAACAAGCCATGGCAACGAACGCCATGCGATGGCGCGCCAGCGGGGCCTCTTGTCGGGAACGGGGGCTTCGACAGGCGGGGAATCGTGGAACGCGATGGTATCGGTGCCGCCCAGCGGTGCGAGCGTGGCCGGACCTTCAGGTCCTGCATCGGGTCCGGTGTTCGATTCCCGCTCGATCGTGGCCGGAGCCCCTATGGCGCGCAGCGTCAGCGCAATGCGCTCGGCATCGGCCTCCAGGACCTGCCTTTTGATGATCTTGGGCATGCCGCCGAACAGCCGGTCAGTGACGCTGGACGGCAGGGCAGTGATGCGCATGAACTCGCGCTTGACTTCGGTCACGTCCGCGCCGTGCGCGACGTGTCCCTGCAAAACTACGCGGTAAAACATCCCATCCTCATGATTGCCGTGACGCGAACTCCGCGCCACGAAGAACATGAGCAAGAGCCGTTCCCGCGAAGCCCAGCGAAATCGCCTGGGTCGGAGGTTTCAATGCGCCAAAACGGGGCGCCTCACATGAATCGCCATCGCATTTCCGAGTTCCCCGACTGCTCGTTCCCTACCATCCGGGCGCCGCACACGCGGCATCGGTACGCTACGTGGAGCGAGCCATCCCCCAACCCTTCCACGCCATCCGGGGCGGTCAATGCCCCGTGGGGGTCCACGCTCACGGGTTCGCCCTCAAGTGCTATGCAGTCCGGGCACGGCGCTGACGTCGCTGTCATCGTTGGCTCCCAGTGATGACGAGAAGTCTACCTCGGCAAAACCGTGCCGGACATCGGAAAATCCCAATCGCCTGACAGGTTGGACAGCGCCCACATGGATCGTGGAGTTCGTCCGACGGGCCTGTCTCGATATACTGAGCACGAACGCGGGCCGGGATCCAGTCGGGTTTCGGCGTTATCGCAACGCGTCTGCGCCGAAATCCCAATGTGGAATCGCCGGACCGCAACTATCGTGATTGGGCTTATCGACGCGGCCGTATGGGCGTTCGTCGCCGTCGCGGCTTTCTTTTCAGGATCGGATGCGGCTACCAAGGGCCTTGACCAAGGCGCCGGGTTGGTCGTGACGGCGCTGTTTATCATTACCGGTGCACCGGCCCTGGGTTTGGCTTGGGCCGGGCGGGCGCCTATGGCGGCGCTGCTGCTTGCGCTCGCTTTCCCGATCGCCTTCGCGGCGGCGTTTGTCGCGGCCGTCATTGCCTTTGCTTGACGTGCGAGCACGTAAGTAACGCTGGACGCGGGCGGGCGCGCCGCGAACCACCTAGCGCGCGGTGGGCGTGGTGGCGGCAGTCGCCGGATTTGACTGCGCCTTCGGGGGCGGTGGCATTTCGCACAAGCCTTCCGGTGGCGTCAGAAGGTGCGTCGCCGCAGTCCACTCGGCCTGGCTCAGGCTCTCCGTAATGTCCTTGAGTCCTGCGGCGCAGGCTCGCTCGCGGAGCTTTCCCTCGCCGCGCAGCTTCGATGCCTTCGATTGCATGGTCTCGGCGATGCTCCAACCCGCACCGCCGGTGTCGCCGATGGCGAGAAGCGTCTTGCCATCCTGCGCAACCATCCACTGGCCGACCTCACCGTAGACATAGAGCGTTCCAACGCAATTCGCGGCACCGTTCGCGATAACCATGAGATCGATGGATTGACCGGTCACCACGCCAAGGTAGAGGGCATCGATCGACCCGGCAACGAACATCCTGCTGCTCGAACGCTTGGGTAGCAAGGATTGCAATGCTGGCGTTGGCGTGCGCTGCGCTTCTTGCGCCCCCGCAGGCAATCCCACGGCGCAGGCTGCCACCGCTCTACTTACTTTCCTCGTATCGAGCACGGTTCCTCGTCCGCGCGCGACATCGATGATCCACAGTGCCCCGAATGCATTGAGGTCGGCCGAGATCGACGCCTGGTCGAAGGACCGCTGCGGGATTCCGGTACCGGTCCTCGGCGCCCCGAAGACAAGCAGCCTGTTTGCAGAGTCGGCCCCGGGGATCCATCGCCACTCGCATCCGCGTGGGCACCTTTCCTGAGCGGCGGCGGGAATAAGATCCTCCCTCCCGGGGGACGGAGTTGAAAGGTCGTACTTGACGAGGCGCTGCGACGATGTCCCCGTCGCCGCTTCGGGCACCACAAGAAAATCATCGAAGAGCAGCGCCTGGGGGAGCCCGCCTCGTCCTGCTTCGCGGGCATCGATCGCAGCGCTCTCCAGCTTGAAGTTGTGCACAAACGGGTCGGCGGGTGGAGCGGTGTCGGCGAAGGCAAACGTATCGATGCGGAATGTCGACTTGCCAGGGTCGGGGCTGAGCGTCGACGTGGACAGCACAACGGCACCGCCACTCAAGCTAAGCTGCCGGAAGACCTGAGTAAGCTTTCGTCTTCCGCTTTTCTCCGGAGCCTGTGCATCCGCCTGCGTGTCGGCGCCCAACTTCTGCAGGAAGTAGTCGGCACCGAACGGACCGAAGAACTCGTTCTTTGCCTGCAACAAGACGTACACCTGGTACTGGCTCGAGCTCAACTCCTGAACGGGTGATGCAGAAGACGTGCTAAGCAGCAGCACCGCACCGGATTTGCTCTCGGAAACGGACGTCGTTGGCCGGTAAAGGGAGGCACCCAGCGCGCTGCCATTCAACGTCCGCAGTTCGACGGGCCTGTTTCCGGCGGCGGCCGCGATCCGCACGTAGTTGCCATCGACGTCCACGAAACCTCCAGATTTCGGAAGCCCGAAGATCCGAGTCGTGAAATCCGCCTGGGACGTCCTTGTAGCTGAACCAGCGGCCGCAAACTTGGTTTCGGGTAGCCCCGCAAGCAATTCCGCAAGGAGGTACTCGGCGTTGACGTCCTTGGCTTTCCAGAATAGATAACGCTTCATGTCATCCGAGACTGACATGGCGTGGGCCGAGGCGAGCATTGCGAGCATCGGCGCTTCGCGCTGACTGGCCTTGACGGTGTTGAGCAGGACTTCGTGCGTCTGAATGGTCTTGCCCGCGTTCGTTGCCACGACAGTAAAGAGCCCGACCAAGGCAATGATGCTGGCCACGGACAGGCCCGTGATGAACGCCCTTCGCCGGATCTTCGCGATCCGCTCGCGGGCAAATTCCGTTGCCTCCTCCGCAACCTTCCATCGCTGCAGCACCATCGCGATGAAATCGTGCCCGAGGCTCAGTCGCATGGTGTCGTCGGTGGCCGCACCGGACAGTACCGTGACTCCCCTGAGCAGAAGTATCTCGGGCTGGGTAAGGTACGCGACGACGGTGTCGACGCTGGCCACCGATCCTTCATCGGCCGCTATCTCGCGCAGCTCCTTGAACGTGACGATGCGCGTATGGACCGTGCCGTCCGATTCGCGCCGGACGAGCCGATAGAGAATCTCGCGCCACCGGCGCTCTTCGGCCTCGAGATCCACACTCCTCTGCATCGCGCCAAAGCTCGCCCGCAGCGACGCCGAGATGTGGCGATCGACCGGGCCTGAAATTCGCCCGCCTTCCTTGTATTGGGCCATCGTGATGACCCGCGTGGCTGGCTTTCCCGCCGCGGTGGCGGGCATGGGAACCACGTGCTGGTACAGGTCCCGGCATACGATCTGCATGACGGGAAGCACCGCAGCGGTGAAACGCGTATCGAACAAGTCCTTGACGATCTCTTCCGCCACACCCGGTTCGTACTCGAAACCATAATGAGCGAACGGCGCATCGAGATCGTCCAGCGGCTCTTTCGACGTCGGCAACTTGATCGCGTGCTCCACTTCCTCGCCGCCGAACTCGGACAGCAGGAAGAGCTTCACGTCGGCCTTGACGACGCGGTTCGTCAGCCCCGGTGGTGCTTCCGCCACCACGGCCTTCGGTGTGTCAGCGCTCGGCACGCCCTGACTCAGGTCGATGGCGCCGCCTTCCTGGGCGAGCTCGATGAAGCGCCCGGAGTGGTCCTTGCGCAGCGCCAGAACGAGCTTGATCGGGAAATTGATCCTGCTGAATTCCCTGATGAACCGGAAGAACTGCCTCCGGTACTCGGGCGTAGCGTCGCCCAGCGTGATGACTTCCTCCGCCTGGTCGAGGATGATGACCAAAGTGAAGGGGAGCTTCGCGGAGATCTCGTGCAGCGATTTCATCAGCATGCCGGGCTGGCGGCACGCGGTCACGAACTCTGAAGGCTCGCTGTAACCTAAGCGCGCCGCCGACAGGTCCAGCGTCTTCACGCTGGCGACGCCTTCGATGGGCACCGAAGCCGAAGCAAAGCGGAAGACGTGCTCGGCAATGCGGCCGAGAGGATCCGGCCCGCACCGGATGAACAACGGCGAGCCTTCGGCGTCGCGCAGGAAGAAGTAGCCGAATCCGCGCTCCTCCAGGCCGGGAATGAGACCAGCGCGCAGGAACGAGGACTTTCCGCAGCCGGTGTTGCCATGCAGCAGCAGGATCCGCGTCTCCGCGGAAGCGAGTCGCTGGATACAGACATCCACGTCCCGGTCGCGGCCGGAGAACAGCAGGCGATCCTCGATGCCGTAGAACGCAAGACCCTTATAGGGCTCCTTCGGCCAAAGGTCGGAACGACCCGCCGTGGTTGCCGCTTCAGGTGTGGTCATGGGTTGCCCGGTGGAGCGGCCGAAGGCACTGGGTCCAGCGGCTCCGGCTTTTCGATCCTGTAGTCGGGGTTGGCGTAGCAGCCGTAGAGGAGGCTTTCTGGCCATAGCCCGGCATCGTGGTGCAGGTCATCCATGACATCGGCGACGGTCATGCCGTCGCTGACCATCGCTTTCAGGAATCGATAGCCGAACTTCGCGGCGTAGGTTCGGCGGACGCGGGCTTCGGTCGCGATCGCCCCGCACAGCTCGGGCCTTGCCGCCTGCGCGCGGAGGCTGAAGTCCTTGTCGCCGAGCGCACTTTCGCAACCGTTCAGGAACAGCAGGCCACATGGCGAGACGCCGCGCTGCTCGAACCGACCGGTGAGCGAGTCGAGCAATTGGGAGAATGCGTCGTAGTCGATCTTCTGCCCATTGCCGAGGTCCAGCGCCTCGCCGTCGTGGTGACCGAGGAAGTGAAACAGGACATCCACCTGCTCGGTCTTGTCGATGAGCTCGCTGCATTCGGCGAGCGTATGTGCGACACCCACGGGCGGGCTCATCAGTTGGCAAAACGTGCGGTACGCATCGGGTTGGCCAAGGTCGCTTTCGATCTGTTGCTGCACCTCGCTGTTTACCAGCGAAAGGAGGCCGAACGTCTTGCGCGCCCGCTTCATCTTCGCGCGCGGGCCCATATACCCGCTCGACGTTGCCGAGAGCCGGTACCTGAGGCTCCAGAAGCCGCCGAACTCGTCGATTTCCCTGGCCGGGAGATTGGCTTGCGTCGTAACCGCCGCGGTCTCCAGCGGCGGCACTTTGCCGTCGTACGCGAGCCCCCACGGCGCGTGGACGCTCGAATCGACCTGGATGGAGAGCACGTTGTCGCCGGCGTCATAGTCTTCCGCGATCCTTTGCTCCAGGTTCCGGATGGCACTCATGTTCGCCGGATCGCTGAACAGCCGATAGCGGAGGCTGGCACCGGCTTCGGCGAGCTTCACCAAGCCTTCGCGACGGACCGCGGGGTCCGTGCTCTGGGCCCACCGCGACAGCGACTCGAGTTGCGTTCGCACATTGGCGGCCGCCTTTTCGATGCCTTCGTAGCCGACGTAATAGTAGTGATAGACGCCGCCGGTACCGCCCCAACTGACTTTCAGGCGGCTGTTGACGTCGACTTCGATCTTGAGCCACATAGGTCCGGTCAGCCCGTTACGCCGCGGATGGGCCCGTAATTCGTCGGGCAGAAACAGACCTGGCCGGGCAAAAGAGGAGTCCGCATCCAGCACCAGAACTGCGGCGTGAAACAGATGGTGCCGGGTTGATGTGGCGGAACCTGCGCCGCCGAAGGGCCGACCGGAAGGATCGTCAGCGAGCAGAACGCGAGCACGAGAATCGTTCGAATCGCCGCCATGACAGCCTCCGTACGCAAGATGTGGGCATCTCGAACTTGGCTATGGATGGATTATCGGGCGAAACAACCTGTACATGTCAAGCTGTTGGGAATATTCACATTTCACTCTGTGGCGATGGCCAACAGGGCAGAATTTCCCCGCAAGTTGAGGGGATTTTCGCTAGTATTGTAGGCAACACCAGGGTCCTGTTCCGCCATTTGTGCTGTTGCACACTCAGGAGGCACCCATGCCCTTGCGCCGTATACCCGGTACCGACTTGGAATACTTCCTCGTGGTGCACGACGAGGCCGGTCGCGAACGCCCTGAGGCAGACGGCAAGTTCCTGAGCGATACCGTGGAACAGCGCGTGTCGTCGTCGGAAGTGCCGATTACCGACGTGTTCTTCACGAGCCATGGCTGGAAGGGCGACGTGCCCGCCGCGATCGAGCAATACGACAAGTGGATCGCCGCGATGGCGGGCGTGAGCGCCGATCGCGATGCCGTGGCGGCGCGCAGCCCCGGATTCAAGGCGCTCATCGTCGGTCTGCACTGGCCAAGCCTGCCATGGGGCGACGAATCCGTCGAAGCCGCGGGCGGCGGGGTGCTCGGCGCGAACGATGACGTCGAGCAACAGGTGGAAGCGTTCGCGCGGCGTATTGCGGACACGCCGACGGCCCGCGGCGCGATACGGACGATCGTGAAGGAAGCGCGCGCCAGACCCGCTTCGAGCAAACTGTCGCCGGCGGCGGAGAAGGCCTACGCGGCGCTTTTCGCCGAATCGGGCCTGGCCACCGGGGACGCCGGCGCGCGGCCCGGCGCGGATCAGGAGGGCTTCGATCCCGCGGCCATCATCGCGGACTACGAAGCAGGCAATGCGCAGGGCGCGACGCAACTGCTCGGCTTCACCGAGACTGTGCGCGACGCGATCCTGTCGCCGCTGCGGCAAATCTCGTTTTGGAAGATGAAGGATCGCGCGCGAATCTTCGGCGAGGCCGGCGGCAACCGCCTGCTGCGCAGACTGCAGGATGTCGCGCCGCGCGCGAGATTCCATCTGATGGGTCACAGCTTCGGCTGCATCGTCGTTTCGGCGACGGTTGCCGGTGTCGATTCGCGTTCATTGCCGCGACCGGTCGACTCCCTCTTCCTGGTGCAGGGCGCGCTTTCGCTGTGGGCGTACGCCAAGGACATACCGTATGCGCGTGGCACCCCCGGCTACTTTTATCGCGTCCTGAGCAGCCGCCTGGTGCGCGGACCGATCGTCACGACGCGGTCGAAGTTCGACACCGCGGTCGGGCGCTTCTATCCCATGGGAGCGCGGGTCAAGCAACAGCTCGTTCTCGGCAACGAAAAGTATCCGGAATACGGCGGCATCGGGACATTCGGCATTCAAGGGGCGCCGGAGCAGGAGGATCTGGCGATGGGCAAGGTCACGTACGCATACGCGTTTCGGCCATCCCGCATCTACAACCTCGAGGCCAGCGATTTCATCAAGGAGGGAGACGGCGCGTCCGGCGCGCACAGCGACATCGCCCACCCCGAAGTTGCCCACGCATTCTGGGCTGCCGTGCTGGCGGGCATGGAGGGTCCGCCCGAGTTCCTCGGCGCCGAACGGGAATCCCCGTCCGCCGCGACTCCGGCAAGCGACGCATTCGCGGCGGAGTGGGGCGCGACAAGGAGTGCGCCACGCCAAGCACAGCGGGCCCGCCCACCCGATCTAGGACTGTTGGGTGCCTCGCCCGCGGCGGCCGCGCCGGCTGCAGCGGCGCCGCGGCCGTCATCGCCTGGGTCTCCTGCCGCCGCGCCATCCACTTCGGCAAAGCCGCCGAAGGACAAATTCATCGCCAGGGCCAAGCCACCTCCTGTCATGGAACAGCGATGGGTCAACCTCGAGGTCGAGGGTCAGGCGCCTGACCAGCCGCTGGTTTCGAACAAGTGGTACGCGCTCGCGGTCGATGTCGATGTTGAACTCCGGCCTGGTTCGGCCGCAGGCGCCGCTTTCAGTGGCGAGGAAGCGTTCGCCGAAGGCGAGACCGAGATTACGCTCACCGTGCAGCTCGATACGGCCGATTTCGAAACCTCCGATCGGGAACGTCCATTCCGCTTGGCTCGCACTGGAAGAGCTCTGACGAGAGCGCGTTTCGACATCCGGCCGTTGCACGACGGGCCTTCGACGCTCAAGGCCACGATCCACAAGCAAGGCAACTTCATTCAGCAGATCGATGTGACGTTCGACGTGGGCGCGGCGCGAGCGGCGCCTGTCCAGTCTGTATCGCGCGGCCGCGCGATCGCCGCTGCGGACATGGTCAAGCCGCGCGACATCGGTTTGTCGATCTCCCCTTCGGTGGGCGGCTACGATTGCATCGTTTGGGGCGCGGTCATGACGCGCGCCAAGCTTCCGCTCCAGCCCGCGTACCTGGCGTCCGCCATCGACGCCGCGCGCGACGAAGTCATGAAGGTCGTCATGTACAAGGATGCCAACGGTGACTACTCCTTTCAGAAGGCGATCGCGATCCCGGATGCCGATCGGGACGCCGCCCTGAAGATTCTTGCGCGTGCAGGGGCGCAGCTCTTCCACAAGCTGTTCTTCGGCCCCGCTGCCGCGGACGACTCGAAGCGGGTGGGCAAATTCCTGCGCGACATGGCTTCCCGCCGCGAGGGACGGCTTCAGCTGCAGATCGTATCCGAGAGCACGCCGGTGCCCTGGGGGCTCCTCTATGTCGGCGACGCATCGGAAGGCGCCACGCTCGATTGGGACAACTTCATCGGGATGCGCCACGTCATCGAGCAGATCCCGCTGCAGACGTCGATGTCCGTGTCGGACAGCTTGATCCGCAGCGACAACCCCAAGCTTTCGGTGAGCGTCAACGTCAACAGCACGATCGACGCGCAAATGCACGCGCACTTCGTCTCGGATCAGCAGTCGTACTGGGCCGACCGGGCTCGCTCGGGACTGAACCTGCGCCTGGTGAACCGCACGCGAAGCTCCGAGTTCAAGCGCGCGCTGGCGAGTACCACGACCGACGATCAAATCCTGTACCTCTACTGTCATGCGGAGGCGGCAGGCTTGAACGACCCCGGCGGTCCGGACGCTTCCAGCCTCGTGTTGTCCGACGCGCGCGTGACGCTGGGCGATCTCAATCTCGATGCCCCGACCGACACGCAGCTTCGCGGAAACCCTCTGGTGTTCATAAACGCGTGCGAGTCGGCGCAGATGTCGCCCGCGTTCTACGACGGATTCGTGCCTTACTTCATGGCCAAGGGGGCGCGCGGCGTCGTGGGCACCGAGTGCCAAACACCGGCGCTGTTCGCCGCGGAATGGGCCGAGCGATTCTTCGAGCGATTCTTAGGCGGCGAGGCGCTTGGCGAGTTGTTCCTGGGCCTCCGGCAGGATTTCCTGAAGCAATACGGAAATCCGCTCGGGTTGATGTACGCGGTGCATTGCGACGGAGACACGCAGATTCAGCCGGGCCTCTGAAGGCGAGTCGATGTCCGCTCCACCCGCGTTCCAGAGCGAAGAAATGCTGGCGTGCGGCAAGGAAGGGCTTACGCGCGCACGCGCATTTCTCTGACACGAATTTGCACCACTTCCGGAGTTTCATCCATTCCAATGGCGGGCACACTGGTGCCAGCGATCGAAGCACGAGTCGCTTCCATCCATTACTACGGAGAACGCCATGAAACTCAAAAACGCTATGCACGGCGCGGCGGTGGTCTCGCTGGCGCTGATGTTGTCCCCGTCTTATGCCGGCGACTACAACAAGACGACGAATGACACCTCGGCTACCAATACCCAGGAGTCGAAGCCGATGAACGGCAAACAGAAGGCGACCGCGATTGGCGCGGGCACCGGTGCCGTCGCAGGTGCGGTGGTGGGTGGCCCGGTCGGCGCCGTTGTCGGGGCGGGGATTGGCGCTTATGTGGGTCACGAGGGCACCGATGCGAACGGCAAGACGTCCAGCACGACGAGCGCGAGCGCATCGGACTCGACCGTGCGTGATGCGCAGGCGGCCTTGAACAGCCAGGGTTACAGTGCGGGGATGGTCGACGGCCGCTGGGGTCCAAGCACCCAGAACGCTGTCCGTCGCTTCCAATCGGATCGCGGACTCGAACAAAGCGGTACGCTGGACAACGCGACACTCAGCGCGCTGGGCGTGACCAAGTCTTAATTACCGCATTAGATGTTGTTCCCCGGGGTCGCCGGCAGTTAACCGCTGCCGGCGACCCTTTCCATGTGTAGCTGCGTCCGACGTTGCGTGCAGCGAGTACCATATCGCTAGTGCCCGTTCGCATCGTCGGAGGCCGCCACCATGTCCCTGTTCCTGACCACGCGCGAAATCCCCACGATGCCGAGGCGTCGCCTCATCGCTTCGGCCGCGGCAATGCTGATCGCGCCGACGCTATGGCGTCCTGCGCTGGCGCAAACCCCGCGTGCGCTGACTCCTGCACAGACGGAAGGACCGTTCTACCCGACGGCATACCCTGCCGACAGCGATTTCGATCTCCTCGTTCAGGGTGATCGACGCTATTCGCAGGGCACGCCGGTGTGGCTCGACGGCGTGGTGACCGATATCGACGGCAAGCCAGTACGCGGTGCGGTGGTCGAAATCTGGCAGTGCGACCAGCAGGGCCATTACCACCATCCCCAGGACGGTGGCCGGGCCGATCCCGCATTTCAGGGGTTTGGTCGTGTCAGCGTCGGCGCAGCTGGCGAGTATCGTTTCCGGACGATCCGGCCGGTCGCCTATTCCGGCCGCACGCCGCACATTCACGTAAAAGTGAAGCTTGGGCGCCGCGAACTGCTGACGACACAGCTGTACGTGGACGGCGACTCGCACAACGAACGCGATTTCCTGTGGAGAAGTCTCGATCCTGTCCAGCGAGCGGCGCTTACGGTTCCGTTCCAG
>Ga0207691_10003382_pt1 | contig 15518 bp, 9 predicted proteins | sample KBSM13metaG_FD_184327 | JGI IMG/M metagenome (GOLD analysis project Ga0207691, IMG submission 184327) | Miscanthus rhizosphere microbial communities from Kellogg Biological Station, Michigan, USA - KBS M1-3 metaG (SPAdes) (version 2) | ecosystem: Host-associated > Plants > Roots > Rhizosphere >... | reverse complement strand
CGACGGAGTGCAGGCCCTTGACGAATTTTCCGTCGCGGGCGATTCGCTCGAGAGCCGGGCGGCCCATTCGCGTCATGATCGCCATGTTGACGACGACGTAAGCGCTGTCGGTGATTTCCACGCCGCAACGGGAATAGGGCGAGTCGATCGGCCCCATGCAATACGGCACCACGTACAGCGTGCGGCCCTTCATGCAGCCCTTGAACAGCCCGCGCATTTTCGCGTGAGCCTCGTCCGGGGCCATCCAGTTGTTGTTAGGTCCCGCGGCGTCGCGATCCTTCGTGCAGATGAAAGTCAGGTGCTCGACGCGTGCCACGTCGGACGGGTGTGAGTAGGCGATGTGACAGCCGGGAAAGGTGGCCTGGTTGAGCTGCTTGAGCTCTCCGGTCTTCTCGAGGGTCTGCTTCAGTCTGGCTAGTTCGGCCGCTGATCCATCACACCACTGGACCTTGTCCGGTGTGGTGAGCTGACGGACAGATTCAACCCAATCGGCGACCGCCGGAGAAATTTCTGGAAGTGAGGCGATCGACTGGGGCGCTGTGGCCATCTCTGTACCTTCGATTGTCTGCCTGTCTCGGCGAGACAAAGGAGTATAGCGGCGCGTAAATCCACGGCGATCAGAAAAGACGAGTGACGTATAAGGAAAAGGCAGCGCCCCGTGGGGCGCGCCGATAGCGCGTATCCGAAGATACCCGAGGGACGGATCAGGCAGCCTTGCGGGCGGCTCGCTTGCGTGAACCGGGTGCCTTGCGCGCCTTTTGCGGGGCCGCAGTGCGCTTGGCCAGCGTCACGTAAGTCGTTCGCGCCAGGGCGGAGACGTCCCTGCCGGCCTCGATTCCGATCGCCGAGTTTTCCTTCACGAAGCGCATGGCGTGTCGACGCGCGACCTTGTTGAATTCACGTCCGGCGACCGTCAGGGCTTCGAAAGAGCCCTTCAGGGCGTCGACTCGTTTGGCGGCAACCCGGGCGCGGGCACGGACAGTGGTCACCGCCACGTTTGCGAGAGTGGCCGCGCGGGCGCGCAGAGCAGCGGTGGATTCAAACAATGTTTCCTGAAAATTCATAAGGTCTCCTGTGCTGCGTCGCAGCAATGTTGCGACGCATCATACTGACAGGAGGACTGAAGTCAAGGATCGGGATCAGGCAGCCAGCGGGGCTTCGGACTCGAGGAATTTCCGGATCATGGGCACCACCTTATCTATGGAGTGGAGCATGAAGAGGTGGCCGCCCCCGGGAAGGATGAACAGTCGGTTGTTGGGGATGAGCATGGAAATGATCCGCGCATTGACCGGCGGTACGAGCGGATCCTCGGACCCCGCCATGACCAGCGTCGGTTGGCGAATGCGATGCAGCCAATGGATGCTGGTCCAGCCCATGCCCGCCAGCAGTTGATAAACGTATCCCATGAACTGTGGCGGAATGATTCGCGCGGTGTGCGCGGACATGAGCTTCGGGTCGCGGCGCGCTTCGCCGCCGTAGATATCGCCGGCGGCCTTCTGCATGTAGGTCGGTGACAGATATCGACGCGGCGTGACCATCTTCGACAGCGCCGATGGCCGACCGGGGACCATGATGGCGCCGGGCGATGTCGCCGCCAGGATCAGGCGCCGGCACCGTTCCGGATACTGGCGTGCGAATTGCTGGGCCAATGCGCCGCCCCAGGACACACCGATGACATCCACCTTCTGATAACCGAGGCGGTCGAGCAATTTGTTGGCGAGCCTGGCGAGCCCCGAGAATCTGCGCGGTCGCCAGCTCATCTCGGATCGGCCGACGCCCGGAACGTCGAAGATCACGATCTCCTTTTCCGGCATCGCCTCCATGAACGGAAAACACAACTCGAGATTGGCGCCAATCCCATTGAACAGCAGAAGCGGCAGGCCACCTTTACCGGACTGGGTGGCGACGCGGAGATTGACGCCGTCGACCTCGATGAATTCGACTTGAGGACTGCTCATCTCTGGTGAACGTAACGCCCTGGTGCGGGGTCGCCGGCAGGATGCAGCGCGCTACCAGGGAATTTAGGGGCGGGCACTTCGCCGGCCCCGTGTTGCGCATACCACTTGCTCCAGTGCTCCCACCAGCTGCCGGCATGTTCACTCGCACCGGCCAGCCACGTTTCGGCAGCGTCCGGCATCGACGGATTGAGGAAGTATTTGGCCTTCGGATTGGTGGGTGGGTTCACGATGCTCTGAATGTGGCCGCTCGATGAGAGTACGAAGTCGATCTTGCCGCGCAGGATGTTTCGCGATTGATAGCACGCTTGCCACGGCGTGATGTGATCAGTGACGCCCGCGACGACATAAGCCGGCACTTTCACTTTCGACATGTCGATCGGCGTGCCCAGCGCCGTGATCCTGCCCGGAGACTTCAGCGGGTTCTCCATGAACATGCGCAAGAGGTCGGCGTGGAACTCGGCTGGCAGCCGGGTGGTGTCCGAATTCCAGTAGAGGATGTCGAAGGCGGGCGGGCGATTTCCCATGACCCAGTTGTTGGCGACAAACAGCCAAACCAGATCGTTGGGACGCAACCAGGCAAACACGCGCGCCATCTCGCTTCCTTCGAGCACTCCCTTGGCGCGCGATTTCTCGATCGTGGCCGCCACACCACTGCGCGAGGCGAACTGCCCGAGCAGCGTGGGGGCCTCGGTGTCGAGCACCGTCACGAGCAGCGTGGCGCTGGCGATCTTGTCCTCACCCTTCGCGGCGAGGTGGCCTAACAAGGTGGCGAGCGTGAAACCGCCGGCGCACGCGGCCATGGTATTCACGCTATCGGCGCCGGTGATTTCGCAGGTGGCTGCGATGGCCTGCTTGCAGGCGGAGAGGTAGGTCTCCATGTTCCAGTCGCGTTGTGCGGCCGTGGGGTTCCGCCAGCTGATGCAGAATGTCTGGATCCCCTGGCTCACGGCGTATTCCGCGAAACTGCGGCCCGCCGAAAGATCGGTGGCGTAGAACTTGTTGATCTGCGGCGGAACGATGACCAGCGGCCGCCGATGCACGCGCTCGGTCTGCGACGTGTACTGGATGAGCTCGAAGGCCTCACCGCGGAAGACGACCGCCCCCGGAGTCACCGCGAGGTTCTTGCCGACCTGGAACTTGCGCTCGTCCACCTGGCGGGGCATGCCGAAATTGTTGGTGAGATCGTCGATGAAATTCTGCATCCCGTAGAGAAGGCTCTTGCCGCGGGTTTCGGTGATGCGTTGCAAGGCGCCCGGATTGCCGAACAAGGAATTGGTCGGTGCAAAAGTCTCGGTGAACAACTGCAGCACGAAGCGCGCGCGTTCGCGATCTTCGGTCGTGGTATCGGCACGGTCGAGTACACGATTCAGCATGTCGCGCCACGCAACGAAACCCTGCATGAGCCGCTTGTAATAGCCGCTCTTCTGCCAGACGGCGTGGCTGAAACGGCGGTCACGCGGATCCGGCGCGATTTTGGAATTCCCCATGGCGATCGCGAGAAGTTCGCGACCGAAAGCGAGGTTCTCTTCGATGAGCACTTGAGGGTTGATGGTCATGAGCCGCAGCAGGCGTTTGCCGGCCGTTAACAACTCTTCGCGATCGAGGCCCAACAGCGGATTGGCGCCGAGAATCTGTTCGGCGGCGTCAGTGGCCGCGGTGTGTGCGAGTGCCGGCTGTCCCTCTTTATCGGCCGGAGCGAAGCCATCTTGAGGGGAATTTTCGTTCGCAGCCTCGTTTCCGACGGAGTTGATTTCCGTCACATTTTCACGGGCTTGGCGAGGTCTTTTGGCTGCCATGGGCGGTCTCCGCTCGGACTGCTCTCGTTATATGTGATCTGTACCCCAGTGACGACGGGGTCGCCGTGACCCTAGTCACGCGCCCTAAGACCTTCGATTCCTATTATGCACTGCAACGAGGCGCCATAACCCGTGAACGTCATGGGTTTGACGCCTTGCCCGCAATTGGTCGCGGGAAAAGTGGCGAATGCCACTAGGCATAACGAGGAGTTCCAACTTGCAGGCATGGAGAATTCTGGGAGTTGCCAGCGCGTTTGCGTTGGCGTTGGGCCTCGGGTCTAACAAGGCTCATGCCCTCGGCGCGCCTGCCGGTACCGTGATCAACAACACCGCCGAGGTGAGCTACAGCGTCGGCACGGTGAATGCCACCGCGAGCTCCAATCTCGTCACGGTCACGGTTGCGGAAATTCTCGACGTCACGGTCACGGCGCAGACGCCGAGCGTCAGCGTGAGTGCCGGTGATACTCAGCAGGCTGCCCGTTATCGCGTCACGAATACCGGCAACGGTAGTGAGACGTTTCGCCTGGTCATGAACAGCACGATCGCCGGCGACCAGTTCGATCCGGTACCTTCGGCGACGTCTATCTATTTCGACAGCGACGCGACGCCTGGACTGTCGGCAGGCGATACACCTTACGTCGTTGGCAGCAACGATCCGGTTCTGAATGCCGATGGTTTCGTCATCGTGCTGGTCGTCAATGACATTCCCGCGGCTGTCGTCGATACCAACATCGGCATCACGCGTCTGACCGCCGATGCACGTACCGGGGCCGGTGCGCCTGGTACCACCTTCGCGGGCGCGGGCAACGGCATCAACGGTGCGGTCGACGCGGTGGTGGGAACCAGCGGCGCCGACAGTGAAGCCGACACCAGCTACCTGGTCACGGGCGTGAGCCTGACGGCCAACAAGACGCAGACCGTGGTTGATCAGTTCGGCGGTGTGCAGCCGGTGCCGGGCGCACGCATCGATTACTCGGTTGTCATCAACGTGGCCGGTTCGGGGAATGCGACCAACGCGGTCTTCACGGACAACATCCCGGCGAACACCACCTATGTGCCGGGGACGCTGCGACTCAATACGGCGCTGCTCACGGACGGCGTCGATACCGACGCCGGCGATTTCACTGCGACCACGCCCGCGCACGTGCGGGTCGCGCTTGGTTCACTCACCACGGCCAGCGGACCGCAGACGGTCACGTTCGCCGTAACCATCAATTGAAGTACTGGGGAAGCACGTCGTGAAGGAGACACACATGATCAAAGGGTTAAAAATTTTCGGCCTGGCCGTGATCTTTGCGGGAAGCATGATCGCGCCGGCTGCTGCGCAAAAACCGGGACAGGGCTGCCTGGTCGTCAAGACGGTCGTGGAGACCGAACAGGTCGTCGTCAACGACAAGGGTGAGAAGACCACCAAGCTCGTGCCCGTCGCCAAGGTCGTGCCCGGCGTCCAAGTCATCTACACGACCACGGCTAGCAACATCTGCAAAGTGCCGTCGGACAAAGTGTCCATCAACCTGCCGGTCCCCGAGCACATGACCTACGTGGCGGATTCCGCCGTTGGCCCGGGCTCGGACATCGAGTTCTCGGTGGACGGCAAGACCTTCGCCGCCGCCGACCAGCTGACCGTCATGGAAAACGGCGCGCCGCGCAAGGCTCGTGCCGACGAATACCGGCACGTCCGCTGGAATTTCAAAACCTCATTCGCGCCGGAAGGGCAGGGCTTTGGCCGCTTCCGCGCCGTTCTGAACTGATTTTTTCTTAAGAGAGTAGGAGAGAAGTACCCATGAAATCGATCAAGCAGCAATTGCGGCGAGCTCGCCTCGCTGTCGTTGCGCTGGGCCTGATTGGTGCCATGCCGTCCGCCTTCGCGGCCGGCACTGACTTCGGCACTGACATTACCAATACGGCCAGCGTGAACTACAGCGTCAGCGGTGTACCGCAGACAGCCATCAATTCTTCACCCACCGGCAACTCGGTTCCGGGAACTCCCGGCGTTCCGACGACGTTTGAGGTGGACAAGAAAATCCTCTTCGTCGCGGAAGAGACCAACAGTGCCGCGACCGTGACCAGCCCTGGCCTCACGCAGGTGGTGACGGTGTTCCGCGTCACCAATACCAGCAACGGTGCGGAGGATTTCGGTCTGCTGGCTGACAACATTCAGCCGCCGGCCATCATCTTCAGCCACGCCGATGACTTCGATATGTCGAATTTCACGTACCACATCTCGGGTGCGGCGTGTACGACGGGCGCGCCGACGACGCCGGCGTTCAACAATGAACCTGCGGTGATGCACATCGAGCAGCTCGCGGAAGATACGTGCGTATACGTGTTCGTTCGTTCCGATACGCCGGCATCGCCGACCGCCGCGGACGGCCTCGCGTCGACGATCCGCCTGACGGTGACCGCCACGACGGACGCGTCCAACGGCGTCACGCCTGAAGTGGAAACCGCCGGCATCGACAATGCCACCGTGGTTGACGTGGTGTTCGCGGACGCAGGCGTTCTCAACGGCAACGTCGTTGAAGACGGCATCAGCATGGCGTTCGACCAGTACCTCGTAGGCACGCTCTCGGTCCGCAAGACGGCGGCCGTGATCAGCGACGGGTTCAGCGCGGTTGGTCAGTACAAGGCGATTCCGGGCGCGACGGTCGAATACACGATCCGCGTGCAGAACAACGGTCTCGTGACCAGCGGTGCGCAGTTGACGGAAGCCGTTCCGCCCAACACCACCTACGTCACCGGCTCGACCACGCTGAATGGTGGGGCGGTTTCGGACGTCTCAGGTGCGATGCCCTACGTGACTGGCGGTGCGATCAATTCGCCTGCGGCTGCCGCCGGTGTCATCAACCCGGGTTCGACTGCCGCAGAAGTCGCGGTAGTGACCTTCCGCGTGACGATCAACTGAAGCTTCAGGGTCGAGGCTAACAATCGTCATGACGTTCAACGCAGCGGGCAAACGGACCTGGAGTCCGAAGGGACGACCCAAGTCCCACGCCCGCAACAACGGGTACTCTCTCGCAGAGGGCGGGGTAGCAACTAGCTACCCCGCCTTCGGCGCGTTTATGGGCCGCGTAAATGCGGCTTTGAGAGTTTCGTTGTTATTTGCTGCGTGTCTCATTGTGTCGGAGGTTTCCGTGGCGCAGATCACGGCACCCGGAACCGTGGTTCGCAACGCCGCAAGCGTGGCTTACCAGTTCGGTTCCGGCGCCGCGCGCACCACGCTTTCCAACGAAGTCCAGCTTGCCGTTCAACCGCTGCCGTCGCGGGCGGCGATCACGCTCGCGCGCTACGACGCAGCAAGCCCGAGCAGCAATACCGTCGGCCAGACGCAGTGTCGTTCGGCCAGCGGCTTCTTCCCCCTGCTGTTGCCGACGCCCCAGGGCCAGGGCGCCCTCGACCCGGCGCAGCCCATTCCCATGCAGGACACCCGCGTCGCGCACGCCGGTGATCCGATCTTTGTCCGCGTAGTCGATCCCGACCGTAACCGTGACGGCAACGTCATTGAAACGGTCGATGTTCGCGTCGCCGTCACGGCGACCGGTGACTCCGAAGTGCTGCGCCTGTCCGAGACGGGCGCGAACACCGGCGTGTTCGTCGGCTATATCGCGACCGCCGCGCGCACCGCCAGCGCGGACTGTGCGCTGGAAGTTGAGCGCAACGCCCAACTCGTTGCGACGTATGTCGACCCCTCGGACAACACCGATGCGGCGCAGGCCGATGCGCTGGTCGACCCGTACGGCCTGGTGTTCGATTCACAGACCGGCGCCGCGATCAACGGCGCGCGCGTGCGGCTCATCGACGTGACCACGGGTCTGCCCGCTGTGGTCTTCGGTGACGATGGTGTCAGCCGTTATCCCAACGAAATGGTGACCGGCCAGCCGGTGACCGACCAGGGCGGCACGCAGTACGGCATGCCGGCCGGTGTGTTCCGATTCCCTCTCGTTGCGCCGGGCAACTACCGTCTCGAAGTGGTACCGCCTGGCAGCCACGCGTTCCCTTCGCAGCGCACGGTGACCGACCTGCAGACGCTGCCAAATGCTCCGTTCCGACTGCAGCCGGGTTCATACGGTCAGGCATTTATCGTCACCGCGGCGCCTGCCGTGGCGGTCGACGTGCCGCTCGACGCCGCCGGTAACTCGCTGCAGTTGCGCAAGACTGCCGGCCAGCAGATCGCCACCACCGGCGACTTCGTGCAGTACACGCTGGCCTTGCAGAACCTGAACGAGCTCGGTGCGTTCAACGCAGTGCAGGTGGTCGATCGCCTGCCTACAGGTGCTCGCTATCGCGCAGGTTCGTTACGCCTGAACGGTGTGCGCATCGCCGATCCCACGCTGGCCGCCGACGGCTCCGGATTCACGTACCTGCATCCGCTGCTGGCCGCCGGCGAGAGCATCGAGCTGCGCTACGTGGTCGAGTTCACCGTGGCGATGCGCGGAGTGAAGGACGCCATCAACACCGCGCAGGCCTTCGCACCGGGCAACGTGCGCTCGAACGAAGCGCGCTCGCTGGTGCGCATGAACGAAGAGCTGTTCTCGGAGAAAGGCTTCATCGTCGGCCGCGTGTTCGAAGGCACCTGCGACCAGGACGGCCGCGAGGATGCCGGCGTCGCGGGAATTCGCGTGTACCTCGAAGATGGCCGCTACGGGGTGACGGACGAGAACGGCCGCTTCCACTTCGAAGGCCTCGAGCCCGGCACGCACGCCGTACAGCTCGACAAGCTGACACTGCCCGAATATCTCGAGCTCGCGCCTTGCGAACGCATGGGTCATGCCGGCCGCGACTACTCGCAATTCGCGGAGCTTCGTGGCGGCACCTTGTGGCGCAGCGACTTCGTGCTTCGACAGAAGGCGGCGCCGCAGGGCGACGTCCAAATGGAATTCAAGTCCGCGCTGCTCCCCGGCCGCGCTGACGATGGAATGGCTGCGCACGAGGCGGTGATTCGCGTCGCGGGCGTCACGGTGGGTAACACGCGCGCGATGGTCATGCTTCCCGAAGGCTTCGAGTACGTGCCGGGCAGTGCGACTGTGGACGGCACCAAAGTCACTGACGCGAAGAGCCAGGTTGTGGCCGCGGGTGAGCCTACGGTCAGCGTGTCGGAAAACGTCGTGATCGCGCGCCTCGGTGAGCTCGCGGCCGGCGCGACGCGCGACTTCCGCTTCGAGACTCGCGCGACGCCGGCGGCCGGTGGAGCCCTGACCGTGCGCGCACTCGTGATGTTCGATTCGCCGTCGAAGTCCGGCCTGCGCACGCAGCCGATCGAGTCGCAACTGAACCGTGGCGCCGCGCGCTACGGCCGTTCGCAACTGACGATCACCCCGCGATTCGACGTGCTGAAGACCGAGCTCTCGCTGGACGATGAGTTTTCGTTGCGCGCGCTCATCAATTCCTGGCGCGGTGCCCGCGACATCACCATTCGCGCGGTCGGTCACGCCGACTCGCAGCCCATCGCCGGCCGCAACAAACAGGTTTTCGCCGACAACTACGCGCTGTCGCATGCACGCGCGCAGACGGTTGCCAACTACCTCGCGATCTCGCTGAACGTTCCGGAAAACCGCGTGCACGTCGAAGGCCACGGTTCGGACGAACCCGTGAATTCCGGCAAGGACGCGGCAAGCCTTGCCGCCAATCGCCGCGTGGAGATCGTCATCGAAGGCGCTCGTTTCGAAGCGAACGCGCCGCTCGAACTCGTCAAGGCTGGCGGCGAACCGCAGAAGCTCGCAACAGTCGGCGTGGTGCTGCGCGGTCCGGGCGGTCCTGGCGGTGCGGCACAGCGCACGGTGCGCAACAGCGTCACTCCGATTGAGCGCAGCGGCACGCAGTCCATCGACATCAAGGATCTGACGCCCGGCATCCGTTGGCTGACACCCGAGGCGGACGCCGTCCCGGCAATCTCCTCGATCAAGATCGCGATCCAGCACGAACCGCGTCAGGTCGCCGAACTTTCGCTGAACGGAGTTGCGGTCAATGCGCTGAACTTCGACGGCGTGGCGTTCAACGATGCGAAAACGATCGGGCTGAGCCGCTGGCGAGGTGTGGACCTCGTGGACGGCGACAACGAACTGGCCGCGAAGATCCTCGACGAAAATGGCGCAGTGGTCTGGCAGGGCAAGCGCACCGTGCACTATGGTGGCAGCCCGGTGCGCGCCGAGCTCGACAAGCAGGCGTCGAAGCTGATCGCCGACGGCCGCACGCGGCCGGTAATTGCGCTGCGCATGTTCGACAAGTACGGCAAGCCGGCGCGCGCGGGCACGATCGCGAACTTCAGCGTCGATTCGCCGTATCGGTCCTGGTGGGAAGTCGAGCAGCTCGATGACAACCAGATTCTCTCCACCGGCTCGCGCGAGCCGCAGGTCGAAGTTCGCGAGAACGGCCTGGCGCTGGTCGAACTCGAGCCCACGACGACCACCGGCAACGCAATGCTTCGCCTGCGCTTCAACGAGCGCCAGAGCGATGAAATCAAAGTGTGGCTGACACCGGCCGCGCGCGACTGGATCCTGGTCGGCATCGCGGAAGGCACGGCGGCCTACAACACGATCTCCGGCAACATGGAGACCGCGAGCGCCGCCGATCGCGAAGAAGGCCTGCAGGACGATGGACGCGTGGCGTTCTTCGCCAAGGGTCGTATCAAGGGCGACTTCCTGCTGACCGCCGCTTACGATTCAGCGCGCGAGAAGGAAGACGCGCGCGATCGTCTGCAGGGGACCATCGAACCCGATCGCTACTACCTGCTGTACGGCGACGGTACCGAGCAGCGATTCGAAGCCGCTTCGCAGAGCAAGCTGTATCTCAAGATCGAGCGCCGCCAGTTCGTGGCGCTGTTCGGTGACTTCGACACCGGCTTCACCGTCACTGAACTCACCAAGTACAACCGCAGCCTCTCAGGTCTTCGTGCCGACTTCGGTGGTGAGCGCGTTCAGATGTCAGGATTCGCGGCGCGCACCGACACCGGCCTGGTGCAGGACGAGTTGCAGGGCGACGGCACCTCGGGCCTGTATCACCTGTCGCGCGCACCCATCGTCATCGGCTCGGACAAGATGCACATCGAGGTCCGCGATAGATTCGAAATCTCGCGCGTGATCGAGACCCACGAACTCTCGCGCTTTATCGACTACGACCTCGACTACGAGCGTGGCACGGTGTTCTTCAAGGAGCCGGTGCAGAGCCGCGACCATGAGTTGAATCCGGTCTTCATCGTCGCTGACTACGAAGTCCGCACTGGCGGTGAAGACGAGACAGCGGCCGGCGTGCGCGTGGCAACGAAGCTCGCCGCCGACAAGCTGGAAATCGGGGCGAGCGCCGTGTTCCAGGGCGCGCAGGCCGGTGACACGCACATCGTCGGCAGCGACCTCAGCTGGCGCGTGACGCCGGAGACGAAAGTACGCGCCGAAGTGGCGCAGTCGCAATCAGAAGATCCGCTGCGCCCCGATGCTTCGACCGCGTGGCTGGTCGAAGGCAACCACGCTTCCGAGCATTTCGAAGCGCGCGCCTGGGCGCGCGAGACCGGCGCTTCTTTCGGCGTCGATCAGCAACTCACCGCGGACACGGGTACGCGCAGCGCAGGTGTGGACGCTCGTTACAAGTTCACCGAATCGCTGACCGTTTCGGGCGAAGTCCAGCACCAGGATGTTCTCGCGAGCGACGCGAACCGGATGCTGGTCAGCGCCGATGTACGGATGAACAAGGGCGGCTACAGCGTCGGCGTCGGCGCGCGCCACGTAGCCGACCAGGACGCGAGCGGCGATGACCGCATTTCGGATCAGGCTTTCGTCAACGGCACGCTCGATGTCTGGGACGGCCGCGTGACGCTGCGCGGTTCGCACGACGCGTCCCTGGGAAACAATGATGGTGGCGAGAACGCGAGCGTGGATTATCCGGCGCGCAGCATTCTCGGCGTCGACTACCACCTGTCGGGCAATACCACGCTATTCGCCGAATACGAACACGCGGACGGCAGCCAGATCGAATCCGACATGACGCGAATCGGCATGCGCACACGTCCCTGGGAGCGCACGCAGCTGAAGTCGAGCCTCAGTACGCAGGCCACCGAATATGGTCCGCGCACTTTCGCGAACTTCGGTCTCACGCAGGGTTTCCAGTGGAAAGAACACTGGGCTTTCGATATCGGCGTGGATCAGTCCAACACACTGCGCGGCCCGGACCTCGAGCCGCTGAATCCGAATGCCCCGCTCGCCTCGGGCTCGATGACTGAAGATTTCTTCGCGGCATTCGTGGGTGCTCAGTACCGCAGGGATCTGTGGCAGCTCACCAGCCGACTGGAACATCGCAATGCCGACAGCGAAGAACGCTGGAGTTCGACCACGGGCTGGTATCGCGAGCCGGTCGAAGGTCATGCGATGTCCGTGTCGCTGCAGGCATTCGACTCGAGCACGCTGCTGGGTGGCGGCAATACTGAAGCCGTCGGTCGCCTCGCCTGGGCATTCCGCCCCGACGACAGCCGATGGATCGTGTTCGATCGCTTCGAGATGAAGTACGACGAGCACGAAGAATTGTTGAATGCATTCGAGTCTTCGAGGTTGGTCAACAATCTGCACGCCAACTGGCAGTTGAGTCCGGCGCTGCAGGTCGGTACCCAGTATGGCGTGCGCTATGTGTCGAGCACGTTCGAAGGCGAGCAGTATGCCGGCGTGTCAGATCTGTTCGGCCTCGACCTGCGCCGCCAGCTCTCGCGCCGCTTCGACCTGGGTGTGCACGCGGCGACGCTGCATTCCTGGGAATCGGACGTCATCGATTACTCCACCGGCTTCGACGTGGGCGCGACGTTCGCGAAAAACATCTGGATCTCGGTGGGCTACAACGTTGCGGGTTTCCAGGACGATGATTTCTCTGCCAGCCGCCATACGGCGCAGGGCCCGTACGTCAAGATCCGGATCAAGGCTGACCAGGATACTTTCAAGGATTTGAACCTCGACAGCCTGCGTCCGTCGCGCTAGCGTGCCTCCCGCCAATACGGCGGGCGCACTCCACAAGCGCATAGATGGAATCACTCGACGAGCTATTCGGACCTCGCGGCCCGCTGGCGCGAACGCTGCCCGGCTTCACGCCGCGCCGTTCGCAGCTGGCGATGGCCAACCGCGTGGCATTGGCGATCGAAAACCGCGCGCCGCTCGTGGTCGAGGCGGGCACGGGCACGGGCAAGACTTTCGCCTACCTGGTGCCGGCGCTGCTGTCCGGCAAGCGCGTGCTCATCTCCACCGGTACGCGCACGCTGCAGGATCAGCTGTTCAACAAGGACCTGCCGCTGGTGGCGGGCGCCATCGGTGTTCCTGCACGCGTGGCGCTGCTCAAGGGGCGATCTAACTATCTGTGCTCCTATCGCCTCCGGCAGATCGGGGGCCAGAAGAGCCTGGCGGGCACGCGCGACCGCACGCTGGCGCGCGTGGAGCGCTGGGCCGGCATCACGAAAAGCGGAGACTTGAGCGAAGTACCCGACCTGAGTGACGCACACCCGCTGTGGCCGCAGATTACCTCGACTCGTGAGAATTGCCTGGGAGCCCGCTGCGCCGACATCGGTCGGTGTCACGTGGTGGAGGCGCGTCGCAAGGCAATCGAAGCCGACATCGTCATCGTCAATCACCATCTGTTGCTTGCGGATCTTGCGCTCAAGGAAGACGGCTTCGGCGACCTGCTCGGCGCCGCGGATGCGGTGATCCTCGATGAGGCGCACCAGATCCCGGATCTCGCCACGCAGTTTTTCGGGACGCGCCTCGGCAGCCGCCAGGTCGAGCTGCTGCTGCGCGACGCGCGACTCGAGCTCACGCAATTGCGCGCGCCTGCCACGACGCTGAGCGTCGAGTTCGGCGCCGTGGAGAAGTCTCTGCTGGCGCTCGCGGAAGTCCTGCGGGCCACGCCGCGGCTCGACTGGCTCGCCGCGGATACACCCTTCGCGGATGCCGCGCAGGACCTGTCGCGCTCGCTGCGTGAGGTTGCGGCCGCGCTCAACGAGCACAGTCGCGAGCCTGCGATCGCCCAGTGCTCCGGCCGCGCCACGGAACTGGCGACAAGGCTCGACGCGGTGGTGCACGCCGAAGAGAACGAAGGCGCGCGCAGCGTCGAGCTGACGCAGCGTGGGTTCACCCTGAGCCTGTTGCCCTTCGACATCGCCGCGCGCTTTGCGCAGATGACCGGCGGCACGCGCGCGGGATGGGTATTCACCTCGGCCACGCTGTCGGTGAGCGAGGACTTCGCGCATTTCACTTCGCGCCTCGGGCTCGCCGATGCCGAAACGCTCGCCATCGCGAGTCCATTCGATTTCGAATCGCAGGCGCTTCTCTATCTACCCGCGCAACTCCCCGATCCTTCGGCGCCGGCGCACACGCCCGCGGTGGTCGACGTGGCGGTGCCGCTCATCGAAGCGTCGGCGGGCGGCGCGTTCGTGCTGTTCACCAGCCATCGCGCGCTGCAGCGCGCGGCGCAACTCATGCGCGACCGCTGGACGGAGCTCGCCGATTTTCCGTTGCTGGTGCAGGGCGAGGCGCCGCGCGAACAGCTGCTGCGCACTTTTCGCGAATCGGGCAACGCCGTATTGCTCGGCACCGCGAGCTTCTGGGAGGGCGTCGACGTCAAGGGTGATGCCCTGCGGCTGGTGATCATCGAGAAGCTGCCATTCTCTTCGCCCGACGATGCGCTGACCAAGGCGCGCATCGAGCACCTCAAGGCGAATGGCGGCAACGCGTTTCGTGAATACCAGTTACCCGAGGCAGCCCTGACGCTCAAGCAGGGGGTCGGTCGCCTGATCCGCAGCGAAACCGATCGTGGCGTGGTCGTCATCTGCGATCCCCGCCTGGTCGATAAACCCTATGGGCGCGTATTCCGGGCGAGTCTTCCGCCCATGCCCGTGACGCGGGCTGCCGCCGATGCGGAAAAATTCCTGCGGCGCATCGCTGGCCTCTCGCCCGCGCCCACGGCGCTGACGCGTGAACCCGTGCACGATGAGATGAACGGCGAGATCGCATGAAAATTCTCGCGCTCGACACCGCGACCGAAGGTTGTTCGGTCTCTCTCGGCATCGGCGATCGCCACATCGACCGCTATCTGGAGCTCGAACGTGGTCATGCGGAGCGATTGCTGCCCATGATCGATGAAGTGCTGGCCGAAGGCGGCGTCAGCCTGGGCGATCTGGATGCCATCGCTTTCGGCCGCGGCCCCGGCGGATTCACGGGTGTCCGTCTCGCCGCGAGCGTCGCTCAAGGATTGGCCTTTGGCGCCGGCATCGGTGTCGTGCCGATCTCTGATCTGGCTGCAGTTGCCCAGCACGTATGCCAGCTGAATCCCTCGGCGCGGCGCGTGCTGGTGGTGAATGACGCGCGTATGCGCGAGGTCTACTGGGCGGCTTTCGAGCACGCCGATTCCCTGGCGCCTGCGGGAGTCGAGCGCGTGAGTGCGGCCATCGAAGTGACGCTCCCGCGGGTGAGGGGGGCTGGGCCGCCGCCGGCCGGGGACTGAAGGTCTGGCCCGAACTGGCGGAGCGGTGCCGCGCCGCCGGCGCCTCGATGTATCCCGAGCTACTGCCGCGCGCGAGTGAGATCCTGGCATTGGCCCATCCCGCGGTGGCGGGCGGCCAGATTCTTGATCCTGCCGACGCATTACCGGTTTATGTCAGGGATAACGTGGCTGTGTCCTCGCTGTAATCGTCGCCGGAATCGCCCTGTCATCAATTTGCAATAGACTGCCCGTGTAATGCGCACGCCACAAAAACGTCACCTGTGATGCCGTGTCAGCAACCATGTCAGCCAAACAGATTCTG
>Ga0207691_10003377_pt1 | contig 15538 bp, 12 predicted proteins | sample KBSM13metaG_FD_184327 | JGI IMG/M metagenome (GOLD analysis project Ga0207691, IMG submission 184327) | Miscanthus rhizosphere microbial communities from Kellogg Biological Station, Michigan, USA - KBS M1-3 metaG (SPAdes) (version 2) | ecosystem: Host-associated > Plants > Roots > Rhizosphere >... | reverse complement strand
CGCTGGCGCAGCGCGAAGTCGCTCTGTCCCCGGGCCTCGCGTATGCGGCGGTGGCCTTCGTGATGGTCCTGCTCGCTGAAAATGCACGCATTCCGATCGACAATCCGTCGACGCATCTCGAACTTACGATGATCCACGAGGCAATGATTCTCGAGTACTCGGCGCGACATCTCGCGCTGATCGAATGGGCGTCGGCAATGAAGCTCATGATTTATTGCGCCATCGGCATTGCGGTTTTCATGCCGTGGGGCATCGCCGCTGCCGGCAACTGGCCTACGCTTCCCATCGCCACAATTGCGCTGGTGGTGAAATTAATATTTGCAGGCGCCGGGCTCGCATTGCTCGAGACGGTCTCCGCAAAATTGCGGATATTCCGCGCGCCCGAATTTCTCGGCATGGCATTTCTGCTCGGAGTGTTGGGCATGCTCACGCACTTTCTGCTCGAACGAGCATGAATCTTCCAATCCACGCGCAACTGATCAACCTGATGGCGGCGCTGCTGCTGCTGATTGCGTTCGCGATGTTGTCGCAGCGGCGGATCATGTCACTGATCTACCTGTTCGCCTGGCAGGGCGCGGTGCTGTTCGCGAATACCGTGATCGTCGCATGGGGCACCGGGCAGACGCATCTGTTCTACTCCGCTCTCATCACACTTGTACTCAAAGTTGTGCTGCTGCCATGGTTGTTGCACCGTCTCGCTACGCGGCTGCAGATTCAGTCTGACGTGGAAACGATGATCAATATTCCGATCACCATGCTGATCGGCATCGTGCTCGTGATCTTTGCGTTCAACCTTGCGCTTCCCATCTCGCAATGGGCACAGACGATTACGCGCAGCACGCTCGGTATTGCTATCGCGAGTGTGTTGCTTTCGTTCCTCATGATGATCATGCGTCGCAAGGCCGTCCCGCAGGTGATTGGCTTTCTCTCGATGGAGAATGGACTATTCTTCGCCGCAACGAGCACCACCTACGGCATGCCGATGGTGGTAGAACTCGGCATCGCGCTTGATGTGCTGGTCGGCACGTTCATCTTTGGCATCTTCTTCTTCCGCATCCGCGAGACGTTCGACAGCCTGGACATCGGCAACCTCGAAAAACTCAAGCAGGACTGAGGACTATGGAAATCCTTCTCGTCCTCGGTTTTCCGCTCGCTGGCGGCATCGTCATGGCTCTGGTCGGTCATCGCCATTACGCCGCCGAAATAAATGCCTTATTCAGCCTCGCGAGTTTTGTCGCGGCGCTGACTCTTGCCGTCGACGTTGTCGACCGCGGTTCTTTTTCGGACATGGACGACCTGTTCTTTGTTGATCCCTTCAACGTCTTTCTGGTCACTCTGACCGCGTTCGTGACCTTTACGACGACGCTCTTCAGCCGCCCTTATATGCGAAATGAGCAGGCCAGGGGCAAGCTGTCGCCGGCGATGATGCGGCTCTATCACAGCATGTTCCAGATCTTCGGATTCACGATGTTGCTTGCGCTTCTCACCAACAACATTGGAATTCTCTGGGTCGCAATGGAAGGTGCGACGCTTGCGACCGTGCTGCTGGTGAGTCTGTATCGCACCCCGGCCAGTCTGGAAGCAGCGTGGAAGTATTTTATCCTCTGCGGCGTCGGCATTGCGCAGGCATTGTTCGGGACGATACTCGTCTATTTTGCAGCAGAGCGCGTGCTTGGCAGCGGCGGTACTGCCCTTTTATGGACACATCTGTACGCGGTAAAGACGCAGCTGGAACCGACAGTGCTCGGACTGGCGTTCGTGTTTCTTTTGGTGGGTTATGGCACCAAAGTGGGATTGGCTCCGCTGCATAACTGGCTGCCTGATGCGCACGCGGAAGGGCCGACGCCGATTTCAGCCGTGCTGTCCGGCTTGCTGCTGAATGTCGCGCTTTATGCGGTCGTGCGCAGTAAGGCCCTTGTGGACGGTGCTGTGGGGACGCCGCTTGCTGGCAATCTGATGATGGGCTTCGGCCTGCTCTCCGTAGTGGTCGCGGCTTTCTTCCTGCCGCGGCAGAAAGACGTCAAGCGGCTGTTCGCTTATTCGTCTATCGAGCACATGGGGTTGACGACGTTTGCCTTCGGTATGGGCGGACCGGTCGCGACATTTGCTGCGTTGCTCCACATGACTGTCCATTCGCTTACGAAGTCAGCCATATTTTTCACCGTCGGGCACGCCGCGCAGAAAACCGGAACCCAGATCATCGACGACATCCGCGGCCTTATCGTGACCAATCCGGTCATCGGGTGGGGACTGATGTTCGGCACCCTTGCGATATTGGGCCTGCCGCCGTTCGGCGTTTTTGCGAGCGAGTTCCTGATTCTCACCACGGCCATGCGTGATCACGCGTGGGCAACGCCGTTTCTGTTACTTGCCCTGGGTGTCGCGTTCGCTGCCGTGTTCAAAAAAACGCAGGGTATGGTATTCGGTGACACAACGGCGCTGCGATTGCCTCACTCGCCTGCGCTGCTGCCGGTGTTCGTGCATCTCGGCCTCGTGCTGATGCTCGGCCTTTACATACCGCCGTATCTTGCCGCGTGGTATCGCCAGGCCGCGCAACTGCTCGGATAAGCATGGAGGCAAACAATCTCCAGTTCGTGCCGGTGCCCGGCGCAATGCCGGTGCGCGGAACGGACGTGAACGCGATCGAATGGCTCACAGCGTGTCGGCAAATGCGTGATGACGGTGCCCGTCTTGTCGCATTGTGGGGCAGCGAACGCCAGGCTACGCTCGCGGTGCATGCCGCTCTCGCGGCGCGCGACGGGCTCGTTATTTTGCGGCTGCCGCTATCGAAGGAGCAGCCGGACTTCCCCGGGATCGAAGAGATGTTTCCGGCGGCGAACCGGATGCAGCGCGCAGCGTTTGACTTGCTTGGGATACAGGCGCAAGGCAGCGATGATTGCCGGCGATGGCTGCGTCACGCCGCATGGGATGCCGCAACATTTCCGCTGCGGGCGCAATTTCCCGAACGGGGTCACGACGTGGCCGCCCGGGACACTGTAGATGATTATCCATTCGTGCGTGTAGAAGGCGATGGCGTTCATGAGATACCGGTGGGACCCGTGCATGCAGGCACGATCGAGCCCGGCCATTTTCGCTTCAGCGTCATCGGCGAGCGCGTGCTGCGGCTTGAAGAGCGGCTTGGCTACAAGCATAAGGGTGTCGAAAAATGTTTTACCGGCATGACGCTGATCGACGGTGCCAGACTGGCGGCGCGTGTCAGCGGCGACTCCGCGGCCGCTTATGGGTGGGCGTATGCTATGGCCGTCGAGAGCGCGTGCCGTATCGGTGTGCCGCGGCGCGCAGCCTGGCTGCGCGCTTTGCTGCTCGAGCGCGAGCGTATCGCGAATCATCTCGGTGACCTGGGGTTCATCGGCAATGATGCGGGGCTCTCGTTTGGGCTAGCTCAGTTCTCGATGCTTAAAGAGGACCTGCTTCGTACCAATGCAGCGCTCTTCGGCCATCGGTATCTGATGGATGTAATCGTCCCGGGCGGCACTGTTTGCGATATCGAGCACAACGGCAGGGAGCGGATTTTCGCCGAGGCAGACCACCTGGAAAAAACAGTCTCCCTGTTGAGAAAAGTGTATGACGAGCACGCTGGCCTGCAGGATCGATTGACAGCGTGCGGTGTAGTATCGCCCGCACTGGCGGCGCGCCTCGGATTGAGCGGCCTGGCCGGACGCGCAAGCGGTCAGGCGTTTGATCTACGTGTGCAGTTACCATGCGAGCCCTACGACCGGCTGGACGTGCGCCTCGCAACTTGTCAAGCCGGTGATGTCGCAGCGCGCGTCGCTGTGCGCTTCGACGAAATCAGCGAATCGCTACGCATCATAAGACTCGCCCTCGAGTCGATGCCGTTGGGTGAAATCACGACGTCGCTCGACGCGCCGCCGGAGTCGGCATTTGGCATCGGTTGGGTCGAGGGCTGGCGCGGTGATGTGCTGGTTGCGCTCGAGACGGACATGAGCGGACGCATTGCGCGCTGTCATCCCCATGATCCGTCATGGCAGAACTGGCCAGTGCTCGAGCATGCGGTTATGGATAATATCGTTCCCGACTTTCCGCTCATCAACAAGTCATTCAATCTCTCATACGCAGGCCACGACTTATAGCAATGCTCCACATCCTTAAGCGAATCGCACTAACCGGTATCAAGACGGAGCCGCCGCCGCTCCCCGATGATGAGCTGCGAGTTTCAGCGCAACGCCTGAAAGCGGAGGTGCTCGGATACTTCGGCGGCGCAATGACGATCCGCCATGTCGATCCGGGCTCCTGTAACGGGTGCGAGCTCGAGATAAATGCGTTGAATAATCCGTACTACAACCTGGAAGGCCTCGGCATCAAATTCGTCGCCAGCCCTCGTCACGCAGATATGCTCCTCGTATCCGGTCCGGTGTCGCGCCACATGGAGGTGGCTTTGCGCCGAACGTACGATGCTACGCCGGAACCGAAACTCGTCGTTGCCATCGGCGATTGCGGTTGTACCGGAGGCATTTTTGGCGAAAATTACGCGTGCCGGGGACGAGTGTCCAACATTATCCCTGTGGATGTGGCGGTGCCCGGATGCCCGCCCACGCCGCTCGCAATCATGCAGGGAATACTGAGCGCGATCACGGCACAAAAGACCGGATGAGCTGCGCGCGGTGCCACGCTGCTTCGGTCGCAGCTTGCGCACCTCAGCTTCGATTGGTTAATCGGCCGGCAGTGAGGGCCAGAAGATAACTTCAGTCGCCTTTTGCAACTGCTCCGAAGTGCCGCCGATCTCCTATGGCCTCATGCCGCACAAGTGAACGCCGTCGGCCAAGCCGCCGATAACGCAGCGGTCAAGGCGACTTCGAGCACCGCGTTCATATCACGCGGGAGTAACGGCGCCGCTCGCGATCCTGCCGGAAGTACCGGTCGAACACCATCGCGATATTGCGCACGAGCAGCCTGCCTTTGTGCGTGACATTGATTGCCGTATCGTCCAACTCGACGAGACCGAGTTCCTCAAATTCAAAAAGATCCTCCAGCTCCGTTCTAAAGTACTCGTCGAAATCGATCAAATACGCTGTAGTAAGCGACTCTTTCGCTAAGGTGAAGTGGCACATTAGCGCGCCGATTACAGCGCGCCTTACCAGGTCGTCCGCCGACAATTCGATGCCGCGCATAACCGGCAGCATGTTGCGGTCGAGACTATCGTAGTAGTCCTGCAGCGTACGATAGTTCTGGCTATACGTCGGTCCCACATTGCCGATCGCGCTGACCCCGAGCGCCAGCAAATCGCAATTCCCGTGCGTCGAATAGCCCTGGAAATTGCGGTGCAGACGCCCCTGACGCTGCGCCATGGCCATCGCATCATCGATCTTGGCGAAGTGATCCATGCCGATGTACTGATAACCCGCTGAGGTCAGCCTGCCGATCGCGAGCGCGAGAAGCTTGAGGCGCGTTTCGGGCGACGGCAAGTCTGACTCATGGATGCGTCGCTGCGGCTTGAACAGCGTTGGGATGTGAGCGTAATTGTATACGGCGATACGGTCCGGATCGGCGTCGATCACGCGCTCGAGCGTGTGCTCGAAACTCAGGAGCGTCTGTTTCGGCAGCCCATAGATCAAATCGATGTTAACCGAGCGGAATCCATTCTCGCGTGCCGCAGCAATGGCGTCCCGCGTCTGCGTTTCGTTCTGCACACGATGGACCGCGCGCTGCACTTCGAGATCGAAGTCCTGCACGCCAAGACTCACACGGTTAAAACCGAACTGATGTAGACCCGCCACGTATTCCGCGTCAGCGTAGCGCGGATCGAGCTCAATTGAGTACTCACCGTCGGGATCGAAGTCAAAGTGCGCGCGCAGTTGCCCGTTCAAGCCGGCGATCTGCTCGAGCGTGAAGAAATTCGGTGTGCCACCGCCCCAGTGCATGTGCGCGACCTGCGTCTCGCCATTGAGCGCGCTCGCCTGCAATGAAATTTCTTCGCCTAGATACTTGAGATAAGTGGCGCCTTTATCGCGGTTACGGGTGACGACTTTATTACAGCCGCAATAAAAACACAGCGTGCTGCAGAAAGGCAGATGTACATAAAGCTCGAGCGGGCGCACTATGCCGCCGACGTTGCGGCGCGCCAGCCACGACTCGTAAGCTGCGGCGTCGAACGACTCAACGAAACGGTCTGCGGTCGGATACGACGTGTAACGGGGCCCGTGCCCGTCAAATCGACGAATCACGTCCAGGTCGATTTCAACTGCCGGCATGACCGTCGCTCATTTAACTTCTTGCGGCAACATATACCGATGAAAGTATCGTGATGCGTGCCATGCGGATTTGATATAAGTCAAACGAGTATAAAATCCGACGCATGAGGGTGAACCCGCCAAAACGTCAGACGACAACAAAACGTGCGACGGCCGCTCACCGCCGCGAGGGCGGACACCTGCTGATTGCTTTTGGCCCGTGGCTGACTGCCGGCGCGTTCGTCGCTGTATCAGCGATGGTTGCCGCACAGGCCGGGTGGCAGGCGGACGCGATGTGGGTATTGGCGGTTACCCTGCTCACCGGCGTTATGCTGTGCGCGATGCTGCTCTTTTACCGCCAGACGATGAACCAGCGCGCGGCGGTCACGGCGCTGCATGAAGCGCAGGCAAGGGTCGGCGGAATTGTAGAGTCCGCGATGGATGCGATTATCACCGTGGATGAAGATCAGCGCATTGTGCTGTTCAACGCCGCCGCCGAACAAGTCTTCCGCTGGCCGCGTAATTCGGTGCTCGGTGAGCCGTTGGACATGTTGTTACCTGAGCGCCTGCGCCGCAATCACCGCAGTCATATCGAAAGCTTCGCGGTAAAAGGCGTTACATCGCGGCGCATGGGCGACAAAACGGTCCTGCGGGGTCTGCGGCGAGACGGCGAAGAGTTCCCCCTTGACGCATCGATATCGCAGCATATCGAGAATGGCCGTAAGCTGTTCACAGTAATCCTGCGCGACGTGACCGAGCGCGTTCGCGCCGAACATGCACTCCTCGAATCAAAACAAGAGCTGCGTGAGCTGGCTTCGGCGGCGCATACGGTCCGCGAACAGGAGAAGAGCCGTATTGCGCGTGAGTTGCATGACGAGCTTGCCCAGTCACTCACCTCTGTGAAGATGGATTTATCCGCGGCGCGGGAAGACCTGCCGACGAGTCAACAGCAGCTTTCAGCCAAGCTCGAAGGCATGCAGAACATGATCGACGGCATGGTCACAGCCACACGGCGCATCGCCGCCGACCTGCGGCCGTTGATGCTCGACGATCTAGGCCTGGTGCCGGCGGCCGAGTGGCTGGCGCAGAACTTCACCGCACGTACCGGCATTCACTGCAATTTCTCCGTCGATCCCCCGGAACTGCAACTAAGCGACCCGTATGCAACGGCGATTTTCCGCATCCTGCAGGAATCTCTTACCAACATCGCGCGCCATGCGCACGCGTCGCTCGTCGAGATCACGCTCGACGGCAACGGTGGTGAAATCATCCTAAGAGTGCGCGACAACGGCTGCGGCTTCGACCCCACTGCCCCGCGCAAACCTGCGTCCTTTGGACTGGTCGGCTTGCGCGAGCGCGTCACTCTATTGGGAGGCGGCATTTCGATCGATAGTGCGCCCGGGCGAGGTTCCGTCATCGAAATTCAGATCCCGCTGCAGCAAGCAGCAGCCGCATGATACGCATCGTTCTCGCGGACGACCACACGATCGTACGGGAAGGCCTTAAGCAACTGCTTGCCGGCGCCCCGGAGTTCTCCGTGATCGCCGAAGCCCGGGATGGCAGTGAAGTACTCAAACGCGTGCGCGAGCATGACTTCGAAGTCCTGCTGCTCGACATGGCGATGCCGGGAAAAAGCGGGATCGACCTCATCAAGCAGGTACATGCTGAAAAGCCGAAGCTGCGCATTCTCGTACTGAGCATGCACGAGGAACAACAATATGCAGTTCGGGCACTCAAGGCCGGAGCTGCCGGCTACATAACCAAGGATAGCGCGAGCGCGCGGCTCGTCGAGGCGATCCGCAAGGTCGCCGGCGGTGGTGCAGTTATAAGCCCGGCCGTGGCCGAGCAATTCGCCCTCGCTGCAATGCCTCAGAACGAGGCTCTTCCTCATACGGCGCTTTCCGATCGGGAATTCCAGGTTTTCGAAATGCTCGCCAGCGGAGAGAGCGTTTCGGCCATCGCGGAGCGCCTCAATCTCTCCGTTAAGACCGTGAGCACGCATAAAGCGCACGTCATGCAGAAGATGAATCTCGCCAACCAGTCCGAGCTCGTTCGCTACGCGCTCAATCATCGCCTTCTCGACAATCCCGATGCCGGAGCTTAGGCGACTCTAGGAATATTCCGAGGGGCCTCAGCCGACGCCTATGCCGCGGTTCAGATGCGGCCGAGGCCTGCAATCAGGCGCTGCCGATCGGATCCCGCAGTCAACTGCCGGATACTGCGGTGATGCAAAGCGTCGGGACTAACTTAATTAAAGTGTTCCTCGTCGAGGACTCACGCCCGACGACGTATGGGGGTCGACAAGTTACGGCGCGGGCAACGTGAGTCTGGCTAGCAATCGGCGGATCGCGCATTGAGGCATCGAATGGTTCCGGACGTCTGCCCAGCATTGAGTGGCGATCACGCAGGACAAACTACCGCAACGTCTCGGAAGCTTATGGCTGACCGTAGCGACATCATCCCAAATACCTGGCACTCCATACCCGCGAGGCAAAACCAAGGGGTTCGCTGGCGATGGCAACGTCGCGATTCGCGCCACGAAGCTAGCCCAGTCCCAAGCGTTCTTCGGCGCTTTCGATGCGTGCGTCGAAGACGCCAGGCGCAACGGCTACATGGAACCCCATATACGCCAATGAGTCACTGCGGCGTGGCGCAGTCACTACGGATAACGAGCTGCGGCGACCCCGACCAAAGCGCCTTGACGTTGGTCGCCGTCTTCTCGCGCTAAGCAAGCGATCTACAGGAAACATTGGCATCTGCGATTCGACATAGGGTCAAGGTAAGCAGTTCGCCGCGGCGATGCCGGCGATCATGCACACGGTGATCAACAGCATGACCAAGGTTGTGAAAGCCAGCACTGCAAGTGCGAACGCGTGCGCCGACCACGATTGTCGGTATAGGTTGCATCCGGCGACTCGATGCATTTGATCGCATAGCACAGTATCACCACAAGCGAAACGCTGATGGCGACGAGACGGAGCGCCTCGGCGATCCATCGAAGCAGGCCAAACTCAGACGCCGCGAGCCGCCACGCGAGCGCCAAACTGGGGAAGCCGATGACAGACTCGAACGACCTGACCGGCAGATGAACCAGTCGTCCGGTCTTAACGCTCCGCAGGTAGATGCGGCGAGTGGGCAATGCAACACATTGTTAGATTGCCGCTGACTTCTTGCACAGCCCTTTTGGCGTCCAGTCTTGCGCCGGAGTCGTCGCTGGTTGCGCCGAATCGTGCAGGATAAGAACCACCGCACGGCGAGTCTCGGTGCCGGTCGCCGTGAGGTGCATCGGCGGACCGCCAGGCACAATCACATGCGAACCGCCTGCTCGCCCGACCATCACGCCCTCTGGCGTTTCTAAACAAGTCTCGCCCGTTAATGTGTACCAAGCCTCCGGCCCCGAATGCCGGTGTGTGGGCGCGGTCATGCCAGGTGTGAAAACTGCCTCCATGTATTGCGCTGAGTATTTCGCCGTCGCACTCACCGGAAGCGGTCCGATTTCCGCAACACGCTCGCCGCCAGACGGACGCCAACCGGCCACGTCGATCGTAAGAAGCCAAACTTTGCCAAGAGACTCCATAACTGTTCCGCGCGGTCCTTTGGCCGCCTCCGCCGCGCCGCGTGTTGGATAGGCATCTAGATGCCAGAAAATCGGCTGCTGCGGCAACTGACCGAGAATCGCATCAGCTGTAATCCAGCAGCCCAGCTCGCCAGTGCGTTGGCTAACCGGTTTGCACAGCTGTGCGAATGCCTCATGGCACGTGAATGCCGCAATAGCGCACGTGATGGCGATCGACAACTTGCCTAACCGCTGCGATGATTTCATGGAAGCTCTCCGATGAGTTCTATGCTAACGACATGAGTCCGACGCACAGAAAGGCAGCTAACATGTAATCATCTTAGCGCTTTCTCGGTCACGACTGCTAAAGACGTTCTAACCAGACGTGCGGCTATGCCCAAGACCGACGATTGTGAAATCGCAGCGGCATCTAGTCGGCTTCCTTAGATCCTCAGAATACTTCGCTCGTTTTCGAGCACCAAGGTTTAAACGCGCGCAGTATGATCGGTCGCGCCTTGCCTGGGCCATCGTCCCGTGAATGTTGTGCCGTGACCCTGAGATGAAGTGACGTGCAATGTACCGCGATCTTGGCAGGTAGCTTCTGGCGACTAAAATGTGTCAACTAATACTGGTCAGGTACTTCTTCTGCGAATGACCCCGCGTTCCCTGTCATCGCAATTGGCTGGCTTACTCGGGTGGCTGCTGGCTGCGTTCGCCGCAGGCGCAGTGGGGGCCGTCGCCTCGGTTGATGCGGCATCGTTCTATGCACAGCTGAGCAAGCCGCCCTGGGCTCCGCCTGCTGCGGTGTTCGGTCCCGTGTGGTCGGCGCTGTATGCGTGTATGGGAGTTGCCGGCTGGCTTGTGTGGCGGTCGCCAGGTTCCAAGAGACTAGCGCTGGCTTTGTTTGGTGCGCAGCTTGCGGCCAATGCGCTTTGGTCGTGGTTGTTCTTTGCCTGGCATCGTGGCGGCGCGGCCGCAGTCGAGGTTTTGGTCCTACTGGCACTCATCGTGGCTACGGTCATGGTTTTCTGGCGCACCAGTCGCTTGGCTGCGCTGCTGTTGATGCCATACCTCTTGTGGGTAAGCTTTGCTTCGGTGCTCACGTGGACGGTATGGCGAAGCAACCCTGGTCTTCTGTAATGAGCGCGTTGGCAGCCAGACCTACCGCAAAGCAGATTTCTCACATCATCGCCGAACAGCGCAAGGAGAAGGTTGCTGGCTATCGACCGGCGCACGAGCATCGCTTTCAAATTTGAGGCAGTCGGCGATCGTGTGTATAAGCGGAGCGACCACCCGCCCCGTGTTTGCCGCTCCCCACGGTGACGGACTGACCCCGCCCCTTGGGTCGAGTTTGCAAGCACAATCTTTTTAAGCCACCTGCAATAGTAGTAGCGAGCAACGGGCCGTCTTTACGCGCTCGCAGTCTGCCCAGTCGCGCCGTGTCGTGGCCAACGTCCCGTAAAGGTTGTGCCGTGACCCTGTGACGAAGTGACTCGCCTTGTATTCAGTACGATCTTTGACCTTGGCCGCTTCCTTGGTGCCACTGCATATTCAACGGATCGTCAGCGCCGCCAGCGCATAGTCGCACGTCGCATGCCGTAGCCGAGCGCACAACACTTAGTTCGCACCGTGCATAGGCGGCTTGAACGAGATGCTATAGTTTTAATTGCAGACTAAACTCCGCTGAGGTGCATGCGTGATCTTCATAAGCTATCGACGCGAGGATACAATCGGGAATGCCGGACGGCTCTTTGACCGACTCGTAGAACGCTTCGGTCGCGAGGCCGTCTGCCGCGACATTGATAGCCTTCCTGCCGGTGAGGATTTCGTCGTCGGCATCAAGCAGAAGATTGAACATTCCGATGTGCTACTGGCCCTTATCGGGCCTCGTTGGCTGACTGCGGCAGACGACGAGGGCCACTGGCGACTCGCGGATGAAAACGATTTAGTGCGCCTGGAGATCGTCACTGCACTCGAGCGCAACATCAGAGTCATCCCGGTCTTGCTGCATGGCGCGCGCATGCCAAAAGCGAAAGACTTGCCGGGCGACCTCGCCCCGCTGGCGCGTAAGAATGCCGTGGAAATTCGCGATACGAGCTTCGACCGGGACGTAGACCAGCTCGTGAACGTTCTCGCCCCGGCATGGCATCACAAACTCATTCGCATCCTTAAGCGCCGCCCCGTGTATGTCCCCGCGACCGTGTTAGTGGCAGTTCTCTTGGGCATCTGGGCTTACCCTTACGTCGTTCTAACGCCGGAAAAAGTACGCATACAAATCGTCCAGATGGGGCTTGCTTACGACGCTGATACGTTTGTGCAACGTGCAGCGCAAAATGACGAGCGTGCTGTCGATTTGTTCTTACGCGCTGGTATGCCACCCGACGCTCCCAATAGACGAGATAACACCGCACTGATGCTTGCAGCGGGCAACGGGCACCTCGCGCTCGTAAAGCGACTGGTCGACAAAGGCGCCGATGTGAACCGCGCACTGCCGTGGGCCAGCGACGATCGTGAAGTCGTAACGTTTTTATTAACGCGCAAACCGACAAGGGATGCGGTCAATCTCAGCCTTCGAAATGCGGCGGGCAACAAAGATGCAGAAGTGATGAACGTCCTGCTCGACGCCGGAGCGGACGTTAATTTTCAGAAGGACGACAGCACGCCACTCAGTGAGGCTGCCCGCAGATTGAATCTTGCGGGCGTTCAGTTACTGCTCACAAAAGGCGCGAAGGTGAATCCGGAATTTCGGGAGGGTTGGCTTCCGTTGCATCATGCCATCGGAAGCCGTTCTTCACCCTCCGAAGCTGATGAGAGAATCGAACTCGAGGTTGTAGAGGCGCTGTTGGATCGCGGGGCTAACATGGAAACTCGTGCAACGTCTATGGCCAAGTGGCAGCCGACGCCGCTGCTGCTGGCCATCGACGGGTTACGCTCGCGCATAGCGCTGCTACTTATCGAACGGGGCGCCGATGTGAACACGAAAACGTTCGACCCCGGAGGAAAAGAACGCACGGCCCTCATGTGGGCTTCCGAAAAGGGCCTGGATGACGTAGTGCGCGCTTTGCTCGCGAAGGGCGCCCCGGTGAACGCCCGGAATGATGTCGGCGAGACCGCGCTGCTTGTCGGTGCCCAAAGTTTCCAATCATTCGGCAAGAATCAGGCGGCCGTCGTGAAAACCCTTTTAGAGGCGGGCGCTGACATCGAGGCCCGCAGCAGCAAAGGCGGAACTGCACTGATGCGCGCAGCGCCAGAAAATAATGGCGTTCTCCCAGTCCTGCTTGAACGAGGTGCCAACGTGAACGCCGCCAGTAATGCCGGATTCACCGCTTTGATGATCGCAGCAGACGCCGGGCATATAGAAAATATCAATTTCCTGTTAAGCAAGGGCGCTGATCCCCGGCTGAAGAATAAGGAGGGGCAGGACGCCATAACAATTGCTATGAAGGCTGATCAAGAGAAGGCCGTGGAAGCATTAAAGCTTGCCAATTCGGTAGCGACAGCACGTCATTAACTTTATGGCCTGCAGTACCCGATGGATGATGCGAGCTCAGCATCAGCGCTTACGACGTATGGCGGGCGTTGACTACCGTGATTACTCGCGCTATGTCGTTGTGTTATGCAGTCAGCCCAGGCGGAGCCGCGACAGTCAAAGCGAATGGATAGTCCGCACACCCCGAGTCGAAGTACAGACGTACAGTGCAATCAAACGTCTCGCCGGGCGAGACGCTGTCATGCCTTTTGTGAAGTACAAAGTCAACGACATCCCACTGTTCCGGCAATAGCACCGCCTGATGCGAGGACATGAAGAGACGTCTGTCGTCAACCTGCAGCGACGTGTATTCAGTGCCGGCTTTGTCAGATGCGCGACTGAAAGTCGGCGATGCAAACAACCCAACACGAAATGAAAGTGTACGCACAGTCTTCTGCGCCCTGTTCTGAAGGCCGACAGACAGAGTGAGCGCTGCCGGCTCGCCCCTCGCACGCACGGCGACGGCGGGTCGGTCCACAATCATGTTCCCGTTGACTCGGACTTCAACCTCCTGGGGTGCTGTCTCGATCTTGGTGGGATTCTCTAGATGCCAGCGAACGCGACGTTCCAGTTCGGCCTTTAACTTTGCAAGGCTTGCTCGATAAACAACATGAGGATGTTGCCGCAGATCGAACGGTATATCAGCTTCATCTCGAGTAAGGAGGATAGTCGTCTTTCCCAACGCATGGGCATAGCCGACCTCATAGAAGACGTTGGGGTCTCGCTCCGACATGTCTGCAACGATCACGTCGGCTTTTGCAAATTGGTTGTATACGCGATCGAAAATGCTGCCGGCAAAAATCTGCTTGTCCACTCGTTCTGCATACGCACCGGCTGCCTCACAGGCGGGTTGGATGGCAACCTCGTAAACATCGTCAAAAGAGTCAGAAAAAGGCATGAGAACGAATACGAACGGCTTGGGCCGAGTGGACATGGAAGGGACTTTGGATCGAGACTGCCGGCTACAAATCGTCAGGACGCAAAAATTCGGTCGCATTCGCACTTATGCATATAGGATACGTTTCAAATTCTTGCAGCTGGCTTCTCTTTATGGATTCCGTTTGATTTCGCATGATCACAGTTTTGAGATATCAATCAAGTCCACTGCATGCCCATCTTCCCGCCAGCCGCGCACGGCGTGTGCAGTGCCGCCTGCACCCTCGTCGGCATTCCCGTTCCAGACAGTAATCAATAGCGGTTCCTGGTCGAAGAGCTTCGCCTTCTGTAACGCTGCATCGAGAATCTGTCTATTGCAATCTACGTACGCATCGGGTTGCTTGTTTTTAGGCGGCATTTCATTCGCAAGCTCAACGACCTCCACGCCGTCCAGCGCTGCGTCGAACTGCTTATCCCAGCCGTATCCCACGGAGGTCTGTTTGAAAGTAGCGCGTGGAAATGGCAGAAAAACGAGCGCGGAGCCTTGTCTCTTCTTGAGCTCCTCGATAAAGAGCAGGTCCGAGCCACGAGCGGCCGAGCTGAAACCGTAACCGATTCCATGATGCGACGGCCACGGAGCCGTTCTTTGAGCAGTCGGTTCTCTGCCTGAAGGAATTCGATGACGATGAGCTGCTAGCGATGAACCCAGCCAGCAGCAATCATCAGCAGAAATGAGAGCACCGGCGGCACCGAACCCATGCCGTCATTCTACCGCCACCTGTCGTTCGTATTTTTGGACAGAACAGGCGTGCCGCCTTCGCCGCGCCTAGTGGTAAGCGTACGACCCCGCAAACTGTGGCCATTGGCTCGCGGCGAGCGTTGCCGTGGTTCAAAATTAGTTTGAGGGCGAGCATTATTAGTATCCTCGCAACCGCATTGTTGCTTGACGCTAATGGAAAACTCGGGGCGTTGGCGCGTAAAGATTCGTGCCGACTACAACGCATTTCTAACTGTCGGCTCCAACGCGACTTACGACTTACACGGCGCGCCAGATGGAAGTATCCGGCAAGCTGCCGATGATTCTTGCCGTCAGGAACAGCCGCCAGGACTGCCTAGCGTCTGCTTTGAACGGGCGGATAGCCAAACGCGGTGATCAGGATACTGGTTGCCTTTTGGAGCTACTTTACCAAGGTCACTGGAATGTCGACTATTTCGCAACAGCCTTGTCTATCCGGGTTAACGCGTCAAGGCTCAAGACTAGCGGTGCATTCACCGGTCGATCTCTCCGAACACGATTTCCATGGTACCGATGATGGCGACCACATCGGCAATCATGTGGCCCCGAGACATCTCATCCATCGCGGATAA
>Ga0207691_10003375_pt1 | contig 15538 bp, 14 predicted proteins | sample KBSM13metaG_FD_184327 | JGI IMG/M metagenome (GOLD analysis project Ga0207691, IMG submission 184327) | Miscanthus rhizosphere microbial communities from Kellogg Biological Station, Michigan, USA - KBS M1-3 metaG (SPAdes) (version 2) | ecosystem: Host-associated > Plants > Roots > Rhizosphere >... | reverse complement strand
GAGTGGTATTTGTGGGGACGACCGTTGCGCTGGCTGCACGCGCATTTCAGGGAGAAGCCCGAGGCACCGCGAACGTTTCCGGCGCGCCGTCCCATGTTCGCGCTCGACCGCATCTGGATATCACCGGTAGGGTGCCTGCGCGAGCTGCACCGGCATTCGACTCCGCTCGCGCGCGTCGCATCGGACCATTTGCCGCTCGTGGCGGAAGTCGTCGTCTGACGCGGATACCGGCTCGACGGACAAGCCGGCGCGGCGGGTTCTGCCCTATGCGCGATCGCGCAGGCCCTTCACTCCCTGCGCCTCGGCGCAGTGATCGCAGCAGAACATTCGTCCGCTCTCCTCGAGCCCGTGGCCGATGATCCGCATGCCGCAGTGCTCGCACGTTGGTGCGAGCGTGTGGATCGCGCATTCGAAGCTGTCGAACACGTGCGTCTTGCCCGCCATCACGACGTTGAACGTCTTGTCGTACTCGTTGCCGCAGCACTCGCATTTCGACATGGGGCCTCCTGTCCGCGGAAATAGACGGCGCATTGCGCCACGCTCGCATGTTCTAGGCTGCGCCGAAGCGCGGTCTGTGCGCCACAGCACTGAACGTCCGTTCTTCGACGCTCGCGCGGGTGGGCCAGACGCTATCGATTCCCGCGTTACAGTCCACTAGAATCGTTCGGTGCGCCCCCGAGTCCCAGCCGACCCGCAAGCGGATACGTTCTCGCGGCGGATACCGCTCATTGTTGCGGCGGCGTTTTTCATGGAAACGCTGGACAGCACGATCATCACGACCGCGCTGCCCGCCATCGCCCAGAGTCTCGGCGAGTCGACGCTGCAGCTCACCGCCAGCGTCACCGTTTACCTGGTTGCCATGACGGTGTTCGTGCCGACCGCCGGGTGGGCGAGCGAGCGCTTCGGCGCGCGCAACGTGTTCGCCGCGGCGGTCGCCGTATTCACGCTCGCGTCGCTGCTGTGCGGGATGGCGCCGACCTACTGGACGTTCCTGGGCTCCCGACTGCTGCAGGGCATGGCGGCCGCGTTCATGTCGCCGGTCGGCCGCCTCATCGTGCTGCGTGAGGCGCCGAAGCACCACATCATCCGGGCGATCGGGCTCATCGTGTGGCCCGGGCTCATCGGCCCCGTGGTCGGTCCGCCGCTCGGAGGGTTCATCACGACCTACGCGACCTGGCGATGGATCTTTTTCATCAACATTCCGATCGGTCTGGTCGGCGTATGGCTGGTTCTGCGCTTCGTGCCGAAGCACGCGCGGAGCGAGCGCGTGCGCTTCGACAGAGTGGGCTTCATTCTGAGCGCGTTCGCGCTCGCGACGCTGATCTACGGCTTGTCGCTGTTCGCCGAAGGCGAGGCGCGGTGGCCGCTGGGAGGCCTGTTCGTCGCTGTGGGCGCGCTTTGCGCGATCGCAGCCGTCGCGCATGCGCGGAGGCACCCCGCCCCGCTCCTCGACCTTGCCGCGACGGCGATTCCCACGTTCTCGCTCAGCACGCTCACCGCCGGATTCGCCGCCCGCGTCGCGATCAGCATGACGCCGTACCTGTTGCCGCTCATGTTCCAGATCGGCTTCGGCTTGAGCCCGTTCGAAGCCGGCGTGATGCTCCTCGTGTACATGGCGGGCAATCTCTCGATGAAAAGCATGACCACGCCGATCCTGCATCGCTTCGGGTTCCGCGATGTGATCCGGGTGAATGGCACGCTGTGCGCGCTGTCCATCTTCGCCTGCGGGCTCCTGTCACCCGCAACCGCGACGCCTTTGGTGTACGCGTTGCTGTTCGTCGCGGGCATGACGCGGTCGATGAACTTCACCTCGATGAGCACGCTCGCATTTGCTGACGTCCCCGGGGAGCTCCGCGCCGGAGCGACTACTCTTGCCGCGATGTCGCAGCAGGCCGCGAGCGCGTTCGGCGTTGCCGCGGCAGCGCTTGCGCTTGGCGTGTTTCAGGCTGTACGCGCGGGCACCGAGCTTGCCGCGGGCGACTTTCGCAAGGCGCTGTTCGTCGCGGGGACGCTAATGGCATTCGCGACAATCTGGTCGCTGCGGCTGTCACCCGATGCCGGCGCCGAGCTCGCCCGCAAATCCTGAAGTGTAGCGGCGTCGGCAGGTCTGCCGGCGCGGAATCGATCCGTCGATTGCGGGCTCATCGGGATCGGGACCATGGTCGCCCGGCGGCGGCTCGTCGGGGGGTTCCCTGCCCGGCCGCGGTCCGTCTCCGGACCGATTCTCGTCTTTCGGAACTTGGGCGACCAGCGTTTGACGACATGAATCCATCAGGCCGACCATCGGATCTCTCCTGACGTGTTCAAGATGCGTTCATTGAGCACCGATCGAGCCGCCGGGACGGTGCGCCATCGAACATAGCAACCAATCGACGCGACCGGGCACCCCACTGTCTGCCGTCCACGCGCCGTGCGCTTTGCAGTACAGTGCCGAGATGCTCGTCCGTTCGCTTCTTCGCGGCGCGTTCGCGGTGGCGCTTGCACTTGCCGCAGCTTGGCCCGCATCCGCCCAGGACTTCATCGTCCCGAACGCGAACCTGAAGCTCGACGGCATCCCGCCCATCCCGGTCGCGCTCGTCGCGAAGACGGCGCTCTACACGGAGTTCCGGCCTCGGGCGCTCGCCTCATGGCATCCGCTCAAGCGCGAGCTCATCGTCGCGACGCGCGCGACGAACACAGCCCAGCTGTTCTCGGTCAAGTCGCCGCTCGCGCAGCTCGTGCAGCTCACCGACTACACCGAGCCGGTTCGTAACGGAATGTGGTGGCCGGCGAAGCCCGATGTGCTCGTCTTCGCGCGGGACGTGGGCGGCAATGAGCAGCGGCAGATCTATCGCCTCGACGCGGGATCGAAGGAGCCGGTGCTGCTGACGGACTCCGCGCGCGCCAACGTTCCGGCCGCCGTCAACCGCGCGCGGACCCGGCTGCTCGTCACCTCCACCGACGTCGACAAGGTAAGCGGCCGGCGCGACAACCCGACGCTCGATCTCGCGCTCGTCGATCCGCTCGCGCCGGATAAGAAATCGAAGATCGCCACGTTGCCGGGCACCGCCTGGGGGGATTTCTCGTTCTCGTTCGATGACCGGCGGCTCGCGCTGGTCGAGTTCAAGTCGATCACCGAAAGCTACGTCTGGGTGATGGACTTGAAGACGGGAGAACGCCGCCGCGTGCTGCCCGCCACGGGTCCCGCGACCGGCCACACGATCGCTTCGAGCGAGGTCAACTTCTCGCGCGATGGCAAAGGACTGTTCCTTACGACCGATCGCAAAGGGGAGTTCCAGCGCGCCTCCTATCTCGATCTCGCCACGGGACGCCTCGAGACGTTCGGCCCCTCCACGTCCGACGTCGAGCAACTCGTCCTGTCGCCCGACGGCCGGACTCTCGCGATGATCAGCAACGAAGCGGGGACAGGCGTCCTGCGGTTGTTCGACGCGAATTCGAGACGCGAGTTGCCACGCCCCTCGATGCCCACCGGAGCCGTGAAGGGGATCGAGTGGCACCACGATTCCGGGGCGCTCGCCCTCGTACTCGACACTGCGCAGACCCCAGGCGACGTCTACGTTCTCGACCGGAAGTCGAACGCCGTCGCGCGCTGGACCGAATCGAAGGTCGAAGGACTCGATGCCAGCCGTTTCCGCACGCAGCAGCCGATAGGCTGGACGAGCTTCGACGGTCGCGAGATCACCGGCTTCATCACGATGCCGCCCCCGAGCTTCGCCGGGCGCCGACCGGTCATTGTCGACATCCACGGTGGGCCCGAGGCGCAGGCACGGCCGGGGTTCCAGGGGCGCTGGAACTACTACGTCAACGAGCTCGGAATCGCGCTGATCGAGCCCAATGTCCGCGGATCATCCGGGTACGGGAAGACGTTCGTATCGCTCGACGATGGAATGAAGCGGGAAGACTCGGTGCGCGACATCGGCGCGCTTTTCGACTGGATTGCGACGCAGCGCGATCTCGATCCGGCGCGCGTCGTCGTCGTTGGGGGTAGCTATGGCGGCTACATGAGTCTCGCCGTCGCGACGATGTACCCCGACCGGATCGCCGGAGCGATCGACATCGTCGGGATCGCGAACTTCGTGACGTTTCTCGAGCGCACGGAAAGCTACCGTCGCGATCAGCGGCGCGCGGAGTACGGCGACGAGCGCGATCCCACGATGCGCGAGTTCCTCGTTCGCGTCTCGCCCGTGAGCAACGCCGCAAAGATCACACGACCGCTATTTGTGGTGCATGGGCGCAACGATCCCCGGGTGCCGTACACGGAAGCCGAGCAGATCGTCGAAACGGTGCGCAAGAACGGAACGCCCGTCTGGTATTTGCTCGCTACGAACGAAGGCCATGGCTTCGGCAAGAAGGAGAACGCCGACTTCTATTTCTACGCGACCATCCGTTTCCTCGAGGAAACGGTGCTGAAGCAGTAACGCGTCACCGCCGGATCGTGCTGCTGCGGCGGTTGTCCCGCGCGGGGCTCGAGGTGAGCGGCAGTCCGCTCAACGGGTCGGCGTGCGTGCCGTAAAGTCTGCGCTCGCGTTCCGCTTCTTCCGCTGTGTAGGGAGGCGCCGACGGATCCCACCCTTCCCAGCCTGCCTCGCGCCACCGCGACACGCGCTCATCCAGATCGATCGCGCCGTTTGCGCGCATGATTTCCGCCGCGCGATCCGCACGGCTCTCGTCCACCTTCACCGTGACGATCGCGCCGCCACGACGGACGGTCTCGGCGTAATAGTTTGCGTGCTCGGGGGAGACCCCCGCGTCGGTCAGCGAGCCGATGAGCCCGCCAGCCACGGCGCCCGCGCCAGCGCCACTCACCATCGCGATGAGGGGTCCTGCCGCCACGATTGCACCCAGGCCCGGAATGGTCAGAGCCATGAGGCTCGCCGCCAGTCCGGCGGCTCCGCCGACGACGCCGCCGGTCAAAGCGCAGGTTGTCGTGTGGCTGCCCTTGTCGTCGTCAGTGCCCGCGCGATAGTCGCCTGACGCATTGCCCGCCATGATGCCGATGTCGCGGAACATGTAGCCTTCGTCCATCAATTCGCGCGCGACGCGCCGGGCGGTGGGATAGCCGTCGAACGAGCCTACGATCGTCTTGACCACGGGGCCTCCTTCTCACTCGCCACGGTTTGACCCGACGGCGCACGCGCCCGCACGTACGACTGCCCGGGTCGCGGCGACACCGGGCAACCGTCGAACAACGGCAGCGAGCGGACGAGCCGTCCGCCGCTGTCGTCCGTCAGCCTGTCTTGACCGACAGGTTGTCGTTCACGGACTTGACGCCCTGAACGCCCTGCGCGATCTGGACCGCGCGGCTCTTCAGTTCCGGCGAGTCAACCGTGCCGGATAACGTGACCACCGCGTCCTTGGTGTCGACGTTGATCTGCAGCGACTTCAAGCCCGGTTCCGCCAACACGGCGGTTTTCACCTTCGTCGTGATCGCGGCGTCGTCGACGGCGACCGCCGTCTCGTTCGTCGCCCCGGTCGTCGTGCGATTGGTAGTGGTTGCGGTCCTGTCGGTCGTCGTCGCCATCTTGTCGCTCGTCGCGCGACCCGTCGTGTCCGCCGGCTGGCGGTTGCAGCCTGCCGTTGTGAGCGCGATGGCCGCTATTGCTGCCGCGAGCATCGCCGTAGACTTGCGTACCTGAATCATCTGTAATCTCCTTGGCTCATGGTTCCTCCGCGGTGGGCGCGGTTGTTAATGGCGCCACTGTTACCTGGCGCGCTTCATGGCCCGGCGATACGCCCAGTGGGCGGTCGCCGGCTCCTTGGATCCAGTGCTCGTTATTGAAGCCGCACCGCCACGTTTTGATCTCACGCGTACGATCCTCGCGTCCGCGTTCCATCGGCGATCGCTGTCGCCGAACAGGAACGCCGTTGCAGAACGGTCCGCGATAGTCATCACGTGCTGACGCGACATTTAGGACTCCTGATGCTGGGACTCCTGGTGCTCGTTAACGGTTTGAACCCCTGTGCGGGAAACCGTTGTAGAGCAATTTACCTTCACGGTCGCGGAAACGGTGTCGGGCAACACCCGCTTTTAATGTAGGACATCGCCCGACCGGTGTGCGGGGCGAGCGTGCCGCCGCCGCGGGAAACCCTATTCGTGCAGGCGGAAAGGCGCGAGGTAGAGCTGCCGCCACGACTCGAACGGCAGCGTATCGGCTGCTTCGATCGCTTTCTGCCCGGACAGCGATTCGCTCGCGAGCCGCGCGAAACGGTCCGCCGTGTCGGCGGCGAGCGGCAGGTCGAGAATCGCGTCGCGATGCCGGTGCGACTGCGCGAGCACGAACCGCTCGTGGGAGTTCTCATGGTCGCGCGCCATCGCGGCAAGCACGCGTGCGGACGGCGCCGCATCGGGATCGCCGAGCACCGCGACGGCGTTCGCCAGCGCGTCGCGATGCGGGCGGCCGCCCGTCGCCTCGTCCTGCGCGGTCGCGATCGGCGCGCACGCGGCAAGGATCTCGGCACCCCATTCGGCAAGGCGCACTTCGCCGCGACCACGCAGGAGCAGGAGTCCCGGCTCGCGCCCTCGCGACGCCACGCGCTGCTTGTTGCGATCGACGGCGGCAAGCTCATCGGGCGTGTCGGGCGCGCTTTCCTGCAGCAGGCAATGAAGCAGGAAGGTGTCGAGAAAGCGCATTGTGTCGGCCGTGATTCCGACCGCGTGAAAGGGGTCGAGGTCCATCAGGCGGACCTCCACGTACTCGACGCCGCGGTCCCGCAGCGCGTGCAGCGGCCGCTCGCCGGGACGGATCGTGCGCTTCGGGCGGATCGTTCCGTAGAACTCGTTTTCTATCTGCAGCAGGCTCGTCGCAAGCTGGCGGTACTCGTCGCCGTCGCGGATGCCGAGCGCCTCGTAGGCTGGGTGGGGCTTGGTGAGCGCCTCCTGCAGCGAGGCGGCGTAGCTCTCGAGGTTGTTGTAGCTCACGGCGAGCGACGACTGCGCGTCGCTCTGATATCCAAGCCGGCCCATGCGCAGCGAAGTCGCGTGCGGCAGGTAGAACGTGTCCTCGCTCAACCGTTGCAGCTCGTGGGCGCGGCCGGCAACGAAGGTCGCGCACACCGCGGGCGACGCCCCGAACAGATAGAGCAGCAGCCACGAATAGCGGCGGAAGTTGCGGATCAGCGAAAAATAGGCCGCGCTAGGCAGCTCGTCGGGCAGCGAGAAGTTGTAATGGATGCCGGAAATCGTCTGCATCCGGCGTCCATAGCGGTGCGACAGTCCGGTGCGGTAGATGGTCTTCGCGCGGCCGACGTTCGACGTTCCGTAGCGGCCGATCGGGATGTCGTCGTCGGCAGGCAGCCTGCACGGCATGCTGGCGCACCACAAAAGCTCCTCGCCGATGGTGCGATAGACGACCTGGTGAATCGCGGTCAGCTCCGCAAGGCACGCCCCGGCGCTGTCATGAACTCCGGTGATGAGCTCGAGCTGCGCTTCGCTGAAATCGGTGGTGACGTGAGGATGGGTCAGCGCGGAGCCAAGGCGGACCGGGTGCGACGCCATCGAGAGCGCACCGTCGGCGCGCACGCGGAGGCTTTCCTTCTCAATGCCGCGGCGCAGGCCTTTGAGTGTCGACGCGGAGAGCGCGCCGACGCCGGCTGCGAACTCTCGGGCGTGGGGAGTGACCATTGGATGGGAAGCGGGCGTGAGTCGCGCATTCTATAGCCTTCGCGGCTGCCCCGGCTCTGCGGTGTGCGGCGAGCCGGGCAGCTCCTGTGGCCGACCGGGCTCGCGTTCTCTTCGGGTGCGCCATCCGCCGCAGGAACGCCAGCGCCCGCTGCTCGCGCTGGCTCATCGTCTTCGCGCCCTCGGCCCGCACGACATCGTGCAGAACGCCGTCTCGCCATCCGGCGAACACGACTGGATTGATGTAGGACTTGCGGCACACGGCCGGCGTGTTGCGCAACACCGCCGCCACGTCCTTCACCGCGGCGACGATGCAGCCGTTGAGCGCTCGCTCGCTCATCCGTTCCGGCAGCGGTGTGCGCGCCATGATGTCGATGGCTGTGATCGTCGCGCCCCACGTGCGGAAGTCCTTCGCGGTGAACGTGGCCCCCGTCACCTCCTTGAGATACTGGTTCACCTGGCCCGAGTCGACGGCGTGCACCGCGCCGTCGTCGACGTACTGGAACAGTCGCTGGCCCGGCAGTTGATGGCAGCGGCGGACGATGCGGGCGAGCCGCTCGTCGTCGACGACGACCTCGTGCATGACGCCGCCCTTCGCGCGAAACTGGAACTGCAGGCGCCCCGAGCGCAGGAAGCGGACATGGCGATTGCGGAGCGTGGTCAGGCCGTAGCTGTCGTTGTCGCGCGCGTATTCGGCGTTGCCGACGCGGATCCAGGTAGCGTCGAGCAGGCTCACGATCGCGGCCAGCACCTTCTCGCGCGGCAGTCCCTCGCGCGCGAGATCGCGCCGCACGCGACGGCGAAGCTTCGGCAGCGCATCGCCGAACTCGATCATCCGCTGGAACTTCGCGCTGTCGCGCAGCGTGCGCCAATCGGAGTGGTAGCGATACTGCTTGCGTCGGCGCGCGTCGCGTCCTGTCGCCTGCAGGTGGCCGCGCGCGTCCGTGCAGATCCACACGTCCTCGTACGCCGGCGGAATCGCGAGCTTCGCGATACGCTCGAGCGTCGCCGCGTCGGTGACCGGTCGCGCATCGGGTCCGACGTAGGCGAAGCTTTTGCCCCGGCGCACCCGCCGGATGCCCGGGTCGGAATCGACGACGTAGACGAGCCCGTTCGCGTGCGCCATCGCCGCTGCCTCTAGCATCGGCGGAGGCAGCGCTTCGTCGACCAGGAGGGCGCGCGAGTCTTCCAATCGGGGTTCCTTTTCCGGGCGAATACTGGAGGAGCCGAGCGCGCGGCGTCGGTCTCCTACCGCACACAGCACCCGTGTTGCCGACGTGAGTGCTCAGCGCGGCGACTCGCCGCGCGCGGCGCGCACCGCTTTCGCCAGCTCGTAGACCGCCGTTGCGTACAGGCGGCTGCGGTTGTAGCGCGTCAGCACGTAGAAGTTGTTGAAGGCGATGCGATAGCTGCTGCTCTCGACGCCGTCGACGGACTCCTCGAGCAGGAGAAGGCCGATAGGCTCGTCGATGAGTCCGACCGCCTTATCGGCGACGCTGACGCCGTCGGCGGCCCATGCCTCCGCGGCGCGCCGCTCCGACAATCCGCCGTCGAGCTTGCGCAGGATGGCGTCGCGTCTGTCGTCGGCGATCGCCGCCGGCAGCAGCACGGGCCTTCCCTTCTGCCAGTCGTGGCGCGCGAGGTAGTTCGCGACGCTGCCGGCGATGTCGGCCGCGCTGCGCCACAGGTCGGGGTGGCCGCTGCCGTCGGCGTCGACCGCATACGTTCGGTAGCTGCCCGGCATGAACTGCGGCACGCCCATCGCGCCGGCGAACGATCCTTTCACCGCTTGCGGCGCGATTCCGAGCTCGCGCGCAAGCAGCAGGAACTGCTTCAGCTCGCCGCGAAAGAACGCAGCGCGCCGAGGATAATCGAACGCGAGCGTCGTGAGCGAATCGAGCACGCGATAGTTGCCGGCGACCCGGCCGTAGAAGGTCTCGACGCCGATGATCCCGACGACGATCTCGGCGGGGACGCCGTAGCGCTCCTCGGCGGCGGCAAGCGCGGCCGCATTCGCATTCCAGTACGCAACCCCGGCCGCCACCCGCTCCTGTGCGACAAACGGCCGCGAATAGGTGTACCACTTGGGCGGCTCGAGCAGGGGACGATCCATTGCGGCGACGATCGCAGGCTGGTAGTGCGCTTGCTTGAACACCCGCGCGAGGCTCGGACGATCGAAACCATATTCGGCTGCCATCTCGCCGATGAAGGCGCGGACGTCGTCGCGCCTGTCGTAAGGCGGGTAGCGCGAGGATTTCGCGTCCAAGCCGCCGTTGGCGCCATCAGGCGCACGCGCCAACGCAATCGGCGCCACGACCAGGGCGCACAGGAGAACGACGAGAAGACGAAGCGGATGCCGCACGGAAGAGACGATCTCGGCCTGCAGGCCAATGTTATCATCGCCGCATCTAACAAGGCGCGCCTTCGCCCCTGGTGAACGGCCGCCGCGCAATGATCTACCCGTTCTTCCGCCCGCTGCTCTTCGCGCTCGACCCCGAAACCGCGCACGACATGGCGTTCGCGAGCCTCGACGTCGCCGCGAAGCTCGGCGTCGTCCAGGCGTTGATGGCTCGCCCGCCACCGTCGCCGGTCACCGTGATGGGACTCGATTTTCCCAATCGCGTCGGCCTGGCCGCCGGCCTCGACAAGAACGCCGCGCACATCGATGGCCTTGGAGCGCTCGGGTTCGGCTTCGTCGAATGCGGGACGGTGACGCCCCGCGCGCAGCCCGGCAATCCCACGCCGCGCCTCTTTCGGCTGCCGCAAGCCGAAGCGCTCATCAACCGGCTGGGCTTCAACAACGCCGGCGTCGAGCGCTTTCTCGCGAACGTCGCCCGCGCGACGTGGCGGGGCATCCTGGGCTTGAACATCGGCAAGAACTTCGACACGCCGAACGCGCGTGCCGTCGACGACTACCTCGCCTGCCTTTCCGCCGTCTACTCGCGCGCGTCGTACGTCACGGTCAACATCTCGTCACCGAACACCAAGGGACTGCGCGAGCTGCAATCGGACGAAGCGCTGACCGCACTCCTGCGCGCGCTCAAGAATGAGCAGAGCGCCCTTTCCGACCGGCACGGCAAGTACACGCCGATCGCCGTCAAGATCGCGCCCGATCTTTCGCCGCAAGCGATCGAAAGCGTAGCGCGGCTCCTTGTCCGGCACCACGTCGATGGTGTCGTCGCGACCAACACGACAATCGAGCGCGACGGCGTCAAGGGCATGCCGCAGGCCGACGAAGCCGGCGGCTTGTCGGGCCGGCCGCTCAAGACCCGGTCGACGGCCGTCGTCGCGGCGCTCGCGAAGGCGCTCGACGGGGCGCTGCCGATCATCGGCGTCGGCGGCATCCTGTCCGGCGCCGACGCGAAGGAAAAGATCGACGCGGGCGCGACGCTGATCCAGATCTATACCGGCCTCATCTACCGCGGGCCAGATCTCGTCGCGGAGTGCGCCAAAGCGCTCGCCGCGGCCAACGACTCAACCGAGGCACGCAACTGAGGCACGCAACTGAGGCAAACCGCACGCAACTGAGGCGAGCCCGCGGCCGGTTGAACCGCGCCGCGAACGCTACACCGGAGCGGGTCGGCTGCGGACCAGGATCTTGCCGGTTGCTTCGGCGACGACGACGCCTTTCTGGTTCCGGCAAACGCCCTCGAGGATCACGACGCCGCCGTCGTGCTTCGGCTTGTCGTCGCGCGCGAGCACCGTCCACCGCGTCGTCAAAGTATCGCCGGCGCGAACGGGCGCGGCGAAGCGTGCGTTGTGCTCGAGGTAAGCGATCGCGGTGCCGTGGAAGTACATGCCAACCGGCGCACCCATCAACGCGCTCGTCAGCATGCCGTGCAGGATGCGTGTGCCGAACCGCGTGCCTTTCGCGTATTCGTCATCGACGTGATGGGGATTGAAGTCGCCGATGAGGCCGGCGCCGAGCACGAGATGCGTATCCGTGACCGTGACGGTGCGCGCGAACGTGTCGCCGATCGCGACGTCGTCGTACCACGCGCCGCTGTCGTCGAAGCCAAGCCCGCGCGTCACGGCGTCGATCCGCTCGGCGGAGCAGCGCCGGTCGCGGGCACCGATGTAGGCACCGCGGTTGACACAACGGGCTCCCACCGAAAGCCGCCCGCTTCGACGCCGGCGACGAGCTCGGCCAGCGCCGCATCCACCGACGCGAGCTCACCTCTCACGCCGAGCTCGAGGCGGCGCCCACCATCGGGCAGAAACGACGGCAGGCTGAAAAGCTTGAGCTCCGGAAAATGCGCGACGCACGCATTCATGAGCGGCAGCAGCTGGCTCTCGCCGGCGCCGTAGACGACGATCGCGCGCTCGCCCGAAGGCGGTGCGGCGAGCGGGGGCTCGCGCGTGGCGAGCACCCAGTCGAGCATAGGCCACGCCATCTGCGGAAACCCGGGGAAGAAGTAGTGATCGCGAATCGCAAACGAGGCCACTCGATTGACCGGATTCGGAATGATCGCCGCACCCGCCGGGAACTCGGCCATCAGCACACGATGCGGATACGCGGTGGCGCCAAACTGCGCCTCGAGCTCGGCAACCGCGTCCGGGTGCCGTTCGAGCGGCACACGGAGCGCCATGGCGGCCGCCTGCCGCGTGTGATCGTCGGGCGTCGCGCCGACGCCGCCGAACGAGAACACCACGTCGCCGCGGTCGAAGGTTTTCGCGAGGAAAGCGGCGAGCGCATCGCGATCGTCGCCTTCGTAGTGGGCCCACGCGAGCGTGAGGCCGCGCGGCGCGAGCGTCGTGATGACGTGCGCGAGGTGGCGATCGGCGCGCTTGCCTGACAAGATCTCGTCGCCGATGACGAGTGCGCCGATGCGGGGCTGTGCGACGTGCATGCGCCAACCAAGGCTCGCGGCCCGTCGCCTCCGCGCTCGCCGGGGCTAACCCGCCTCGGCCAGCGGATTCTCCGCGAAGGACGCCATGACGCTGCCGAACGCGCGGTCGATGAGCGGCGCGGCTTCGACGAGGCGCGCGCGATCCGTGCGGAAACGGTCAGCGAGCTCCTCGGCGTTCATGGAGAGCGCCTTCAGCCCCTGCCGGTTCGTGAACAGGTAGGTGCCCCGCAGCGGGCTGATCCAGGCGAGCTTCGCAAACTGCAGCTGGCCGTCGTCGGCTTCGAATTCGATCCAGGTGCCGCGCTCCAGATCCTGCGCGATCTCCAGGAACTGGTCCTCGACGACCTCGTGCTCCTTCGCGGGCTCGGGCGATGCCTGCGTCATGGCCTCGGCCAGCGCCTCGGCCTTCGCCGCCTTCTCGGGGTCGCCATCCACCTTCGCCTGCTCCGCTTCCGCTTTCGCCTGCTCGGCAACCGATTGCGTCCCGAGGGCCGCCGTGACCACCGCCGGCTTCACGGAGGCGGCGTGCGCTTCGACGAGGTTCGCCATGAATTTCTCGCGCCCTTCGGGCGGCCACTCGATGCGCTCGAGCGCACCGGATAGCCGCTTCAGCAGCGCCGGCAACAGCGCGACGAGGTGCTTGCGATCGTCCTTGGTCCGCTTCGGCTGCACGCTCCAGACGAGATCCTCGAGCATCGCGATCGCCTGCTCCCACGGCTCGCTTTCCTCGCCTTGCGTGAGGTACAGCTCCTGCAGCGTCCGGACCCACTGCTGGCGCAGGAACCACGCGAGGAAATTCGGCACCGGGTACATCTCGATCCGACGCTCGATCTCCGACTTGGCGACGATCTCCGCCATCTCCTTCCGGTCGGTCTGGTCGATCTCGACCGCGGTCGACTGGATGTTCGCTTCGGCGGCCTGCTCCTCGTCGGCGAGGAACCGCTCGAGCTTCTCGCGCGCCTCGTCGAAGATCGTGAGGTCGTCGGTGAAGCCGTCGAGGATGCGGTGGACGAGCGCATCGATGTGGCTGTACAGGGGATCGTTCGTCCCCATCACCGGCGTCCAGCCGCGCCCCGCTTCGGCCAGCGCGTTGACGAGCAGCCGCGATGGATGATTCTTCTTTGCGAAGAACGCGCCGTCGAGCATCGCGGCCTTGAGCACCGGGATCTGCAGGCGCGCAAGCAGCGCCTTGATGCCGTCGGGCAGGTCCTTCGTCTCGAAAATAAAGTCGAAAAGCATCGCGACCAGCTCGATCGTCATCGATTCGAGCTGATTCGCCTTCTTGCCGAGCGGCGACTGCTGCAGGTCGCGCAGGACGTTGTGCTTTCCTTCCGGGATGCCGGAGAACTGAACGAACGTGCCTTCGCCCAGATCGAAATCCGACTCGCCGGATTGCAGGCGCGCGAGACCTTCGCCGAGCACCGGCGTCGCCATGATTGGCGCGCCCGGGACGTAACCGGACGGCGTCGGCGCCATCGGACCCTTGGGCACGTAGCGCGCGGCGCCTTCCAACGAGATCGCCGGGAACGGCTGGCTCGCACCGGGCGACCCGCCCGCAAACCCTCGATGGCCCGGTGACGTCCCTCCTGCCTGTATCACGCCTCCAGTGGCGCCCCCGGCGGGGCCATCGGTCGCCGACGTCGGGAATGGCGGGGCCCCGTAACTGCCTCCCCCGGGGACGTATGTACCGGCACGATGGCCTTCCTCCCCCTTCGGCGCATACGAACGCTGTGGCTGCGGCGCCGCCGTATCCCCGCCGAAGCGCCGCCGGAAGAGCTCCATGATGTCTATCTCGCCCGGTGCGGCGCCACCGGGCTCGGCATGCTGAGCCCCTTCTTCTGCGTTGGGCTTCGGCCGACGTTCACCGAGGGCGCGCCGAATCGGCAGCGGCCGGCGCGACCCGGCGGGCATGACGTGGAGATTTTGCAGATGCTTGTTGAGATCGCCGTAAATGCTGTTGATCTCGGCAAGCGAAGCGCGATTCATCTCCTTCAGGATGGCGAACTTTACCGGCGCCTCGGCCTTGACGGTCTGCAGCGCTTCGGAGAACGCCTCGACGATGGCGGTAGGCGCGAACGGGTTGCGGTCGATCTCGAGGTCGGGCTGGCCCAGCAGGTGGCCGATGCCGCGATTCAGGAGCTGCACTTCGTCGTGGCACAAATTTTCGACGACGCGGGTGATATTGCCCGTGACCACGGACTCGTCCATCGCGTGCGTATCGATGAGGGTCAGCTTGTCGGTCTCAAGCTTCGCGAACTCCGTCCTCTTCTTTGAATTGCCCGCGATGCCCTCGTCGATGTGCGCGCGGAGCCGTTTCTCGAATGCCGCGAGGAGGCCGGCTTTGCCCTGCTGCAGCACCTCGCGCGCCTCGAGACTCGTCGTCTGCTCTTCGCGGACGTCGGTGCGGCTCGCGCGGTCCATCAGCATCTCGCCGACGCGGTCGAGGATCGACCCGAACGAGACGAGCAGGCGGTGAATCGCGATGTCGCGGCAATCGCCGAGAATCCTCGCGCTGTCGCGAGGGATCCGCTTTCGGGACGTCGATTCGGTCGTGGGGGTGTTCACGCGCGCCGCTGCGGATGAGGCGTTGTCATTGCTAGTGTACTGATTCGCAACAACGGCGATAAGGGCGCGCGCCCGAAGCTCTCGCGGTCTTCGCGCAGCGAGGCGCGGTACGCGTCGCGTTGCAACGAGATCGCATCACGCAGCATGTTCGTCGATTTTTGCTTGAACGATCAAGCGAATCCTTCCCTTAGTGGCCGGGACCGCGCCAAAGCGTCCATTTTAGGCAACGCGGCTGCGCGCCCGCGGCAGGGAAACGATTCAAATGCTGTTTTGCGAGAAGGGGTTACTTACTCTAGCACGACGCACACGGCCTCGCCAACGCACGTAGCGCACCGATTGTTACCGACAAAGTTCAGCCCACACCTTTTCCAGGCGCTTCGCGGACACTGGAAATGGCGTCTTAAGCTCCTGGGCGAACAGCGAGACGGCGAGCTCCTCCAGCGACCAGCGGAAACTTTCGAGCGCCGTCGCATCGGCTTCCGACGCGCCGATGTCTGACGAAGTC
>Ga0207691_10003374_pt1 | contig 15539 bp, 12 predicted proteins | sample KBSM13metaG_FD_184327 | JGI IMG/M metagenome (GOLD analysis project Ga0207691, IMG submission 184327) | Miscanthus rhizosphere microbial communities from Kellogg Biological Station, Michigan, USA - KBS M1-3 metaG (SPAdes) (version 2) | ecosystem: Host-associated > Plants > Roots > Rhizosphere >... | reverse complement strand
CGCCGCCGGTGCTGCTCGACTGGCTGCCCTGGAACCACACCTTCGGCTCGAACCACAACGTCGGCCTGACGATCTACAACGGCGGCACCCTCTACATCGACGACGGCAAGCCGACGCCGGCGCTGATCGGCGAGACCCTGCGCAACCTGCGCGAGATCGCGCCGACCGTCTACTTCAACGTGCCCAAGGGCTTCGAGGAAGTCGCCAACGCGCTCGAGCAGGACGCGCAGATGCGCGAAGTCTTCTTCAGCCGCGTCAACATGTTCTTCTTCGCCGGCGCCGGGCTGTCGCAGCCGGTCTGGGACAAGCTCGATCGCGTCGCCGAAGCTGCCTGCGGCGAGCGCATCCGCATGCTCACCGGCCTGGGCATGACCGAGACCGCGCCGTTCGCGATCTGCGCCAATGCCGAGGAGGTCAAGTCCGGCCACATCGGCCTGCCGGCGCCCGGCATGGAGCTCAAGCTCGTGCCGCAGGGCGACAAGACCGAGGTGCGCTACCGCGGCCCGAACGTGACGCCCGGCTACTGGCGCGCGCCCGAGCAGACCGCCGAATCGTTCGACGACGAAGGCTTCTACTGCAGCGGCGATGCCGTCAAGCCGATCGATCCGGCGAACCCCGGCCGCGGCTTCGCATTCGACGGCCGCACCGCCGAAGACTTCAAGCTCTCGACCGGCACCTTCGTCTCGGTCGGCCCGCTGCGCGCGAAGGTCATCGCCGCCGGCGATCCGTGCGTGCAGGACGTGGTCGTCGCCGGCATCAACCGCGACGAGATCGGCGTGCTGATCTTTCCGCGGCCCGACGCCTGCCGCGCCTTCGCCGGCCTGCCCGCCGACGCGAGCATGCACGACGTGATGCACGCAGCGCCGGTGCGCGAGTTCTTCCAGCACCTCGTCGACGGCCTGTATGCGAGCGGCACCGGCAGCGCGACGCGTGTCGCGCGCGCGGTCGTGCTCGCCGAGCCGCCCAGCATCGACCGCGGCGAGGTCACCGACAAGGGCTCGATCAACCAGCGCGCGGTGCTGCAGCACCGCGACGCGATCGTGCAAGCGATGTACGACGCGCCCGACGCGAGCGTGATCGTGCCGCAGCGCTGAAGCATCCCGGAGATCCACACCCCATGAACATCCACGGACAAGCGGCGATCGTCACCGGCGGCGCCTCGGGCCTCGGCGCCGAGACTGCGCGCGAGCTCGCACGCCGCGGCGCGAAGGTCGCGGTGCTCGACCGCAACGGTGACGGCGCGAAGGCGGTCGCCGCCGAGTTTGGCGGCATTGGCATCGGCTGCGACATCACCAGCACCGACAGCGTGCTCGCCGCGCTGGCCGCCGCCCGCGCCGCGCACGGCCCGGCCCGCGTGGTGATGAACATCGCCGGCATCGGCACCGCGAAACGCCTGATCGCCAAGGACGGCACGCCGATGCCGCTCGAGGACTTCAAGCGCGTCGTCGAGGTCAACCTGTTCGGCACCTTCAACGTGATCCGTCTCGCGGCGGCCGAGATCGTCAAGCTCGAGCCGTTGGCGGATGACGCCAATTCGGGCGAGCGCGGCGTGATCGTCAACACCGCGTCGGTCGCGGCCTTCGATGGCCAGATCGGGCAGGAGGCCTACGCGGCGTCGAAGGGCGGCGTCGTCGCGCTGACCTTGCCGCTGGCGCGCGACCTGGCGCAGTTCGGCGTGCGCGTCTGCACGATCGCGCCGGGGCTGTTCCTGACGCCGCTGATGGCCGAGCTGCCGCCGGCGGTGCAGGAGTCGCTCGCCGCGAGCATCCCGTTCCCGAAGCGGCTGGGCAAACCCGCCGAGTTCGCGCAGCTGTGTGCCACGATCGTCGAGAACATGTCGCTCAACGGCGAGGTGATCCGGCTCGATGGCGCGCTGCGCATGGCGCCGCGCTGAACCCCACCCCGCCGACCGCGCGATGCCCCGCACCACCCTCTACACCGTCGACGTGACCTTCGGCGACTGCGATCCGGCCGGCATCGTGTTCTTTCCGAACTTCTCGCGCTGGATGGATTCGGCCTCGCTCGCGTTCTTCATGCAGTGCGGCGTGCCGCCGTGGCGCGAGTTGGTGAAGACGCGCGGCATCGTCGGCACGCCGCTGCTCGAGATCAACACCCGGTTCACGAAGGCCGCGACCTACGGCGAGACCCTGACCGTCGCGACGCACGTCGAGGAGTGGCGCGCCAAGGTCTTCAAGCAGGTGCATCGCGTGACGCGCCGGCGCGCCGATGGCGGCGAAGACCTGATCTGCGAAGGCAGCGAAGTGCGCGCCTTCGTGAAGCGCGACGAGCACGACCCCGACCGGCTGCGCGCGATCCCCGTGCCCGAAGACATTCGCCTGCTCTGTTCCTGAATGCGTTCACTATTCATCCCAACAACGTGGAGACAACCATGATCAAAGTCCGCTCGCTCGTCGCCGCCCTGGCCGGCGTCCTCGCCGCCACGCTGGCGCACGCCGACATCACCATCGGCGTCAGCCTGCCGCTCACCGGCCCGACCTCGGCGCTGGGCATCCCGTGCAAGAACGGCATCATGCTGTGGCCGAGCACGGTCGCCGGCGAGAAGCTCAACGTCATCATCCTCGACGACGCGACCGACCCGACCACCGGCGTGAAGAACGCGCGCCGCTTCGTCACCGAAGACAAGGTCGACCTGATCCTGGGCTCGGCCGCGACGCCGATCGCGATCGCGATGTCCGATGTCGCGACCGAAGCGCAGACGGTGCAGCTCGCGCTGTCGCCGATCGTGCTGCCCGAGGGCAAGGGCGCGTGGTCGTTCCGGCTGCCGCAGTCGACCGCGGTGATGGCGATCCCGATCGTCGAGTACTGGAAGAAGACCGGCGTCAAGACCTTCGGCTACCTCGGCTACTCCGACGCCTACGGCGAGAGCTGGCTCAAGGACATCACCGCGCTCGCCGAGAAGGCCGGCATCAAGCCCGTCGCCGTCGAGCGCTTCGGCCGTGCCGACACCAGCGTGACCGGCCAGGCGCTGAAGCTCGTCGCCGCGAACCCCGACGCGATCCTGATCGGCGCCTCGGGCAGCGGCGCGGCGATGCCGCACAAGGGCCTGGTCGAGCGCGGCTATGCGAAGACGAAGATCTTCCAGACCCACGGCGCCGCCTCGCTCGACCTGATCCGCGTCGGCGGCAAGGACGTCGAAGGCTCGTTCGTCTCGACCGGCCCGGCACTGGTCGCCGGTCTGCTGCCCGACAGCAACCCGAGCAAGGCGCTCGGCATGAAGTACGTCGCCGACTACGAGAAGGCCTATGGCGCGCACTCGGCGAACCAGTTCGGCGCGCATGTGTTCGACGCCTACGTCGTGCTGCAGCGCATCGTCCCCGAGGCGCTGAAGAAGGGCAAGCCGGGCACCAAGGAGTTCCGCACCGCGCTGAAAGACGCGCTCGAGACCGTCGGCCGCATCCCGGTCTCGCAGGGCGTGCTGAACTACACGCCGACCGATCACTTCGGCTTCACGCCCGACACCGGCGTGCTGGTCACGGTCGCCAACGGCGACTGGAAGCTGGCGCCGGTCAAGTAAGCCCGCCGCAGCTGCCGGCGTGCCGCGCGGCGCGCCGGCGGTGCGATGATCCGCGCCGGCCGATCCGGCACTCTTTGCGGGCCCTGTCTCATGGACTTCTCAATCGCCAGCATCCTGATGCTGGACGGCGTCACCAACGGCGCCATCTACGCTTCTCTCGCGCTGGCGATCGTGCTGGTGTTCGCGGTGACGCGCGTGATCTTCATCCCGCAGGGCGAATTCGTCGCCTACGGCGCACTCACGCTCGCGCTGCTGCAGCTCGGCCGCGTGCCGGGCACGGTCTGGCTGCTCCTCGCGCTGGCGTTGCTGGCCGCCGTGCTCGATGCGCTCGCCGCGCTGCGGCGCGGGCTGCCGCCCGGCCGCGTGGCGGTGTCGGCCGCGAAGGCGCTCGCGGTGCCGGTCGTCGTGACCGCGCTGACCTGGTGGGCCGCGCCGCAGAACCTGCCGCTGCTGCTGCAGTGCCTGCTGACGCTGGCGATCGTCACGCCGCTCGGCCCGCTGGTGTACCGGCTCGCCTACGAGAAGCTGGCTGATGCGACCGTGCTGGTGCTGCTGATCGTCTCGGTCGGCGTGCATTTCGCGCTCACCGGCCTGGGGCTCGTGTTCTTCGGCGCCGAGGGCTTTCGCAATCCGAGCTTCTGGGATGCGCGCTTCTCGGCCGGCGCCCTCACGCTGTCGGGCCAGACCGTGATCATCTTCATGGTCTCGATCGCGATGATCATCGGCCTGGCGCTGTTCTTCGAGCGCACCTTGCGCGGCAAGGCCTTGCGCGCGACCGCGGTGAACCGCCTCGGCGCGCGGCTGATGGGCATCTCGACCTCGGGCGCAGGCCGCCTGAGCTTCGGGCTGACCGCGTTCATGGGCGCGTTGTCGGGCCTGCTGATCGGGCCGACGACGACGATGTTCTACGACTCGGGCTTCCTGATCGGCCTGAAAGGCTTCGTCGCGGCGATCTTCGGCGGGCTTGCGAGCTACCCGGCCGCCGCGGTCGGCGCGCTCTTCGTCGGGCTGCTCGAGAGTTTCGGTTCGTTCTACGCGAGCGCCTTCAAGGAGGTGATCGTGTTCACCTTGATCATCCCGGTGCTGCTGTGGCGAAGCATCCAGCACGGCACCCAGGACGACGAGGAATAAGGCCATGACCCGCACCCGCTTCCTCATCGCCTTCGTGATCGGCCTGGCGCTGCTGCCGCAGCTGCCGGTGCCCGAGTTCTGGATCACGCAGGCCAACTACATCGGCCTGTACACGCTGGTCGCGATCGGCCTGGTGCTGCTCACCGGCGTCGCCGGGCTGACCTCGTTCGGCCAGGCGGCGTTCGTCGGCCTCGGCGCCTACTGCGCCGCCTACCTGACCCTGAGCTTCGGCGTCTCGCCGTGGCTGACGGTCTGGATCGGCCTGGCCTTCACCGGCGTCGTCTCCCTCGTGCTGGCCTGGATCACCCTGCGCATGTCGGGCCACTACCTGCCGCTGGCGACGATCGCCTGGGCGCTGAGCCTGTTCTACCTGCTCGGCAACATCGACGCGCTCGGCAAGTACGATGGCCTGCTCGGCGTGCCGGCGCTGCGATTCTTCGGCATCGACCTGAACACCGGCCGCAGCTTCTTCTACCTGCTGTGGGCCCTGGTCGTGCTCGCGGCGATCGCCGTCACGCACCTGCTCGATTCGCGCACCGGCCGCGCGCTTCGCGCCGTGAAGGGCGGCACGACGATGGCCGAGGCGATGGGCGTGAACACCTTCAGCACCAAGGTCACCGCGTTCGTGCTCGCGGCGCTGCTCGCCAGCGTCTCGGGCTGGCTGTTCGCGCACTTCCAGCGCACCGTGAACCCGTCGCCGTTCGGCTTGAACATGGGCATCGAGTACCTGTTCATGGCGGTGCTCGGCGGCGTCGGTCATGTCTGGGGCGCGCTCACCGGTGCCGGCATCGTCGTCGCGATGAAAGACCAGCTCCAGGTGCTGCTGCCCAAGCTGCTCGGCGGCAGCGGCAACTACGAGATCATCGTGTTCGGGGTGCTGCTGGTGCTGGTGCTGCAATACGCGCGCGACGGCCTGTGGGCGTTCGTTGAATCGCGGCTGCCGCGCGCGCAGCGCAAGGTCGACTGGGCCGACGCGCCGGCGCTGCCGGAGCGTGCCCGGCCGCCGCACGGCGAGGTCGTGCTCGACGTCGTCGCGGCGCGCAAGGAGTTCGGCGGCCTGGTGGCCGTCAACGACGTCAGCTTCCAGGTCTGCGCCGGCGAGATCCTGGGGCTGATCGGGCCGAACGGCGCCGGCAAGTCGACGACCTTCAACCTCGTGACCGGCGTGCTGCCGGCGACGCGCGGCTCGGTCTCGCTGCGCGGCGAGCGCATCGACAGCATGCGCTCGCGCGACATCGCGAAGCGCGGCGTGGCACGCACCTTCCAGCACGTCAAGATGATCCCGGGCATGACGGTGCTCGAGAACGTCGCGCTCGGCGGCCACCTGCGCGGCAGCCGCGGCGTCGCCTCGGCGATGCTGCGCCTGGACCGCGCCGAGGAACGCCAGCTGCTGAAGGAAGCCGAGAAGCAGTTGCGCCGCATCGGCATGGCCGCGAGCATGCACGAGCTCGCCGGCAACCTGGCACTCGGCCCGCAGCGCCTGATGGAAATCGCGCGCGCGCTCTGCGCCGACCCGACCTTGCTGCTGCTCGACGAGCCCGCGGCCGGGTTGCGTCTGAAGGAGAAGCAGGGCCTGGCCGACGTGCTGCGCCAGCTGCGCGGCGAGGGCCTGTCGATCCTGATCGTCGAACACGACATGGACCTCGTGATGGGCCTGGTCGATCGCGTCGTCGTGATGGAGTTCGGCACCAAGCTGATCGAAGGCACGCCCGACGTGGTGCAAGCCAGCCCGGCGGTGCGGGCCGCTTACCTCGGCACGGAGCACTAGCGTGAACGCACGCACCGCACGGCCGCGTCGGGCCGTACCGACGTTTCATCGCGGAGGGCGCTCAGCGCCATGAGATGACCACCAACCAGCTCCTGCTCGAAGTCACCGACCTGCACGCCGGCTACGGCCGCGCCGAGGTGCTGCATGGCATCAACCTGAAGGCGGCCGCGGGCAGCGTCGTCACCGTGATCGGGCCGAACGGCGCCGGCAAGTCGACGCTGCTGAATGCGCTGATGGGGGTGCTGCCGGCGCGCGGCCAGATCGCGTATGCGGGCAGGCCGGTCATGCTCGACACGCTCGAAGAGCGCGTGATGGGCGGCATCGCGCTGGTGCCCGAGACGCGCGCGCTGTTCGGCACGATGCCGGTCGAGGACAACCTGCTGCTCGGCGCCTACCGCCAGGTGCGGCTCGGCCGCAAGGACAGCGGCGCCGCGCTCGCGGAGGTCTATGCGCTGTTCCCGCGCCTGAAGGAGCGGCGCGCGCAGCTGGCCGGCACCTTGTCGGGCGGCGAGCGCCAGATGCTCGCGGTCGGCCGCGCGCTGATGAGCAAGCCGGCGTTGCTGATGCTCGACGAGCCCAGCCTCGGGCTGGCGCCGCTGGTCGTGCGCGACATCTTCAAGACCATCTCGGGCCTGCGCGCGACCGGCGTGACGATCCTGCTGGTCGAGCAGAATGCGCGCGCCGCGCTCGAGGTGGCCGACTACGGCTACGTGCTCGAGATGGGCGAGATCGCGCTCGAGGGACCGGCCGCCGAACTCGCGACCGACTCGCGTGTGATCGACACCTACCTCGGTGCCGCGCGGCAGAAGGCGAGCGCCTGATCGCACCGATGGACGACGCGACCTTGCGCGACGCCGCATCCGCATCGAGCGACGGCGCTGCGGCCGACACCGGCGTCGATCAATCGCGCCTGACGAACCTGGTCGGCTATGCGTCGACGCGCGCCTCGATCGTGATGAAGAAGATCGCGATGCGCCACCTCGGGCCGCTCGATCTGAAGGTCGTCGACTACTCGATCCTGGTGCTGGTCGCATCGAACCCGCAGATCAACCCGAAGCGCCTCGGCGAGGCGCTCGACATCTCGGCACCCAATCTTGCCGTCACGCTCGATCGGCTGGTCGAGCGCGGCTGGGTGCAGCGCGTGCGCAGCACCGAAGACCGGCGCGCGATGCACATCCACCTCACCGCCGCCGGCCGCGAGCTGGTGCAGCGCGCGGAGAAGATCACCGCGACGATGGAGAACGCTCAGCTGCGCATGCTCTCGCCGGCCGAACGCGCGCTGCTGATCGAGCTGCTGATGAAGGTCGTCTCGGGCGGCAAGCCGCCGAAGCGAGGCTGACCTGCCCCGCGCGCTGCCGCGGCCGTGCTGCAGCATGCCGCGCGCGAATGCCCGGTTCAGGCGTCGACCGGTTCGGCGGCCGGCGGCGCCTGTTCATGGTATGCGCCGACGATGCGGTCGCGGTGCAGCGCCGCGATCTCTTCGGCGCCGTAGCCGAGTTCGCGCAGCAGCGCGTCGGTGTGCTCGCCGAGTGCCGGCGGCGGCGCGCGCAACGGCAGGCGGCGGCCGGCTAGCGTGATCGGCAGCAGTGCGGTGCGCGTCTCGATCGCGCGGCCGGCGCCGCTGGCGTCGGCCGGCACGGTGACCGCGGCAAGCCCGCCGGTGGCGCGCAGATGCGGGTCGTCGAACAGCGCCTGCGGCTTCGTGATCGGCGCCCACGGCAGGCCGCGCGCGTCGAAGATCGCGCCGATGTCGACCGCGCTGCGCCCGGCCAGGCGCTCGCGCAGCAGCGGCAGCAGCCCCTCGCGCGCCTGCACGCGCTGGTTGTTGCTCGCGAGGCGCACATCGGCCTTCAGGTCGGCCCAGCCGAACGCGTCGCAGAACGCGGCCCACTGCGTGTCGGAGACGACCGCGAGAAAGATCTGCTCGCCCGCGGCGACCGTGAACACGTCGTAGATGCCCCAGGCCGAGATGCGGCTGGGCATCGGCGCGGCCGGCTGGCCGGTCACGGCGAACTGCATCATGTGCTGCGCGACGAGCAGCACGTTGTTCTCGAACAGCGCGCTGCGCACCTCCTGGCCGCGGCCGGTCGTCGCCCGGGCGCTGAGCGCGGCGAGCGCGCCGATCGCGCCGAACATGCCGCCCATGATGTCGTTGACGCTGCTGCCGGCGCGCAGCGGCCGGCCTTCGGGGCCGGTCATGTAGGCCAGGCCGCCCATCATCTGCACGACTTCGTCGAGCGCGGTGCGGTGCTCGTAGGGCCCGGGCAGGAAGCCCTTGTGCGAGACATAGACCAGGCGCGGGTTCAGCGTCGACAGCGCCGCGTGATCCAGCCCGAGGCGGCGCATCGTGCCGGCCTTGAAGTTCTCGCTGAACACATCGGCGCCGGCGACGAGCCGGAGCACGATCTCGCGGCCGCGCGGATCGCCGGCGTCGACCGCGAGGCTCTTCTTGTTGCGGTTGAACACCGCGAAGAAGCCGGCGCCCGAGCCGAGCAGCCGGCGCGTGTTGTCGCCGACCAGCGGCTCCACCTTGATGACCTCGGCGCCGAGGTCGGCGAGGATCATCCCGCAGGTCGGCCCCATCACCATGTGCGTGAACTCGACGACGCGGATGCCCGCCAGGGGCAGCGCCGCGGCGCCGGCGGGTGCGTCAGGCGTCGGATCAGACATGGGCGGCGCGCGCGGCGGCGAAGTTCTTCGGCAGCCCGGCCGCGGGCGTCATGCCGTAGACCGGTTCACCGGGCAGGCCGGCCTGCAACGGCGCGCGTGCCGCGAGCAGCTTGTCGAGGTCGATGCCGGTGGCGATGCCCATCGCCTCGAACATGAAGACCAGGTCTTCGGTGACGACGTTGCCCGACGCGCCCGGCGCGAACGGGCAGCCGCCCAGGCCGCCGAGCGACGCGTCGAAGGTGCGCACGCCGACGTCGTGCGCCGCGAGGCAGTTCGCCAGGCCGAGGCCGCGCGTGTTGTGCATGTGCGCGGCGCCGGTGCGCGCGCCGATCTCGCGCTGCAGCCGCGTGAACAGGCGCCGCACCTGGGCCGGATTCGCATAGCCGCTGGTGTCGGACAGGCCGGCCTCGTCGGCGCCGGCCGCGATCGCCTGCGCGGCGATGCGGATCACGTCGTCCTCCGGCACCGCGCCCTGGATCGTGCAACCGAATGCGGTCGAGATGCCGACCTCGATCGTCACCTGCGGCGCGCGCGCGTCGCGCAGCGCGGCGATGCGGCCGAGCTCGTCGATCATCTGTTCGCGCGTCTTGCGCACATTGGCGAGCGAATGCGCCGCGCTCGCCGAGACCGGCAGCGTGAGCTTGTGCACCCCGGCGGCGAGCGCCGCCTCGGCCCCGCGCAGGTTCGGCACCAGCGCCACCACGGTCAGGCCGGGCAGGGTCAGCGCGTGGCGCACGAGCTCGGCGACGTCGGCCATCTGCGGCAGCATCCCGGCCGGCACGAACGAGCCGACCTCGATCTCGCGCAGCCCGGCGGCGTGCAGCGCATCGATCCATGCGATCTTGTGCGCCGTCGGCATCGTGCGCGCGACGCTCTGCAGGCCGTCGCGCGGGCCGACCTCGCTGATCAGGACGGAAGACGACGGCGGCAATGCGAGGCTCCGGTTGTCGTTGATGGATTGTTCTGTATGATAGAACGATATTCTAAAAATATTAGTCGCTGCCGACACGAGTGTCAACACGCCGCGCAGGAGTCCGATGCCGAAGAAAGCCGCCCAGCCCTCCGTCGCCGACCTGCAGGCCGCGCCCGGCGGCGCCGCGGCGGTGGACCGGGCCTTGTCGCTGCTGTGCGCCTTCCGCGCCGGCGACGACGGCCTGTCGCTGATCGAGCTCGCCGATCGCACCCGGCTCTACAAGAGCACGGTGCTGCGCCTGCTCGCATCGCTTGAGCACGCGCGGCTGCTGCTGCGGCGCGCCGATGGGCGCTACACGCTCGGCCCCGAGCTGGCGCGGCTGCATTCGATCTACTCGGCCACGTTCTCGCTCGAGGCCGAGGTCGTGCCGGTGCTGCGCGAGCTGGTCGCGGCCACGCGCGAGAGCGCGGCGTTCCATGTGCGCCAGGGCGACGCGCGGCTGTGCCTGCACCGCGTCGACTCGCCGCAGCTGCTGCGCGACCACATCCGCGCCGGCGACCTGCTGCCGCTGAACAAGGGCGCCGGCGGCCGCGTGCTGCGCGCGTTCGCCGGCGCGAAGGGCAAGCTCTACGAGCAGATCCGCGCCGATGCGGTCGTCGTGCTGGCCGGCGACCGGGTCGCCGACCTGACCGGCATCTCGGCGCCGGTGTTCGGCGTCGACGGTGCGCTCGTCGGCGCGCTGACGCTGACCTTGCCGAGCAACCGCCTCAAGCCCGAGTTCAAGGGCGCCGTGCGCGCCGCGGCGCAGCGCCTGAGCCTGCGCCTCGGCGGGCCGGCTACAGTGCCGGCGTGACGCGGGGCGCGCGGTCCCCGTGTCCGCGCCGCGGGCCCGATGGCGGCCGCCGCGCCGGCGTGAGAGCGCCGACGCCGCCGACGCCGTCAATCCGCGCCCGCCCCTGAACCGTTCCGAGGAGTGCACGATGCTCGTCCGACACCACCCGCTCCAAGGCGCGCCGCTCGGCACGGCGCGCGAGATCGTCAGCTTCCACTACGGCCCGGCAGACACCGGCCGCAAGGTCCATGTGCAGGCATCGCTGCATGCCGACGAACTGCCCGGCATGCTGGTCGCGCACCACCTGCGCCAGCGCCTCGCGGCGCTCGAAGCGGCCGGTGCGCTGCGCGCCGAGTTCGTCGTCGTGCCGGTCGCGAACCCGGTCGGCCTGGCGCAGACGGTGCTGCTGACCAATGTCGGCCGCTTCGAGCTGGGCAGCGGCGAGAACTTCAACCGCCACTATCCGGCGCTGCTTGCACCGGTGCTGGCCAGGCTCGAAGGCCGGCTCGGCGACGACGCGGTGCGCAACGCGCAGCGCATCCGCGAAGCGCTGCGCGAGGTCGTCGCGGCGCTGCCGGAGCCGACCGAGCTCGCGAGCCAGCGCAAGACCTTGCTAGGTCTGGCGTGCGACGCCGAGGTCGTGCTCGACCTGCACTGTGACTGCGAATCGCTGCTGCACCTGTACACCGGCACCGCGCTGTGGCCGCAGGCCGAGCCGCTCGCGCGCTGCACCGGCGCGCAGGTCTCGCTGCTTGCGAGCGAGTCTGGCGACAACCCCTTCGACGAGACCTGCTCGCAGATCTGGTGGCAGCTCGAGGCGCATTTCCGCGGTCGCCATCCGGTGCCGATGGGCTGCCTGAGCGTCACCTTGGAGCTGCGCGGCCTCGCCGACGTATCGCACCCGCTGGCGCAGGCCGATGCCGATGCGCTGGTCGCGTTCTTCACGCACCGCGGCCTGATCGACGGGCCGGCGCCGGCGCTGCCGCCGCTGCTGAACGACGCGACGCCGCTGGCCGGCACCGACGTGCTGAGCGCGCCGGTCAGCGGCCTGGTCGTCTACCGGCGCGAGCTCGGCGAGCGCATCCGCGCCGGCGAGGTCGTGTTCGATGTCGTCGAGCCGATCCGCGGCCAGGTCCATCCGGTCGCGAGCCGCACCGACGGGCTGCTGTTCGCGCGCGAGTCGCAGCGCTACGCGCGCGCCGGCCGCGCGCTGTGCAAGATCGCCGGCAAGGCGGTGGTGCGCAGCGGCAAGCTGTCGAGCGATTGAGCGACAGGGCTGTCGGCCCGTAGTCGCGGTGCATCCGCCGCGGCAGTCGCCCAGTGCCACGGCGACTGAGATGGCGCGCAACGGCGGTCAACCTGCTGCTGTGCGCTTCAGCCGGTAGGCGAGCTGGGCGCGCGTCAGCCCGAGCAGACGTGCCGCTGCCGAGAGGTTGCCCGCGGCGCGTGCGACCGCCTCGGTCATCAGCTGCTGCTCGATCGCGTCGAGCGAGAGCCGTCCCGACGCGCCGGCGAGCCGGTCGAGCAGCGCCGGCACGTCCGCAGTGCCGGACTCGGCCTCGCCGGCCCCGGCCGCGCCGCTGGCCAGCACGCCGGCGTTGTCGAGCGAGTACAGCCCTTCCTCGCGCAGCTGCTCGCGCCGCAGCATGTGCGGCACGTCGATGATGCCGCCGTCGTCGGCGCTGATCACGCCGCGCTCGACCAGGTTCTGCAGCTCGCGGATGTTGCCGGGGAAGTCGTAGTTCAGCAGCGCCTTCACCGCGCGCGGCGTGTAGCCCAGCACCTGGCGGCCGTGCAGCCGCCCGTAGCGGTGCAGGAAGTAGTTCATCAGCAGCGGGATGTCCTCGCGCCGCTCGCGCAGCGGCGGCAGGTGGATCGGGAACACCGCGAGGCGGAAGTACAGGTCTTCGCGGAAGCGCCCGGCGCGCACCTCCTCCTGCAGGTCGACATTGGTCGCGGCGACCACGCGCACATCGAGCTTCAGAGTTCGGGTGCCGCCGACGCGCTCGACCTCGCCCTGCTGCAGCGCGCGCAGCAGCTTGCCCTGGCTGACCAGGCTGAGCGTGCCGATCTCGTCGAGGAACAGGGTGCCGCCGTCGGCGCGCTCGAAGCGCCCGGCCCGCGATGCGGTGGCGCCGGTAAACGCGCCGCGCTCGACGCCGAACAGCTCCGACTCCATCAAGGTCTCGGGGATCGCCGCGCAGTTCAGCGCGACGAAGGGCTTGGCCTGGCGCGGGCTGATCCGGTGCAGCATCGCTGCGAACAGTTCCTTGCCGACGCCCGACTCGCCGGTGAACAGCACCGTCGCGCGCGTCGTCGCGACGCGTGACAGCATGTGGCAGGCCGACTTGAACGCCGACGACACGCCGACCATCTCGTGCTCGGCGTCGGCGCCGGCCAGCGCGGTGCCGCCGAGCACCGCGCGCGGCGCCGCGGGCGGCGCATCGGGCGCCGCAGCGCCGGCGCCGAAGGCCTGCGTGCTGAGGAACTGCTGCGCGTTCAGGTGGCGCAGGTCGTCGGCGACGTCGCCCCAGGCATCGGCGTTCTTGCCGATCACGCGGCAGACCGAGGCGCCCATCGAGCGGCACTCGACCTCGCGGAAGATCACCAGCTGCCCCAGCATCTCGGTGACATAGCCCATCGCATAGCCGAGCTGCTGCCAGCAGGCCGGCTCGGTGCCCAGCCCGTAGGCCTCGATGTGCTCGTCGTCCTCGCTCGAGTGGTGCCAGATGAACTCGCCGTGGTACGCGCCGCGGTCGATGTCGATCTCGAACTCCACCGGCTCGACCTTGACGACGCCCTCGAGCGCATGCAGCCGCGTGCCCGCCATGAAGGTCGAGACCAGGTCACCGTCGGGCCAGCGCGCCCGCACCAGGCGCGCGTCGCGCGAGCCCGATTCATAGCCGGCGCGCGTCAGCAGCCCGCGTGCGCGCGCCAGGCCGACGCTGTCGATCAGCTCGCGCCGCAGGCTGCCGAGCGAGCTGGTGTGCATCAGCACCATGCGCTGGTCGTTGAGCCAGATGCGGCCGTCGCCGGGCGAGAAGAACAGGCATTCGGCGATGTCGGCCAGGCGCGGCTGCTCGCGCGAATCGAGCGGCGAGGGCTGGCCGCGGCGCATCAGCGCACCGGTCGTGCGCGAGACCTCGGCCAGCGAGATGCGCGAAGCGGCGGGGGGCGTCACGGGCATGTTGTCGAAATCGGCAAACGCCGCGGCGCGGCGACACCGGATGATTCATCAAATGAACAAATGCGGCCACAGGGAAACCCCGTGACGCCGAGCCCGCGATGCGCCAGGAACGGCGTCCGGGAAAGTCCTGATCTCTCCTATGAAGATCGAAGCAAAAACCGGCGCGCGGCGAGCCTCGGTGCCGAGCCCGGGCTTGGCTTTCGCAATGTCCTTGCATCCGTTCACGGTTGGAAACATCCGACCGCTGGTTCAACCGCATGCAAGGAGAGTTCATGGGTGCCCCCGAATCGATTCGACTGCTCGACCCCTCGGCCTGGGACGGCCGGATCCATGACGCCGGCCAGTGGCGTGTGCCGCAAGGTGGCGCGCGCGACGTGATCGAGCCGGCCACCGGCGCGACCCTGACGCGCACCGGCATCGCCAACGCGGCCGACATGGTCGACGCGATCGGCCGCGCCAAGGCGGCGCAGGGTGCTTGGGCCGCGACCGGCCCGCGCGAGCGCGCCGCGGTCTTCCACCGCGCCGCGGCGCTGTTCGCTCAGCACCTCGACGAGCTCGCGTTGACGGTCGCCCGCGAGACCGGCGGCATCGTCGCGAAGGGCGAGCACGAGGTGCGCGAGGCGATCACGCTGTGCCAGCTGGCCGCGGGCCTGCCGATGGCCGCGCAAGGTCAGGTCCTGCCGTCGATGCCGGGCCGGCTGTCGATCGCGCGGCGCGTGCCGCATGGCGTGGTCGGCGTGATCTCGCCGTTCAACTTCCCGCTGATCCTCGGCCTGCGCTCGGTCGCGCCGGCGCTCGCACTCGGCAATGCCGTGGTGCTCAAGCCCGACACCCGCACGCCGGTCGCGGGCGGCTTCATGATGGCGCGGGTGTTCGAGGCCGCCGGCCTGCCGGCCGGGCTGCTGCAGGTGCTGCCCGGCGACGCCGAGGCCGGCGAGGCGCTGGTCACCGACGTGCGCGTGCCGATGATCGCGTTCACCGGCTCGCCCGCGGTCGGCCGGCGCATCGGCGCGCTCGCCGGCGAGCACCTGAAGAAGGTCTCGCTCGAGCTCGGCGGCGCCAACTCGCTGATCATCCTCGACGACGCCGACCTCGACCTCGCCGCGAGCGCCGCGGCCTTCGGCGCCTGGTTCCACCAGGGCCAGATCTGCATGGCGTCGAACCGCATCCTGGTGCACGAAGCCGTGTTCGCCGCGATCCGCGAGCGCCTCGTCGCGAAGGCGACGCACCTGCCGGTCGGCGACGGCGCGACCGGCCAGGTCGCGCTCGGTCCGCTGATCGACGAACGCCAGCGCGACCGCGTGCACGCGACCGTGATGGCCAGCGTGAAGGCAGGCGCGCAACTGCTCGCCGGCGGCAGCTACGACAAGCTCTTCTACAAGCCCACCGTGCTGGCCGGCGTGAAGCCCGGCATGCCCAGCTTCGACGACGAGACCTTCGGCCCGGTCGTCAACCTCGCAACGTTCTCGACCGACGACGAAGCCGTCGCGATCGCGAACCAGA
>Ga0207691_10003373_pt1 | contig 15541 bp, 12 predicted proteins | sample KBSM13metaG_FD_184327 | JGI IMG/M metagenome (GOLD analysis project Ga0207691, IMG submission 184327) | Miscanthus rhizosphere microbial communities from Kellogg Biological Station, Michigan, USA - KBS M1-3 metaG (SPAdes) (version 2) | ecosystem: Host-associated > Plants > Roots > Rhizosphere >... | reverse complement strand
ATCGTCGGGTTGCCTGCAGTCAACGCGGAGTTCTGCAAACGCCGGTCGTAGAAGATATTGAAGCCGCCGGTCGCCGCTACCTTGCCGGTCAGGATGGAGCCATAGAAGTCCACGCTCGCGCCGCCCAGTGAGGTCGTGGCATTGGGCGCGTAGACGAGGGCCGCCGTTTGAGATCCGCCTGTAACCTTGACATTGCCGGTACCGCCGTAGACGAACTGCAGCTGTGTCGGGTCGAGTGATGGGTTCGAGACCCCGCCGCCTGATAGATCAATCGGCGTCGTCTGGCCCTGCCCCGCCACTTTGATAATCACGGGACCGGAATCGATGATGATGTGGGCGGCACCCGTTAAGGTCAGGCTGTTGATCTCATAAATGCCGGCATTGAGATGAACGGTGGTGCCGCCGTTGAGAGAGACGTTTCCCATCGACACGATCGTGCTCGACGAAGTCGGCGTAATCGTGTAGTTACCGCCGCCACCCGAGCAGAACGAAGAGCCTGTCGGGCACCCGCCGGCGTTGAACATGACGCCGGTGGTCGGCGGCGGCGGGTTGATCGGCGGAGGCGTTGGAGGATTGATCGGTTGCGGGAGCGTGACGAGGCCATCCTCGACGGTGCCCCAACCGGAGATCGTTGAAGCGGTCACGTTGTTCGTTGTGCAGTTGCCGACGCCTCCACGTGGCGTTGAGAGCGTGCCGTAGAGCGTGGTCGGGCCACCGTTTCCGTCAAGGTTGCCGTTGGTGCCGACGTTACCGTCTGATTGAGAGATAACAGGCACGCCTCCGACGAGCGGAACGCCCGAGTCGTAGCTCTCGGTGGTTGCGCCACCCGCAAACGACAGCGCATTGCAACCGTTGTACGTTGCAAACGCCGCGTAGCTGAACACGGGAACTGCCTGACGTTCGAGGATCGACGAGACCTCGACCTGGGAGGCGCCCGAACCGGTTACGCGCCCCACCCCAACGATTTCCCACGTCTGCAGCGTCACCGGTTGCTGGGTGTAGTAGTCCGTCAGGACTTGCATCGACATGAGCGTTGCCCGCGCGCTGTATCCAACCGATGTGGTGTTGACGTTAAGCGCCCCCTGTGACGCCGCGATGAAGGCCGCACGAGCCGGCGCGGAGGGGTAAGTCGACGCGATGGCGGGATCGCTCGACAGCATCACCGTAACGCCGTTGTAGGTCACGGGCGACACCGTCATGTCGTAGCCGGCGATCGGATCGGTCGCGCTGGCAGCAGTGGGCGGCGCGTAGCCGTACAGCAGGTGATTCGCGGCCGCGTGAATGCCCGACTCCGCGCCATAGCGGACCTGCGACATGGAGGTGTAACTCAAACTCGAGAATGCTTCGGTCCTCGCCACGGCTAAGAGCGACGACGTAATGATTGAGACCGCCAGCACCATGAGGAGCGCCATCACCAGCGCCACGCCTCGTTCGTCGGATCGTGCCATACAGAATCTCCGGGCCATATGCTGATTTCCGCTCTACGCGCCTAGGGAAGCAGTGCCACGACGCTCGGGGGCACCGGTTGCACGCGGTTTAAGTAGTGGAGGCTTGCCAGTTGCCAGACGTTGACGACATTGCGCGGAGACACGTTCAGGAGTGCCTTGGTTACCCTCTGAAAATCATTGGTGATCGCGTCGCGCTGCTGCGTCCGCACGGTCGTCATGATCGCGACGCCGATGACGTAGGTGGTGCCGGCGAAGGTTTGCTGTTGATAGATGAAACACGGCGGAACCCCGCCACCAGGGTTCGGAGGGTTCGGGAGCAGGTTGTCGAGCAGGATCTGCTCGACCGTCGGCACGGGCTTCACAGCGGCGTCGAACGGCATCACGTTGCGCAACAGTCGTCCGCCGGCGAGGTCGCACGTGTACTCCACGTACACCATGTTGCCGTCGCCGTTGATGTCGCCCAGAATCTTGAGCACGTTCCCGGTCGAGCCGTTCGCCATGGTCGTCGGAATGACGCCAGCCGAGAACCCGCCTGTCGTTGCCAGGCGTGTCCCCGCGACGTGCGGGAGCATGAAGTTAGCCGTGATCTGATTGGCGGCCGTGTCGACCGCTGTCAGCGTGACTGTTTCCGCCGTCGATCCAGTTCCGACGACCAGGCGCTCACCGAGGAATATGCTGGCAGTCGAGCTGACCGCGACGGTCGCGACGCCAATGCCGACGGCTGCCGCGAGCGAGGATGGGGCGGACAGTGAGATGCGCCCGGCTTGACCGACCTCCTGCTGGAGGAGCGCCGTTGCGTTGCGGACGCCGGAGTGCATGTCCGACCGGTTCGTCATCGTCGTGCTCAGTCGAGTCAGATCCATCGTTGCCCCGACAACAATGCCGGAGACGACCAGGAGGATCGACGTCGAGACCATCAACTCCACCAGCGTGAAGCCAGCTTCCCGCTTCATCACCTGAAGCTGCCGCGTGTTCCCCATGTCAGGCACACCCTCCACCCTTCAGAACGGAAACGTCTTGAGCGTAGCGACCGTGGCGCGGGGCCTGAGCGCCCACGCGCCGGCCGATCGAGCGACTGTCGCCGTCACTATGATCCGCTTGAGGTTGGCTTGCGGGCTCGTCACTTGCCAGACGCGCTGGTAGTACCAGCCGTTGGGCGGGGCGCCGTTGGCAGATGGAATCAGCGCTCCATCGATATCCAGGTAGTCCACATACATCGGGACGGGGGCAGCAAGATTGACGCTGCCACCGATGGTGAGGCCACTGCCGCCGAGATCGAGCGCGGGGAAGACCCTCGTGTCCGATGTTGTGTCTCCGTACGAGAGCGCCATCAACTGTTCCAGCTTGTCCTGCGCGTACTCAGAGGTGCGTGCCGACAGGTGGCCCTGGTTCTCGCTGGTCGAGAACGCCACGATGCCGAGGGGCAACAGGCCCGCGGCCGCGACGAACACGATCATCAGAGCCACCATCGTCTCCAGAAGGCTGAAGCCGGCTTCTTTCGAATGTAGCGATGCGACTCTTTTCAATCTGTTCATGTGGCCCTCACCGTGGTCTCCAGGTCGCAGTGCCATTTGGCGACGACCAGAACCGGATGAGCGGTGTCGACGTGACGGTGGTCGCGAAGACCCCAATCTCGTTGCGCAGGTAGAACGCGTGCCGTGGGTAAAGCACCCCCGCGGCATCGACCGGCAGTCCTCGCGAGTTGAAGTTGATGCAGGATGTATTGGCGATCGCCCCTGCCGCCGTCAGACCTGTGGTGCAGGGTGGCGAGAGAGCGATATTGACCTGAGTGTTCGGCGGCGGAGTCGCCAGCGTGCCAAACCCGAAGCGCACCCCGGTGGACGTGCGTGTCGGAGCACCGTCGTTCACCCACGCACCTGCGGTCTTGTCCCAGACCTGCAAAACATAGGAGTTGGCGGCCACGTTGACGAGGACTCTTGCCCTGGTGAAGCGAGATGAGGCGCGCATCTTGGCCAGCCCCACGAGATTGCGCACCGCGTCGGCATCGGCCTTGAGCCGGTTGGCCTTCAACTGGGTGTCGGTAATTGGGATCACCGTGGCAGTGACCACGCCGATGATCGCCAGGGCCACCATGAGTTCGAGGAGCGAGTAGCCGTGCTGCCGGGACATCACGCCCCTGACCTGTGCAGCGGAGATGCCAGTTCGGATGTGGTGTCACAACTCGCATCTCGTCAACGTGTTACTGGATGTTCGAGCGACCGTTACACGCGAACGTCTGTTCCGAGCCGGGACACGATCTTACGGAATTTGCGCTCGATCGAGTTGGCCGCGCCTCCATCGATCGGTCAGGTGTATAAGAGGGTCACGTCCGCAACCATGCGACACCTGTTCATCTGCACGCTACTCTGTGTTCTGCCCATACCTGCACTGGCTCAAACCACGTCTGACTGGGCAAATCGCTTGACGGCCAAAGACCCGGAGGTCCGGGCAATGGCCGAAGCCGCCCTGGTCAAAGGAGCGGGGCGTTCGCTGCCTTTGCTGAAACGACTCCTCAGCCGCGGCGATGAAGATCTGGAGCTGAGGACTTTCGAGATCGTCCGGCGGATCGGGCCGCCGGCGATTCCGCTGCTCGTGGAACTGCTTCGTCACGAGCAAGTCTCCTTCCGGCGCAACGCCGCTGATTCCTTGATTGACCTGGCGCCCGATACAGAGTGGATTCAGCCAGCCTTGAGACGGGCACTGAGTGACGAGGACGTGATGGTGGCGGGCGATGCCGCACGTGCCCTCGGTGCTTTGGGCCCGAAGGCAAGTCCTTCGGTACGCGCCCTCGTCACGACGCTTTCGCACGAGGATCCTTACGTCCGCGTTTATGCGGCGGAGGCACTGGCGTCGGTCGGGCCGAAGGCGGGCGTCGCGACCGAGGACCTCGCCGCAGCCTTGGAGGATCCCATCCCCGGCGTCCGGTGGGCGGCGGGTGAGGCCCTGGCAAGCATCGGCCCGGCCGCGCAGGCCGCTGTGCCTCAGTTGATACAAGCGCTGCAGGACGAATTCCTGTATGTGCGCATCTGCGCCGCCGGAGCGCTGGGAAGCCTCGGGCCGAAGGCACAAGCCGCCCGTGAGGCGTTGAGAGAAGCCGCGAGCGATCCCGCACTGCGTGATGAAGCTGAGTGGGCGTTGAATCGAATCGCTGGCGGCGTTGAATCTCGAGAGCCGGTCGGCTCACCCGTTGCGACCGTGCCTTCCGTCGCGCCCCAACCGGAGAAGACGGTGGCTCAAACCGGCAATCCTCCCGTTGACTGGGACATTTCCACCGGGCGGAATATCGTCTGGAGCGTCGAGTTGGGACATCCCACCTACGGCCGCCCCGTGGTTGCGGGCGACGCAGTCTACGTGGGCACCGACAATGCCAGGCGCCTGAACCCCGGCTTTCAGGAAGAGAGCGGCGTGCTCATGGCCTTTCGGGCGACGGATGGCGCGTTCCTTTGGCAGGACGTGGCCCCGAGAGTGGATCGCGGCCTGCGCGAGTTCGTGCTGCCTTCGACGACAAGTGCGGCCTATGTCGAAGGGGACCGATTGTTCTATGTCACCGCCGAGTGCCAACTCCGTTCCCTCGACACGCAGGGGGCTCGCGTCTGGGAGCTCGACATGTGCTCCCGCCTGGGGGTCTTTCCACATGAAGCCTCCAACAGCGACGTGGTGCCTGTCGGCGATCTGCTGATGGTCAGTACTTCCAACGGCCAGAATGAAGGCCATCTGCGCGTCCCATCCCCGCGCGCCCCCAGCCTGATCGCGGTCAACAAGCACTCGGGTGAAGTGATCTGGCGTGCCATCGGCGCTGGCGCGCAGGTGCTACATGGCCAGTGGTCCAGCCCTGTTGCGGCTAACGTCAACGGGAGAATGCTCGTGCTCTTCGGCGGAGGAGATGGCTGGCTGCGCGCCTACGACGCAGCGTCCGGTCACGAAGTCTGGCGATTTGACGGCAATCCCAAAGACGCCCGCTGGCTTCCGCGCCCGGGCGTCCTTTCGCGCAGCTCCATCATTGCGTCACCGGTCTTTGCCGAGGGCCGCGTCTTCATCGCCATGGGGCAGAGCCCAGGGCACGGCAACGGACCTTCGTCGATGTATGCGATCAGTCCCAACGGCCAGGGAGACGTCACCGGGAGCAGGCTCCTCTGGACGTCTCGCGACATCGGCCGCGTGGTCGGAACACCCATAGTGAAGGATGGCTTGCTCTACGTCGCGGACCTGGGCGGGACGGTTCATTGTCTGGACGCAGCAACTGGCGTCCACGTCTGGAAGCACGAGACGAACGAGGAGGTCTGGGGTTGCCTGCTGCTGGCTGGCGACCGGTTGTACGTTGGGAGCGTTGACGGCAACGTGACTGTTCTTCGCGCCGGGCGGCGAAAGGAAGTGCTCGCACAGATCGAGATGGATGCGGCGCTCTATTCGCGTCCGGCGCTGATCGGCGATGCGCTGTATCTCGCCACCGCGCGTCGGTTGTACCTCATCGCGGCAAAGCCTTCGAGGCAGTGATCGGGTGGCCCATTGGCGCTTCTCGCTCGAGCGAGATCACGCGCCGACTCGGCGACGCGATCACGCCCGACGATCTCGCGGACCTCGACAAGTTTCACCTGTGCCGCGCCTTTCGACGCGTATTGCCAATCCGGGCTGACGGCTCTCGTCTCGTAGCGTTTTCGATATGTTCGTAGCAGCGGCTTACCGGGCGGCTTGGGATCGACTCCCGGTTCATCGGCGTGGAAAATCGGGTCTTCCGGCGATGGCGCTGACGACGACGCGTCGCGCCGAGACGATTCGACGGACGGTGAGGAATCGTTTCGGTAACGAGCTAGTCCGTACGCCAGTGGCGAATCAGCGACGACGCGCTCGCAACGCCTCCCGACCCGATTTACCCTCTTCGCTCCTCACGCCGCGAACAGGTCGCCGACCCAAAGCCCGCCCGGCGAGCCGCCGCACGGTTTGCGAAGTGACGATGGTGTGGCTCGGGCGGAGCGACTGGTCGCGCCGCGACACGCGACAGTAGGCAAAACGGCTCGGGAGCGGTCCGATCGGCGGTGGCGGTGATTCGCCGGTGATGCACCGCGCACGTGGTTATCGACACGATTGTGCACAGCCGCGCGGATTAAATCAGCCGCCGCCGTCATCGTGAGCACGCGCGCGGACGAGCCGTTTTTCCGCGGCGACGAACGGAGCGAAGTCCCAGCCACACCGTCGTCGCTTCGCCAAGGTGCATCGGCACCGACATTTAGGACATGTTGAAGACGCTCTAATTGATCGGGACGCGCACCGTCAGCCCCTCCTGGACCAGCACCGGGACGAGGGTACCGGACGCCACCTGGACTTCGTCGCCTTTGGTCGCGAGCACTGTTCCGGCGCCGCCGACCACTGCGCCTATGGCCGCGCCGCTGCCTCCGCCGGCGACCCCACCAACGATAGCTCCGATACCCGCGCCGATGCCGCCCTTCTTGACGTCTTTCTTCGTGCTCCCCTCAGCTTCGATTGTCACCGGCGCCGTTTGGATCCGGTGTGTCTCTTTGCGCGCGGAGAGGCGGTCGAAATGGAAAGCGAGCACCGCCTTTCCCTTGACGCGCCCAGACTGTTTCACATCGGTGACCGATCCACTGAGCTCGGCGCCCTTGGGCAATACCGTCTGGCCCGACACGACGACGGCCTCGGCCAGCGATCCCCGGACGGGATCTTCGACTTTGCTCGTGTTCGAGGCGAGCGTGCTCAGGAGCGTCACGCTGAGTTTCGTGCCAGCCGGAATCGTGACGTCGCGAAATTGCGGGGCCGGAGGCGCGGCTGGTTTTGGCGCCGGTGGTGCCTCGGCGCGTTCGGGTGGTGCGGACGCGGGTGGCGCGGACGCTGGCGGCGCGGACGCGGGTGGTTCGGATGCGGCTGATGCGGGCGCCGGCTGCTGGGTGTCAGTCGCTTGCTGTTGTTCAGTTCGAGCACACGCGGTAGCGAATCCTGCCACCACGACAAGAATGAGGCACAACTTCATAGTTCCTCCTGATGTCGGTCGGAGCGAACGCACGTTGAATCCCTGTTTCTACCACAACTCACCCACGGTGTTCGATTCGAGCGGTGTTTATAAGGCCCAGAGACCGAGCGCCTGTCTCAAGTAATCGCGATTTTGGCGGGATCCACCCGAGCGCACGTGGACCCTTCCGTGACCATCACCGCGTCGACAATGGTGCCGGATGGTCGCCGTCAGAATCGAACTTGGAATGCGGCCGAAGGCGCAGCGTTCAGCGCTCTGGGACGGGGTTGCGCAAGCGTTGGCTCCGAACGATTGCTCCCGCTGCGGTCCAACACAGCACAGCGAGCAATGCGCCTACGTAGCCGTCAACAGCGTAATGCCAGCCCAGGATGACAGAGCCAACCTGAATGACAGTTGCATAGAGCGCCAGGAGGAATCCGAGCAATCGGGATCGCTGGGCCGCTATCAGCGCAAACAGAACGGCGACGCCGACATGAAGGCCCGGCATAGCGGAAATTCCGGCAAAATACCCCCACTCGTCCGCACGACTCAGCTGCCACAATCCTTTTTGATTGAAACGGGCATTCAATTCCCCCTGTTCCGATCCGATCGCGTCGAGGCGGGCGATGAGTGGTTCATACGGGTTCACGCCGGCAACGACGTGCCCGTAGTAGCAGGGACCGGCACTCGATGCCACCCAGGCGGTCGCGGTGCCCGCGCCGATCCACACGAGAAGAAATGCAATGAGCGCACGCTGGCGAAGCACTCGCGCGTTGCTCCATGACGCCCAGAAGAAAAACACGAACATGAGTCCGAACCAGGCCATGTAGAGCAGGTCGACGACACGCACCCATGACGGGTTCATCAGCAGCGGCTCGAACCAGGTCCACGCCATCCCACCATGAAGCCGCACGTCAATCCGATGAAGAAGAGGATCGGCGCGGAACCCAATGACCGGCCCGATCGACTGCTTGAGCGCCTGAAAGGTAATCTGTGTCGGGACGACGAGAGCGGCCACGAGGATCGCGCCCGCGAGGCGTGGCCCGGTGACTGCCTGGCGGAACCGCCTGGGGCTGCGGAGGTACTGCCAGCCGAGCCACACCGCGCTCATGGAAATCCAGGCGAGCGCAAACGATCGGTTGGTCACCTGTACGGGCCAGTGCCGGCCCAGTGCCGTCAACACCAGGCCGCCGCTCGCGATGTACCCGAGAGCCAGGCACAAGAGGAGACGATGCTCGCCGCACGCTGCCGCAACAGCGGTGCGAACTGCCGATCCCGGACGAGCGGTCAGTCCACGCCATTCCGGGCGGCTCAGGGACTCTGTGGCTGCAGCAGTGTGGGCATCCATGAAGCGACCAAACAATTTCGATTGTCTTCTTTGGCGCTGCAAGACTCATGCGCTGGCGCAATCATGTGCACTGCGGCCCGGTCGCGACCTGCCCACGTGCTCGCTTGTGCAGGCGTTTCTGCGATTTGCCCGTATGTTCTGCACCCTGGGAGACTCAAACGGGCGGTCTCTATCCGCGGTGATGCCGGCGCCCAGACAAGAGTCTGGTGCGAGACAGAACCGATCACCTCAGTGATGCCGCTCGTCCCAGTCGATGTGTGGTCTTCTAGCGGGATAGACGCAGGTGCTCGAGTGCGGGAACGACGTCAAATCGAGTGACATATCGATCAGGCGATTCGCCTCGATGTTCGATTCGAGAGGCGTCGACGACGCCGAGGAACTCAGCGGCGGGCTGCAAGTACTCGATCTTGTCCGGATCTAATCCGATGACTCGAGCACACGTAGCATCGACCGCCACCGGATCCGACCCCATCGCGACGAATCCGAGGGAACGGGGCCGCCCCATAATCGGCCCGTCTCCCTCCATGGCGATCACGGCGTCCACGATGGCGAAATGCGGCCGGATTGTCGCTGTCAGATCCAGGATCGAATTGGCAATGCCATGCACGTGCAACGGGTTCTTGGGCCAACCGTAGACGGCTCCGGGGACCGTGCCAAACAGGTTCTTCATGCTGCAGGTCATGCCGGCCCAATGATGTGTCTTGAGCTTGGGCAGCGAGATTACGAAGTCGGAGTCCAGCAGCGTGACAGGAAGCGCGAGCTCTTGAAGACCGGTAAACCAGCTTTGCAGCGGTACGACCGCGACGTCATCGTGATTGAGGTCCACGAACCGTATCCGCTGCTCCCGCAGCTGATCGTGCAATCCCGTCGACGACAAAAGGTACTCCATGTCGCGCCGGTGGCCGGGCCCCTCGCCGACGACCACCTCCGCCGCGCCCGCTCGCCGGCACGCGATCGCCGCGCCCGCCACCACATGAGGGTGCGTGTTGATCACCGTGTCGAGCTCGTATTCCACCATGTTCGGTTTTAGAAATACGCGTCTTCCGGTGAGCGTCGTGCCGAGCTCCTGGAACCCTCGAAAGATCAGATCGGCGAAATCGACGGCATAGCTGCTCGCGGGGAACAAACCGACTGCTGACGATTGGGGGACATGAAAGCGCTGTGGGTCGAATCGCCGCCCACACGCACCGGCAAGGAGGGAGAACGACACTGTCGTGATGAAATCACGACGCGAAAGGGAGGCGCGCGCTGTGTCACCAGACATGGTTTCTAGAATCTGAATGCCGCGTGGTCGCGGGTATCGGTCAGCGCATAGAGCATCATCGCCGTCCCAAGGAGATTCCCGGGATCGGCCTCAGCCGACAACTCGATCGCCGTCTGTTCGAGTGCAGCCGTCGCGACACCATAAGTACGAAGGCACACGACAGTCAGCGCAACGGCGACGACGGAGCGCTCGCTCGCTACATCGTTCTGCAACTGTCGCAGACTCTGTATGACCACCGGGTGGCCGCGATGGTCCTGCATGGCGAGGAGCGCCAGGGCCGTCGTGGGCACATATGGCCACAGCTTCTGGCCGTAGACCTCCGGGTTGCCATAATTCCATCCTCCGTCGCGGCAGACGCGGTCGAACAGGAACTGCTCCCCGACTCGAATCCGTTCGGCCGCTTCCGGCCTGGGGGACTGGGACCGAACCTTCTTCAGAAGGAGCAGGCACCAGGCCGTGGGCTCGACCCAGCTTGCTGTCCCATCGACCCATGGCCAGGCTTGGATGCTGTTGTCTTGTCCGAGTGCAGGGCTTTGCCAGTAACGAAGACCCTTGGCCTGGATCAGGCGGCTGATGAGTGGCTGTGCAAGTGGGGCCGTGGAACGTTCTTGAAGGAACGTCAACGCCGCGAGCGCGTTGAACGCCATGTTCGGCGGCGCCCCGGGGACATCCACCAACCAGTCATCCTGCCGCTTCCAGGCGCGAATCGGATCAACATCCGGAGGGCGCCCTTGCGAATGTCCAAGCGCGAGTTCGGCCCAGCAGGTCGGCTCGATCCTGCTGTGCCGCCCGGGTGCATAGCCCCAACCGCCATCGCGATTACGGGCTCCAAGGAGCGCCGATTGAAGATCTGAACGGACACGCGAACCATCAACCCGAGTCGTGAGTGGATCGCGCCCGCCGACCGTCTGGTTCGTCGCCATGTCTATTTCGAGTGCTATCGGCGACTCGCCGGACGAGCAGCAGCGACCTGTTTAGCATTGCGTCCCTTTGCGCGTTCTGGCTCCCGCCGAGTACCGCCGCTCTGCCGGCATCCGTCGTGATGCTGGTGCGCCCTGCAATGCGAAGCAGGCTGCTCCGATATCCATTGTGTGAACCGTCACCTCATTCCGTCGGCATCGCCGGCACCACGTTTAGGTCTCAGCGAGGACAGTCTCCCAATCGCCCTGCTTCTGGTGGCCATGGCGGCTCTGGTCTGGATGACGCCTGCACAGAACGACACCTGGTGGCATTTGCGGTCTGGACGAGAGATTCTCGAAACCCGGTCTTTCCTGACCACCGAGCGTTTTTCGCACTCCTCGTTCGGGACCGAGATCCAGATTCATTGGTGGCTCAGTCAGATCATCTTTTACGTCGCCTTCGTGGCAGGGGGCCCCGTCCTTCTGACAGTTCTCTGCGGATCATTTGCGTTCGGGGCCGTGTGTGGAGCGTGGCGACTGGTTCGCGGAACCTTCGAGACCCGAATCATCCTGCTGCTCTTTCTCATGATCGCTACGGCGTCCGAATGGGCGGTCCGACCGCAGGTGATCAGCCTGGCTCTCTTCGCAGTGACGCTGCATCTCATCGTTCGAGATCGAATGGCGTGGCTCCCGGTCGTGTGTCTCGTCTGGGCAAATGCTCACGCGGTTGTGGTGCTCGGCCTGATCGTGGTGGGTGTCGTTGTACTGGAAGCGTTGGTGTGGTCCAGGGCAAAGCTGGCGCGTGATGGAGCGGTTCTGGTGGGCTGTGTCCTGGCGCCAATGGTGTCACCGCTCGGATTGCACTACTGGCCGCGAATCATCAGTGCAGTCGGAATTTCGCGGGAGCTCGACCTGCAAGAGTATCGACCGCCGTTCGAACTGGTCGATCTGCCGTTCTGGGTGATGGTCGTGGCCATCTGCGTCGCGGCATTTCTTCGCAGGCACTCGCTGAATGCCCTGTCTCGAAACAATCGAATCCTGCTGCTCTCGTCTGGCGCCTTGGCGCTGGCCTGCCTCGGCGCCGCCCGCAACATCGCATTCTTTTCCCTTGTCGCAGCGCCGGCGCTCGCCACGCTGCTCCCGCAGGGTGACCGCACGTCGGAGCGACGGCGTCCAGCGGCCTGGCCCGCATACGCAATGGTTTGCGCAGCGATTGCCGGCGCCATACTCGCGGTCAATTGGCGGTGGCGGGATGGAGGAGTGCAACTCGGCTGGCGACCACTGTCGTCCGGTGTGCTCCAGGCGGTGAGCAAATGCGGCGACCCAATCTTCAATCCGATGGAAGCGGGCGGCCCTCTCATGTGGTCTCTGCCCGACCGTCGCATCTTTGTCGACAGCAGGATCGATGCGTACCCGACGGATCTACTTGCGCGCAGTCGAAGAGCTGACCTGTTTGGCGACTATCAAGGCCTGTTCCGGGAGTTCAACTTCAACTGTGCGCTGGTCGCTACAACCTCCTTGATGCACGACGGAATGTTGACCGACTCGTCGATGCGCGTCGCGTACACGGATCCGGAGTACACAGTGTTCGTGAGCGGAGGCAGTGTGAGCGCCGGAGTAGAGAGCTTGGTTGAACGCAAGTGATATCCGCCGAGCTACGAGGAGAGGTAGCGCCCCTCGTAGCCGAGCGGATAATGGCGGTCTTAGATTCAGACCGGGCGGGCTGAAGCTGGCGGTTAGAAGCGCATTCCAACGCCAACCTTGAACTGCGAGAACGATAGCGGTTCGGCGGTCTTGTAGATCTTGTTGAAGCGATAACCGACGTCGACAAAGGTGCGGCCAGCGGCGATGCCCGCACCAGCCGCGAATTCGACCATCGGCTTGAAGCTGCCTTCCTTCTCCGGATTGATTCCACCATCCGGTGCGCCAAAGACCGCCAGCACCTCGTTGCTGATCTCGCCCAGATCCGTCTCGTAAATGGTCCGGCGGATATTGATCAGCCCGGGGCCCGCTCCCACGTAGGGCCGTATCGCCGATCCGGGCAACATCAAGTATTTGGCCCCCCCGCTGAACGAGAGGCCACGGTCGTTGCCGGTCAGGTTCCACGACGAGGCGGTCAGGCGGGTCAGCGTCGCAGAGAGATTCGCGAGGTAGCTCTGGGCGCTATCGGTGATGAGATTGTCGAAGTAGGTGAAGTTCGCGTACGCCTGAACGTGGGTGGTGAGGTTTTCGCCGACCTCGGCGCCAAAGAGCGCCTGCTGCTGGTCGCCGAACGATGTCCCGGCAACTGCCGTCATGTAGCCGTGCTGAAACCGAGCGTCCTCTTGCGCCTGGCCGAATGCCACCGTGGCGCTGAGAACGACGAGACACGGCACCAGCCCGAACGATTTGATCGCATTCATGAACGTGACTCCTATCACTTTGGCTCGTCGTGCCGTCTACCGACGCGTCGCAGAGAAGTTATGTGTCGCAATCAACGAGCCCACGCCTACCGGCTGGGTCCCAGTGGTGAGCACGTTATACGTGCTCGAGATCTGCCCGGTGACCTGATCGCCCACCCACGTGCCGGTGATGCTCGACCCCACCAGCCTCAACTCACGGTTCTGTCCGTTCAGACACGACACGATGAGGCCCGTGCGATCGCACGAGACAGCGTTCATCGCGAGGCTGGTCAGCGACGAGGTTCCGGTGTAGCGACACGCCAACCCGGAGCTCTCCATCGTCAGCGTCGCCGACGTGTCGGCGTCGGTCTGTGCGATCGAGATCGTTCCGCGATCGTTGGCGGGGAGGAACGTGCCGACGACCTGGCCGGCGCATTCGCCGCCACTCGTCGACTGCAATGTCATCGGGCCGCTCCACACTCCCGCGAGATTCGGAATGAACAGCGATGGGGCCGACGGCGATACCGGACGCTCCTGATTGCATCCGACTGACGCGACCACGCCGGTGAGCACGATCGCCCGAATTGCGCTAGATAACTTCATTGAGCACTCCGACATCGTTCGTTTGAATCAACACCACACCATGTGGCGCTGACGCGATTCCCTGCTGGTGCAAGAACCGTGCACCAGCAATCTTGAGTAAAAGGCCATATCCGCCGCGCGAAAGTCTGGAGCAACCGGGAACTCGATCTGGAACGACCGCCACATCGCGTCCCGTCATGGCAGCGCGGCCCAACTGATGACGGTGCGATAGCGCACCGGTTCACCGTCCTTGAAGGCCGGTGTGAATCGCCACGTTTTCACACCACTCAACATCATCATGTCGGGCATGCGGGCCGGTCCCTCGACAAGCTGGACCCGTTCAACGGTGCCTTCAGCAGACACGACGACCACCATCCGATTGAGGACGGAACTGGATGCGCCAGGACCGACCACTTGCGGGATCAACTGCGGAAACGACAGGACCGGTGGGTCGACGCTGCTATCGGCGCTCGAATACACGGGAGACGCCCCGAGGTCCTTGGGCTGTTCGTAGACTGCGGCTGGCGCCGAGGCCACGGCGTTCGGAATGGTCATGGCGAGCTGCAAAGCACCGCCCGACTTCGGCATCGACACCCGTCGACTGCGGAGAGGGGCGGGTTCTGGTAAGCGGTCCGCGACGGAAGCCGAAGACGCGCGTTTTCTGCGCCCTGGGCTGCCACTGTTGGCTCCTGGTTCGGCGACGGATGGAGCCGGCGCCGCGGTCGGGCTGATCGTGTCGCGAACCTGCTTCCCGAGATCGGTCAGAACCGCCGCTGCCTCGGAGAGCACGCGCTCGGCGCTTCCCTGGACATCCTGACCGCTGCGTCCACTCCTCCAGATCGATACGGCACTGATGGCGAGGCCAAGTACTGCGGCGGCCAGTGCCAGTCGCATCACACGCCTGCGTGTCGATGCGTGTGGGGCGCCGCGCTCCTCGGCACGATCACTCTCACTCTTCGGGAGCGGTGGGGGCGGCTGCACCGCTGGCGCATTGGCGGCGCGCTGCCCTGATTGCGCACAGCGGGCATACACGTCCTGAATGAGCCGCTGGCGAGACGATTTGCCGAAATAGCCAAGACCTCGGGCAAACTCGCGAAGTGAGCTGTGGGTGCCCTGCACAATTGACTGCGTGACGAACAACCGCAGCGGCATCGGTACGTCGCCGTTCCCGAGCAGCGTGTGCAAGACTCTGCCGGCCGCGCTGGGATTCTTGTCGCCTTTGGTGCGACGAAGCATGACGCTCCCATCACTGCCTATGAGCACGTCTTCCGGCGCCGGCACGGGTGCCGCATCACCGGACGCGGCAATCGCCACCTCGCAGAGTTCCTCGACGATGGCGACCGCTTCGTCCCAGTGGACAGACACGCCGCGCTCCCCGACGTCGTGCAGAGAGAACGGTGAGCCCACGCTCGTCATGCGATCTTCCCGCGCGAACAACTGGTTCAGTTGATCATCAGTCATGGTTGTTACTGCGGCGGGGCGTAATACCCGCCACGGCTCCTGATTTCGACACCCTTCTCACGTGTGCGAATCTCCACCGCTCGCCACCGGCCATCACGGGTGTGGTTCGTCGATTCGTAACCGATGACGTATCTGCGTCGGAGCTCGTCGAGAATCTTGTGGTAATCAGCCGCCAGGCTCGAGGCGGTGCATGCCG
>Ga0207691_10003370_pt1 | contig 15547 bp, 13 predicted proteins | sample KBSM13metaG_FD_184327 | JGI IMG/M metagenome (GOLD analysis project Ga0207691, IMG submission 184327) | Miscanthus rhizosphere microbial communities from Kellogg Biological Station, Michigan, USA - KBS M1-3 metaG (SPAdes) (version 2) | ecosystem: Host-associated > Plants > Roots > Rhizosphere >... | reverse complement strand
CTCCCACCGGCCAGTGGCGCTTCATTCACTCAATTCCATGGATGCACCGGAAAAAGTCTGCCTGCTCCGTCTGTCGGCCATCGGCGATACCTGCCATGTAGTTCCGCTGTTGCGCACGCTGCAGGATGCATGGCCGCGCACACGCTTCACCTGGGTGATCGGAAAACTCGAAGCGAAGTTGATGAGCCTCATTCCGGATGTGGAGCTTATCACCGTGGACAAGGCCGCCGGCCTGTCCGCGTTCAGCCGGCTGCGAACCGAGATGCTACGTCGCGGCGCGTTCGATCTGCTGCTGCATCTGCAACTATCGATCCGTGCCAGCGCCGCCGCGGCCTGCATTCGAGCACCTATCAAGCTGGGATTCGACAAGAAGCGCGCGCGCGAGCTGCAGTGGTTGTTCACCAATCGGCGTATCGCGCCGCGCACGCGCGAGCATGTGCAGGATAGTTTCTCGGGGTTTGCCGATGCGCTGGGTATCGCGCGCGGGCCACCGCGCTGGGCCATTCCCCTGCCGCCCGTCGCCCTCTCATACGCAGCGCAACTGATACCCGCCCATCGGCGGACGTTGGTGATCAGCGCATGCTCCAGTCATCGCGCACGCAACTGGCTCCCGGAACGTTATGCCGCGGTGGCCGAGCACGCGGTGCGAAAACACGGCATGCAGGTGATCTTGTGCGGTGGGCCGGCCGCCATTGAACGCGAGATGGCGGCCGAAATATCCAGGCACGTGAGCGTGCCGCTCATCGACCAGGTCGGCAAGGACACCCTGCCGCAGTTGTTGGCGTTATTGGCTCGCGCCACGGCAGTGCTGACACCGGACTCGGGACCTGCGCACATGGCGACCATGGTGAACACTCCCGTCATCGGCCTGTATGCCGCCACCAATCCGGCACGCAGTGGGCCCTACCTGTCGAGGCGCTGGTGCGTGGATGCCTACGACGACGCCGCGCGAAAATTCCTCGGCAAGCCCGCCGCCGAGCTGCCGTGGACGCGCAAGATCGAAGTGCCGGGGGTCATGGAACTCATCGAAACGCCGGCCGTCTGCGCACGGCTCGATGAACTGCTAGCCTTGAAGCCATGAAAGACATACTCGTTCCCGTAAGCCCCGGCGAGATGCTCGACAAGATCACCATCCTGCGCATCAAGGCAGCGCGCATGAGCGACGCTGCGAAAGTCGCCAACGTCAAACACGAACTCGCCCTGCTCGAGAAAACCTGGAAAGACTGCGGCGCCGCCGCCGTCGATCTCGGGGATGAAGAAGCCAACCTGACTCGCGTGAATGAAGCGCTGTGGGTCATCGAAGACGACATCCGCGATGAAGAGCGCGCCAGCCGCTTCGGCCAGCGATTCATCGAGCTGGCGCGCGCGGTGTACGTCACCAACGACGAACGCGCGGCGATCAAGAAGCGCATCAATACCTTGTTAGGCTCGAGCATCGTCGAAGAGAAGTCGTACAAGTCATACAAGCCGGGATGAGCATGGAAAGACGCGCGTTGCTGTCGATGGCGGGTGCCACTGCAGCCCTGGCTGCGCTTGCTCCCAATCGCTTGTTCGCGCAGGACGCGGCGGCGGGATTGAAGCCGATGACTGGCGACGTCAAGCCGATCGAGCGCGCCGAATACCTCGCGCGCATCGACAAGGCCCGCGCGCTCATGGGCAAACACGGCATCGGCGCGTTGCTTATCGAGCCAGGCGCGTCGCTGGTCTATTTCACAGGCGTGCAGTGGTGGCGCAGCGAGCGTCTCACGGCGGCGATACTGCCGCGCGAGGGCGACATCGCCATCGTCACGCCGCATTTCGAAGAGCCGTCCGTGCGCGAAAGCCTCAGGGTTCCCGCCGAAGTGCGCGTGTGGAACGAAAACGAAGATCCGCTCGCCACGGTCGCCGGCATTCTGCGCGACCGGAAAGTATCGGACCCGATTGCGGTCGAAGAGACTGTGCGCTTCTTCGCGGTCGATGGCCTGCGACGTGCGATGCCGCGCGTGGAAATCCGTAACGGCGCGCCCGTGGTGCGCGGATGCCGCATGATCAAATCGGCGGCCGAGCTCGCGCTCATGCAGAAGGCCGCCGACATCACCATCGCCGCCTATCGGCACGTGGCGCCGCGCGTCGCGCGCGGCATGACGCCGAAAGATGTCGGCGCGATGATGGACGCGGCGCATTCGGCCCTCGGCGCCACACCCGAATTCGCGTTGATCCTGCTGGGTGAAGCCAGCGCCTATCCACACGGTTCGGGAAAGCCGCAGTCGGTGCGTGACGGCGAAGTGGTCCTCATGGACTGCGGCTGCACGGTGCAAGGCTATCAATCCGACATCTCGCGTACCTTCGTATTCGGCGAGGCGACGACCGAGCAGCGCAAGGTTTGGCAACAGATGCGCGACGGCCAGCAGGTCGCAATCGAAACCGCACGCGTCGGCGTTGCGGCGGGACGTGTCGACGATGCCGTGCGTGCGCAGTACGTGAAGTGGGGATACGGGCCGGGCTACAAACTCCCCGGCACTTCGCATCGCACCGGCCACGGCATCGGGCTCGACGGACACGAACCCGTCAACCTCGTGCAGGGCGAAACGACGCCGCTCGCGCCGGGCATGTGTTTTTCGAATGAGCCGGGCATCTATCTACCGGGCAAGTTCGGTATCCGGCTCGAGGATTGTTTCCACATGGGCGCGGAGAAGCCAGTCTGGTTTTCGACGCCGCCGCCTTCGCTCGACAAGCCGTTCGGCTGAAACTCAGAACCCCATCCGGTAGCGCCCGTAGTTGTGCACGAGCAGGTCGATGACGGCCTTGAGCTTCGCGAGGTTCTCACTGCGTGAACCGAATGTGACCCAAACGTTTTGCGGTCACGGATACGACTAGCAAGGTCGCCGGGAGAGCAGCTCACTTCGTGAGCGTGTATTCCGCTCCGCAGTAGGGGCACTTCGCCCAACCGGTCTGCTCGATCGGCAGGTAAACGCGCGGATGCGAGTTCCACAGATACATCTCGGGCATGGGACACGCGAGCGGCAGATCGCTGGCGTCCACTTTGTATTCGTTCTGCGCGTTGGGCTGGATGAGCGGTTTGGTGGCTGGCATGGTGGGCTGATTATAGAGACTCAGTTCCCCATCGTCGCGTTCCAGATCGCGCTCACCGCCGCGCGGTCGTCCGCAAATTCTTCGTCCTGAACGACGGCCTCACCCTGATCGAGCGAGAGGTGATGGGCGCGTTCCCGATACTTTCTATAGGCATGCGTGAGCGTGTCGACGGTTTCCTGCGGGACGAGGTCCGCGGAGGCCACGGATTCGAGCTGCCGGATGGTGTCGGCAAACATCACCACCGGCGGATGGGAGCCGGCGTAGAGCAACGCCCAGTACTGCGCCAGGAACTCGATGTCGGCGGTGCCGCCCGCGTCCTGCTTGATGTCGAACTTGCCTGAGCCCGACCGCGCTTTCGAAAGCTCCTTGCGCATGCGCTCGCGCATGCTGCGCACCTCGGTGCGCAAGGTATCGCGCTTCACGAAGCGCCTGAGCACGTCGACGCGTACGCGCTCGAACTCGGCGCGCAGGCTCGCCTCGCCGGCCACCGCACGCGCGTGCAGCAACGCCTGGTGCTCCCAGGTCCAGGCTTCCTTTTCCTGGTATTCGGCGAACGCGCCGACGCGCGTGATCAACATACCGCCCTTGCCCGAGGGGCGCAGCCGCACGTCGACTTCGTAAAGACGACCAGCCGCCGAGTGCATGGTGAGCAGGTGGATGACGCGCTGGGCAAAGCGGATGAAGAACACCTGGATATCCACCGGCTTCGCGGCATCGGTCTCGGAATGCCCGGAGCCCGCGTCGTGCAGAAAGACCAGATCGAGGTCCGAGGCGTAACCGAGCTCATTGCCGCCTAACTTCCCGTAGCCCACGGCGCAGACCTTGACGGCGCGACGCCCGGGCCCGTCGTGATTGTTCGTCTGCGGTACGCCGAACTGCGCGGTCATCTGCGCCCAGGCGAGCCGCATGGCCTCGCCAACGATGATCTCGGCGATTTCCGTGAGGTAATCACTCACACGCATCAGCGGAATCTTTCCCGTGAGGTCGGCCATGGCCACCCGGAAGATCGCTGCGCGTTGGAATTGCCGCAGCACTTCCACCTGGCGATCGGGTTCATCCTCGGTGAGATTCTCGAGCCGCGCGGCCATTTCGGCTTCGAGCTCCGCGCGTGGCGTCGGCAGCCCGCCGGAAGATTCGTCCAGCAATTCGTCCAGCAGCAGCGGATGCGAGGCTATCTGCGCAGCGAGGAACTCACCGTGCGCGGCGAGCTCCACCAGTTTGCGCCGCACGGTCTGATTTTCATTGAGCAGCGCAAAGTACGCCGAACGCGTACCGATGGCTTCGAGCACGCGCAGGATCCGGCGTAGCACGTCCACCTGCGGCGACTCCGCCATCCGTACGTCGGCGATGGCCGCCAATAACCGGGGCATGAGCGTATCGAGGCGAGCGCGTCCTGGTGCATCGAGCCGGCGCATGATGTGGGTACCGCGGAATCCGGTGAGCAGCGCGGCGGCCTGCGCGGCGTCGGTGAATCCACGGGATTCGAGTGCGGCGGCGAGCTGCGGGCCTTCCGCGCCCCGAAGCCACGCTTCGGCCACTCCATTCACGCCTGGCATCTCGGTTGGTGCGGCCTCGTTGCGCGCAAACATGACCTCCTGGAAACCATGCGTAACGCATGCGCGGTGGCGGTCGAGCTCGGCGCTGCAAGCCGGCCAGTCGGCGAAGCCCATGGCCATCGCGATGCGCTCGCGGTTCAAGGCGTCGGCGGGAATGGTGTGCACCTGGTTGTCGGCGAGCATCTGCAGCCGATTTTCCAGCCGCCGCAGGAACACATACGCGGCCTCGAGCTCCTGGGCGACTCGCGCGGGCAGCAGCTTGCCGCCGGCGAGCTGCGGAAGCACCGCGAGCAGCGATTGTGTCTGCATGCGCCGGTCCTGCCCGCCGCGGATCAGCTGGAACGCCTGCACGATGAATTCGATCTCGCGAATTCCGCCCGGGCCTAACTTCACGTGATCGGCCAGGTCGCGGCGCGCGACTTCTTTCTGAATCAACGCCTTCATTTCCCGCAGTGCCTCGAAGACACCAAAGTCGAGATAACGGCGATAGACGAACGGCCGCACGCTTTCGGCGTGGATCGACTGGTACGCCTCGGTGCCGGTGATGGCGCGCGCCTTGATCCAGGCATAACGCTCCCAGTCGCGGCCGTGGGTCTGCAGGTAGTCGTTGAGAAACGCGCCGCTCACAGTCAGCGGTCCACTGTCACCGAAGGGCCGCAGGCGCATGTCGACGCGGAACGCGCTTCCCTCGGCGGTGCGCTCGCCCAGCAGGCGGATCACCAGCCGACCGAGGCGCGTGAAGAAATCCTCGTTGTCGATGCAGCGGCTACCGGAAGTCGTGCCCTTGTCGGGGAATGCGAAAATGAGATCGATGTCGGATGAGAAATTGAGCTCGCAACCGCCGAGCTTGCCCATGCCGAGCACGATGAAGGGCTGCGCAACGCCCGCCACGCTGCGCGGCTCGCCGTACATGCGCGCCAGATCCTGGCCCGCATATTCAACCGCCGCCTCGATGGCCGCATCGGCAAACGCGCTGGTATCCGTCAGCGTCTCGGAGAGCGACGCCCAGCCCGCGAGGTCACGCCAGGCGATACGCACCATCTCGCGTTCCCGCTGACGCCGGAGCGCCGCCATGAATCCGGCCAGATCCGGCTCAACGGACACCGCCGCCTTGAGGCGCGCCGATATCTCGCCGCGCGTCAGCACGCGGGTAAGCGCGGCTTCGTCGATCAACCAACGTGAAAGGGGCCACCGGGCGTCGGCAGGATCTCGTCCCAGCGCGCCGCAGACGAAGTCGCTGGCGGCGAGCACTCGCGGCAATGCGTCGCGCAACTCGGGCGCCGCCGCCTCGAACACTGCGAGCGCGCCCGATTCACGGACACGTGTCAGTTGCTGCTCACAATAGGCGGCGAGTTGCGGAGTCACGGGCGCGGACTCTACTAGAAATACCTCTTGCAGATGCCGTGCAAGCGCCTACGATTCCCTCCATGAATACCCGAGTGTCCATCGTCCTCGTCGCGTGTGTCCTGGCGTTCGCGAGCGCCTGCGCGAAACAGGAAGCCGTACGCGAAATCGACTGGGCCAAGGCCGCACTCGCCCGCAACCCTGCCTACGAAATCGTCGCCACCGACGAATCCACGGGCGTATTCACGGTACGTGACACCGCCACTGGCACGGTGCAGACGCTGCGGCTGGAAGATCTCGTCGCGGGTCCGAAGCCCGCGAAGGCGGTGGCAAAGTCGGAAGCCGTTGCGGAGCCGGTCGCCGAACCGGTCGAAACGCCGGCCGTTCCTGAGCCCGCGCACCAGCTCTCGCAGGATCAAACTACCGAGACGGTACCGGTCGCGAGCGCGGCGCCCGGCCAGTCACTCGCGGAGGGCCCGGGCTACACCATCACGCGCAGCGCTCCCGCGGAGACGCCCGAAGCCGAACAACTCGGCGCCAGCGTCGAACGTCGCACCGATCCGATCATCTGCCAGGGCGACCGGCTCATGCACATCGATGGCGAAACCATCGAGTTCACCGGCGATGCCGTCATCGCCGAGAAAGGCTGCGACCTCTACATCAGCAATGCGCGCATTCGCGCCGGCGGAGTCGGCATCATTGCGCGCCAGGCGCGCGTGCACATCGTCAACAGCACCATAGGCGGCACACGCGGTTCCTACGAAGCGTCGCAGGGCGCCGAAATATACGTGGCGCGTTCCACGTTCACCGGGGTCGGCCGTCGCTTCGATTCTGCGACCATGAACGACCTCGGCGGAAATAACTACACTAACTAGCTGCCGGGAGATTCGATGACGTATTGTGTCGGCGTCCAGGTCGATGAAGGCCTGGTGTTCCTGTCTGACTCGCGTACCAATGCCGGCGTAGACCACGTCAGCACTTTCCGCAAAATGACTTTCTTCCAGATGCCGGGCGAGCGCGTCATCGTGCTGCTCTCCTCGGGCAACCTGGCCGTCAGCCAGTCGGTCACCGGCCTGCTGCGCGAGCGCGCCACCAGCGCCAAAGCCAGCCTGCTCACGGCACGCACCATGTCCGACGCGGCGCGGCTGGTGGGTGACGCGGTGCGCGATGTGTTCCTTCGCGATGCCCAGCCGCTCAAGGAGCATGGCATCGAGTTCAATCCCACCTTCATCATCGGCGGCCAGATCGGCGGCGAAGCACACCGGCTGTTCCATGTGTATTCCGCCGGCAACTTCATCGAGACTACGGCGGACACGCGCTATTTCCAGATCGGCGAGGCCAAGTACGGCAAGCCCATCATCGATCGCGTGGTGAGGGCCGAAACGCCCCTGCCCGCGGTCGCCAAGTGCGCTCTCGTCTCCATGGACTCCACCATCCGCTCGAACCTGTCGGTAGGCATGCCGCTGGACCTCGCCATCGTGCGTCGCGACGCGCTGCAGATTTCGTTGCACCGGAGCATCGGCCCGGACGACGCCTACTTCAAAGTCATTCGTGACGGCTGGGGCGAGTCGTTACGTAATGCGTTCTACGCATTACCCGACCCCTCGATTCCGTAGGGTTTGAGCACGCCTGTGCCATAAATGGGACAGCGCACCGTGCGGCGCGCACGGTTTGGCGCAGCAGAGTTTCCTTCACGGCAAATCAGGCGTACGTTGTTTGCCCATGAGGGATTCACCGACCAACCGTCGCATGGCCCTGCAGGCGCTGCTCGCGCTCAGCGGTTTGTCATGCTCACGATCGTTGTTCGCAGAGCCCTATATTCCGTCGCGCGCACCGGGCACTCCCGAAGATCTGTCGGGCGCGCATCTGGATCCCGAACCTTTGTTTGCCGCCCCCACGCGCCTCGATCGTATCGGCCGCGTGATGACGCACGTGAAGGTGAACGGCAAAGGCCCTTTTCGTTTCGTGATTGACACCGGTGCCAGCCGCTCGACGCTCTCGCCGCATCTCGCGCGAGCGCTCAACCTTCAGCATTCGGTCGGCCGCAACGTGATGCTCAACGGAGTCACCGGCGCCGCTGAAGTACCCACCGTCGCGGTCGAGAGCATTGAGATCGGCGCGCTCAGGTTCGAGAAGCAGGACCTCCCGGTCATCTTCACTTCCATCATGGGCAACGCCGACGGCATCCTCGGCGTCGCCGGATTCCAGGATCAGCGAATCGACGTCGACTTCAAACGCGATCGCGTGAGCGTACTCGAGTCCAACGGCAAGCGACCTCACTACAGCATGGTGACCGCCCGCGCCACGAGAAACATCAACGGCCTCATGATCGTGGACGTGCGTGTCGGGCGCCGCATTCGCGCCAAGGCCGTCATCGACACCGGTGCCGAGCGTTCGCTCGGCAATCTCGCGCTGCAGAGCGCGATGAACAAAGGCCGCAAGAAGCGCGAACCTGTGTCTGCTGTCGTCCACGGCGCCACTCCCGACATTGCGGACGGCGACGTCCAGGAAATTCGTGAAGCCACGATCGGCGACATGACGCTCACCAATCTCGAAGTGATCTTCGCTGATTTCCACGTGTTCAAGCTTTGGGGGCTCGACCAGGAACCGGCGATGCTCATCGGCATGGACATGCTCGGCGTGCTGGAGCGGCTGGTCATCGACTATCGCCGCAACGAAGTAAGCATGTACGGCGATCGCTCCTCTTCCCGCCTCGTACAGCGCTGACCTTCCGGGGCAAATGCCTCAGAATCGGCTCCATGTCGACTCCTCTTCCCGTTCGCGAATGGCGCGATGTCAGCGCCACGATCTTTCGCAGTGAAATCCTTCCCGCCCAGCAGCCCGCGCTGATCCGCGGCGCGGTGCGTGACTGGCCCGTGGTGCGCGCCGCCACGTCCCCGCAGGCGCTCGTCAACTATCTTCGCGGCTTCGACACCGGGTCTTCCGCGGAAACCATGCACGGCGATCCGTCGATCGGCGGGCGCTTTTTCTATAACGAAGATCTCTCGGGTTTGAATTTCGAACGGACGACGATGCCCCTCGCCCGTTCGCTCGACCGGTTGCTCGAGATGCTTGGTGAGTCCGCACCACCCGCGCTGTATGTGGGCGCACTGGCGGCACCCGCGGCGTTGCCCGGCTTTGCGGAACAAAACACGTTCGCCCTGGCCGAGAGCATCGTGCCGCGGCTGTGGCTCAGCAATCGCGTCACGGTGCAGACGCACTACGACCTCTCGTACAACCTTGCCTGCGTCGTGGGCGGCCGGCGGCGATTCACGTTGTTCCCTCCGGAGCAAATCGCAAACCTGTACGTCGGCCCACTCGAATTCACGCTCGCGGGCCAGCCCATCAGCATGGTGCGGCTCGATGCGCCCGACCACGCGCGTTTCCCGCGCTTCCGCGAAGCGCTCGCACAGGCCCAGGTCGCCGAAATGGAACCGGGAGATTCATTGTTCATCCCGTACATGTGGTGGCACCACGTCGAAGCACTCGACACGTTCAACCTGCTGGTGAACTACTGGTGGGACGACACACCGCCATGGAACGGCTCGCCATTCGAAGCGCTGTTCCACGCGCTGATGTCGGTGCATTCACTGCCGCCCGACAAACGCGCAATCTGGAAAAAGGTGTTTGAGCACCACGTCTTCGAAACCGATGGCAGCGCGACCGAGCATTTGCCGCCGGCGAAGCGCGGCATTCAGGGCACGCTCGACAAGCAACTGGCATTGCACATGCGCAGCTGGCTGCTGCGGGCGCTGACACCGCGCCGGCGCTGAGATCCCAGAAGTTCCGCGAGTAGCTTAGCCTCGCAGCGAAAATGATCCGAGTTTTCGTCGCACCCCATTGAGCAGAGCTTCGACCGGGTGAACTCCCGGATAGTGCTTGCGCGTCGTGAGCTGCTTCAGGCCGATCTTCTTGCGCAATTCGATTGACGCCCGTGGCGGCAGCGAGAGCGCCTTGAGCTTGAAGGTCTTTGGGCCCGTGCCGCGCGCCTTCACGAAGTGCACGACCAGGTCCGCCATGACGCGCTGAACGCTGCGGCTCTGATTCACGAGCGTGAACGACACAGTGACGCTTCCGCCGATCTTTGGCTGCTTCGGCGTGATGCGTGCATCGCGCAGCGACACCTCCGCCTTGCCGCCATATCCCAAAGCGCCGAGAGCGCTTGCGTCGGCACGCTTGACCGCGGAACGCAGTGCATGTCCCACGATCCAGCGCCGTTCCGGCGTGGCGCCGCGCAACCAGCGTTTCGCGACCGCCGTCAGCAGCAATGGGTGATCTTTGCCGATGTCGTTTAGGTTGTTAGCCACCGAGCGCCGTACGTAAAGCTCAGGATCGTCCTTGAGCAGCTCCAGCAGTTCGAGTACCGGGCGCGGGTCCTTCTGGAAGGCGCGCAGACGCGGCGCCCAGGGCAATCTTGGCCGGGTGCCCTCCGACACCAGGCGACGCACGTGGTGGCTCGGGTCCGCGGTCCATTCTCGTAGTCGCGACAATGTCGCTTCCGGATGCTTTTCGAGAAAGGCGCGGATGCTGTACTCCGCGGTGAACAACTGGGTCAATGCGTGCTGCGCGCGCATCGAGTCCTCGAAATGATCGAGCCCGTGCCGGGCCACGAAAAACAGGTGCGGCATGTAGAGAAAGGCCGCCATGCCGCCGGAGGCACGATGCTCGTGAGGCTGCGATGCCGACGCCAGCAACACGTCGACCGCCGCCGGGAACTCCGCCGGCAAGTGGTTATGCAAAGCCTCGGCTATCTGAAACCCGCGACCGGTGAGCGACAGTGCTCCGTAACCCGAGAGCGCATCGCGCAGAAACGCATCGTGCGGAAACTCGGCGTGCACGGCGCGAATCATGCCGGCGATGGCGCGTGGCGCGCTCGCGCCAAACTGCTCCTTGAGTTGGCTCGCCATGCCAGGAGTTATTGACGCGCGGTCGCGAGCTTCAAGCCCAGCGCGATGAACATCGTGCCCGCAACCTTGTTGAGCACGTTAGCCATGGACGGCCTGCGCAGGAACGCGCCGCGCAGTTTCGCGGCGGCCACGGCCAGCACCAGGCACCAGACCACTCCCAGCGATACGAAGGTCAAACCCAGCACCAGGAAAGCGCCAATCTTGTGGGTACTCGTCGCATCGATGAACTGCGGCATAAGCGCCAGAAAGAACAGCGCCACCTTGGGATTCAGGAGATTCGAGACGATACCCTGCCGAAACGCGGGCCAACGTCTGTCATCGCCGACGGATGCGTCATTGCCCGGCAGGCCACTTGCGCGCGTGACCAGCGCACGGATGCCGATGTAGACCAGGTAGGCGGCGCCCGCGAACTTCACCGCCATGAACGCGTATGGCGAAGTGGCTAACAAAGCCGACAGTCCCAGCGCCGCTGCGAAAGTGTGCAGCACGCTGCCGGCGGTGATGCCGAGCGCGGCAGCAATACCGGCAGAACGCCCGCCGGACAAACTGCGTCCGAGAATGAAGAAGGTATCCTGCCCCGGCGTGATGACGAGGATTACGGCGGTGGCGATGAACAGCCAGTAGTGATGAATGCCCAGCATGGGCGGCACTGTGCCGCGCCCGCCCATGCCAGGCAATCAACAATTTCTAAGTCTAGGAAACAAAAGCTGCGGGCACTGGCTCCTCGCCAATTGCCTGGCGCAACACCGCCCAGTGCATGGCTTCATCGCCGAGAATGCTGGCGGCCGCCTTGGCGAGCTCCCGGTCCTTGAACAGCGGGACCGCGCCGAGATACGCGCTCACCGCGCCCTTCTCGAGTCCGGCGGCGAAACGCAGCACATCGTTCTGCGTCTTCAACGTCTCGACGGGAAAGGTGTAATTCGCCTTGGCAGTCACCGCCTTGCCGCCGAGTTTCACGACCGTTCCGGCGAGCACATCCGCATGTTGTTTGTGGTGTCCCTGGAATGTCGTGGCCAGTGTCAGCACCGCGCCTTTCAACAATCCACTGCTCGCACCCACTCCGTAAGCCGCGATAGCTTCGAGCTCGGCGGCGAGTGCGGTATTGAGGATCCCGACGTCATTGGCGGGATTGGCATTCGCCTCGGCCGCTGCGGCCAGTGAGTCGCGACCGGCAAGTAATGCCACCGCTGCACCAGACAGGCCCAGCCCGCTCACTCCCAGAAACGTACGGCGCGCCGCATCAACAGAACCGAATCGACAATGATCCAGGAATGACATGAGTTTTCTCCGAGGTTGGATGTCTCCTATCTAATGATGTGACTCCCGCATTTGTTCCAGGGGACGTGCGATTCGTCTGACATTTCCCTTCGCAATCGCCTACATCGGCGCAAAGCTGAGGCCATCCACCGGTCAAATTCCGCGTGCAATTGATCCTTGGGGCGAATTAGTCGCCATTCGCGGGGAACCGTATTCCCGCGCTGAGCGACTCACCCTGCAGGCCGGCATGTTCGACGTGCCGACTGCTTGTCCACTGACGGGCGAGTAACCAAGGGGAAACGGACTTAAGCATGCTTTCCATACTGGTTTGCCACTCGTATTTCCTGCGCTTCGATCAGAAGCAGCAGATGCGCGCGAAACCCTATCCGCCACTGGCCTCGCTGCACGTTGCGGCGATGCTGCGCGCAGCGGGACACGAGGTGTCGTTCTTCGACGCCATGCTCGCCGACGACCTCAATTTCTACGAACGCCGCCTGAGCGTCATCAAGCCCCAGGTAGTCCTGTTCTACGAGGACAACTTCAATTTTCTGAGCAAGATGTGTCTCGGCAAAATGCGCGATGCGTGCTTCGAGATGATCGCCGACGCACGCGCCGCAGGCATGCGCATCATCGCGGCGGGCTCGGACGCATCCGATGCGCCGGGCGACTATCTAGCCGCGGGCGCCGACATCGTGCTGCATGGCGAGGCGCTGGGCGCGTTGAGCGCCCTCGTCAGCCGGATCAATGGCGCGCCGGATCTGCCCAATGCCGAACTCGCCGCCGGCCTTCCCGATGTCAGTCACGCGACACCCGCCGGGCCCAAACGCTCGGTGGCCGCTGCGCCGCTGCCGGAACCATCGCTCGCGGCCTTGCCCGCGTGGGATCTCATCGATATCGAAAAGTACCGGCGCGTCTGGCGGCGTGCGCACGGGCTTTTCAGTCTCAACATGGCCGCATCTCGCGGCTGCCCGTTCCGTTGCAATTGGTGTGCGAAGCCCATCTGGGGAAACCAGTATCTGCAACGTCCGGCCGCCGCCGTAGCCGCGGAGATGCTGCATCTCAAGCGCCACTATCGGCCCGACCACATCTGGTTCGCCGACGACATCTTTGGTTTCAAGGCCGATTGGGTGCGCGAATTCGCCGCCACGCTCGCCGCTTCCGGGGGCGGCGTGCCATTCACCATTCAATTGCGCGCAGACCTCGTGAGCAAGCGCATGGCAACGGCGCTGTATGAAGCCGGTTGCCGAGAAGTGTGGATTGGTGCCGAAAGCGGCAGTCAGAAGATCCTCGACGCCATGAACAAGGGAACGACCGTGAGCGAGAACATCGCCGCGCGCCACATCCTGCGCGATGAGGGAATTCGCGTCGGGTTCTTCCTCCAGCTCGGTTATCTCGGCGAGAACCTCGACGACATTCTCGCGACGCGCCGGCTGGTCGACGAGGCGCGACCCGACGATGTCGGTGTGAGCGTCGCCTATCCACTGCCGGGCACCAAATTCTACGAGCTCGTCAAGGAACAGATGGGAGACAAGCGTCACTGGCAGGAAAGCAGCGATCTCGAAATGATGTTTCACGGCACATACACGTCCGATTTCTACCGGGCCGTGCGCAATCTCCTGCATGACCAGGTGACGCAACCGGGAGCCCCGGCACTCACGGCACGCTGGAACGATCTCATCGAACGCGAGGAAGAGTTCCGCCACGCCCACGGGCGAATGCCATCGCCCCAGCCATTGACGACTGCGCTGGCTTTCGGCTGAGCCGCAATGCCCGACATCCTCCTCACGCACGGCTACTTCCTCGCCGAGGACGAGAAGGAGCGGCAGATCATGAAGCCGTATCCGCCGCTCGGCCTGCTCTATCTCTCCGCGTTTCTCAAGAGCGGCGGATTCTCGGTCGAAGTATTCGACAGCACGTTCGCGGAGTTCACCGCGCTCGAGAATGCGTTCGCGGCCACGCCGGGTGGTGTGGTCGGCATCTACACCAACCTCATGACGCGCAGAAATGTACTGCGCATTGTCCGGGCCGCGAAGCTGCATCGCTGGACGGTCGTGCTCGGCGGCCCGGAGAGCGCCAACTACATCGCTGAATATCTCGACGCGGGCGCCGACGTCATCGTCACGGGAGAGGGAGAGGTTACTCTCGCCGAGCTTCTGCGCACGCTGCCACAACACGGCGTGCATCGGCTGCACGGAGTGCACGGCATTGCGTTTCGCGATGAAGAAGGCCGCATCGTGAGTAACGCCGCGCGCGTTCGCATCCCGGACATCGACGAGCTGCCCTTTCCCGATCGCGAGGCGATCGATCACGGCCTGTACCTTGATGCCTGGAAGACCCACCACGGCGCCAGCAGCATCAACCTCATCACCGCGCGCGGCTGCGCATACAAATGCAACTGGTGCTCGCACGCCGTCTACGGACATTCCCATCGGCGGCGCAGCCCGTCCAACGTGGCCGATGAGATGCAGTGGATCATCGATCGTTACGATCCTGACCAGGTGTGGTACGCCGATGACGTCTTCACCATCAGTCATCCCTGGCTCGCCAGCTATACCGCGGAGCTCAAGCGCCGTGGCATCCACCGTCCTTTCGAAACCATCACGCGCGCCGACCGTTTGCAGAACGAAGGTGCCGCCGGGCTGTTGCGCGAGCTCGGCTGTTATCGCATCTGGATAGGCTCGGAGAGCGGCAGCCAGAAAATCCTCGACGCCATGCAGCGCGGCGTGAAGGTCGAGCAGGTGCGCAAGGCCTGCGCGCTCGCGAAGGCGCATGACATCCAGGTGGGCATGTTCCTCATGTGGGGTTATGAAGGCGAGGAACTCGAGGACATCGCCGCCACCGTCGAACACGTCAAGGCGACCCGGCCCGACATTTTCTTCACCACGGTGTCCTATCCCATCAAAGGCACCGGCTACTTCGACAAGGTGCGCGAGCGGGTGCGTTCGCCCATCGTCTGGCAGGAGGCGACCGACCGCGACTACGTCATCGACGGCAGGCACGGGCACGATTACTACAAGCTCGCCGATCAGTGGCTGCGCAATGAGGTCGAGGCCTTCCGCCTCGGGGCCGCGAATCCAGTCCGGGCAGCTGAGCTTCTCGGCACCGCACGTCGTGCCCGCGAGCAGATGATCTCGATGTCCAGTCGATGAACGACGTACATCCAGACCTGCCACCCTTCGCCACCATCCAGGCGGCGCTGGTCGCGGTCACCGATCGGTTCGTGCGCGAGCTCGGGGCGCCAGGGGAAGCGGCCCCCGACTGGAACGACTTCGAGTGGGGCATCGCCCGCTCGGTCTGTGTCATGCACGGCCTCGCGGGAATGCTCGCAGGAAGGCTGCGCTGGCGCGGTCCGGATTCCTGGCTGATGTTCCTCGGCGAGCAGCAGCGGCACATGCACCTGCGCGAAGCGCG